>WNFC01008775.1_pt1 | contig 19397 bp, 16 predicted proteins | sample 5400541 | NCBI WGS metagenome assembly WNFC01 (sample SAMN13153342, study PRJNA577476) | soil metagenome | isolation source: 120 cm saprolite under Douglas fir tree site 2 hole 2 replicate 1 | place: USA:California | collected 2015-04-18 | reverse complement strand
CCGGAGCGGTGGCTGATCACGCAGCTGAAACCGGCGCGGTGGGCTAGGCTCACTGCGTCCAGGGTCTCGGTTACCGAGCCGATCTGGTTCAGCTTGACCAGCAGCGAATTCGCCGAACGCTCGGCGATGCCGCGACGGAGCCGTTCCGGGTTGGTGACAAAGATGTCATCACCAACCACCTGCACCCGGTCACCGACGCTGGCCGTGAGCTCATGCCAGCCTGGCCAGTCTTCCTCGGCGAGCGGATCCTCCATGGACACGATGGGATACGCATCCAGCCATTCCGCGTATACAGCCGCCATCTCCGCCGACGTCCGCGGCTTGCCTTCGAAGTTGTAAACGCCTTCGGCGTAGAACTCCGATGCGGCCGCGTCAATCGCCAGCGCGACGTCCTGACCGGGGGTGAAGCCCGCCTTGCCGATCGCATCGACGATGAGGTCGAGCGCGGCCCTGTTGTGCTCAAGGTCCGGGGCGAACCCGCCCTCGTCACCCACTCCGGTGGACAGCCCCCGCTGCTTGGTCACCGACTTCAGCGCGTGGTATACCTCAGCCCCCCAGCGCAGCGCCTCGGCGAAGGTCGCAGCTCCGATCGGGGTGATCATGAACTCCTGGATATCCACGTTGTTGTCCGCGTGCGCGCCGCCGTTCAGGATGTTCATCATCGGGACTGGCAGCACATGCGCGTTCGGCCCGCCCAGATAGCGGAACAGCGGAAGGCCGCTGGAATCCGCGGCGGCACGAGCGACGGCCATGCTGACGCCGACGATGGCGTTCGCTCCAAGCCTCGACTTGTCCGGCGTCCTGTCGAGATCGATAAGCGCCTGGTCCACCAGCCGCTGGTCGTCGGCCTCATGGCCGAGCAGTTCAGGCTGGATTTCGTCGATGACGCCCTGAACCGCCCGGGTTACCGCCTTGCCGCCGTATTCAGAGCCGCCGTCCCTGAGCTCGACCGCCTCGAACGCGCCTGTCGAGGCACCGCTTGGTACTCCCGCGCGCCCGACGGTCCCGTCGTCCAGCGCTACTTCGACTTCAAGAGTCGGATTGCCGCGGGAGTCCAGGATCTGCCTGGCATGGATCGCTTCAATGGAGGCCACCGCCGGCTCCTTGCCTCTGCTCGTGTCGCGCGACTATAGGGGGCTGAACGCAAGCTCGCCCATAGTGGAGCCTAGTGGAGCGGCAGTACTTCGATGCGCGGGCCACGCCGTTAAGCCAGCGGCGAGGTCGGCGTGATCGTGGAGTGCCTCGCAGGCCGTGGCAGTGATCTCGCACCAGATCTGGTCCTGCGCGAACCCGTGCAGGAGCAGGTTGCCTAGGCCGGTGTCCTTGGTGGCCCGGATCCTTCTCCAGGCGTCCTCAACCTGCGGCATGACGTTGCCCGAAGCAGTCTTGTGGCGGGGTTTCGCGGCGTGTCTCCCTGGGTGTGGCGCTAGTAGCTGATAGTAGTTCAGGCAGCCCAACGAGATCGGGGGGATCGGGATGCGGGCGTTTTTCACGTCAGGGGATCAGCCGGGCCAATCCCACACGAAAGCCCGAAGCTATGGGGATGGAAGCATAGGGTGGCTGCGCCCCAGGCCGGTGGCTGCCTGAGGTTTCCTAGACGCTTCCCGCTGCCGAAGGCGATGAGGTAGCTGACGAAGTGCGACACGGGCTGGTCGACGGACTCGGCGATGGGGTGACTGACGGGGTCGCCGAGGGAGTGGCTGACGGGCTGGCCGACGGACTCGGCGATGGGGTGACTGACGGGGTCGCCGAGGGAGTGGCTGACGGGCTGGGAGTGGGCTGAACCGCCCAGTACCACAGGGTCTCGCCAGAGAACCAGCATTGATGCGGCAACGGCTTCCTGAATTCGAGGTAATCGATCTTGCCGCTCTTGTTGACGCAAGCGAACACATAGTTCCCGCCGGGCTGTACAGCTGGGCTGTTGCTGCTGCCGCTGGCTGCGCTAGCCATAGTCGCGCCCACGCCTATGCCCGCGACGGCCAGAGTTGCCGTCACCATGACGGACTTGGTCCTGGTTTGCATGGTCACCCTTTCTTTAGTTCCAGGGCAGTTATCGCTCATTACGGTTCGGCCGCGGCCCGGCCCGCGTACGGCGTCGGCGCAGGCCGGCCGACGGCCCGAAGCGCCGGAGCGGGGAGCGCTTCTTGGTAGATCGATCGCTTCCGCAGCCCTTGGTGGCAGGTCGCCTGCGTACGGACAGATGGCCGGTCGCGAACAGCTTGGTCGTCGCGAGTGAGATGACGAGCGCAAGGACGATCAGACCAAGCACCTCGGCAGTCGCCGCCGGCATCACCAGGGTGAAGTCGCCCGCGACCGGTTCGGCGGCCTTCGTGGCCAGGCCTGGCCGGACGTCAGCGGCGGAGCTCGGCAGAGCACCCAGAGCGGGACTGGGAGACGGGGCGATCTCAGGCAGGATGCCGGAGATGTTGCCTGGACTGACAACTGAGCTAGTGGTGGTGACCGCCGCAGGTATGGGTTCGAGCGTCGGCGCCGCGGCCAGCGACGTCGCCGAAGCGATCGCGGAGCGGGTCGGGGACGGGGACGGTGACGGGCTGGCCGACGCCGGGCGTGCGCTGACCGTAACCGATCCGGTCGCGGCAGGCAAGGTGGTCATCGGCGGGCTGGCGGCGGCGTCGGCCGTGGCGATCAGCGTCACCAAGGTGCCTGAAGCGGCGCTCGACCCGACCTTGATCTGCGCCTGCATCTGATATGACGACGGGGACACCGGCGTGGCCAGCGATCCGATCGTGCATGAGGCTGTCCCATCCCCGCTGGGGCACCTGCTGGTGAACACCGGTTCCTGACCCGACCCGGCGGAGCCGAGCGTCACCGACACGTCGGATACCGGCCCATTCTGCACCGACACCCGCACGGTGAAAGACGCCGCCTGGCCGGGTTTGACGCTGGGCTGGGCGTTCTGGACGCTGATGCACAGCTCGCCCGCGCTGGAGGCAGAGGATGAAGCAGCGGCGGCCGCCGAGGGGGAGGCAGAGGATGAAGCAGAGGATGAAGCAGAGGATGAAGCAGCGGCGGCGGCCGAGGGGGAGGAAGCTGGGGATGCAGAAGTGGTCACCGGCGTCGGCAGCGGTTGGCATTGGGAACTGACCGCGGACGCGGCGATGAGTACCGCGGCCGAGGGAATGCCTTGCCCGGCGCCTGAAAGGCCCCAGGCCAGCAGGCCGCCGATCGCCAGGCCGATCGCCAGGCCGATCCCCGGCGCGGATGCGCGCGGGACACGCGCGGAGGTCGCGGATCGGGTCACGGGTACTCCCGGGCGTATTCGCTGGCGAGTCCGAGCACTTCGTGGACGTACCAGCTGGCGTGCTTGTAGTCGAAGATGGCTGCGGAGAGTGACGCGCCGCCGTGGGCCGCGCCATCGGCGCGTAGCGTGCGGGCAGAGGACGGTACCGCGTCCAGCGAGTTCATGATGTCCGGCGGGCCGGTCTGGCCGAACGCGTCGATCCTCCAGGCCTGCCAGGTGGACGGCATGAACTGCATGGGGACCGAGTGCGCCTGCCGTCGACGGGCCGTCACGGGCGGTGTCCAGGAACGGAACGCCTGCGGCGCCACGCCGAGCACGGTGGCAGGCTCGCCGTTGATCATGACCTGTCCCCGGCCACACCGAGCACCGCACGCACCCCGGCGAGCCCGGCGATCGTCACGACATGCCGCAGTAGCGTCAGCACCGCAGTCCCCCGGCCGCGTCCCTGGACCGCTCCAACAGCGCGTCCAGCAGCCGGTCATCGACCAGCTCCCGCAGCGGCACCAGCGCGGGCTCGCTCCCGCACGCCGCCTCCCGAGGGGTTTTTCTCCAACGTGAAAGGCGCCTTCCCCCATCACCGGCATTTCGCTGCTATCCAGCACCGGGACATCGGGCCCGCGGTCCCCCTGTTCACGGATCTCACCGTCGTTCTCCCCCTGATTTTGGCAGGTGTCCCCGCCTGTCACTTTATTACCCTACGTATCCCATGTACACACCTGGAGTAATATCCCCGGCCAGCATTGAGCGTCTGTGAGGGATCATGTTCGACCTGGTTGTTCTCGGCGCCCCGACGGTCGGTCCTGCGCTGGCGCGGTCAGCGCGTGGACTTGCGCCCGATGGATGGAGCGGGTGGTCATCCTCGCGCTGGTATGCGCGAGAGGCTACTCGCTGACGGCAATGAAGCTGGCGCGCCAACTGTATGGCGACGATCCGCGAGAGGGAGCCGCGAGGACAACCGCCAGTCATCCGCTCATATACGGAAGGCCCTGCGTGTTATGGTAGGCGACGATGGAGCATTGGTGAGTGACAGGGCACGGGGTGGGGTGGCCTACAGACTGGATATCGTTTCCGACTGCGTCGATGCCTTCCGGTTTGAGCGGCAGGTAGCTATCGGCTGCCGTGAGTTCGAGCGGGGCCTGCACGAGGAGGCGGCGGCTGCGCTCGACGGCGCGCTGGGCTAGAGACAACGGATACCACTTATCGTGATATTCAAGGCACTCTGAGTTGATCATCGTCCCTGGTGCAGATACCCGCCAATCGCACAAGGTGGCCGCGGTGCGCTAGCATGGCGCCGCCGCTGAGAGGGAGGCCACATGGACATCAATCCTGTTCCGCGCATCGTTGGCGCCCTGCTGTTCTGGCCCACCCCGCACGTAGACGAGCGAGTGTTCGTCTTGTGGTGAGGTTCGCTCCAGCATGGCGGGTCAGCGACGCCTCGAGAGGAATAGCACCTGTTCCGGCACAGGAAGTGCCCGGGCCATCTGGCGAGGCCACGGGGTCCGTTTCGTCACCGCAGGGTAAGCGCTGGCGCAAGGCCCTTATCGCGCTGGCGGTGGTCTTCATCGCTGTCTGTGCTGCGACGGCCCGGCTGTTCGTCTGGCCGGACCAGGGCATGCCAGCTCGGGTAAACGCCATCGTGATGCTGGACGGCCCCGGTGAGGCGTTTAACGTTGCCGTACGCCTGGCCGCGCAGCACCGGGCATCCTTCCTGGTAGTCTCCCGGGGCACGCTGGCCTCCCGCGATCCCTGCCCCCGGCCGGTGCCTGGGGTAACGCTGATTTGCTTCAACCCCAGGCCGGCCACCACCCAAGGCGAGGCCGAGTTCGTCGGCGGGCTGGCACGGAAGTACCACTGGCAATCCGTGGCGGTGGTCGCGATCACGCCTCAGGACTCACGCGCCCGGCTGCGGGTCGAACGCTGTTTCGATGGCCATGTCTATCTGGTGACGGCTCCGATCAGGCTGAACTCCTGGCCGTATCAAATCGCCTACGAGTGGGGAGCGCTCATCAAAGCCCTGGTCATCCAGCGGAGCTGCTGAAGGCCTTCAAAAGGTTGGCGTTATGGGGAAGGGATGCCGCAGTATTTCCAATCGAGGGGAGCCGCATCTTCAGCTGCCAATCCCACGGGCACCAGGCAGTTGAACGACTAGTGGGCGGACACCATGGTGACCAATCGCGCGTATGTGGAGAACCCTGCTGATCCCTCTGTGAGCTTATCTTACTCTCCGGATTGACTTCTTTACTGTCCGCATCCGCAGAGTTTGGGCTCTCGTGATGCCAGTCGCGAATAACTACGGACGGGATCTCGTCAAGTGTGTTCTGGATCACGGGGGCGGAGAAGCGGGGCCATCACACACAGCCTCCCCGGCCGCCATGCGCCCAGTATCGGCCTGTGCTCGGCACCGTCACGGTCGTTCCTCGCCGCGGCACCTGACGGCATCCCGGGCGGGGGCTCCACCTTGACCGGGCATGCACTGCGGCGGTTACATGGACAGCAGCTGCCCAGAAGCGGGACAGCAAGGTCAGCCCGATCAAAGTGTCCACTCCTTCGGGGGAACCCCGCCAGCCCGCTACCCAGGTCGGCTCGTCGTCCCTCGCCGCGACCCGAGCAGGCTTAACAAGTATCATTCGGGCAGCGGCGTATCAGGCAGGTAGCGGGCGTGCTCATAGAAATGTGATGGACAACGATGGTGGACCGTCCGGTGCGGACGAAGAATCCCGGGATGAGGCTTACGTGCCACTGGCGATCGCTACTATGCTGCGAAGGCATCACGGGCGTGCATGTGCACGTCCGGCAGCTGCGCCGGTATCTTGAGGGGTTGCGGTATGGCCCCCGTACTTATCCGAGGCCGTGCACTTGATATGGAACGGCGGCTGCCGGGTCGCTCCAAGGCATCTCTCCGACACGGATTTCAGTGCAGGTGAATATGACGATCCGCGTGGCCCTGCTCGTTGACAGTCCCAGCCGGCGGGCGCACGGCAACGCCGCAAGCCGACTCGCTCTTGGCCTAGTCGAGACCGGTCGGGTTGAGGTGACCATGCTATGTTACAGCGCCGATCCCCCGCCACAGTGGCTCCCAGCAGCGGTGCGGATTCACGGCCTAGGCGTCGATAGGGTATCGCGTTCGTTCCCAGGCATTGTCCGTTACTTGCGCGCGCAGAAGCCGGACGTGTTGATTACTCGCCAGATTCATGCAAACTTCGTGGGCTTGGCGGCATCGTGGATGGCTCGGACGCCACCCGGCTGGCAGGGGAAGCTCGTTCTGGTTCAGGACCATCCTGTCGAATCCTCGCACGCGAGCAACTGGCGAGACAATAAGTGGGTAGCCAAAATGGGCTATCGTTTCGCTGACGGGCTGATCTGTCCTTCGCCGGCCGTACGGGAGAACATCATCGGATGGTGTGGATTGGACCCTTCGTCTGTGGCACTAGTCCCCAACCCCATGCCACGGTTCTCTGGAACTCTGGCTTCCCCTCCCCATCCATGGTTGCGAGATGGCGAGCCTCCAGTGTTCGTCCACACCTCGAACATGACTTATTGGAAGCGGTTGGACCTGCTCATCGATGCTTTCGCTGACGTGCGCCATCGCCATGAGGCCCGCTTGCTCATCGTGGGCGAGGGACCACGGCGGGCTTACGCCGCCGAACAGATCCGGCGACTCGGGCTCAGCGCTGATGCCGAGACACTCGGATGGGTCGACGACCCACTGCAATTCGCGGCCCGCGCGTGGGCTTTCGTGCTCCCTTCAGACGAGGAGGGCTTTGCGCAGGTGCTAACCGAGGCGATGAGTGTCGGCTGCCCGGTCATCACCACAGATGCGCATGGGGGCGGTCCTAGCTTCGTGACAGACGACGGTAAATACGGTCTTCTTGTTCCCCGAGGGGATCAGGAGAAGCTCGCCGAGGCCATGGTGCACATGTTGCAGGCAGATGTACGCGCACGATACTCAAAGCTGGGTCAGCAGCGGATCGAGGCACTGTCACCGATAGCCAGCGCTAACGCGCTGGTCGATTTCCTCACGGGGCAACTCAGACTGGACGGGTGACACACCGTCCGAGGTCACGGGCAACCTCAGCGATCGGCTTGCCGGTCTCGATCACCATCGGCGGGACCCGCGGGCTTCGCCGCCCTCTTAGAACCCCCGGTACTTCCATGACCGGCGGCGCAGCCACCACTGCCCCTTGTTGTTGAGCATGTAATACATCCCGCGTGGCCCGATGTGCTCGCGCGACTGCAGAGTGCGGTACAGCGGTAGTCTGCTCACCTCCGGCCAGCAGTCGAAGGCGAAGGCCACGAGTTCGTCGACGTCCCGTTCCTCCTCGTTCGCTCCCGCACCCAGGAAGCGCCGGGCAAGCTCAGTCTGCCGCATGCGTCCCCGGTCGTGCACACGTCCGGCAGCCCAGAGCGCCTCTCGGCCCAGTTGGCGGTGCGCGATGTCAGACAGGCGCTTCGTGTCTGACAACCTATCGCCATAGCGGTCAAGCACCACCTCAAAGACCGAGCGCCGCTGACGCAGATCCATCAGTGCGCTAACGGCCTTACTCATGCTTTGCCCGTGCACACGGTAGTAGGCCTGGTCTGCCCCGCGTATGAAGCCAACATCGGCGTTCGCTGCCAGCCGCATATACATCTCCATGTCGGCGGCTTTGGGCAGTTGCGCGTCATATCCGCCCACACGCTTCTGCAGCGATGTGCGCACGACGATCTCCGGCGAGATAATGGGGTTCTCCGCCTGACGGAATCGACGCTCGAGCCACCATTGTCCAGGCCACACGGACCAGCCCCGGACTCTCGTCCGAGCGGCAGGCAGGGGCGCGCCGTGCATGGTCCATAGTGCATGCCCGTAAACGAATCCGACGCCGGGGTGGGCGTCTAGCAAATCCCTGGCGCGCCGCAAAGCTCCTGGAGTGAGCCGGTCATCTGCCGACAGCAGAATGCAATAGTCACCGTCAGCCCATTCGCGCCGATGCCAACGTTGCCGTCCAGGCCACGTCTTGCCCGCCGACTTGATGCCCGACCAGGCGCAGCAATATCACCAGATCCACCCCGATGTCGCCACGATCCCCCAAGCCAAGACCCTCAATCTCAAGCCTCCAGACCCCGGAAGACGACTCAGCTACGGCAGCCAGGCGACCGCCCACACTCAATCACAAGACTCGCCGCGGCTCTGTCGTGATACATCCATCTGCGGGAGATGCATGAGGTTGTGTCTCGCCCGACCCGATCTCCCGCATCACGGCCACCCCCTACCATCGTGTCGAGGATCGCCAAACAGAATAATTCGGGTAACAAGCGACGAGCTTCTTGGTTGCTGTGAACCGCGCGAATTTTGACTCGCGGTCTCGCTGTTGACGGTCAGGTTCATTCAGACGTCCGAAGGACGCCGCTCTCTTCCGTGTACAAATTGCCTGTCTGCGGGCAGCGCCACCGGCCGTTACCAGACGCCTCAAGACGGACTCCGGCGTGGCCGACCCACCCGATGCGCCGCGCGGGTGTCCCGGCGACGAGAGCGAAATCGGGCACATCGCGGGTCACCACGGCACCGGCCGCCACCCGCGCCCACCGGCCCACCGAACGGCCCGCCACCACCACGGCACGCGCGCCGAGCGACGCGCCCTCCCTGACGACCACGCCCTGGGCATCCCAGTCCGCAGGCCGCTTGAGCTTGCCCGACACATCAACCGAGCGGGGATACAGATCGTTCGTGAGAACGGCGGCAGGGCCGATGAACACGTTGTCCTCCAGCCGGGCCGGCTCGTAGACAAGCGCGTAGTTCTGCAGCTTCACGTTGTTCCCGATGATCACACCCGGACCCACGTACGCGCCGCGGCCCACGATGCAGTCACGGCCGAGCCGGGCGTTCTCCCGTATCTGCGCCAGGTGCCAGACGGTGGTGCCGACACCCAACACGGCGCTGTCATCCACATCAGCGGTTGGCTGAACTCGCGGACTGTCCAAGAGCTACGCCTCTTCTCTTCGCGCGCCGGGCGGGATGATCCGCCAGGCGCGTAGGTCAGGCCTAGGGTTCAGTGAACACCACATCCACCCAGTAGTTGGTCGCATTGTAGGTGTTGTTGGGGAGCGTCAGGGAGCTGCCATAGATGTACACGCCGTTGCCGAGGCTGACCGCTGAGGACTGCGGCGCGGTGAGCGGGCCGTTGGTGACGCCCGTGCTGGCAAAGTACGCCGAGTCAACGGAATAACCGCCGTTCGGCGCGAGGTAGGAGGCGACGTAGGTGGTGCCAGCCGTCACCGGGATCGGGGACGAGAAGTTCGCCTGCTGCCAGCCAGACGCGGACTCGTTGGTGAAAGTCACCTGGCCGAGCAGGCTCCCGCCGGTAGTCCACAGGGCGCCGATGTGGGTGCCGGTGTTGCCGGCGCCCTTGTAGAAGCGGATGCCCGTGATCCATCCGTTGGCAGACGGTGTGAACTCCACGCCGAGGTTCAGCGCGCTCGTGTCGCCCGACGATGCTACCGACGGCTGCGCGGTCGAGGGCCACAGGCTGCACGGGCACTGGGACCCTGCGGTGGTGAAGCTCCACGAGTAGGGGCTCCTCATCGTCGCGCCGGAACTGGTCTGAGCCCCGGACACCGTGGCCGTGTAGGTGGTATCCGGCGCCAGCGAACTGGTGGGCGTGAACGTGGCGACCGTGTCGGCGCTGTTGAAGCTTACCGAGACCGCTGCCGTGTTCCCGCTGGAATCCTTGAGGGTAAACGACACGGTGTTGGGCACCACGGCCTGAGAAAACGTCGCCGTGGGCGCGACCGAGTCCGGGTTGCCCGACGAGCCAGAACCCGGCGTGACGCTCGTCACCGTTGGCGTGACCACGCCCGATGAAGTGGCGTACACGACGTCGACCCAGTAGGTCGCCGCGTTGAAGGTATTTGACGGGAACGTGCTCGAAGAGCCGTACGCATAGACACCACCGTTGGCGAGCGCCGTCAGCGGCCCGTTCACCACCGGCGACGCCAGCACGTTCGGGGTGTCCGCGTAGTGCCACGCGCTGGTGTGGTACGAGGCGACGTAAGTCGTCCCCGCGGTGATGGACACCGGGCTCGAGAAGTCCAGTTCCGCCCAGCCCTGAGTCGGCTCGTTGGTGAAGGTGCCGGTGGCGAGCACGGTCCCGGTGGAACTCCACAGGGTGCCGGTATGGGTGCCGGTATTGTCGGGCACCTTGAAGAACCGGATGCCGGTAATGGAGCCGTCATTGGAGGCCGTGAACTTGACACCCAGATCCACCCCCGAACTTTGGTCGGTCACGTCGGTGTAACTGGACGGCGCGACATCGGGCCAGATGGCGCAGGGACACTTCCCTTCCGAGTCAAACGCCTTGCTGGTGGTGTACGTGTACGTGTACGACGACAGCATGGTCTGGCCGTTATTGTCCTGGGCCCCGCTGATGGTGACGGTGTAGGTCGTGCCGGCCGCCAGCAGGCTCGCCGGGATGAAGGTAGCCACGGTGTCGGTGCTGTTCATCGAGGTGGTGCCGGAGACTGCGTTCCCGTTCGGGTCCTTGACCGTGAACGACACCGAGCTGGGCACCACGGCCTCGGAGAACGTCGCAGTGGGGTTGGTCGAGACCGAGTTGCTGGACGAGCCAGAAACCGGCGTGGCGCTGGTCACTTCCGGATGGCTCGGCGGCTGCGTCGTGTCGAAGATCACGTCAACCGAGTAGCTCCAGCTGTCATTCATCTGGGTCGGGAAGCCGGACCCGCCGGGGTTAAAGACGCCGTTCCCGCCGCCGGCCGTCAAGTAGTTGGCTTTCACCCCTATCAGCGGTGGCGTGTTCACCTGAGAGGCGAAATACTCCTCATCGATCGAGTAGTGACCTTCCCGATCGTAGTACGACACTACGTAGGTCGTGTTCGCGCTGATCTGGACCGGACTAGCGAAAGTCAGGGTCTGCCAGCCGCTGGCCGTCTCGTTCGTGAACGTCCCCGTGGCCAGCAGCGTGCCGGAGGAAGTCCACAGCGAGCCGGTGTGTGTCCCGCCGTTGCCAGCGCCCTTGTAGAAGCGTACGCCGGCCACCCAGCCGGGGACGGTCGACTGGAACTTCATGCCGAGCTCATACGCATTCGAATCGTTTTCCGACGTGATATACGGCACATGGCTGGCGCCGAAAAGGCTGCACGGGCAGTTGACCGTCACGGACACGCCTGAGCTGGGCGACCCTATGTTGGCGTCGTCGTCGGTCGCCCTCGACTCGATCGTCACCGGGCCGCTACCGGCGGCTGACCATGTGTAGCTCCAGGTCACGCTGGTGTCCGCGGGCGACATCGTGGTCACTGGGTGCCAGGTCGATCCACCGTCGGTGGACACCTCGACACCCGCCACGACGCCGCCGCCGGAATCGGTTGCGGTGCCGGTGATGGTGACCGTGCTGCCGTTGGCGAACGTGGCGCTGACCGACGGCGAGGTGATCGTCGAGGTGGGCGCGGCGGTGTCGTGAGGCTGCACGCCAGGAACCAGGTCAGATTCCAGCGTCGCCGGCTGCACGCCCATGTCGGCGAACAGGTTGACCGTAGCCTGCCGCATCACCGAGTCGGGGGCGTTCTGGGCGTCCCCATCGTGATTCGATTCGAGGCCCCACGCCCACTGGATCGTGCCCGCATCAAAGACGAGCGCACCGTTCGAGGCCCGGTACAGTGTCAGGCTGTTACATGCACGGCCGCTGACCAGTTCCTCCGTGACAGTCGCCACTACCAACAGGACGTTGTTCTCGCACGTCTGCGACATGTCGATCTCGCCGGTCGGCCGGAACCCGTTGTCGACATCCGAATCCCACTCATAGCCGAGCGTCTCGTTTGGCATTGTGTAGGTCTGGCCGGATCCCAGGCTGGCCACTGCGGTATTTTTCCACAGTTGCAACTTGGAATAGGCGGCCGACACCGAGTCCGCGTAGGAACAGCAGTTGACCTTCCACAGCTGACCCGTCAGCCCATTCTCCGGCGACGCGTCACCGGGCGGGTTGAACCGCAGATCTCGCCACGCTCCAGTCCAGGTCGACGGATCCGCGGGATCGCTCTGCTTGCTATCCAGGCTCTCCTTATAAGTGATCAGCGTCCGGTAGGGCTCGTTGTTGTACTGACTGTTCGCCCAGCGCGTCTTCCACCACGCGGTGTTCCCGGTGAAGAGCGCGAGGTTGGCCCCGGCGTTGCGGGCCGCCGTGAGGCTGGACATGTCTCCCGCGTCCCAGTACTCCGAGTGCCCGGTATTCATGAGCACCTTGTGCTGCTCGATCATCGAGGCAGCGCCGGGCTGAGCGACGTCTATCTGGCTCACGTAGCTGATGTCGTAGCCGTTCTTCTCCAGGAACTGGATCATCGGGAATTCGGCGTAGAAGAAGAAGTCCTGCCCGTTCGGCGAGATGCTATCGTAGCGGGTCGCGAACGGGCGGTTGTAGCTGAGCTGGACACCGCGGCCCGGGTTTAGCGCGCTGCAGCACCAGGGGCTGCCCGTGGCGTTTCCCGAGTAGAAGCTGTAGCCGCCCCAGTCGTTATAGGCCTGCCAAGTCTCGTCGGACGTCATGAACAGGATGCCCGAGTGACTCGAATTATCGGTCACCACGAAGGGAATCTGGTTCGCACCGGTGGTGCCGTCGGTCCGGTAAATGCGCGCGAAGTACACGCCGGATACGGCCGTGGACGGCACGTTCCAGGTGGCCGACACGCTCCAGTTGCCGCAGTCGACCAGGCCGGTCACTGTGTTGGTGCTACAGGCTGGCTGGTTCTGCGACACCAAGAGGTTCGGGGCGAGGCTGGTGATTTTGCGCGCGCCATCCCCGCCGTAATAGCCCATGCGGTAGATGTCGATCGCATAGAGGGTGGCCGATGTCTTGATCTTGAAGTCGATGGACCCGCCGACGTTGACGCTGAACGGATCCGCGAAGCCCTCGATGGCCGTGCTGTAACTGCTTACGTCCCAGGTGGACTGCGACGTGCCGGGTTGCTGGTTCTCGCACACGATGGGGTTGGCGCAGGCCGCCTGAGCCGGTGCTGCGGGCGAGAGGACGAGCAGCGCTCCGGCTAGGACAAGCACCGCAGGCGCGGCAAGACGCCGCAGCCGGTTGCGCGGACGGAGCGCGGCACGGGCGAGAAACGGTCTGCGTGCAGGGTGACCCGCGAGGTGCTTGCTCATATCTTCTCTCCCCGCTCTGGGAGCGCACGGCATGTGGCGGCCAGAGAGATGCAGGACCTGCGGTCAAGCACGTGCCCTAGCACAACAGCCACCCCCCCACAGAGCTAGACGCGGAGTCGTGCTGCCTGGATGACAGAATTAGCCGAGTTTGTGCGTGACACGGCAGCCCTCGTCGAGACCATCGCGTCACCTCACCTGCTTGTCTCGACCGGAACCATCAGCCTTGCGTATATGAGCTTCGAGCGGCGGCGGTGATACAAAGTGTTCCGCGACGTTCCGCCTGAGCGTGGTGGCGTGAGTGGCGGTGGGCATGTGCCCGCGCCGCAGCTAACCTGGGGTAAACCCGGGTGCACTGTCGGGCCTCCACTAGCCGTGACTGAGGAAGACATGAGGAATGGCCGGCATCAGCGTTCGAAGCCGCCCGATGACCGCGACGGTCAGCAGGCAGGCTGGGCCCGGATTTCCAGCGCGACCGGTAATGGGTCGCACCGGATGCTGCTGGTCGCGGCCGTGGTGGGCCTGTGCGCGATCGCGACCGGAGTATCGCTGGCTGCGTTCTCCTCCCCTAGCGGCCAGGCAGGCCATATCGCCGGTGCGAGCAATGGCTCATTGGCCGGCACGGCGCGCGCCCCACTGCCGACGCCTCCGGTTGCGTCCAGCACCACCGGGCCCAACATCACGAGCGCTGGAATCGCCAGGACGGTCCTGCAATACCCACCCGAACTCAAGGGCAAGATTCTGCGCTGGACGGAAGGTCGCGGCGGGGCCGCATGGTCAGCCGTGACTGCGCAGCTGGGGAACGTGACGCAGGTCGGCGGAGCCCGGCTGTATTCGGAATTGCGGCTGGAATGCGCAAGCCTTGCTTCGAGCGTCCAGACCGCCCGGAGTGCCCCGCCAATCCCAGATGAAGTCATGCAGCGCTCGTACGCCAAGGTGCTTGCCCAGCTCTCCATCACCGCGGCAGATTGCCAGAACGCGATATCCGTGCGTCCAGAAGGCGACGAGGGTCAGCGGATTGACGTGAACAATGTGCTCTTGAACCGGTCGCTGACGCAGTTCGTCGCAGAGTCCAACGAACTCTACACGGCCACTGCCGAGATCCGTACGCTGCGCCGCTGACGTCATCCGTCAGTGCGCTTCAGTTCAGCATTCAGCTCGCGCGTGAGCGTCGGCACGCCTTTCATCGCTGCCGTCAAAGTTGATGCCGACCCCGTGCTGGCTGCCGCGGCGTTCACATGCATCAGCAGGACGGTCCAGTACCCCTTCGGGTCAGCGCAGGCGGGCATTGGGTAGCGAGCCGCTCTGGTGAGTGCGGGACTGGTCCTCTTCAGCACGGCCGTTAGCACATGAATGTCCCCGGCCTGCCCTGCTGAGCCGACGGCGCTCAGCGCAGCAACAAGCCCCTTCCCTGGACCCTGCTTCCAGGCGTCGTACTGCTGCTTGCAGTTGACCGGCACGGCGGAATGCGACACGGCCGGCGAGCTAGTGGCGGCCGGGCGGCTAGCCGGTGTTGCCGATGGCGCGCTACTGGTGCATGCCGTTAGCCCGGCCACAGCGGCACCGGCTGCGGCGAGAGCAAGGCGCTTCATCTGTTACTCCGTTCTTTCCCAGTAAGACGCACGAGCGGCAGCCGCAGGATGCCTGTTCCCTGTTGGATCATTAGCGCGGGACCAGGTGGACCCACAAATGCCAGCCCATGACGGTTTCACCAGGTAGCCGGTGTACCGGGAGCGGCGGTGCATGCATGAAGCGCTTGTAGGTACGGGTAACCCGGAAGGACGGGAAGTCCTGCTCCACCCGCTTGCGGTCGTACACCAGGGCGTAAGGGTTGGCCGGCCCGTCCGTGTTGTGGTGAACGAACTCCGCTAGCCGCAGGTAGCGGAAGGGCCCCATCTTGATCGCGTTATCGAGATGCGCGGCCAACATTCCACGCTCGGTGATGGACTTGCCGATCCCCGCCCTGGCGAGCGGAAAGGCGGTCAGCAGGGCAGCGCGGCGTAGCAGGCCGATTGACACCAGGTAGTTCAGCGACCAGCGGGCGTACAACATGACGACCAGCTCACCGCCGGGACGTAGCATCCTATAGATCTCACGCTGGGCTTGGTTGATGTCGGGAACATGGTGTAGCACGCCATGACTGAACACCATGTCGAAGGTGTCATCGGCGAATGGCAGGTCGAGAACGCTGCCCTGCCGCAACTCGTCGTAGGGCAGGTCTCTCAGCACCAGCCGGGTGCGGACTCTCTCAATGGACTCGGCGGTCAGGTCAACCCCGGACCAGTGAGCCCCGTTGCGTATCAGGCGCTCCGAGTCAGACCCCTCACCCAGCCCGATCTCGAGCACCCGCTTGCCGACCACATTGAGGGCATCGATGCACGCTGCCAGGTGCCGCTCGTTCTGGTAGCGGAAGCGGTCGTATTCCGTGAAGAACTTTTCATAATCGTCGTGGAAGCGTTCGTGAAGCCCACCGATCTGGCCATCGCCGCACGCGTGGTCCTGCCAGAATCTCTGAACGGTCTGCTCGTCCATCAAATGCACCCAGTATTCAAGGTCATTGTCCCCTCCGCATCATGCAGCGCCACTGGAGTTCATGGTGCTGCCCGCATCTTGGTGGTATGGGCTACCCCGCCACGTTGTCCAGCTCACCGCACGGCCCTGCTCCTGCGGCATGAATTGCCATGGGCCATTGTAGATGTTGGAGACGAAATGATTGTTCTGGTCGAATGTGATGTGGTCTTCCACCAAGGTGCCGTGATACGGCAACCAGGAACCCCACTGGCTGAAGATACCGTTGAACCCGCAGTATTTCGCCGGGGTGCAGTCCGGGCCGATGTGCGCCGGATCGAAGGTGAAGCTGTTCCGGCTAATCAGCACGTTTTGGGTCTTCCACCGGCAGTCGTTATAGTACGGCCCCTTGGCCAGGTTGGCGGCTTTGCACGAGTTCGTTGTCACCACTTTCGGGTTGACCAGAGTGCAGTAACCTGTCGAGGTGTTGGCCGGCGAGCCGCAGTACCTGTCGGCGTTCTCCCAAAGGACCACTCCGCTCCAGTTGTCCGTGAACGTGTTGTCCGTGATCGCGAGGGTGCCCCCATATGCCCCCGGAACCCGGCTGTCAGCGCCGGACTCGGAAATGTAGACTGCCGGATCAGGGAACCCACCCAGTTTCGGACCCGCCACCAAGGCGTTGCGGACGAAGGTGTTGCCGGCCAGCCGCAGGTTGTAACTGATCTCGTAAATGAATCCCTCACCCTGGTTATCGGCGAAGTAGTTATGCTCGACGTCGAAGCCTCGGTTGTCGGTGTCCGCCCACAGGCCCGGTCCGAGGTTGTCGTGCACGTAGTTGCTGGTGATGGTTGCCCCGATGACGCCCCAGAACTTCGCACCGCCGGTGCACCCGCAGCCAGCCTGCCGGGCTTCCCAGTTGTCGGTGTTGTTACCGGCAACCTCATTATGGCCAACGGTAATATGAGAACCTCCGCCCTGGAAGCCATACTCACCGTTGTCTTTCAGGCAGGAATAGGCCAGGACGTTGCCGGACCCCAGCATAACCCCGGCCCCGGCGCTGTCCTGTACCGTTACGTGGTCGATGTGCCAGCCGGAGCCCTCGTCGTGGTTGACGACGCCCTGGCCGCCGCTGTCTCCGTGTGCGCCGAAGTTCTGGATAGTCAGGTAGCGGATCGTCACGTTTTCCGCCTGCTGAGTGAACGCGTAGAGGTTCTGGTGCTGGCCGTCGATGACCGCGCCCGGGGCTCCGATGAACGTGTCTCCGTTTTTGGGGATGATCTGGCTGTACTGGCCAGCACCGAGAGTATGCCTGCCTGGTGCGAACCAGTATGTCGTATCCGGCCTCATGGTCCAGGAGTGCGCGAAAGCAGTGCCACTATCATCGCCTGCCGGGATAATGACCGCTCCCTTGGGAGGGGATGAAGACCCACCCCCAAGGATTGCATTATTGCCGCATACCCGCACTGGGGGGGAGGCAGGACCCGCAGCCGAGGATCCCGGGCCCGCAGCCGAGGATCCCGGGCCTGCTGGCGGGGAATGCCGCAACGCCAGCACAAGCCAGGTCAGGCCAGCCAGGACGATCACCGCGGCAGCGCAGCAGGCCACCAGTCTGCCGCCGGTAGACCACCAGCGCAGCCGACCAGGGTCATTACGCCGCTCCCTAAAACGCATAATCCGGCCGTTCTAAGATCGCGTGACACGAGCAGCGATGCGGCCAGGGTGAGGTCGAGCAGGTACATCGAAGCGTCGGTAAACCCGACCTCGGTGAACGACGCCACCAGACAATATGCCACCAGGAAAAGGGCGAGGGCGCGCTGGACGCCGCGTGGCTGGAAGTAAGCGGACACGAGCAGGAAGAGCAGGATCATCGCGCAGATGATCACTCCGATGAGCCCCTGTTCCTGGTAGGAGGCGAGCCAGTTGCTGTCGATGGGGAGGCCATTGAACGAACTGTTCGACAGGCCGAAACCGAAGATCTCCTGGAATTTGTCGCGCGGAAAGGCGAGAAGGGGACCCCAGACCTTGGTACGGCCGGTGAGGTTGTACAGCTGCTGCGTGCCCTCGCCCCGAGCCAGCCAGGTACTGATGACGCTGGACAATGTTATGATCGCGATCGCCGCCACGATGCCTGCGCCCGCGAAGAACTTGCGTACCCTCTCTTTAGCCACGATCAGGCTCAGGCCTGCGACTAGGATGCCAGCTACCAAGCCGATCAGAGCGGTCCTCGTGTGCGTGAGGACCAGCATGGTCCCCGCCACGACGACAACGACCAGGGTGACCCGGCCGCGGACCTGGCCGCCCAGCCAGAGCACGACCACCAGCCCGAACGTGACCGCCGCGTAGTGCGCGACCTGCGTGGCCGGGATATCCCAAAGCACGCCGCTGAGCCTCCCGCCGAGGGCACGGCCGGGCGCTACCAGCATGCCCAGAACCACCGAGCCCAGTATCACTGAGAGCGATGTCAGCTGGCAGCGGACGAGCAGCAGGTCGCGCCGACCCCACCATGGCGAAAGTAGCCAGAGCACCGCAACGAACTCAGCCAGCCGGAAGGTCCGGTACACGGTACCAACGTGCTGGGGTTGCAGGCTCGTGATGATGGCCTCTATGACGAGCAGGCTCACCAGGCAGAGGAACACGTTCGGGCGCACAATGACCCTGCGATTCACGGTCAGTGCCACTATTAGCGCCGCCGGCAGGGCTCCTTGCGTGAGGCCCTTGCCCAGCGCCGACGGGACATGCACCAAGGATCCATAGTAGGTCAGGACATTAAGGACTAGCAGGCCCCACGCGATGCCAACCCTGCGTCGAGTCGAGCGTTCGCTCGCTTCTGCGGATACCGGCACCGGGACCCCACGGTGGGGGCGGAGCTCCCTAGACGTTATGGCCATGGCACGCCACGCAAGCCGTCGTCACCCGTGCCGACGCAGCCGAGACCGGCCGCCGCAACCTCCATCGCGTCCCCTGACTTGGTTTGCCCCCTCACGGCGCCTGTATGTATATGAGCATTGAGTGGGTGATCGTGATACGACGAATGCCCGGTAAGACTCCATTCGTTTGCCATAGACGCTCAGTGATAGCCGGCGGTGTCCACGGTTCCAGTTGAGGCGTTCGGCACCGCGGGCGGCGTGGCGCCTATCAAGGTGAGTACACCACGTCGACCCAGTAATTGGATGCGTTGAAGCTGTCCGAGGGGAAGGCGTCCGCCGAGCCGTACGCGTACACGCCGCCGCTGGCCAGCGCGGTCAGCGGCCCGTTGGTCACCGCCGACCCCAGCCCGTTCGCGGTGATCGCGTAGTGCCCGGTATCGGTGTGGTACGAGGCCACGTACGTCGTCCCCGCGGTGACCGACACCGGGGCGGAGAAGTCCAGCTCCTGCCAGCCCGACGCGGACTCGCCGCCGAACGTGCCCGTCGCCAGCAGCGTCCCGCTGGCAGTCCACAAGCTGCCGGTATGCGTGCCGGCGTTGTCCGACTCCTTGTAGAACCGGTCACC
>WNFC01010153.1_pt1 | contig 19403 bp, 30 predicted proteins | sample 5400541 | NCBI WGS metagenome assembly WNFC01 (sample SAMN13153342, study PRJNA577476) | soil metagenome | isolation source: 120 cm saprolite under Douglas fir tree site 2 hole 2 replicate 1 | place: USA:California | collected 2015-04-18 | reverse complement strand
GCTTCGGCGTAATGACTTTTCGGCCGAGTCCGATTTCGTGAGCGATGGCGGATTGAATGCCGTGCGCGGCCTCCTCGTAAGACAGGCCAAGGTCTTTCGGTTGCCAGTTCATTTCCCTCACTCCCCGATGACGGCGGGCAGCACCTGTCCCGCCAGAAACTCCTCGACATCAGCCAGCCGGACTGGAATTTCCGAAATCAGACCAAGATGCGCCCGCGTCCGGAATCGCTGGCATCAAGCTCCAGTTCCGGCAGATCGAGCGGCGACAGGAAATCGTGATAGTAATCCTCCGCGGCCTTGGCCGCCATTTCGTCAGGCAGCGGGATAGGCTCTTCGAAGCGGCGGGACCAGGACACTTCTAGTTCGCTATTTTGAGAGGGTCTTCCGAATGATGCGGCACGCCTTCTCCTTAGTTGGGACGGTTTTTCGCCACGAATCAGTCGCTACGTCTGACTTCAGCCATTCTTCGGATTGTAGCGTATCTCCGGGGGTGGTGGGGCTCGGCGCGTGTCGTCCAGAACTCACCGCACGTGGGGCCGAGTAACCGAGTAACCGTACCGCGTAACCGCGTAGCCGGGCGCCACGCCTGTCTATCCCCAGGGCACAAGCGCCCGGCTGCTCTAATGGCCCACCAGCGAGGCGTCAAACCGGCGTGCCTATGGCCCGCCAATCATGCGGCATGCGCTCACCGCGATCGAAGCGGCGATACTTCTCCGCGGTCCAAGCCTGATGTTGCACCCAGGCCTGGAAATCCGCCTCGGTCCGCTTTGACAGAAACACACGCCATGCGCTCTCAAACGCGGCGCGCGCCTGACCGAACGTGACCGCGGTGCCGGACGTGCATTCCCCAGGACGCGAGCCCGGATAGAAGCCGCAGTGCCATTGCCAGGGATCTGTGCTCTCGGGATTTCCGGAGCGGATCGCGATCGAGCCGACATGCGCGTTCGTCATAGTAGACATGCCAGCATTCCTCGCGGGCTTCAGGACAACGACGGCGGGTGAACTCAGGCATGGCCCATCAAAGCGCGGTCTAAGCGCCCGTGCATCAATTTCAGGCCCCGTAGTATCCCGGGGTACTCCGCCTCAAACGCCTAAAGTATCGTTGGCGGTCGCCGCGGAAGCTAGATTTTGCCGCATTCGCGGGCGAGAAAGACCGATCATGAAAACCATAACCGTTATTTTCGTGCTCGCGTTGATCGCCATCGCGTTCGAAATCTATTCGGATGCCGCGTTAACGAGCGCTGAGGTCTCTCACACTTCTGCCCCGGACCCCGTGACGACTGTCGTCGCCCATGCGCTCAAACGCGGTTAGGTGCGCGTAATCAATTTTCTAGCCAACCTTCGGCTTCAATGGCGGCCTTGAACGCAGCGCTGGCACGAGATTCCGCGGCTGCCGATTTGGAAGCTTGTCGCAGAGCTTGGTCAGCCAACTTCCAGTGTGGCTTATTACGATAAATCGCGGTCAGGGCGAGCATGAAGGCCATCGCAGAGTTTCGATCGGTAATACGCTTACCGCCGAAGTCAGCTTTAGTTTTGTAATTCCCAAAGGCCGTTCGGCGGTGCGCCTCCATCTTTTGTCGAGAGATGTTCAGTCCTCCGCCAGAACGTAGATCCCTCGGAGCTGCTTCTGAATTTGCTCGATGCGCCTTGCGCAGAGAGGGTAAGCCGCGCGCACCCTCGCACGAGAGATGTTCAGTCCTCCGCCAGAACGTAGATCCCTCGGAGCTGCTTCTGAATTTGCTCGATGCGCCTTGCGCAGAGAGGGTAAGCCGCGCGCACCCTCGCAGTCGTCACGGCTGCCCATCCGTCTTCGCCGGTCGGTACGATCGCAATCGAGACAGCCGGTGGGCTTCTCCTGAAATATCCACGCCAGATCCGTGCTCGAAATTCTTGGTTTTCGCCATGTGCCCCCCGTGGTTCCGACGATAGCGCGCGCAAGCGATCTTTCTCCCCGGCGGGAAATTGCTTCATTGAAAATTTAGCAAATCAGGCAGTCACAACCTCGAGACTAGGATTATTTTTTCGAGTTCATGGCGACCGTCCGCGTGAGCTTCCTGCTCGGTGGCGAACGATTCCATGGAAGACTGAATAGGTCTTCCGTTCTCTCTGATGTCCCAGCGAAAGCGACCCGCGTCAATCGTGCAGGGCCGGGCTACAAGGTCATAAGGTTGCGGCGACTGAGCCGACCGCAAATCGAGGCGTTGCAGAGCAGTTATCCGCGCCCGAAATCTCTCGATCTCCTGAAGCGCGTTGTGGTGGTCCTGCCCCGATGGAAGCTTGCGTGCGGTCTCTAATAGCTTCGCCGCCAGTTCTTCCAGTTCTTTCAGTCTCGCCGCTCTCATTTCTTCACCTCCAGCCTGGAGCTCGACAAGGCGGTAGAGGAGTTCGCTAATTGAAAATTAGGCAAATCAGGTTGACGGAAACAGCTTATCGGTCGCTTTGTCCAAACGCTTCCCCTTGCCGCGCGCATCCGACAAATGACCAACTAGGTCACCATTCAACTTGTAAATATTCGAACCCTTAAGATCGTAAAGCTTTTGACCTTTGAGGCCGAAGGTCTCGTCGCCCACAACCACGCCGACAAGGATTCCTTGGCTATTGAATATCTTGCCGTTCATAACCGGCCTCCCAATCGAGGGGCCCGTGGCAAAAGGCTGCGCGCCTGTTGGGCCGCGATAGCGAGACAAATCGCCCGCCCGGGGGCTACTTCCCCTTCGCCTTCAGCCCTGGCTGCGAACGGGCCAACTTGATCTTGAGTAAGCGAGCGCACCCCCGACGCAGTGCGCAGGCGGGCTCGAGCAGAGTTGCAATCGCTGCGGTGCTTTCGCCAGCCGCCCAGATCGATCGTAGCAGCCCGTCTTTTCAGGTGTCCACGGAGACCCCGGAGCGCTCATTTCTTCACCTTCAGCCCGAGCTCGACTAGGACGGCCGTTTTCGTTTCAGCTTAATCCCCAGACGCTCAGCTTTTCGCTCGATCGTCTCAACCGAGGTTCGGAAGATCGCGGCAGCTTCCTCCAACGTGGCCGAGACCGCCGCCATCTGAATTAGCTGCCGATCTTCTTTCAAACTAAAGCGACCCTTCCCACGCCGCTTTGCCATCTACTTCGGTGCCTTCGCTTTCAGCCCGAGCCCGACCGGTCGAACCCCATCGGTCGACGGCAAACCCAGCGTTTCGCGAAGAGAGGTGACTGAGCCCGGTCCAAGATCCTGCAGGCCCAACAGCGTTGCATCCGAAGCCTCGCGAATTTCGCCGACGGTTTTCCATCCCGCTGCGGTTACCGCGTTCCGGATCCTCGTAGAAAATCGGACGTTTTCGATGGGCGTGTCGTCCGGAAGCTCTGGCGCAGGATAGAGCATCGGCCCCGCGGCCGCCTCCCGTGCCAGGCGCTCTTCCCGCAGGCGCTCACGGTTTTCATGAAATGCCCTCTGCGCTTCTTCAAGATCGGCAATCGCCTCTTGCGCCTCGCGCTCTCTAAGCTCCTTTCGCTCAGCGGCAGAGAGACCGGGATCACTGCTCTTCTTGTTGTCGATCATTTCCCCTTCGCCTTCAGCGCGAGCTCGACAATGCGGCGAGAGTGTTTCGCAACCAGAAGGCGAGAGCAAGGGGAATCCTGCCGTCAGGCGGTTGCTGCGCTGCATCCAACGCGGTGACTAGCGGGGGAGATCATTCGCTTATTCGAGAATGGCCATCAATAAAATCAAAACCATCCGCAAAACTGCGTCGGTTAAGATCACAACAGACGGCGGCTTCATCAACACGGCGCGTCTCGCTTTTTGTGGGTAGCGAAAGTGGTGCTCTTTGTGGTGAACGGCGAGATCGTCGATCAAAGCATCGGCGTTGGGTACGAGGCAAAGGCCCTCTTGCCGGGCGAGGTCTCTTAGCTTTTGCAAATCATGCGAGTGAAACCAGTTCAGCGAGCGGTCAACCGCGCGATGCTCCAAGACCGCTTTTAAACCGTTTTCTAGGGCAAAGCCGACAAGCGCGTAGAAGGGAACAACGAGCGGATGGTTGTCGGTCCAATCGGTCTCGGCAAGCCGTTCCGCAGCCGCCAGAAAGGAAACCGTGTAGGCCACGCTGTCGATCTCATCGCTGGGTCGATCATCACCAATCATCTGGGCGACTTCATTTCCCCTTCGCCTTGAGCCCGAGCTCGACCAGGCGGCGGATGGCTTCAGAGCGATCCAGTTTCACGCCCTGACGTGCGATCCATTCGTCGACTGACTGCATTTCGTACTCAGTCCACTGCGGGTTTGGGCTAGCAGCTAGCGCCCTTCGAGCCATTCCTTTTGCGACCGCGACGGACGCCGTGATTTGGGAGAGTGTGCTCTTTTTCATCGGATCTTTGCCTTTCTGGCCGGCTTTTCGCCTGTGTCTTTCGAGAGGATATGCAGGATCGTCTTCATCATGGCCCGTATCGCCTCAGGGCGTGTCAGGGATGCGTCCTGCTTATCAATCCAGGCATCCAGTGCCTTTAGCTGAGAGGGCTGCAGGCGGACTCCTATGAGTGTCCCCTTGACCGCCGACCGCTTCCAGCGGGGGCTGTTCATCAGGCGGGAAATCCGAAGTCGGGATTCCGGCTTCGATCTAATCCGCTAGCCCTTTGACTTCTTGCCCTTTTTCTCAGATTTCTTGAGATGCGTTTGAACAGCTTCCCGCACGAAGGCCGAGACGTTCGTGTTGATCCGGCGAATCCGCGCCATCGCGTCAGGCGAAAGGCGCACCAACACAGTCTTTAAACCGAGAGGTGGACGACCCACTTAGAGTTCCTTTCCGATATACAATATCCGAATAACCCCGAAGACGTGGCTAGATTGCTGAAAGATGGCCCGATCAGCAGCGCTCATGTTTTCTGCCGAGGCACGCAATCAAAAACCGCTCTGATGCGCTCCATGTGAGTGAACTTCGCAACCCTGCTGTATTTTGCGCAGTGAGTATCCGCTAGCGGAAGTGCGTCCATTTCATTGTAGACGTTGGAGACGGTGACGTAAGTTTCGTTGCCAACTACGTTCTGGCCAAAAAAGCCGGGATAAATATGAGCCTCATTTCCGGCTACGCTGCCGGCGCAGCCGGCCAGCGCGGCGCCAAGCGCCACGATTCCCAGAATTCGCATTTTGGTTGTCCCCCGACCACGGTCACACCCAAGCGCAACCGGGAGGCGAAAGCAATAGCGGACGCGCGAAAGCCGCCTGTGAGGGCTTGGCAACTGTCGCACTGCGCTCATCGCTGCGGTGACTAGGGTTCCACAGGGATGTCGCAAGAGGCACAGTGAAATTCGATCCCATGCTCTAACTGAATAACGTTAAAGCCCTCGGGAACGCTGTCCGCCCGTATGTCCCAAGAAAGTTTGTCCGTTTGTGAAAGCTCCACGTTGCCGGTCTTTCGGCAATTGGGGGACACAAGCTTCTCAATCCACTGGTCACGCATGCTCTGAAATATGCTCCGCGGGTATCGATCGCGCCGCCGTCAAACAAAGACCGCCCGGAGGCGGTCAGGTCTTAGAGCGTGAGTCGTCCTGTCTTGGCAGGATAATAGGCTTTAGCAGCGCTCGTGCGGCGAGCGGGGATCTGCGCTGACAGTATCGGTCGTTGATTCGGGCTATTCAGTGTCGGAGAGTTCACTCCATGACCTCATATTCGAAAGCCACGCCTATCGGATCGTTGTCCTCGAACCATTCCTCGGCGGCACGAGCAGTCGCGAATACCTTGAGGTGGTCGATATCGCCGACCTCTTTCCTGGTGTTGGTGTAGATCCAGACGGTCATTGGTCCCTCCTGAGCTTGCGCTTCGTCCCGCCTGGATCGCGTTCAAACATGGAGGAGAGCGAAACATTGAAGACCCTGCAAATGTCAAAGAGACGGGCCGCACTGACCCGGTTGCGACCCCTTTCATATTTCTGAATTTGTTGGAAGCTGACGCCCAATGCCCTGCCAAGTTCGCGTTGGCTCATGTTAAGGGCAAGCCGTCGTTCGCGCATTCGAGCACCGATGTACGCATCAACGGGGGTTGCGTTCCTTGGTGCGTCCTTGTTCACCTTCGCTTTTTTCATATCGGCACACTTTTGAGTTCACCGATCTCGCGCCAGCTTTCGTTTTGCCCAATGCGTGTCTTTGCGATCGGGATTGAACACCCGTTCGACGTTCCGGTTCAACGCCCGCAGCATTCCAATTCGCGCATGCATCAGCGGCCCGCGGTTTTCCGCCGCCATCAATAGCGCCTCTATCGCCGCTTGCCATTCATCCGATTGCCGGGTTTTGCCCGGTAATGCCATGAGGTAGCTGGCCGCGTCTCTAAGTGTCTGTCCGAAGAGTTCTTGAATCATATGAATCATCTGTGATTCAAGGATGGTGGCCTGATTCGAGGAGGGGTCACCGATGTGGACGAACCAGAACCGCGCCCGTTACGACCGCAGCAAGTTGCGATATCCGAGCGATTTGACCGACGACGAATGGGGACTGGTCGAACCACTGATCCGGCCGGGCAAGAGTGGCGGAGGCAAGCGCACGGTGATCATGCGGGAGGTGGTGAACGGTCTCATGTACATTCTCTCGACCGGCTGTCAGTGGCGCGCGATCCCGAAAGACCTGCCGCCGAGAAGCTCGGTTTACGACTACTTCGATCTGTGGACATATGACGGCACGTTGGGACGAATCCACCACGCGCTCTATGAACAGTGTCGCGAACGAGAGCAGAGGGAAGCCAGTCCGACCGCCGCCATCATCGACAGCCAAAGCGTGAAAAGCGCAGAAAAAGGGGGGCGTGCATTGACCCGCACGGGTACGATGCGGGCAAGAAGATCAAGGGCAAGAAGCGGCACATTCTTGTCGATACAGTAGGCCTGCTGCTCCATGCGATCGTTCATCCGGCCGACATTCAAGATCGCGATGGAGGCGTTCTGGTGATGGCGACACTGTTCGGCATGTTTCCATTTTTGAAGACGCTGTTCGCCGACAGCGGATATCAGGGGCCGAAATTTGCGAAAGGGCTTGCAAAAATTCTGCCGCATCTCGACATTGAAATCGTCAAACGTTCCGATCAGGTCAGCGGATTTGTGGTCTTGCCAAAACGCTGCTGGCTCAATCGCTGCCGCCGCTTGGCCAAGGATTGGGAGTGCCTCAACCGAAAAGCGCTCGCGTTCTTGCGCCTCGCCTCAATCCGCCTCATGCTCAGAAAACTATGTAATCCGGCCTGAAGTCTCCGGACGGACTCTTAGAAAGGCTGTCATAGGTCCGGCCATTCCAGGCAAACCCATCTGACATCACCATCACCCGTTGCGACTGTCGATCCCATTCCCGAACCAAGACTGTTCCGGGTGTCAATTCGGTTCGCTTCTGATCGAAGCTGATCAGCCGCGCCGACATTGCCGTACCGGAATCCTTCGCACCGGTACGATCGAGCAGCTGCCTCGTCTCATGGTCGAGGTCTCCGAAGCGATCGGCTTGAATTCGATAGGCGATGATCGCAAACAGCAGATGCCGCGGCAAATGATCGGGCGCTGGTCTTTGCAACATGCTCTGCCACCGTGCGCGCAGACCTTTGAGATCGAGACCGCGCAGATGCACGATCTCGTCCTCAACAGATGTCTCGGTCGTGACACGACCATTGCGACGCTTCACCCGCATCGCATTAAGCTGCCTGCTTCACGCGATCCGCGACGACGGATGAAGCCTTGCCATCCTTAATGCGGTAGACCCGGCCCTTGTCCGTAGATTCGGAAACCAGATTCAAACCGAGTTTCTTGCGGACCACACCGGCGAGAAAGCCGCGCACCGAATGCTGCTGCCATTCGGTTGCCGTCATAATGGCAGTGAGCGTAGCCCCGGTTGGTGCCCGGGTTACAGTCTTTGAAGATGAAGGTGCCGATCGCGAGCGAGGCTTAGATTTGCTGGTCGTTCGCGCAGCCGAGCGAGTCGAGGCTTTGGATTTTGGCTTGGATTTGGTCATGGGATCCTCTGAAGTTATGCGACGCCATCCGCCGCACCACCTCAGCCCCGCCCGGGAAAAATCCTGGCAGGGCAAGACCCCGAAGCGCGCATTCGCCACTTCAAGTCACCGCAGCAACGCTCCGATCAAACCGATAAGCCAGTCAATTCTGAGCAAGATAGTTGCTCTTTTGACAGCAATCATGGCCTGCTTGGGGTTGGCTCGAGTTACATTCCCGCTGGGCCGGTCACTCCCGGTCACTCGCTTCTCGGTCGGCCCCAGCGGCGCAGAGCGGCTAGCTTTGTCGGGCGATCCGTTTGATCAGACTTGCGGCATTCAGCAGCGTTGTTGCCTCATAGAGGAGCTGCTCGATGTCGAGGGCGAACCCTAGACCCTTCTCATGAAAGCCCGCCCCGGCGCACGCATCGGCTGCGCGCCTTATTCCCGCGGCCTTATCAAGCCGGTTACCGATTTCAGCTAGATATGCCTTAATCGTTGCCTCAACTAGTCGTCCGTGAAGAACGTCTCCGCGCGTTGGACTATGCAAGACGGTGCGGTATGCGGCTGCGCGAGAGGACCAATAGCAAGACGCACAAGAGCTCCTCGAACCAGCGCAAGAGCAAGCTGAAGTTGAAGCCGGCGGCGGCGAGCACGGCGTTGATGCGGTCGCCCTCTCGGCCTTTGAGACAGTTGCGACGCATCCGATGATCGTCCTTGAGATGACCGATCACGGGCTCGACGGCGGCGCGACGGGGCATCTCGCGACGGATGGCTTTGGTGACCCGGCGGACCTGGCCGCTGATCCAGACCTTGAACCGGTCCGGATAGTTGTGGCCGCGATAGCCCTTGTCGCCATGGATGCGGCACACTGCGGCACCTGTGAGCTTTTCGAGGTCAGCGATGACGGGACCAAGCGTATGGCCGTCGTACGGGTTGCCGTGCAGGGCTTTGGCATGCAGCACGAACTGTCCGCCTTTGGGCGCGGTGGCCGGCGTGGCAATCGAGACCTTGCAGCCGGGCGAGCAATTGACGCCAGAATATGCAGCTCCGAGTGATATGAAAGCACGAGCCCGCGTCAACGAACTCATGGATTGGTTTAATACCGGGCTTTTCAGGGGATTCGGTTACGGTGTCGTATACCCCTAGGTCATTTCATCCAGCTATGGCTATCCGAATGGCGTCACGCAGGGTAATGTCGTGCGGCGCGCGTGGGTCCGCGCACCCATGGTGGAATGGCGTCGAAAAGGCTTGATTTAGGGAACACAATTTCTCTATATTCCGTGAATGGCGAATTTGGTATCTTCATCCCTACCAAGGGGTCGTGGCCGGCCGCGCGAGTTCGATATGGAGGCAGCGCTCGACAAGGCCGCACGGGTTTTCCGTGAGCGGGGTTACCATGCGACCTCGATTGCCGATCTGACGGGGGCAATGGAGCTAGCTTCGGGCAGCGTCTATAAAGCCTTCAAGGACAAGCGGGCGGTTTTTCTGGCAGTTTTTGATCGCGAAGCCGGGGTACGCGGAGGAAAGCTTCATCGGATGATCAGTGCGGCCAAATTCGGCCGGGATCGGGTACGCGCGGCGTTGACGTTTTATGCCAAGTCCTCTTATGGAGTGGAAGGTAGACGGGGATGCCTTGTCGTCGGGAGTGCTGCTGAATTGGTCACCTTCGACGCCGAGGTTGCGCAGCGGGTGACAGCGGCGTTACACAGGAACGAAAAGCTTATGGCTGATCTGATTCGTCAGGGCCAGGCGGATGGTTCTATCCCGGCAACCATCGACAGCGAGACTACAGGACGGCTAATGATGTGCCTGCTGCAGGGCATGCGCGTTGCCGGAAAGATCGGACGGAGCCGTGCCGAAATGTCGGCGGTGGCCGACGCGGCGATGAAATTGCTCGACTGATTAGTTCTTATTAGTTCTTGCCAATTGGCTACAGCATGGGGCGAGCCCTCCGCGCGGGCACATACTCTATCCTCCGATGCCTATCCCCTTTATCGCGGCGCTGATCGCGACACTCTGACACAATCACAGCTTATCTGCCTTTGCCGGCACAAGTTACGGCAGTAACTTGAAAATTATCTAGCTGACTTGTTTTAGCCAAATTCGGGAATGATTGTTCCCTTTATTGCGATTGAAGGATGTGCATCGGCAAAGTCGAGCGCACCTTGTTGTTGAGGATGCTTTCAAACGTCCCTTGGGGAATTACGCTCGTGACCAACACCGCCAAACGCCTACTCGTCGACATCGGAGAGCTAGCATCCCACGTCGCTCCACGCGCATCGGAGATAGAAGCCGCCCGCCGGATGCCGGCCGACCTGGTGGAGGCGCTGAGATCGATCGGCGTCTTTCGTATGTTCGTGCCCCGAAGCCATGGCGGACTGGAGCTCGATCTGCCAGCGGCCCTTGAGGTCTTGCAGGCGCTCGGCCGAATCGACGGCTCGGTCGGCTGGACAGCGATGGTCGCAGGCGGATGCGACGCTATCGCGGCTTTGTTGCCGCGCGAAACATACGATCTGGTCTACGAAGCAGGGCCGGACGTTATTCTTGCAGGGGCGGCGCAGCCTTCTGGGACCGCTGAGAGGGTCGCGGGGGGGTGGCGAGTCAACGGACGTTGGCCGTTCGCCAGCGGATGTCAGCACGCCGATTGGATGTTCGGGCTTTGCGTGATGAGCGAGGATGGCAAACCACTCCCTGGCCCGGCTGGCGAGAGGGGCCCGCCGCGGGTCCGGGGCTGCTTCCTGCCGGCGCGGGATTGGGAGATCGAGGACACTTGGCACGTCGCAGGCCTCAGGGGCACTGGTAGTCACCACATCACGCTCAGGGACGCAGTGGTTCCATCGGCGAATTTCTTCGATCTCACGGGCGGCTCGCCGTGCTTGCCGGGATCGCTCTATCAAGCCGTGCTGCAACTGCTTCCGCTGCTGCATGGCGCCAGCTCCGTCGGCATTGCCGAGGGCGCCTTGAACGAACTCGTCGAGAGCGCCAATGCCGGACGGCGGCAGTTGCGGTCAGCCGTCCCGATGCGGGATTCGGAAACGTTCCAGGGCGAACTCGGCCGTATCGCAGCGGCAGTAAAAGCGGCGATGGCGTTTCTTGAGGTCCAAGCCGCAAGCCATTGGCGCCACGCGCTCGCCGGCACGCTGAACAATGAGGCGTTGCTCACGCAAGGAACGCAGACCGCAATATGGCTGGCGACCACCTGCGTTGGCGCTGTCGATGCGTGCTTCGCGCTAGGCGGCAGCAGCGCGCTCTACGAGACCTCGCCATTGCAACGACGCCTGCGTGACATTCACACCGCCGCGCAACACGCTGCTGCGCAGCAACGGCACTACGTAGGCGCGGGCAAGCTGCTTCTGAGCAATTCCGCTTTTCACTGAACCGTTGACAAAGAACGAGACGCAATGCATGCATTCACATTCTTCGGACCCAATCCTGCAATCGCTCATGTTGTCGAGGCCATTTGGGACATCGACCTTCCCGATGCAGGACAGGCACCGGCGTTCACATTCAAGGTGCTGCCGTCGGTCTCGTCGGCCTTCTGCTTGCACTATCGCTCTCCGACCGTCACCGATCAATGGACCAATAGCCATTGCCTGCAAAGCGTAGCAGGGATCCAGACCGGCCCCGTTTCTCTGCGCGCTGACGGTCCCGTCGGCGCCATCATCGTGCACCTTAAGCCTGAGGCGGCCTACCGCGTCATCGGCGGGTGTATGGATGAGTTCACCGATACCAGCATCGGACTACGTGACCTTTTCGGCGCAACACAAACTGCATTGTTGGAAGAGATGCTTGGGGAGGCCGCGAATGCGACCGCCCGGGCTGCTTACGTGCAGAAGTTTCTGATCTCGCATCTGCGAGAAGGCATCGGCCGGCAAGGCGGTCTATCACTTAGTCCCGATCATTGACCAAGGGTGCTCAATCCAATTCCTCGCGGGCGGATTTTAATCCCGCACCGACCAAGTATGTTCCCGGCCGCCAGGAACTTAGAACTCTCATCACACAGGATTGTATCGAACATGAGATGGTCTGTTTGTTTGCTCGCCAAGTTGGCGCTCGTTGCGATGTGCACAAATCCGGCAAAGGGCGCCGACAGCGCACAAGTCGAGCGTGGCAAATATCTCGTAAAATTCGGCGGATGCAACGACTGCCACACGCCAGGTTATTTTCTCGGAAACCCCGATACGGCGCGTTTCCTTGGAGGGTCCGACGTCGGCTTCGAGGTGCCGGGCTTGGGCACTTTCGTGGGTCGAAACCTCACTCCCGACAAGGATACCGGGCTTGGCAATTGGACCAAGGAAGAAATCATCACGGCTTTTCAAACCGGGGTTCGACCGGACGGGCGTGTCCTTGGGCCGCCAATGCCGTGGCGCTCCTACGCGGGGCTGACCCAATCAGATGCCAACGCCATCGCGGACTATTTACGGAGTCTCCCGCCTGTCCACCAAGCAATTCCGGGGCCGTTCGGCCCGGGCGAAAAGGTTAGGGTCCTCCGGTTGACGATCTTGCCGCCGGGCGACATTAGCCAGCCCAAATGAAACGGCGGATGCATGCTGTCCTTCGTTTAAGCTTCGCCAACGCTAAAGGTATCTTCGCCGACGACGGCGAGACCAGGCCGCATCAGGCGCGATGGCGCGTGGTTTGTTGCGGCGGTTGTCGAATCGTAACACAGCGCGCCAATGCTGATCGGCGAGGCCGTGCTTTGGACGCGTCGCCGAGCGGCGTCCGCGTTCAGGCCATCCGATCATTTGAGCAGCTCAACGGAGATTTTGCATGAAAGCTCTTCTCGTCTCGACACCGGTGATGGGCCATCTCAATCCGTTGTTGAGCATCGGCCGAATCCTGGTCTCCGATGGTCACGAAGTGGTGGGTCTGTCGTCGACTTATCTGCACGACCGGATCGAAGCGATCGGCGCGACATTTCGCGGCTTCCTGCCGGATGCGGATTTCGACATCCGGAACGCCTCCGAACGGTTTGCCGAGTTGAAGGCGACCCCTCCCGGGCCAAAGCTGCTGCGTATGATCCTGGAACGTGCATTCGTCGATTTCATGCTGCCGCAATATCAAAGCATCAAAGAGGTCATGCGGGAGTTTCCGTTCGACATCATCATCGGCGATCATCTGATGCTGGGCGTACTACCGATGCTGCTCGGTCCTCGGTCGAAACGGCCACCGGTGGCTTTACTGGGAACGACCTATCTTTTATCGCGCCGCGATGATGGAGCGCCGAACGATGCCGGCATTCCGCCCGCGAACAGCGAAAAGCAGCGGAAGGAATATGCCGGCCTGTTCCAGGCCTTCGAAGACGCCGTCTTCGCGCCAGTGGGCGAATACTTGAACAGCCGCCTGGCCGAGATTGGCGTCGAGCCGTTGCGTAAGAATCTCTATGACGCGATGGTGGAACTGCCGGATGCCTATCTGCAGTTGACGGTGCCGCGGTTCGAGTTGCCGCGTCGCGCGCTGGCGCCGTCGGACCACTTTGTCGGTCCGCTGCCGATCACACCCAATCAAGCCCCGATTCCGCCGTGGGCGCAGGACCTGGATGGTTCGCGCAAAGTCGTCCTGGTGACTCAGGGGACGCTGACCAATGACGACGTCAGCGAACTGGTGCTCCCGACGCTGGAAGCCTTGGAGAACGAGCCCGATATCATCGTGGTGGTGACGACAGGCGGGCGTCCGGTCGAGACTCTGGGGGGCCCACTACCCGACAACGTGCGCGTTGCGCAGTATCTGCCCTTCGAGTGGGTGCTGCCGAAAATCGACGCGTTTGTCACCAACGGCGGCTACGGCAGCGTCAATCAGGCGTTGAGTTTCGGCGTTCCGATCGTGACCGCGGGAACAGTGGGGGACAGAGGCGACGTGAGCGCGCGCGTCGCCTGGTCCGGCGTTGGCGTCAATCTGGCAACCAATGCGCCCACCGCGGAGGCGTTACGTCCGGCGGTACGCTCGGTGCTGGACGATCCGAAGTTTCGTGCGCGGGCAGCGTTATACGCCGAGGAGGCGCGCGGTATCGACACCCGATCGGAAATCCTTCGGATTCTCCGGCAGCAGGCCCTGACCCCGCGCGATCAGGAGGTGCAAGCTCGGAAATCCTGACGACGTCAACATGATCGGCAAATTCAACCTGTAGCCTGGCAGACAGGCACTCTCGGAGAGCAAAAGCATGACCACCAAACGCACCCGAACCATCGTCGAGGATCTCGAGCAAACCCTGCTTCAGTTCATGCGCAAGCATAAATTACCCATGATGAATATCGCTACGCGACCGACATCCTTGTGAGCTCTGTCAAGGCCGGTGAAGAGTCGCTGCTCTACGACGTCTTCTTCGAAGCCGAGGCGACAGACATCGGCAATATCAGCAGGCAAGGCAGCGTCGAGGCCATCGAGGGTCCGTTCTACCTGCCGAACGCGCCCAAGCTAGAAGGGCCCTACGTGTTGCCCCAGCGTTCCGATGAAGCCGGTGATGTGCTATTTTTTCGCGGTCGCGTCACGTCACCCGACGGCACGCCTTTGGCGGGCGTCGAACTGGACATGTGGCAAGCTGACGCCGAGGGCTTTTACTCGAACATTCATCCCGACGTCCCGGAATGGAACTTGCGCGGCCGCTTCCACTCCGGCCCCGACGGGACGTTCGAGGTCCGGACGATTGTTCCACCTCCTTACGAGATTCCGAAGAATGGTCCGACCGGTGTTGTGCTGAATACCCTGGGCCGGCATTCCTTTCGCCCAGCTCACCTGCACATCAAGGTCAGGCATCCTCAATACGGCGAGTTGACGTCTCAGTTGTATTTCGACGGAGGGGATTACCTCGATAGCGATGTCGCGAATGCCGTGCGTGATGGCCTCGTGGCGCGGCTCGTCCGATGTGACGATCCGAACGATCTGTCCGTCCGGAGGTTGCACAAGCCCTATTTCGAGGTCCGCTACGACTTCATCTTCGGGTAGCACCAGGCCGAGGACGTTCGCCGGAGAGACTGAGGAACTCCCTAAATGGCTACCTTGCAAACCTGGATGTCTCGTCCGGCTTTCGTACAGCTATGCGTCGTTTGGCAACGACGGTCAGCGTCGTGACCTGGGCGGACGAGGACGGATGGGAGTGACGGCGACGGCCGTCACGTCGGTTTGCACCGAGCCACCGGCCTTACTTGTTTGCGTCAATACGGCTAACGTCCGCCGAATATGGGTTGAAAGAATTACGTAGCGATCTGACGAAAGATTTTCGTGAGTATATCGCGGCGCCAGATCAAGGCGCAGAATATGTGATTCATTGCAATAAGGCCGATAATGGCGCCAATGAACAGCATAACGGATCATAATGCCGGTGCTCCTCAGACGAAATCGATGTGCTTGTTCAGCGGCAGCTCGCGGGGGGCATGTCCGTTCTACGCCCAAGAGCAGACCTCGTCAGCCCACCCCGGCATGTCCGTTTCGTGCCAACAACATCGGACTCATGCACCACAGCAATCGGCAGAACTATTCGATCACCTCGCCGGCCCGGTGGCGATCAAATCTCTGCATATTACAATTGTAATGCAAAGGTTCATTTCGGAAATAAGCTCGTAGCATGATGATCGTCATATTGCGCTTAGGATTAGAACGATAGTTTTTGGACCGCGTGTGGCCGAAAACTTCAAGACGACGAGCGGGGCTTGTTCATAGGGTTGGGGGTCCCGAATTATCAAGCGTTCACGAACGACAGCCTCACCATGATGTACGAGGGCGTGCATGGCGCCCTGCGAGTCCTCGAAAATGCACAGGAAGACGATGCAGCCTTTGAAGTTTGGTGTGTTTGATCACATGGACGATGCGGGTCATGGTCTGGCGAGGCAATATGAAGAGCGCCTGCGGCTCGCAGAGGCGTGCGAGGCGGCCCACTTCCGGGCCTATCACGTGGCCGAGCACCATGGCACGCCGCATGGAATTGCTTCCTCACCAAATCTGTTTTTGGCTGCCATGGCGCAGCGCACCAGCCACCTGCGCTTTGGACCGCTGGTGATGCTGCTAAACCTGTACCATCCGCTGCGCGCCTTCGAAGAAATCTGCATGCTCGATCAGATCAGCGGCGGCCGGGTCGAGTTTGGTATGGGCCGCGGCGCGACACCGATCGAGCTCGGTTTCTTTGGCGTGGAGGCCGGCGAAGCGCAGAGCCGCTATCGTGAGGCGGCTGACGTCGTTCTTCAGGCCATGAGCGGCGGGGCGCTGAATTACCATGGTCGCTACTTCGACTTGCAGGATGTTCCGATATCCTTGTCTCCCGTCCAGCTTCCACACCCACCGCTTTGGGTCGGTGCCATGCAGCCGGAAACCGGCGCCTGGGCGGCCGACAATGGCATGAACATCGCTTGTGTCGGCGGCGCTGATCGCGTCCGCGCCATCACCGATGCCTATCGCGCCCGCTGGCGAGCCCGGGCGGAGCCCAAAGCTATCATGCCGCTTCTCGGTATGGTCCGCCAGATCGTCATTGCCGACAGCGATGAAGCAGCCCGCGCCCTGGCCGCACCAGCTTACCAACGATGGTTCGATACGTTCACCCACCTTTCCAGGCTGCGCGGCCTGCCCTTGCCGCCAGCGCCGCCGGCCACATTCGAACAGGCAACGCAGATCGGATTCTCGATCTCAGGATCGGCATCCACCGTCCGGAGGATTTTGACGGCGCAGGCATCGAATGCAGGTATCAACTATCTTCTCTGCCAGATCGCTTTCGGAACGCTGCCGCTCGAGGCGTCACTTCGAACCGCGTCGGCGATCGCATCGGAAATCATGCCTGTAAATTCGCTTGCAATAATGACCCCCTGAGGGGCGATCCAATCGCCGCGGCTAGCCAGCAAAGCGAGGATGTGGCGCTCATGTTCGAATGGTTCGACCGCGTCGGCGCCGACGCCGATATCGCCGCATTGCGTAGGGATTTTTCGGAGGTCCGCTGGCACAGATTTGCAGACTGGGCGCGCGAGTTTGACTGGAGCGTTCTTGAACGGACGTCTTCTGTCGCCTGAGGTCGCGACGCGCATTATCGGCCGCTGAAATCCGGGGGGAGCGGATGAGCTGCAACCGGATACCTGAGGTTCCGCTCCACCCGATCCGGACGTTTGCGTCTGACCGTGCGAGGTCCCGTATGGTCAAAAAATTGAGACTGCTCAAAGGCGGCAGTGTTCCAACATTTTTGGTCTTGGACCGGTGTTGCACAACTAGCTTGCCGTGGACGCTTGAGTAGGGACGACGGGGGTCGCAAGCAATTCTGGGTACCGCAGGTCAGTGCAACAATTTCAGTGCTCCATGGCAGTGCTTGAACTTCTTGCCAGAGCCACAGAGGCATGGGTCGTTGCGGCCGGGAACGAGCACCTTGTGAATCGGTCGTCGCGTATCGTCGTTGGTGTCTCTCGCAGGTGCACGGCGGGCAAGCCAGTACGCATGGATGTTGCGGGCGGCTGGCGCTATCAATTCCACGAACGCCTGATGTCTCGCATCGGCATCCTGGTAAGCCTCGCGCAACAGGTTGGCGGCCAATCTGCTGTTGCCGCGTTAGCGACGTCGTCTCGTTCTGGCGAGCCTCGAAGGGCAGTCGGCAGGTCCGCGAGAAGCGAACTACGACCGGGTATCGATCCGGGCCTTTAGCCCGCTGATCAGCAGGTCGAGTCCTGCTTTGAAGCGATCGTCGAGATCGTTGTCGAACATACGGTGCAAAGCCGCGTGGATGCTTGGGTACTTCATTGCGGCAAGGTTCGCGAACTTCGCTTGCCGGTTCGCGAGATCGAGCGGGCCACCTGTTCGCGGATCCAGTCCCTGTTCCTCCATCGTGAAACCCAGCACGTAATAGACGAGGCTGAAGGCTCCGTCGGACGAAAGCTTTGGCGAAGCGCCAGCTTCCTGCATCAACGCCATCATGGCTTCGACGACTCGAAGCACGTTGTCGGTAGGAACATACGTACCGGCGAAGACACGAGCACCGTCCCGGTGGGCGAGAAAAGCCCGCCGGATGGCACGGATAACAGCCTTCAGCCGCTCGTCCCAGGCTTTGCCCTTGGGTTTCCGCGGCAGCGACACGGCGCCAAAAATGGCATCCGCCATGCCGTCCAGCAATGCCTGCTTGTTGGGAAAATGCCAATAAAGCGAAGGCGCCTGAATCTTCAAGGCGGTGGCGAGCCGCCGCATCGTGAGGCCCTCCAGCCCAACCTCATCGAGCAAGGCCAGCGCCGCCCGCACGATCAACTCTTGTTTAACGCCCACACTGGCTGCCATTTGCCGCTTGATCTCACTAACATCGTTAGACTAAGTCTAACACCGTAAGATACGTGGAGAGATAGTCATGAGCAATGAATTCGACGTCGTCGTCATTGGCGGCGGACCGGTGGGACTGTGGCTTGCCTGTGAGCTGGCGCTGGCAAAAGTGAAAGTCCTCGTGCTGGAACGGCGCACCGAACGTATCACCCAATCCCGCGGATTGACGCTCCACGGTCGAACCCTGGAGGTGTTCGCCCTGCGTGGGATCGCGGAGCGCTTCCTCTCACAAGGTCGTCCGATCGCCGGGTTCCACTTCGGAGGGCTGGACACGCTGCTTGACTTCTCGACTTTGGAATCGCGCTTTCCCTTCACGCTGTTCCTGCCACAGGCGACGACTGAAAGGCTCATCGAGGAGCGTGCACTGGAATTGGGCGTGGACATCAGGCGCGGCCACCTTGTGGAAAAGGTTGAGCAGTGTACGGACAGCGTCATCATACGGGGCCGGAACGGCGAGACGCCATTTAGCTTTGCTGCTCGCTACGCCGCTGGGGCCGATGGCGCTCGCAGTACCGTAAGGCATGCCTTAGCCATCGATTTTGTCGGTCATCCGGCACGGCATACAATGACATTGGCAGACGTTGCGCTTGATGCGCCACCAGAGAGACCGCTCCTCGCCCTCGTCAACGAGGCTGGTGGTTTGGTTCTCGCGCCACGTGGCGATGGCGTTCATCACAGAATTGGCGTCATTGATGCATCGTCACGCTATTTAGCACCCTCCGAGCCGGTATCGCTCGCCGAGGTCGCGGCTTCCGCGGCCCGCATTTTCGGCAGGGATCTCCGTCCGCGCGATCCCGTTTGGATATCGCGCTTCACAGATGAATCGCGCCTCGCCGAGTGCTACCGGAAAGAGCGGATTTTCCTAGCTGGCGATGCCGCTCACATTAACCCGCCGATGGGCGGTCAGGGCATGAACGTCGGCATCCAGGACGCCATGAATCTCGGCTGGAAACTGGCGAGTGTTATACACGGTACCGCGTCTGACGAGATACTCGATAGCTATCAGTCAGAGCGTAGACCGATCGGCGAGGCGCTCCAACATGACGCGCTTGCGCAATTCGCGCTGTTCTCCGCATTTGATCCTCCGGCATTGGCTCTGCGGCGCATGCTCAGCGGCTTTCTTCGCGTGCCGGAGGTCAACCGCCAGCTCTCGGACCAGCTCTCCGGCTTTGGTGTCGCCTATCCAGAACCGCTGTTTCAGGCGGAGCACA
>WNFC01008101.1_pt1 | contig 19405 bp, 19 predicted proteins | sample 5400541 | NCBI WGS metagenome assembly WNFC01 (sample SAMN13153342, study PRJNA577476) | soil metagenome | isolation source: 120 cm saprolite under Douglas fir tree site 2 hole 2 replicate 1 | place: USA:California | collected 2015-04-18 | reverse complement strand
CAGGTCTTCCAGTGGCGGCGTTTGTATCGGGACGGCAAGCTCGGAGCGGCTCCTGAGAGCGCGATGAAGTTGCTTCCGGTCAGCGTAGCTGAGGACGAAGAGCTTCTGAGGCCTGAACCGACCGAGGTGGTTCCATCGAGTTCCGGTTCGATTCATATCGAGTTGCCGGGTGAGGTTCGGATCAGCGTCGAAGGCAGCGTCGATCCGGGCGTAGTGCGTGCCGTGCTCAAGAGTTTGCGCTCGTGATCGCTCTTCCGGCGGGAACGAGGATCTGGATTGCGGCTGGAGTGACGGACATGCGGCGTGGCTTCCACGGCCTCAGCGCCCAGGTGCAGACGGTGCTCGAACAGCAGCCCTTGTCGGGCCACGTCTTCGTCTTTCGAGGCAGGCGCGGAGATATTTTGAAGGTGCTCTGGTTCGACGGCGACGGTCTCTGTCTGCTGGCCAAGCGGCTTGAGCGAGGCCGCTTCGTGTGGCCGCAGGCAACGAGTGGAACGGTCTCTCTTAGTCGTGCTCAGCTCTCGATGCTGCTCGAAGGGATCGACTGGAGGGCCCCCATTCGGACGGCGGAACGGGTGATGAGTGTTTGAGTGTTTTCTCCGGTGTTCATGCTGCTTTTCTGCTGTTAAGTCCTCTCGATGTATGGCATACTTCGCTCATGTTCTCCGCCCTCAGCCTGCCCGATCTGGACGCTCTCGATCCCGCAGCGCTGAAGGCGATGATCCTCACTCAACAGGACCACTTCAAGGCGCAGCATGAGCGGTACACCGCGACTCTCACGTCGCGAGCCAGCGAGATCGAACGCCTCGTGTTGCTGGTCGAGAAGCTGCAGCGGATGCTCTACGGCACGAAGAGCGAGAAGGTCCTCCGCCAGATCGAGCAGCTTGAGTTGCAACTGGAAGAGCTGCAGGCCGCCAACGCCATCGAAGAGTTGCAGGCCGTCGCTCCGGCAGAACGTCCCACCGCCGCGAAGCCGTTCCGCCGCCCGCTGCCCGAGCATCTTCCGCGCGAGGTCCACACCCACATGCCAGGCCACGAGGCTTGTCCCGACTGCGGTGGCAGGCTGCGCGAGCTCGGCGAAGACGTCGCCGAGATGCTGGAGCGGGTGCGGGCCTGCTTCAAGGTCATCCGGCATGTGCGTCCGAAGCTGAGTTGCGATGCCTGCGACCGGATCGTGCAGGCACCCGCACCATCGCGGCCTATCGATCGTGGGCTGGCAGGACCAGGGCTGCTGGCCCATGTGCTGGTCTCGAAGTATGCCGACCATCTTCCGCTCTACCGGCAGTCTGAGATCTATGCCCGGGAAGGCGTCGATCTGGACCGCTCCACGCTGGCCGGATGGGTCGGCGCAACCAGCGAACTGCTTACGCCTCTGGTCGATGCCGTGCGGCATCATGTGATGTCGGCAAGCAAGCTGCACGCCGACGACACGCCCGTGCCGGTGCTCGCTCCAGGCAACGGCAAGACCAAGACTGGCAGACTCTGGACTTATGTTCGCGATGATCGGCCCTCGGGCGATACGACCGCGCCAGCCGTGTGGTTCGCCTACTCGCCCGACCGCAAGGGAGAGAACCCGCGCCGGCACCTGAAGCTCTACAAGGGGGCGCTCCAGGCCGACGCCTACGCAGGCTTCCAACATCTCTATGAAGATGGAACCATCGTCGAAGTGGCGTGTTGGGCGCACACCCGGCGCAAGTTCCACGAGATCCATATCGCACATGCGTCGCCCACCACGACCGAAGCGATCGAGCGCATCGCCGCACTCTACGCCATCGAAGCCGAGATCAGGGGCAGCACGGCTGAAGTCCGCAAGACCATCCGTCAGGCCAGAGCAAAACCTCTGCTCGCCAGCATGCACACCTGGCTCGAAGCCACACTCGCGAAGCTCTCACGCAAGTCCGATACGGCGGCGGCGATCCGCTACGCCCTCTCGCGCTGGGCCGCGCTCACGCGCTACGTCGACGACGGTCAGCTGGAGATCGACAACAACGCCGCCGAACGCGCCTTGCGCGTCGTCGCGCTTGGACGCAAGAACTTCCTCTTCGCCGGATCGAACGCGGGCGGGGAACGCTCAACGGCCTCGACCCAGAGCTCTATCTCCACCACGTCCTCGCCAAGATCGCAGATCATCCCATCACCAAGATCAGCGAACTGCTGCCATGGAACGTATCGCTCCCCACACAGCATGACCACTCCTGAGTTATGTATCCACATAACGCTGTGTGGATACATAACTCTGACACCCACTCATAAGAACGGCCAAGACCACACGCTTACTATGTATCCACATAACGCTGTGTGGATACATAACTCTGACACCCACTCATAAGAACGGCCAAGACCACACGCTTACGGCTAACCTGACGATAAACAGCAACAACACGATCGTCGATCACACCTGGATCTGGCGCGCTGATCACGGCGGCGGGGTGCGCTGGAGCAGCAATATCAGTGCGAACGGTCTTATTGTGAATGGTGAATCCTTACGATCAAGCTAGCTATACAAGCGCACCGGGTACCGATGGCTGGCCTCATATAAGGTAGCTGACGATGTGACCAGTCATGAATCATACGGAATCTCGGATTGATAGAACATGGGCGGAGCAACCGTAGCTCAACCACGTGTCACACCCAAAGTCACAACCTTTCCTTAAGAACGACTCCGAGTAGCAAAGGTAGACAGGGTTATGGGCATCACACCGTCTACCCGCTCCGAACAATCCTTGGATGTATCTCTAACTCATAAATTGATGAAGACTTACTTCTGCACCACTATCCCCGACATATCGATGGATGTAACCGATGGTTGGCCGTAATTCGCGGCATACACGTGTCCAGTGCTCGGATCGACGGCAAGAGCATAGGGGCTTTTGCCCGCATGATATGTGCCAATCACTCTGTTCTTTCTGCCATCGATCACTGTTACGCTGTCGCCATGTACGTTTGCGATATAAACGCGGTTGTGCACCCCATCGATCACAGCTGCCTGCGGGTGTTTGCCTACATGGAGTGTAGTGATCACCTTTCGCTTCCCTGCGTCGATGACGCTTACAGTCTCATCCCCATAATTCACTGCATATATCTTGTGTGTGACTGGATTGACAGCAATCGCGCACGGAATAGGGCCGACTGGAATGGTGTACACCTCGCGGGACTTTTCGTTTAGAGCGACGATATCAGCCGTTCCGGTGTGAGCCAGATAGAGCGTGTTTGAGGATTCATCGAAGGTAATGCCCCAGAGATGAGGTCCGACCGCGACTTTGCTGACGGTTCCGGTTACACCATCGACAATCCTGATGTCGGGATCTTCATACGTCGTCAAAAATATAGTATTGCTCGTGGAATCTACGGCTATGCCATCGGCACTGCCAACATTCAAAGCCTGCGCCGTATTTGTTGCGCCGTCGATGACAGTAACGGCATTACTGTACGTGTTCGTCACGTAAACCTTGTTGGTGGCCTCGTTCACAGCGAGCACATAGGGATGGTCCTCACCCTTAATTGTCGCGACCACCTTATCTTGTTCGCCATCGAGCACGGTGATCGAGCCGCTGTCAGTATTGGTGACATAAATTCTGTTCGTCACACGATTGATAGCGATCGCAATGGGTCCGCTTCCCACTTTCACAACCCGAGTCGATCCGGTGCGCCCGTCCGTAACTGACACCATGCCTGCATCTTCATTCACGGCATACGCCTTGTGAGTAGCGGGATTGATGGCCACGGCAAAACCGGTAATCATTCTGCCTTGAAGCGCTTGACTCTCCGCCGGCCTTCCGGAAACCATACAGGCAAAAACAAGCATCGCCAGCACAGTGCGGAGACTTAAAAGGCGTCGAGAGCGCGTAATGGAAAAAAATGATTGGCAGCCGCAGACTTGAAGGTTCATGTTGTGATAAAAACCCCGCTTGTGAAACTATATTATTAAACGTTATAAAGCTTAGTGTCGAGCTAAACATTTGTTCGTTCCGGCAAGGAAGGTTCTTTGATGATTTCGCACCTGCGTCTTTTCTGCTTTCTCGTAGCTCTTTCCTTCGCCTCCACCGCATTTGGCCAGAAAGAGCCGTTTCATGTCCTCGCCTTTTATTCCATGCATGTAGAGCAGGACCATGTGGATTTTGCCCTACAGGCCATTCCTTTTTTTGAAGCAATGGCCAAACGGGACAACTTCGAGTTTAAAGCGACATCGAACTGGGATGATATGAATCCCTCCGTTCTAAAGCAATACCAGGTGGTTCTATGGCTGGACGAGTTTCCCTCTACGGCTCCACAGCGCACGGCCTTTCAGGACTATATGGAACATGGGGGAGCGTGGCTGGGTTTTCATATCGCAGGCTGGATGGATAACCGCGAGACCTGGCCATGGTTTGCCGACTTTCTCGGGACGCTCTTTTATGGCAACAGTTGGCCTCCGCTACCGGGCGTGCTGAACATCGATGATTTGTCGCATCCGGCCATGAAGGGGCTGCCGCCTAGTTATTTATCGCCCGCAAATGAGTGGTATAGCTGGAAGCCAGATCTGCGCCAGAATCGTGACATCAAGGTCTTAATGACACTCGCTCCTTCTAATTATCCGCTGGGATTCAAAGATACTCTTGCAGGCGGTGACATTCCCGTTACCTGGACCAATACAAAGTACAAAATGATCTATACCAACATGGGCCACGGCAACCAGATTTTAACCAACCCACAGCAGAATCTCTTCTTTGAAGATGCTCTGCTGTGGCTCGGCGGCCGACGTTAGGAAAGCGACCACGATACAGTGACGCTTACGCTACGCCTCGGAACTTTCCTGCCTTTCCGCTGCATCCGAATAAAACATATCCTGAAAAAGTAGTGAGGGCATCTTGAAGCGATCCTCGAAGCGGTCATTGGTCCGTATTTTGGCATATACGCTCTTCCTTTCAGCAGCCTCCACCTTGTGGGGCGAAGACGGTATTCCGAAGGCTGCATGGACACGTCCGCTTGGCCTTCCCCTGGAAAACCCCGGCGTGACGACCGCAGCCGGTGACATTGATGACGGGTACTGGCAGGGCGTCCCCGTCGGCGGCTTTGGAGCAGGGACCTTTTCCCGAAGCTATCGTGGCGACTTTTCGCGCTGGCACATCAAGGCCGCAGTCCACAAATATGAACCGGTGTATGCCAACCAGATGGCCATGTTTCAACAGTCGGAGGGCGATGTGCGGGGTACAGCCCAGGTGCTGATGAACGGCCATCCCGGCAACGGAGCACTGTCTTCGTGGCAATGGGATTATCCGGTCGGAGCAGGCGACTACTACGCGCTGTTTCCCAAGGCCTGGTTCGACTACAAGTGGGACAAGTTCCCTGCTCATGTGACGTTAGAGCAGTTTTCGCCTGTCATTCCCGACAACTATCGCGAATCTAGCTATCCGGTCGCCGTCTACCGCTGGCATGCCGATAACCCCACGAACAAGACAGTCACCGTCTCAGTGCTGTTTTCCTGGACAAATATGTCGGGCTGGTTCAGAACCTTTACGCGCGACTTCAATGGTGCGCCGAATCAAGGGAATCATAACGACTACAAGAGCGAGAAGATCGACGGAGCGGGAACGATGAAAGGTATCGTCTTCGATAGAAATCGCGCCAGCGACGCACCGAATGAATGGGATGGCCAGTTCGCTATCGCGGCTCTGGACTCTCCCGGCGTCGAAGTCAGCTACCAGACTACATTTCAGGCAACAGGAGATGGCAAGGCGGTCTGGGCACCTTTCTCGAAAGATGGCAGGCTCGCTGACGATCAGAAAACGTGGGTGAGTGATAAGGAGAAGCTCGCAGGAGCGATTGCTCTCCGCTTCACGCTGCGGCCAGGAGAAAAAAAAGTCATCCCCATGGTCGTTGCGTGGGACTTCCCCGTAGTTCAGTTTGGCCAGGGTAGAAAATGGGATCGTCGCTACACGGATTTCTACGGAACAACCGGACGGAACGCCTGGCAGATAGCCCATGACGGGCTCCTCCACGCCGCCGAATGGAGCGAACATGTGGACAAGTGGCAAGCTCCCTACATCAACGATGAGAGCAAGCCACTCTGGTATCGAGGTATGCTTTTCAACGAGCTTTACGCCTTGACCGATGGAGGAACTTTCTGGGGCCGCCAGCCCGGCTCGGATACAAAGGCACCACCAACTTTCGCACTGCTCGAGTGTTTCGACTACGCGTATTACGGCACACTCGATGTTCGTTTCTATGCGTCTCTGCCGCTGCTGAAATTTTGGCCTGCGATCGATAAACAAGTACTCCGGGAATTTGCTGACACCGTACCCAAGGAATGGCCGGAACAAGGACTGTGGGTATGGAAGACACAGCAGACCGGCGAGCCTGTCACCCATAAGCGCAAGAAGATCGGCGCCGTGCCTCACGATCTTGGCGTTCCGGAAGGCGATCCTTTTGTAGCCGTCAACGAGCCGGGCTGGCAGGATACCAATGACTGGAAAGATCTCAATTCCAAATTTGTACTGATGGTTTATCGCGATTACGTCCTGACAGGGCGCACCGACGACGCATTTCTCCGCGAGACATGGCCTGCGGTAAAAGCCGCAATTGAGTACCTTCGCCAGTTCGATCAGGGCGGCGGAGTTCCGGAAAACAGTGGCTATCCAGACCAGACGTATGACTCCTGGGTGGTCAGCGGTGTGAGCGCTTACTCCGGCGGTCTCTGGCTGGCTGCTCTGCGCGCCGGCGAGGAGACCGCGCGTGTCCTTGGCGATACCAAATCGGCGGAAGAATACCACGCCCTTTTTCTGAAGGGGCAGAAGACATACATTACCCAATTATGGAATGGCGAATACTTTCGATATGACACAAGCAGCGAATCGAAAGACGCCATTCAAGCCGACCAGCTTGCCGGGCAATGGTATGCCAACCTAACTGGCCTCGGCGACATCGTGCCGCATGCAATGCAGGTATCGACAATGAAGAAGATTTTCAACTTCAACGTAATGAAGTTCGGCGATGGAAAGATGGGAGCGGCCAATGGCATGGGAGCGGATGGGTCCATTCTCAAGAATGAAGAGGCAAAAGAGGTTTGGGTGGGAACAACGCTTGGCTATGCCGGGCTTCTAATGAGCGAGGGCCTGAAGGACGAGGCATGGAAGACGACCTGGGGGCTATACCACGTGATCTACGAAAAGAAAGGCTACTGGTTCCGCACGCCCGAGGCATGGGACATTACGGGAAACTTTCGCGCCGGGATGTATATGCGCCCCACAGCTGTCTGGGCTCTTGAAATGACGCAGCAGAGGGCAAAATAATGAGCTTTGATCTTCAGGACGGACAGCAGCAAAGATCGGGAGGTACCGTGCAGCGCGGATCACGTCTTACTTCGCTAAAAATTCGAGGCACGTGGTTGTTCGTCCTATTGTTTGTCTACATTGCGACGGCCAGAGCCTCTGGTCCTGAGTTCTCGACTCCGAATTTCAGGGTCGTTGCGCTTGCAGAAGGAGGCGGTATTCACCAGCCATTCGTCGAAGCAGCGAAGGTCTGGCTGAACAAGCTGGCGCTCGAGAACAACTTCGCCGTCGACTACATTCAAAATACCGATAAGATCGACGAGGCATTTCTTTCCCGCTATCAACTGTTTATCCAGCTCAACTATCCACCCTATAACTGGACGCCGACGGCCGCGGCGGCATTTGTCAAGTATATCGAGGAAGGTCGAGGAGGGTGGATCGGATTTCATCATGCCACGCTGCTAGGAGAGTTCGACGGCTTCAAAATGTGGCCTTGGTTCTCGGACTTCATGGGTGGCATCCGCTTCACAGGTTATGTCCCGACCTTTGCCGATGGCACAGTCTCCGTTGAGGACACTTCCCATCCCACGATGCAAGACGTGAAAGCTCCCTTCGTCGTGAACGCTGAGGAATGGTACACATGGGACAAATCCCCCCGTCCCAACGTTCACGTTCTGGCTAGCGTAAATGAAAATACCTATGCGCCGGACACGAAGACCAAAATGGGAGGAGACCATCCGGTCATCTGGACAAACGAACACTACAAAGCTAGAAACATTTATATCTTCATGGGACATCATCCAGACCTGTTCGAAAATCCGGCCTTTGCGACCATCTTCAGGAATTCGATTTTCTGGGCGGCCGGTCAAAAAACAAACAAGTAATCATGACTACAGATCATTCCTGTGCGACTGGCTCAGCCAGGAGGAGTACTCGAATCGCGGGCGCAACCACAAGAAACAGCTCCGCATGGGATGTGGCACTTTCTTCGATCTTGGCAAGCTGCTCTTTACGCAGTTCGGGGGCGACAGGCTGCGCCGATTCGATGGCGTCGAGTGCCGAAAGTCCGAGAGCACCCAACTCCGAGAGGCCCTGCGATAGGGAGTCAGTTGTTTTCTCAGTGCGGATGCAGCCAGATACGGCTCAATCTGAGCATCGTTATCGCGCCACCGGATAAACCACTTCCGCAGCTCCGGACGAACGGATGGGTCGTGAACCGCACGCTCCGCCAGCGCATTAACCTGCCGCGCCTGATCGCTTTCCGGCGGAACGGCATCCACCAGCCGGTTTAGCGGAGCTCCCACATCGTAAACTTGCGTCTTCTCGCGGTCGTATTCCTTGACCGGCTCTACAGCCAGAGCCAGCGTCTCGAGGATCTCCGGTGGCATATCATCATCTTCGATCCGTCCAAGCATTCTGCGACTGCTGGCGCGATGCTCGAGACCGAGCCATTCCAGATTGTGGCTAAGTACTGCCAGGCGACGATACATGGAAGCCATGTCCGTCACCGATGCCGGAGACCACAACCGCTCAGCAATGGCTCCGAGCCGAGGCCATAATCGATTGTCGATAATTTCCGGCGTGACATACTCGGTCCACTGCGCGGCTTCCCCGCCAAGAATGCGTGACTTCTCTTCCGCGGAAAGCGATCCGCTCTCGCCCGCTAGCGGGTCGACGGCATAGTGCTGCGATGCGGGGTACTGAAGATCGAGATAGTAACCTGCCGACAGCACTGTCTTATAACCCATCCTCGCGGCATCGGCCAATGACTTCGCGCCTCTCCAGGATTGAATGAGCGAGCCCTTCGGCAAGTCTCCGGAAAGAATTTCGTCCCATCCTTCCATCTCCTTGCCATGCTTTTGAACGATCTCCTGCACCCGCTTTGTGAAGTACGTCTGCAGCGCATGATTATCTTTAATCTTGTGCGCGCGCATCCATGCCTGAACGCGCGCATCCTTATCCCAGTACTTCCCATCGACCTCATCGCCGCCGATATGAAAGTAGCGGTCAGGAAAGAGCTGCTCCATTTCGCCGAAGACAGTATCCAGCAGCTCGTAAGGGGCTTCTTGCGTGGGATCAAATGGAGGGCGCAAATCGTCGTGCTGCGAACGAACCAATCCTTGCGGCGGGGGGCCTGAAGCCAAACCAGGATACGCGACCAACCAGCTCACTGCATGACCGGGCACATCGAATTCGGGAACAACCCGCACGCCCCGATCGCGCGCATACGCAATCAATGCGCGCACCTGCTCCTGGGTATAGAAAAGGCCATCGGAGGCCAGCCCGCTCAGCTTAGGACAACGCCTGCTTTCGACACGAAAACCTTCATCGTCGGAGAGATGCAAATGCAGAATGTTCAGTTTGACCGCTGCCATCCCGTCGATGTTGCGCTCAATCACATCGAGCGGCATGAAGTGTCTCGATACGTCGATCATGAGCCCGCGCCATGGGAAGCGAGGAGTGTCATCAATACGAACGTCGGGGAAAACCCAGCCTTGCGGCCCTGATTCCACCAACTGTAGCAAGGTCTCGAGGCCGTGCATAATCCCCAGAGGATTGGCCGCAGTGAGTTCAATTCCCTTGCTGTCGATCATCAGATGATAGCTCTCGTCTTCTTCCAAAGCCTGAATACGAAGCCCTGGGCCAGAGCAGTGGATAACAAAAAGCGGTCCATCCGATGCTTGGGAGAGGTGTTGATCGAAAGGAACTCCGGTACGCAGAGAAAGATTCCGCGCAAACCGTTTCAGAGCGCGATGAACACGCTCGTCTCCACCGCTAAGTTTGATTCGCGGCGAATGGTCGAGAGCCAGAAAACCATCCTGCCGCGTGATCTGTAAAGGCCACGGCATCAAGTCCAGTTCCGCCGCCCCACAGGGTAATGCGACAACGAGCAAAAATATGGTTGCGCCAAATCGTTTTATTCTGCAATGCACTCTCAAACCTGATTCCTGAAGAAAAGAGTTTAATCGTCATGAAAACGAAGCCGATCCATGCGCAGAGTCGGCCTTCATTCTATGTTTCACTCGAAGCTATTTTGTCGTCCAGTATTGATTGAATCCGATATAGTCGGAGGGCAGTGCAGCCAGAATCTTCCGCCGCAGTTCTAGCAAGTCGACTGAACCAAGTGTGCTGTACAGGACTTTGCCATCCGGTCCAAGCAGCATCGTGTAAGGCACAGCTGACTGCCACTTGGGATCCCTGAATTGCAACGATGGCCACGCTCCGCTTGCTGTAGTCCTCATAAAGCTGCTCGATCTGGCGCTCATACATCTGAGCGATGGGGCAATGGTTGCAGGTGAAGACCACGACGACAACACGTTTGGCGGCATAGTCCTTCAGCGTATGGACTTTTCCATCGACGCCTGGCAGGGCAAAGTCCGGGGCGGGTGAGCCGAGAGTCAGGATAGGCTGCATCAGGACAAAGCTAAATAACTCACGCATTCTAATATCTCCACCCGGCTACTTTAGTGAACCGCAGTTATGCGTGCTTGCTTGGAATTTGGAGAACGTTGTTTGTAACGTTAGTTAACAAAGGTGTGCCTACTATTGAACCACGCCCTGAAATGGCATGTCAACAATTCGCTCAGGAATCTGACTTAAGGCAAATTGTTATCTGCTTCTCAGCAGTTCTAGACTTCTGATCGGATTACATCTCAGGCTGCGGGAGCAGAACTGAGGGGATTGCTTCGAGGGCCAACGAGATCGCTCCCCACAGTACGGCGCGATTGCCAGGCGTTCCTGAACTGATTTTTGTTACCGCAAACTCGCTTCCCTCCAGCTGCTGCCGCACAAAATCAATCAGTACGGGATGGCCCCCCACTTCCCCGCCCAGAAGAATCAGGCCTGGATTCAGAATGAGAGAAAGATTGACAATAATATCTGCGATGATCTCCGCTCGTCGACGGACGATCTTACCCGCGCGCGCATCTCCGGCTCTCGCCAGATTCAGGACCTCAACCGCATCCACTTTTCTCTCGTCCCGTTTGACGCCCTGGAGCAATTTCCCACTCCCGTCATACCAACTCCTCCGGATTCCTGTACTGGTCAGAACCGTTTCGAGTTCGCCGAATTCATGGATGGTTGGCTGTCGGCGCGAGATAGAAGGCAGGCGAAGATAAGCAATTTCTCCAGCAGACCATTGAGAACCATGATGAATTCTCCCCTTCAGGAAAATGCCTGCGCCGACATTTGTGCCGATGTTAATGAGGATGAAGTCTTCTTCAGACTGTGCGGCGCCGCAATACCACTCCCCCTGTGCTGCCAGGTTCACGTCGTTTTCCACAATAACCAGGCAGTTGGCAATCTTACTGAGCATGGCGCGCAGGGGCACTGAGCGCCAGCCTTCCAACGTACTGATCGATAGGACACTGCCCGATTCCACATTTGTGATCGCGGGCACTCCGACAACCACGGCCAGCAGTTGTTCTCGTGTCTTTTTCTGCTTCCGCAAAAGAGCTTTCAGTTCTTCCGCGATGTAGCCGCAGATGGCCTCAGGCGTCGTCCGACGTTTTGCCAGCGAGAAGTTCTGCGTGGCAAGCTCGCTTCCATTTAAATCAGTGAGGAGAAAGGAAATACTTTCCGCGGAGATTTCCACGGCGAGCAGGCAGCCGCGTTCCCCTTTGAAGCGGATCATGTCCGGCGGCCGTCCTCCGCTGGATTCTCCCTCGCCCAGCGGTTCGATAAGATTCTCCGACAGCAGGTCTTTTACCACATTGGCGATAGTCGGGGCGCTGAGACCGGTAGCACGGACGAGGTCCGCCTTGGAACACGAGCCGCACTCGCGTAGGAGTTTCAGAATGCTTTGCGCATTCGTGTGCCGCAAGACGGAAGGTCTGCCAATTGGAATAGGTTTTTTGTTCACTTAGTCGTGGAAAGAATATCGATCTCAGCGTTACTATATGCCAGCCATGCTTGTACAGTCACCCTGAGATTGGGCTGCGGATCACAGCTTTCGATGAGCGGCCTTGATCGATGTGGGTGTCATCGCTTTCTTGCTGGCCGTCTTCTTGGGTTATGGGGGAGCAAACGCGGCTTCGGCTTCGGTTAGAAAGCCGATTTCGCTTTCGCGTGGAATGGCTGTGTGTCCAGTAAAGACAAGCCGGAGGGCAAACCCGGTGAGCTTGTCATCTGGTAGTCCGTCGATGGTGGAAAGCAGAATCTCTTCGGAGCTCTGCTCGTTGTTTTCGTCGTTAGCGGCAAGGTGTTCGGCTACGTCATCGAAGGTGTAAGGGTCGATATTGACGAGGGCGCGGAGAAATACCCTCAACTGCGCTGCGCTGAACATGGCCGGGGCTTTGTCGATAATCCGGTCGAACTTGGATACGCGCGCCTTATGCAACTTCTCTCTGCGGCGCGTTCGGCTTCATGCTCCTTCTGCCGCTCGAACTGCTGTTTACGCTCTTCGGCTTTCCGCTCCTGCTCCTGCTCCTTTCGTTGCTGTCACGCTGCACTCAAAACCCGGAATGACGCTCGTTTGTTTTCAATCATTGTCTGGGATTTAGCTGCACAGTCATTGCACTGAAATCCCGGACGAAGTTCGGGCGAAAGTTTGTCCGGGTTTTCGATGCAAAAGTGGCGACAGTGGGCGGGGGGAAGCGGATTGGAAACTAGCTCTGCGGCGAGAGTCGGTAATCAGCCCTTTGGCCGCGCAAACAAGACTCAACATGAGAAGTGGGGAGCTGGCTGCGCTTCAGCTCATACTCGCCCTTCTGCAGCCCCTTTTTCGTCCGGGATTAAAGTACATCAATAGCTTCGAATTCCGGGATTTGAGTGCAGCAAATTAGGCAAACTGACCGTTTTCCGGGTTTTGAGTGCAGCGCGACAGCCGCGCGGGAGGTTGAGGCAGGGATGCGCCCTGCGGCCTTCCACGTCGACTGCCAATCGCAGGGCAATGAACCGCGCATACCATGCTGAGGGAGGCTGGATACGGGTTGAGGCACCCTTGCCGCTCCGTTTGAGAACAGACGTACTCCCTTTCCCTGCACACGATTCATTTTGCAAGCTTCCCGGCCCGGCGCTTTTTGACCGGGACGTACCGATATAGCGTATCCCGGTTGATACCGAATTCACGAGCAAGCGTAGCCTTCGAGTCGCCCAGCGCAACTCGCCGCCGTAACTCGGCCGCGCGCGGGTGTGAAAGACGGTTTCCTGCCGCTGTACTTCCCTTCCTGGATTATGCGGAGCCACAGCCGAGAAGTGGCGCTGTGGCCTGCATATCAGTGACGTTTCGCTTCGCATAATACCGGATCGGTGAGCGAAGCGATCAGCGCTTCCGGTGCCTTGAACCGGCCGCGGCGCAGGCCGAGTGGCAATACTGCCTCAACCGCCTCCAGCTTCTGGGTTGGATCCACTCGGAGATAGATCTCTGTCGTTCTGATATCTGCGTGACCGAGCCACAGGGCCACCTTGCGGATATCCCTGGTTGCCTGGAGCATGATGAGGGCGCAGCTGTGTCGAAGTTGATGCGGTGACACGGAACGTCCGGTTAGCGACGAGCACCTCTTCGTTGCAGTGCGTACGTGTTTGTCGAGGATGTATTCGAAACCCGCTCGGGTCATTGCAGCTCCCTCAGCGTTGACGAACAGCTCGGGTACGGAAGCCTTCCCTCGCACCGCCAGCCAGGCACGAAGATCGACTGTGGTCTCCTTCCAGAGCGGAAGACATCGTTCCCTTCGTCCCTTGCCTAGAACGTGGATGCTTGGCGTTCGCTGAAGAGAGAGACTCTCTAGTGGAAGGCCCACCAGTTCCGAGACACGCAGGCCACTCGCAAAGCAGAGATGCAGCATGGCGCGGTCCCTAATCCCGAGTCGCGTTGTGATGTCAGGCGCGTCAAGGATGCCGCGAACTTCATCCATCGTCAGATGCCGCACCAGCATCTGGTCGTGACGTTTGCCTCGGATGGCGTTGATCTGCCGCACCTGTGCCAGGGCAGAGGGGACACGAAACTCGACATACCGGAAAAAGGCCTTGATTGCCGCGAGTCGCCCGTTGCGTGTTGCCGCGGTGTTGCCCCGCTGTTCCTCTATGTGAGCGAGGAAATCGAGAACGAGTTCGGCAGTGATCTGTTGAAGACAGATCTGTGAGGGCCTGATCCCAAGGCGCTGACTGGCAAAGAGGAAAAGGAGCCGAAATGCGTGGGCGTAGGTCTCGCATGTATGCACGCTGCAACCCCTGTCGGTTGGCACGTGTTCCCGTAGGAACTTGGTGATCAGCGGCGCGATGGGCGTCATAGACCCTCCCCAGCGGCCAGCGCTTCGGCAGCGACGGCGATACCGGTCATGAGATCCGGCGTTGCCTCCAGATACCAGAACGTATTGGCGATGTCCGAGTGGCCCATGTATGTCGCCAAAGCCACGAAGTGACGGGCCACTTCCTCGCGTTGCGTAGAGCATCGCTCTAATGCGCGTGTGGCGAAGGTGTGCCTCAGGTCATGAATGCGCGGCGGGCGTGACCGAACGGGCACAATCCCAGCCAGCTCACGCATGCGGTTGAACGTGTGCTCCACAGTACTTGAGGAGATCCGCCGCTTACTGGCAGACAGAAAAACGTGGTCGTCAGTCACCGCCAGTTGACGTCGTTCTTCAAGATAGCTGTTAATGGCATCGACCACCGTGGAATGTAAGGGAACCATGCGGCCCTTGCCAAACTTCGTTCGCCGGATGTGCAGAACGCCGTCAGGAAGTATGTCCTTTATTCGCAGGCTGAGCGCCTCTGAAATGCGGAGCCCGGTAGCAGCGATCAGACCGAACATCGTAGCGTAAATCCGCCGTCGAAGCGGATAGGACTCGCGCAGCCCACTGGCCGCTCTGAGGAGCTTGCCAATCTCCTCAGGGGCGTAGATGTAGGGCAAGCGCCGGGGAGTGGCAGCGGGATACGGGTTATGGGGTACCTCGTGACGGGGATCCTCGGCGTGCAGGAAGCGCGCAAGGTGAGACACATCCCGCAAACGGACGTGCCGAGCGTGCGCTGAAGGAGACTTGGTTGCCCAGTCAAGTGCGGTCGAAGCAAGGATGTGTGTATCTCCGCTGTCAGCGGCAACCCTGGCGAACGAACGAAGGCATTGCAGCCGGTGGCTTCGAGCCCGAAACCGCAGAATCCGCCACTGAGACCGGCGTCGCCGATGCCGTGGCCTTCGGACGTCACTTTGTGGCAAATCCCGATTTGCCGCTGCGCATCCGGGAAGGCTTTGCGCTCACACCGTATGACCGAGATACCTTCTACACCTTCGACTCAGTGGGCTACAACGATTACCCCTTCGTCAACGAATTGGCGTCCCGATAGGGTCATGGAAGAGCCTTCAAACGACATGCCCTGGACGCTTCTATGTTCCGCGCAGATCGCTTCCCGGAGCCTATGGCTGGGGACGACGGGGCTGGAACCCGCGACCTCCGCCCTGTAAACCTCTGCCCACGGGGCTTCGGTCATTGGCTTGGCATACCAAACCAACTTGTCCGGCTGCGGCCGGCCAATGGTGTCGCCTCTTTCCCGGAAGGCTCGTTCAAATTCGTGCGCGGCTGCTTTTTGCATCGCAAGCGCCTAGCGCGTTTATGAGGACCGACATCGTGACTCTCTGCTATCGGAAGCGTCGTGGTTCGTGTACCCTCCCGTCAGGATGCTCCTGCGTAACCTCGATCTCGACACGCTGCGGACCCTCATCACAGCCCATGATGTAGGCGGTTTTGCGCAGGCGGCAGACCGCATGGGGCGGACACCAGCCGCAATCAGTCTGCAGATGAAGCGCCTGCAAGAGGAACTAGGAACACCACTCTTTCGCAAGCACGGCCGTGGCCTGAAGCTGACAGAAGCTGGACATACAGCCCTCGGATACGCTCGGCGCATGCTTGCTTTGAACGATGACCTGTTGCAAACCATGCAGGGCGTGACATTAGCGGGCACCATTCGCATCGGTGCTCCGCAGGATTTCGCAGCGCTGCTGCCCGATGCTTTGCGGCAGTTTGCGGCCCTTTATCCACGAACTCAAATAGAGCTGCGTATTGAGGGTAACGGCGCTCTCATCGAAGCCCTCGACAAGAGTCAGCTTGATCTCGCGCTGACAATTGGATTCGCAGATCGGAAGGACGCTCTGCTGCTGGGCGAACTGCCTGTGCTCTGGATCGCGAGCCGAGCTTTTCGCACACCGGATGCTCCGCTGCCCCTCGTTGTACTCGGCCCACAATGCGCCTTCCGCAAGGCGGCGGTGCAGCTGCTCGAAACTGCCGGCATCCCTCATCGTATTGCGGCCACCAGCCCAAGCCTGGACGGCCTATGGGCCGCCCTTCAAGGAGGGCTTGGCATCACCGCACGCACCGCTATGCAACTGCCGGCTCATCTGGTGGCAAATCGGTCGCTGCATCGCCTGCCTGCCCTGCCAACTCTTCCCGTGGCACTGCACCGTGACCCGAACGCCACTAACCCTGCCCTTGATACTTTTTATTCTTTACTTGGCACGGCAACGCGAGGCGCTCTGGCCGAACTTACGCAGCCGCAACGCTCCCGCGTATTACGGAAAGCGTAAGCGCAATTCAATCGTTCGGTAAAAAGAATCAAATTGTGCAGCGTTCCCGTGGTTGGTACGGTGCACTCATGATCGCTCGCATCGTTTCACTCATTGCTACCGTGGCATTCTCTATCTCTTCCGTGCATGCCCAGGCGCCAGCCGCGAACCCGTTTATCGGCACATGGAAACTCATCGCAGCCGACAAGATCCTCCAAGACGGAACCCGCGTCCCCGATTATGGAACTCAGCCGCACGGCTTGGCCATCTTTACTGCCGATGGCCACTTCGTGGTTGAAGTTTTCCGGGATGTTCGCACGAAGTTCGCCAGCAATGACCGGGCCAAAGGCACATTTGAGGAGTACAAAGATGCGTCCCTGAGCGCCAGCTGTTTGTTCGGCACTTATAGCGTTGACCCTGCATCCAGCAAAGTCACCATGAAGATTGATCGCGCAACCTTTCCGAACTATGACGACACTACCCAAGTGCGCGCCTATGAACTGAAGGGCGACACTCTCAGCTGGAGAGTTCCCGCTCGTCCCGACGGTTCTGTCCCCGTCACCGTCCTTCTCCGCATCGCTGTCCCATGAAGACGGGATCAGGACTCCAAGCGGGAATAACAGAGAGGACGCCCTCACGGAAGCGACAGTGCGTCCCCTTTCCGTCTACATTCAAAGCTCTCGATCGCAGGTCGAACTCGTCGGCCACGCGGCAAAGTCGAGTGCCTTCACTTGCAAATTCCACTTAGCGAACGCTGATCGGTCCTGAGAAGTCGGCATCTCGTCAGTGATCATCGGAACCGAACTAATACGGCTGCCGGAGACTGGCTGAGCGCCGTTCAAAACGCTGCCAAAGTCAGAACCGTGACACCTCGTTTCTGAACTAATATTGGGAAAAGTGATCTTAATTCGAGGATACATGGTCTATGACAGACTGGTTCGCGCGCCCCGTCCTACACGTCAAGGACGTCGAGGCCTCGCTTCGCTTTTACGTTAACCGGCTCGGCTTCACGAGCCCCTGGCGCTACGACGAGGACTGCAGAGCGCATGTCGCACAGGTCGATCGGCAGGGCTGCGCGCTTATCCTGGCCGACACGTGGCCGGAGAAGATTGGCAAGGGGTTGATGTTCATTTCCCTGAACGTCGAGCCGGAGACGCGCGAGGCCGCGGTCGCCGCGTTGGACGCGCTGCGCGCAGAACTCGAGGCCAAGGGCGTTCCGGTCAAGGAGGGTTCGTGGGGCTACCGGCTTCTGGTGGTCGATGATCTCGACGGCAATCAGCTCTTCTTCAACTATCCGAACGAGACTGCATCCGGCAAGATTGCTAGAGATGAAGCATAATCGTCCAGCCTCGCCGGGAGGCGCGACATCGGCTGCGGAGTGACACTGCAATTCCGTGAGGTATTCGAACGGTTGGCGCATTATCGCCAATGCGTAATTCGAGGGTGACCAGTCTTGGAAACGTGGGTTGGCCTGTTCGCGTCATCTGACAGTCCCCATAAGCTCCGCTCTCTGCTTAGGCGGGCCGATTCATTCTTGCCAGAACCACTGGCCTCCCATCAGGATCGCCAATAACCACAAACCTTCCCCAGGAGGCCTCCTGCGCCTTCCAAAGGACCGGAAACCCCCTTTGATTTACCTCTGCTTCCCATGCATCAGGGTCGTCCACGCTGAAACGCACAGCGGCACCTGTAGCGCCGACGCCGACGGGAAAAATCCCACGGTCATCGTGGCCTTTGTCGTTGCGATGTAAGACCACTCGTCCCGATCCGGTTTTGAGTACCACCACGATGCCGTCTTCGAAGATAGTCGGAAGCCCTAGCAGGTCAACGTAGAACCTTTTGGCTGCGTCCAGATCGGAAACAAAAAGAAGGATACTTTCAAGTTCTCCTATGCGCATCAGCAGACTCCATCCAGGTCGCGAAGTTGAAGCTCTGAATCTAAAGTGCCTTCCGAAACCCATTGACCTTCATCTTATCGGTCATCATTGTTGCGCCTTGCTCTCGTCTTCGAAGGCATTGGTGTACCGGTCCCAGATCGTTGAGCTAAAGACGATGCCTTTGGAAAACCTACATGAGCGCATTATCGCCGAGTATCCATTCGAGCCGGTGGCGGCTGAAATCGTGCGTTGCCCTGTTCTCAACAGTTGAACGAGAAGGTCATTTGTCCGGAAAGCCGACTCGGCCTTCCACCTCGTATCGCCAGCCAGCTCCGTGCATCATCATGAGACGCCCCAGCGGAGGCAGCGCTAAGTGGTCTTCATGATCGACCAGAAGAGTGCGCCTCATTGCCGGGTGCGCCGATTTCGGCGACTCCTTCGGTTGCTGTTGCCGCTCCAAGAGAGTTCGCTTTCCTCAAATTGCACGGTCGCAATGTTAGGCATTGAAAGTGCCCGCAATGTCGATCAGGATCTTTCCGCCTTTGAGCAGATGAGTGACGGCTTCCTTGATTTTCGACATCGGATAAACCGCGGCGACCGGGACGCGCAGCGCACCGGAGGCAACGAGAGGAGCGGCTTCGATCTGCGCCGGCAGGACCTTCGACACATGATCGAAATCGCCCAGGAAGAAGCCTTTGACTGTCAGGTGTTTGCCGATGAGGAAAAGGGCGTTGACCGCCATCGGCCGTCCGGTCGCCGCTGAGTAGGAGACGAGCACACCACGGTCC
>WNFC01015291.1_pt1 | contig 19407 bp, 21 predicted proteins | sample 5400541 | NCBI WGS metagenome assembly WNFC01 (sample SAMN13153342, study PRJNA577476) | soil metagenome | isolation source: 120 cm saprolite under Douglas fir tree site 2 hole 2 replicate 1 | place: USA:California | collected 2015-04-18 | reverse complement strand
CCACCAGGAGGCGCTGCGTCTCGTCCGCACGTTCCGTGAGATCCGCGTGTGGAGCCCGCGGAACGCCCGAGCCTTCGCCAAGCAGTTCGGGATCCGCGCGGCGGCATCGGCGGCGGAGGCGGTGCGCGGCGCCGACGTGATCGTGGTGGCGACGACGTCGCAGACGCCGGTACTGTTGGGCGAGTGGCTGTCGCCCGGCACCCACATCAACGCGGTGGGAGCCCCGCGTCCGACCTGGCGAGAGCTGGACGATGAGGTGCTTCGGGCGGCCTGCATCTACGTCGAGTCACGAGAAGCGGCGACGCGCGAGTCCGGGGACGTCATTGCCGCGGGCCGGGTCGACGCTGAGATCGGCGAAGTGGTGACGGGAGTGAAGCGCGGCCGAGAGTCGGCCGGCGAGATCACCCTGTTCAAATCGGTCGGCGTCGCGATCGAACACCGCGGATCTCGTCTACCGAAAGGCTCTGGGAGCCTAGCGCAGCGTCTGCTGCGGGAGGTCCAGGACCTTTTCGGCGAGCATCGTCAGCATCCGCCAGACGGGTTCGTGGTGCCGTGTCGCCTCCGGATCGTCACCGGCGCTGTCCAGCAGCACGTACTCCGCGCCGAGCGATTCCAGCGCCTCCAGGTCTTTCCGCACCTGATCGAGCGTTCCCTGGCCGGCCAGGCGCTGCTCGTCGGTCCGCGGAGACTCCGTCAGCTGCAACCGGATGCGCGGGCAGAGAGCCGGAGCCCGCTTGCCCTCCGCGGCCGCGATCTCTCTGAGTCTCGGCAGACCGGTGTCCCTCAACCAGTCCATGCGGACCCGGTTCGGGTGCCAGGCATCGCCGTAGAGCGCCGCCCGCCGCAGCGCCGCATCGCTCGAGCCGCCGACCCAGATGGGCGGGTGTGGTGAGCGAAGCGGCCGCGGCCCGGTATGCACGTCCTTGAACGAGGTGAACGGGCCAGCGTACGACGCCACGTCGTTGGTCCAGAGGGTCTTGATCGCGGCCAGATAGTCGTTCGAGATCGCGCCGCGGCGCTCGAACGGCACACCGAGCGCCTCGAACTCCTGCTTCGCCCACCCCACGCCGACCCCGAAGATGAAGCGGCCTCCGCTCAGTCGGTCCACGGTCGCGGCCATGCGCGCGGTCTGGACCGGGTGGCGGTACGGGAGGATGATGACGGTGGTTCCGAGCTCGACCCGGCGCGTGGCGGACGCGAGCCACCCGAGCGTCGTGAACGGATCGTAGATCGGCGCGGGATACTTGGCCGCGACGTCGGGCGTGGGCGCGACGTGGTCCGAGATCATCACCAGGTGGTAGCCGAGGGCTTCGGCGAGCGTCGCCCAGCGCGCGAGGGAGTCCGGACTCACCCCTGGTCCCCAGTTCAATAGATTGACGCCGACCTTCATCGTCAGCCGAGGGCGGGGCGATGCTGTGCCCACGGGCGCGCGGCCTCGAACGCCGCCGAGGCGCGAAGCACGGTGACGTCGTCGAACCGGCGGCCGATGATCTGCAGCCCGATCGGTAGCCCCGCCTTCGTGAACCCGCACGGGACCGTCGCCGCCGGCTGACCCGTCATGTTGAAGATGAACGTGAACACGCTCGCCGCCTCTCGCCCCACCGGCACGCCGCCGACCTCGGCCGGATAGAACTCGCCGATGCGGAGCGGCGGGCAGGCGACGGTCGGCGTGAGCAGCAGGTCGTATCGTTCGAAGAAGGCGCGCGCGTGCTGCCACCAGGCGAGCCGGTCAAACCACGCCTGGACATACTTCGTCGGCGGGAGCTTCGTCGCCTCCTCGACGATCGGGAGCAGGCCGGGATCGATCTGATCGCGGCGATCGAGGTAGGGCGCGAGACGGGCGCCGATACCGCCGAGGAAGATCGTTCGCCAGCAGTCGTAAGGTGACGGCCACGTCGGGTTCACGCTCTCGACACGGCAACCGAGCTCTCGGAAAGCGCGCGCGGCCTTCGCGGTCGCCTCCCGCACCTCCGGATCCACGGCAGGCGCGATGCCGAGCGTGTCGCTCCACGCGACGCGCAGGCCTTTGAGGTTTCCCTTGAGCGCCTTGACGTAATCCACGCCCGGCGGCGGCAGCGAGTACTGGTCGCGCTCGTCGGGCCCCGCACAGACGTTCATCATCAGGGCCGCGTCCTTCACGGTCCGCGTCATCGGCCCGGCGTGCGAGAGGCTCCACGCCGCGCTGGACGGATAGACCGGGATCCGTCCCCAGGAGGGCTTGAGCCCGAAGATTCCGCACCAGGCGGCCGGCTTGCGGATCGACCCGCCGCCGTCGGTGCCGATGGCGAGGGGCGCCAGGCCCGCGGCGACGGCGGCGCCCGCGCCACGGATTTCGCGTGACGCCGAAGATGAGGTTGTCGGTCACGCCGACCCAGCCGAGCGTCGGCGTGTTGGTCTTGCCGAGCATGATGGCGCCGGCCGTCTTGAGGCGCTCGACCGACGGCGCGTCCTCGGTCGGCACGTTGTCGCGGTAGAGCGGCGTGCCGAACGTGGTCCGGACTCCCTTGGTGATGACCAGGTCCTTCACCGAGAACGGGACACCGTGCAGGGGCCCGAGCCGGGCGCCGCGACGCATGACGGCTCGCTCCGCCGCTTTCGCAGCCTGGCGTGCCCGCTCGGCGTCGAGGGTCACATAGGCGTTCAGCTCCTTCAGCGTGTCGATCCGTGAGAGCACCGCGTCCACCACCTCGACGGGCGACACCTTCTTCTTCGCGATCGCGATGGCGAGATCGGACGCGGGCATCCAGCAGAGGTCGCTATTATTCATAGTGCCGGCTATTGTATGCTGCCTTCCCATGGCGGCGACCGCGTCTTTCGGAATGTTCGACCACGTGGATCGTTCGGACGAGCCGCTCGGTGCGCTGTACGAGCACCGACTGAAGCTCGTCGAGGCGGCGGAGGCCGCCGGGTTCAGGACCTACCACGTGGCCGAGCATCACGCCACGCGGCTCGGCATGGCGCCCTCGCCCGGGATCTTTCTGGCCGCCGTCGCGCAGCGCACGCGCCGGATCAGGTTCGGTCCGCTCGTCTATCTCTTGCCGCGCTACACGCCGCTCAGGCTCATCGAAGAGATCGCGATGCTCGACCAGATGAGCGGCGGGCGCTTCGAGCTCGGCGTCGGGCGCGGCATCTCGCCCTACGAGCTCGCCTACTGCGGGATCGATTTCCTCGAGGCGCCGAGGGGCCCCCGCGTGCGAGGCGAGCGTTAATAAGAGAACCGTGTGATCGACGCGCCGCTGGACCGCTACCGCGACGTGGTCCGACCCGAGTGGATCGACCACAACCGGCACATGAACGTCGGCTATTACCTCGTCGTCTTCGACTTCGCGACCGACGAGTTCTTCCGCTGGATCGGCCTCGACGAGGCGCACCGCCGCGAGCGGCAGGTGACCACCTTCTGCCTCGAGGCCCATGTCAGCTATCACCGCGAGGTGCGGGTCGGGGACCCGCTGCGCTTCACCACGCTGCTCCTCGCGCACGACGTGAAGCGCCTCCACTATGTCCATCAGATGTATCATGCTGACGATGGCTATCTGGCGGCGACGAACGAGCTGATGTCGCTGCACGTGAGTGAATCGACGCGCCGGAGCGCGCCGATGGCCTCGGAGATTCTGGAGCGGCTCGTGCGGATCCAGGCGGCGCACGACGCGCTGCCGCGGCCGCCGCAGGTGGGCCGCACGATCGGACTCGTACAGCCGGCTCGTCAGGGAGGATGAGACATGACCACAACGATTGGGCTCCTGAATCCAGGTGAGATGGGCAGCATGGTGGGCGCCGCGGTGCGTTCTGCCGGGTCCCGCGTGCTGTGGGCCGGCGAGGGGCGGAGCGCCGCGACCCGCAAGCGTGCCAGCGAGGCCGGGCTCGAGGACGCGGGCTCGGTGTCGGCGCTGGTCTCCGCCAGCGACGTGATCCTCTCGGTGTGCCCGCCGGCCGCTGCCGTCGACGTCGCGGCGCAGGTGGCCAAGCTGCGCTTCGCCGGGACCTACGTGGATGGGAACGCGATCGCGCCGGCCACGGCGCGCGAGATCGGCGGAATCATCGAGAAGGGTGGCGCGACGTTCGTGGACGGCGGCATCATCGGGCCGCCGCCGGTGAAGCAGGGCACGACGCGATTCTACGTTTCCGGCACGGGCGCCGAGCGCATCGCCGCGCTCCTCACCGCCGGGCCGCTCCAGGCCATCGTCGTGCCCGGCGGGCCCGGCGCCGCCTCGACGGTGAAGATGGCGTACGCGTCCTGGACCAAGGGCAGCGCCGCCCTGCTCCTGACGGTGTGCGCCCTGGCCAGCGCCGAAGGGGTCGGAGACGCGCTCGTGCGCGAGTGGAAGATCTCGCAGCCGGATCTCTCGGCCCGGGCCGAGGGCGCCGCGCGGTCGAACGCGAAGAAGGCGTGGCGCTTCGTCGGCGAGATGGAGGAGATCGCGGCGACGTTCGCGGCCGCCGGGCTGCCCGACGCCTTCCACCAGGGCGCCGCCGAAATCTACCGCCGTCTCGAAGTCTACAAGGACGGGCCGGCGCCCTCGTTCGCCGACGTGCTGCGCGCGCTCACGCCGCGCCGTCCCGCCTGACGGCGCTCTTCGAGCTCCTCGAGCGTCCGCGGCCAGTCCTGCTTGAGCAGGCGTGACAGCGCGCGGTCGGCCAGGAGCCGCCCGCCGGTCTGGCAGACCGCGCAGTAGTTGGTCTCGTTGTCGGCGAAGACGATCCGCTGCACGGGCGACTCGCACACCGGACACGCCTGTCCGTAGCGCCCGTGCACGGCCATGCCCTCGCGGAACGCCGTGACGCCCTCCGGGAAGTCGCCGCCTGCCTGAGACCGGAGGCGCGCGCACCAGTCCAGAAGGGTCGCCCGTGTCGCCTCGAAGAGGCGCGCGGTCTCGTCGGCCGAGAGCTGCCGGCTCTGCTTCACGGGAGAGATCCGCGCGCGATGCAGGATCTCGTCGGAGTACGCGTTGCCGATGCCGCTGAAGATCCCCGGGTCGGTCAGCGCGCGCTTGAGCGTGTGATTCTCCCGGGCGAGCGCGTCGCGGAACGCCGCCAGGTCCGCGTCAAGGACCTCGAGGCCGCCCGGGTCGTGCTCGCGCAGACCGGCGTCGCCACGGACGAGATGCAGCGAGGTCCGCCGCTTCGTGCCCGCCTCGGTCAGGACGACCGTCCCCGACGAGAAGTCGAAGCCGGCGAGGCCGATCTTTCCCGGCAGCTTGGCGCCCGCGGGCTTCCAATGGAGGCGGCCCGCGATCATGAGGTGCAGAACGAGAAAGAGGTCGCCCTCGAGTCCGACCACGATGCGCTTGCCGAGCCGTCGGAGTCCGGTGACCCGGCGGCCGGCCGCGTCCGTCAGCGGCGGGTCGACGGAACGGAGCAGGAAAGGGCTCGCGACCCGCGCGCGCTCCAGCCTGGCGCCGGCGATGCGCGCTTCGAGAGCTTCGATGTAGACGACGACGTCAGGCAGCTCCGGCATCTCGGTATACTCGACCGAGCCGCAGTTTATCGCTCGTGTCGAGCTTAACCCGTTGTTCCAAGGAGGCCCTCATGGCCGTCAGAGACATCGTCCTCGACCTCGCGATTCGTTACGGGTTCCAGGTTCTCGGAGCGCTGGTCGTCCTGGCCGCCGGCGCGCTCGTGGCCCGATGGATCGGCCAGCTCGTGGATGGACGGCTCCAGAAGCAGGCGATGGAGCCGCCGATGCGGCTCCTGATCGTCCGCGTCCTCAAGATCGTCGTCATGCTCTTCGCGGCCGTGGTGGCGCTCGACAAGTTCGGCTTTCAGATCGCGCCGCTGGTCGCCGGCATCGGCGTGGCCGGCCTGGGGGTCGGCTTCGCAATGCAGGGCGTGCTCGGCAACCTCGTGGCCGGGCTCACCATCATCTTCACCAAGCCGTTCCGCGTCGGTGAGTACGTCGAGCTCCTGAGCGTTCGCGGCGACGTCACCAAGATCGAGCTCTTCTCGACCACGCTCCTGCATCCCGACCGGTCGCGCGTCGTCATCCCGAACCGCCGGATCGTCGGCGAGATCCTCCACAACTACGGCGCCATGCGCCAGCTGCATCTGGCCGTCGCAGTTCGCCACGACGCGGACCTGACCAAGGTGCTGGCGGCGATCGGCGACGTCGTGAGCCGCAATGCGCGCGTGCTGAAGGATCCCCCGCCCGTCATCGGGGTCGCCCAGATCACGGAATCGGGCATCAAGATCGGCATCGACCCCTGGGTCCGCGTCGTCGACGTGGGCGCGGCCGATGCGGAGATCTATGGAGCCCTCGTCGAGGAATTCAGGGCTCGCCGGATCGACCTTGGCCTCGCGCGGCAGGAAGTCCGGCTCGTCAACGCCTGAGAGAACGGGCCGCGGACCCTACACGAGCGGCCAGGGATAGCGGTGACCGCCGTTGTCGACCGGGAAGCAGTCGGCGTTCGCGAGCGCCGACGCGCGGGCGCGTAGCGCCTTCTGCTCGGCGGGATCCAGCAGCGCGGCGAGCGCCTTCGGCAGCTTCGCGCGAGCGAAGCGCCGGACGTCCTCGAGCATCTCGCCCGGAATCGGCTCTCCGCCGAAATCCCAGATGACCGTACGTAGCTTCGGCTCGACGTGGAAGCAGAGGCCGTTGTCGACACCGTAGATGCCGCCGTCCGGCCCGAGCAGGCAGTGCCCGCTCTTCCGGTCGGCGTTGTTGGCGACGAGATCGAAGAGGCAGATCCGCTTGAGCCGTCCATGGTGCGCGGGATTCTCGCGGAGCGTGAAGTAGTGCTGCTCGAAATCGGCCGGGATGAAGAGCTGGAAGGACCCCTCGCCGTACGGCCCGTCGCGCTGCACCGTGAGTGGCACGAGGCCCCACCCGAACGCCTCGGAGAGGTGCCAGGCCGCCAGCTCCCGCTTGTAGAGACCGCGCGGGAAGTCCCACAGCGGCCGCTCGCCCCGCTCGGGCTTGTAGACCGCCAGCGTGGTCGCGCCTTCGAGCGCGAGCTCGGCGAGAAACGTCGCGTTGGAGCTCCACGGCATCCGGCCCTTCAGCGACGCCTCGCCGCGGGTCAGGATGTCGAGCGTTTCAGTGGAGGACGTGACCGTTGCTCCGCGGGCAGGCGTGGCCGCTCGGGTCCTTGGGCTGGCTGCACCAGGGACAGATGGGCCGGCCGGCCTTCATCAGCGTGTCCGCCTGCTTGACGAAGGCAGCCGCTTGCGCCCGAGTGATCAGCACGCGCGCGGAGGCGGGGTCGCCGCTCTCCTCTTCCTCGAGGAGCTCGTTGGCGACGACCAGGATGCGGTCGCGCGCTTCGTCGTAGCCGACAGCGATCGAGGCGACGATCCAGGCCGCGTCGACGGGCTCGAGCAGCGAGAGGTCCTTGGGCGCCACCCCGCTGACACCGGGCAGCTTGTCGAGGAGGCCCTCGAGGTACTGGGCGAGGGCGCGGACCTGCTCCTTCTCGCTCTTGAGCGTGACGAGCCTGCCCTTCTCGCGCGACTGAAGGTAGAAGACGCGCTGACCCTGGGGTCCGACGGCGCCGGCGGTGAAATGGTCGGGCGCGACGAATTCGAAGGACTCGCTCATGATCCTCCCAGCCAGCCGAGGTCGCCATCCACGGAGTTGACGGTGAGCACGACCGGGCCCTGGCGATGGTACCCGATCGCGGTGACGGAGCACGGCGCGATCATGATCCGCTGGAAGAGGTCGAGGTGGATGCCGAGCGCGTGGGCCACCGCCGCCTTGATCGGATCGGCGTGGGAAACGGCGACCACGACGGCGCCCGGATGACGTTCCACGATCCGGGCGAGCGCCGAGACGACGCGGGTCTGCATCTCGGTGAAGGACTCGCCGCCGGGAAAGCGAAAGCCGCTGGGGTGGCGCTGCACGATCTGCCACTCGGGCTTGCGGGCGAGCCGCCGAAGCTTCTGGCCGGTCCACTCGCCGACGTCACCGTCGGCCAGATCGCGATCGACGCGCACGGCCAGACCGTGCGCGCGGGCGATCGGCATCGCCGTCTCGCGCGCCCGCTCGAGCTGCGACGCGTAGACGGCCGCGACCTTGGGCAGCCGGTCGATCCGCGCGGCCACGACATCGGCCTGGCGTTGACCTGCCTCGGCGAGGTGCAGGCCCGGCGCCTGCCCCGGGAGAATCTTGCCGGTCGTCGGCGTCAGGCCGTGACGGACCAGGAGCACGAGGGTCGAGCGCACCCGCAGATTATAGCCGCGTCAATAGTCTCTGGGATCGAGCAGGTCGCGCAAGCCGTCGCCGGCGAGATTGAACGAGAGCGTGAGCGAGAAGATCGCGAGCCCCGGCCACCACGCCATCCACGGCGCCGTGTCGAGAAACTGCTGCGCGGTGTTGAGCATCGTGCCCCAGGACGGCGCCGGCGGCTGTACACCGAGCCCGAGGAACGACAGGACGGCCTCCGCGATGACCGCAATCGGAATCGAGATCGTGGCCTGGACAAGGAGCGAGCTCACGATGTTCGGCAGGATGTGCCGGCTCATCAGGCGCAGATCGCCGGCGCCGAGCGCCCGCGCGCCCAGGACGTAGTCCTCCGCCGATTTCGAGAGCACCAGGCCACGGGTCAGCCGGATGAACGTCGGCGTGGCGCCGAGGCCGATCGCCACGGTCGCGTTCGTGAGCGAGGGCCCCATGATGGTTACCAGCCCGATGGCCAGGATCAGGAACGGGAACGCGAGCCACGCGTCGGTCAGACGCATGATGACCTGATCGAGACCGCCGCGGTAGTAGCCAGCGACGAGGCCGATCGGCACGCCGACGGCGATGGCGAGGAGGATCGAAAAGACACCCGCCTGCATCGAGATGCGGGTCCCCCAGACGACGCGCGAGAAGGTGTCGCGCCCGAGGTCGTCCGTCCCGAACGGGTGCGCCAGGGTCGGCGCCTTTCGGATCTGCTGCCAGTCCGCATGCAGCGGGTCGACGCTCGCGACCCACGGCGCCCCGATCGCCACCGCGACGAACAGCAGCACGACCGCCGCGCCGACCGCGGAAGCCGGCCGGTGACGGGCCTGCCGCCACGCGCGGCGCAGGCGTCCGGCGGGCGCCGTGGCCCGCGCCGGTGCGAGCGCGTCGGCCGTCGCGGTCGTGTCAGGCGTCACCGGCCGAGCCCTTGACGCGGATACGGGGATCGAGAAGCGAGTAGGACACGTCCACCAGGAGGTTGATCAGCACGTAGGAGCTGGCCGTGAGGAGCACGACCCCCTGCACGAGGGGATAGTCCCGCGTGAACACCGACTCGACGATCAGTCGGCCGAACCCGGGCACGACGAAGATCTGCTCGGTGACGACGGCGCCGCTCATGAGCGCGCCCATCTGCAGCCCGAGGATGGTGACCACCGGGATGAGGCTGTTGCGAATCGCGTGGCGGAACACCACCACGCGGCCGGCGAGGCCCTTGCTGTAGGCGGTCCGGATGTAGTCGGCGCTCATGACCTCGATCATGCTGTTGCGGGTCTGGCGCATCAGGACGGCGGCCAGCGCGGTGCCGAGCACGAACGCGGGCATGAGCATGCGCTGGAGGTTGGCCAGCGGGCTCTCCCAGAGCGGCACGAACCCCGAGGCGGGCAGCCAGCCGAGCCGCACCGAGAAGAACAGGATCAGCATGATCCCGAGCCAGAAATTGGGAATGGACACGCCGCAGAGCGACCCGCTGCTGGCCAGGACGTCCCAGAGCGTGTTGCGCCGCACCGCCGCCAGAACTCCGGTGGGAATCGCGATGCCGACCGCGATGAGCAACGACAGGAACGCGAGCTCGATCGTGATCGGCAGCTTCGTCGCCACCGTCTTGACGACCGACTCGTGCGTGCGGATGGAGTGACCGAGGTCGCCGCGGAGGGCGAGCCCCACCCAGCGCAGGTACTGGAAGGGGATGGGATCCTTCAGCCCGTACTTCTCACGGACCTCCTCGATCCCGGCCGCGTCCGCGTCCGTGCCGGCCATGACTCGCGCCGGATCGCCGGGGATCATGCGCACACCCGTGAAGACGATCATGCTGATGACGAACAGGGTCACGACCGAGATCGCGGCCCGCTGGACCAGAAAATCGAACACGCGCGCCGACTAGCGGGTCAGTTCCAGGCCGTGCCCTTGATCCTGATCAGGCCGTCCGGAACGGCCTTGTAGCCCTTGAGGTTCTTGGGAAAGGCCACGATGTAGTTCAGGTGGTAGATGTAGATGAGGTTGCGCCGAGCGGTGAAGAGGTCGATGGCCTCGCGATACAGCGCCCGGCGCTGGTTGAGATCGGTCACCTCGCGTGCCTTGTTCAGGAGGGCGTCGATGCGCTCGTCGCACGCGTGGGTGGTGTTCAAGCTCCCGGAGTCGCCCCGCCGACACGTCTGGACCTGGTGGATGTTGCCGTCGGGATCCACGCGGCCGCTCCAGCCGATCAGGAATGACTGGAACTTGCCGTCGTCGTTGTCCGTCAGCGCCGAGGCGAACTCCTGGGCCCGCAGAGTGATGTTGAAGCCGGCCTCGCGGGCCATCTGCTGGATCACTTCACCGACCCGGCGCTGCTGCGGGTCGTTGACGACCGTCATCTCGAAGCTGTAGCCGCCGGCGAGGCCCGCGTCGGCCAGAAGCTTCTTGGCTCTTGCCACATCGCGGACGGGACACTTCCGGCTCTTGTCGTAAAAGGGGCTCGCGTGTTGCGCAGGTTGATGGTGATGCCCTGGTAGCCGAGCCCGGTCACGTTCGTCATCTCGAAGCGCCCCTCGCGCTTGATGGCGGTGGCGTCGGTCGGCGACACTTGGTGCATGACGTCGATGTCGCCGGATCTCAGGTTGGCCAGGCGCACGTTGTCGTCGGGGATGATCCGGAAGACGATCTTGTCGAACTTCGCCTGCGCGGGATCGAAGTAGTGGGCCGACTTCTCGACGACGATCCGGTCCTGGGCCACGCGCTCGGCGAATTGCCACGGCCCGACGCAGACGGGCGCGGTGCCGAACTTGTCGCCGAGCTTGTTGACCGCCGTCGGCGAGAGGGGCATGCCGGCCCGGTCGGTCAGCTGGGCGACGAGCGGCGAGTAGGGCGCCTTCAGACGCAGCCGCACCGTGAGCGGGTCGACCACCTCGACGGCCTCGACCGGCGCCAGCTCGCTGGCGCGGTTCGAGCCCTTGAGCGTCCGGTGCCGATCCAGCGAGAGCTTGACCGACTCGGCGTCCATGCGCGTGCCATCGTTGAACTTCACGCCCGAGCGGAGCTTGATGGTGACGGTCCGGCCGCCGTCGCTGACCGCCGGCATGTCCGCGGCCAGCTGCGGATGGATCCGGAGATTCTCGTCGATCTCGTAGAGCTTCTCGCACATCTGGGAGAAAATGATCCGCCCCACGTAGGTGCGCGCCAGCGTGGGGTCGAGGATGTCGGGATCCTGGTTGAGCGCGACGATGAGCGCCTTCTTCTGAGCGTGCGCCGCGTCCGTCAGTGTGAGCGCGACGACCGCTCCGACTGCGACGACGAGCCACAGCGCCTTCGGGATCGTCCGCATGGTCATCTCCTCCGGAGGTCGAATATCTCGCTCTGCGTGGCCGGGACGGGGCGCATCATACCTTACGCGGGCGTGATTTGCTCCGAGCGCCCGAAAGGAGAGAGTTCCCATGATGACCGCCGTCGAGTTCATCCACGCCGACCTGAGGCGCCTGCACGGGATGCTGGACAAGGCGCTCGCCGACCTGACGCCCGCGCAACTGCACACGGTGCCCGCCGGCCACCCGAAGGCGAACACGCTCGCGTGGGTCTTCTGGCACTACGCGCGGACCGAGGACAACGTGGTGCGCTTCGTGCTCCAGAAGCGCCGGCCGACCGTGTGGGCGGAAGGCGGGTACGCCGAGAAACTCGGGCTTCCGCCGGTGGCGCAGGGCACTGGGATGTCGACGGCCGAGGCGCAGGCGCTCCGCCTCAAGGACCTTCCGCTGTTCAAGGAGTACGTGCAGCAGGTCTGGGCCAGCACCGACGACTTTCTCGCGAAGACCCCTCCAGCCGACCTGGAAGCGACCGTCACCGTGAAGCCCCTCGGCGAGATGCCGGGCATCCGCGCGCTCGGCCAGACCTGCCTCTCGCACGGCATGACCCACGCCGGCGAGATCGAGCTGGCGCGAACGCTGATCGGCGTGGGCCCGGCCATCGGCGTCTGATTGACAGCGACTGCGCGAGGCCACATAGTTTCGCTATGAACAAGGCGCGAACGGTCGGCGAGCTACGAGCGAGCGGATATCAGCCGAAGTCGGTGAAGCACGAGCTGCGGGACAACCTGATCGCGCGGCTCCGAAAGGGCGAAGCGATCTTCCCGGGGATCGTCGGGTACGAGGAGAGCGTTCTACCCCAGATCGAGAACGCGATTCTCTCCGGCCAGGACATCGTCTTCCTGGGCGAGCGCGGCCAGGCCAAGACCCGCATGGCGCGCCTCTTGACCGAGTTGCTCGACGACGAGGTGCCGGCGCTCGCCGGCTGCGAGATCAACGACAATCCGTTCGCGCCGATCTGTCAGGCCTGCCGTGAACGCGTGGCCGAGCGCGGCGACAAGGCCGAGATCGCCTGGATCCCGCGCGACCGCCGCTATAGCGAGAAGCTCGCGACCCCCGACATCACCATCGCCGATCTCATCGGCGAGGTGGACCCGATCAAGGTGGCCGAGGGGCGATACCTCGGCGACGAGCTGACCATTCACTACGGGCTCGTGCCGCGGACCAACCGGGGCATCTTCGCGATCAACGAGCTGCCGGACCTCGCCGAGCGCATCCAGGTCGGCCTGCTCAACATCATGGAGGAGCGTGACGTCCAGATCCGAGGCTACAAGGTCCGCCTGCCGATCGACGTGTACGTCGTCGCGAGCGCCAACCCCGAGGACTACACCAACCGGGGCCGGATCATCACGCCGCTCAAGGATCGCTTCGGCTCCCAGATCCGCACCCACTACCCGCGGCGGCTCGAAGACGAGATCGCGATCATGGAGGCCGAGCTCACGCAGTTCCCGGCGGCCGGCTTCCAGTTCGTCGCGTCGGCGTATATGCAGCAGGTCGTCGCCGAGCTGACCCACCTGGCGCGCAAGGCGCCGGAGATCAGCCAGCGCTCGGGTGTGTCGGTGCGTGTCAGCATCTGCAACTGGGAAAACCTCCTCTCCAACGCGCTCAAGCGCGCCATCCGCCTGGACGAGCGCGAGGTCGCGCCGCGCGTGAGCGACCTCGGCGCCATCGTCGCTTCGACCAGCGGCAAGATCGAGATGGAGACGCTCGGCGACGGGGGCGAGGACAAGGTGCTCGGCAAGCTCGTGCAGAAGGCGGTGCTGAACGTCTTCAACCGGAGCTTCACCGGGGGGGAACTGGACCAGGTCGTGGCCGCGTTCCAGGATGGCTTCGGTATTGAGAGGTGCGCCCTCTGCACGCGGCCGTGAAGAAGCTCGGCGCGAGCGATCCCGCCGGCACCGCGGCGGCGCTCGAGTTCGTGCTGGAGGGCCTGCATCTGAGCCGCAAGCTCAACAAGGACACCAAGGCCGGCCGCTACCGCTACCGGAGCTGACCCGGCGAATTCACGTACGTGGGGACGCAGCGAGAATGGCGACTCTACTGTCAGCACCGCGACCTTCGCTGGCACATCTACCAAGCGCTGCCAGCGGCCTCCAGCTTCACCGAGCTGCTGGACGAGGTCGACGCCGATCCGACTGCAATCTTTTGGGGATGATGTCGCTGCTATCGCGGACTACCGCCGCGCGTCGATGATCGCCTTCGCCAGGATCCGACTCCCTTCGTAGCACTTGTCCGGCGGCTCGTAGCTGAAGGCCAGGCGGATGTGGCGCTCGCCGCCGCGGCCCGAAAAGAACGCGGGTCCCGGCGTGTACTGCACGCGCGCCTGGAGCGCCAGGTCTTCGAGCCGTGCGACGTCGGTGGCCGACGGAAGCTTGATCCAGATGAAGAACCCGCCCTGCGGCCGGCTGATCTCGACGTCGGTGTCCTTGAGCACCTCCCACAGGCCCCGCAGCATGGCGTCGCGCTTGGCGCGGTAGACGTTGACCAGCACCTTCACGTGCGTTTCCATGTGCTCGCGCAGGAAGTAGGTCGCCACGCGCGACATGAACGGATTGACGCCGCCGCCGAAGTTGAACCCCTGGAACGCCGGGAGCATCGCGCGCGGGGCGCAGAGCCAGCCGAGCCGCACGCCCGCGCCGAGGATCTTGGAGAGTGTGCCCGCGCGGATGACGCGGCCCGTGCGATCCAGCGCGTAGACGGGCGGCTTGGAGTCGCCCTCGAACCGGAGCTCGTTGTAGGCGTCGTCCTCCAGAATGAGGGTGTCGTACTCCTCGGCGAGCTCGATCAGCTCCTGGCGGCGCCCGATCGACAGATCGGGCCCGGCCGGGTTCTGGAAGTTGACGATGGCGTAGATCAGCTTGCACCGGCGGCCCTGGCGGCGGATTTTCTCGAGGCTCTCGCGGACGGCGCTCGTGACCATGCCGTCTTCGTCCACCGGCACGCCGAAGATCTCGGGGCCGTGTCGGCGGATGTTGTTGAGCGAGCCGGAGAACGTCGGCGCCTCGATGATGATCGGATCGCCCGGGTCCACGAAGGCGCTGAACGCGAGCGAGAGCGCGGCGCCCGAGCCATTCGCGACGAAGATGTTCTCGGGGGTCACCTCGAGATTCTCGAAGAGCCGGTACTTGTGGCAGACCAGCTCGCGCAGGCCGCGATAGCCCTGCGCGTCGCCGTACGTCAGCGCCTCCGCGCCCTCGACCTTCATCATCTTCGCCGTGGTTTCGACCAGTCCGTCGTACGGAAACGACGCCGGGTCCGGGTAGCCGCCGCCGAACTCGTAGATCGGGCTCGAGACGGGGCGCGACGTCGTGACCGAGCCGCCCCATCCGATGCGGGCGCGGCTCGACAGGAGCTCCTCGAAGCGGGCGGTCGGGTTGGAGGTCGTCATGACGGTTAGCATACGACAACCGCCAAGCCTATAATCACCCCACCGATGCTTTTCCGGTACTCGCGCTGGGACGGTACCCAGCAGCTCGCCGACCTCGACGCCGACGACCTGCTGGCGGCGATGTCCGACGATCTCATGTCGGACGGAGACCTCTGGAACGCGCTCCGGCGCATGTTCCAGCGGGGCGTCCAGAATCCGCAAGGGCCGCCGGTGCCGGGCATCCAGGACATGCTCGACCGGCTCCGGAAGCGGCGCCAGCAGCAGCTCGACCGCTACGACCTGGGCTCCGCGCTGGAAGACATCAAGAAGAAGCTGGACGAGGTCATCCGGACCGAGCGCGCCGGCGTCGACCGCCAGGTCAAGGACCAGGGTGAGCGCGCGAAGAAGCTCGAGACCCTCGACCAGCTCCCGCCGGATCCGGCGGGGCGGATCAAGCAGCTCCAGGACTACAACTTCACCGACCCCGAAGCGGAGCGGCTCTTCCAGGAGCTCATGAAATCGCTCCAGCAGCAGATGCTCCAGCCCTTCATGCAGGGCATGAAGCAGTCGCTCGAGGGCATGAGCCCGGAGGACCTCAAGCGCATGCGCGAGATGATGCGGGACCTCAACCGCATGCTCCGCCAGCGCGCCGAGGGCGACGAGCCCGACTTCGACGCGTTCAAGGCGAAGTGGGGCCAGAACTTCCCCGGGGTCGAGAGTCTCGACGAGCTGCTCGAGCAGCTCGGGCGGCGGGCCGCCCAGCTGCAGTCGCTCCTCGACAGCATGTCGCCCGGGCAGCGCCGCCAGCTCCAGGAGATGATGTCGAGCCTGTTCATGAAGGACGAGCGGCTGGAGGCCGAGATGGCCCAGCTCGCCATGCACCTCGACCAGCTCGGGCTCACCGAGGACATGCGACGGCGCTACGACTTCCGCGGTGACGACGAGCTGTCGATGCGCGAGGCCATGAAGCTGATGGACGAGCTCCAGCAGATGGAGGAGCTCGAGCGCCAGCTGCGCCGCGTCCAGTCGCCGGACGATCTGGAGAAGATCGACCCCGTCGACGTCGAGAAGCTCCTCGGCGAGGAAGCCGCGCGCGACCTCGAGCGGCTGAAGGAGCTCGCGAAGAAGCTGGAGGAGGCGGGCTACCTCGAGCGCAAGGGCGACCGGCTCGAGCTGACCGCGCGCGCGATCCGCAAGCTCGGCGACAAGGCGCTCCGCGACATCTTCGCGCACCTCAAGCGCGACCGCTTCGGGCGGCACGTCGTGGAGCGCCGGGGCGCCGGCGGCGACCCCACCGACGAGGCCAAGCGGTACGAGTTCGGCGATCCGTTCCTGCTCGACCTCAAGGAAACGCTCATGAACGCGGTCGAGCGCAACGGCGCGGGGACTCCCCTCCGGCTTTCACCGGACGACTTCGAGGTGTTCCGCACCGAGCTTTCGACCCAGGCGTCGACGGTCGTGATGCTCGACATGAGCCGCTCGATGATCAACAACGGCTACTTCCTGCCGGCGAAGAAGGTCGCGCTGGCGCTCACCGCGCTCATCCGCGGCCAGTTCCCGCGCGACAGTCTCTGGATCCTCGGGTTCTCGCTCTATGCGCGCCAGTTCACCGCCGAGGAGCTCCCGCGCCTGGCGTGGACCGAGTGGAACATCGGGACCAACATGCACCACGGCTTCCAGCTCTCGCGACAGCTCCTGGGGCGGCAGAAGGGCGGGAACAAGCAGATCATCATGATCACCGACGGCGAGCCGACCGCCCACATGGAAGGCCTCGAGGCGGACTTCTCCTATCCGCCGACGCGCCGCACGTTCGAGGAGACGTTGAAAGAGGTCCAGCGCTGCACGCGCGAGGGCATCACCATCAACACGTTCATGCTCGAGCAGAGCCGGATGCTGACGGCCTTCATCGAGCAGCTGACCCGGATCAACAAGGGGCGCGCGTTCTTCGCCCGTCCGGAGCGCCTCGGCGAGTACATCCTGGTCGACTACGTCCGTAACAAGCGCCGCTCGATCGCCTAGCCCCGCGCCCCTCAACGCTGCAGGAGCTGCCGGACCACCCGCCGGATCTGGTCGAACTCGAAGGGCTTCGTCAGCGTTGGCACCCCGGTCTTCTGCAGGAACGCGCGCTTGTCTGGTTGGAGCACGTCGCCGGTGACGAAGGCAACGCATCGCCGAAGCTCGGGGTGCCGGCGTTCGAGCTCCGTGAAGAAGCCCTGCCCGTCCAGGACCGGCATCTTCGTGTCGGTGAGAACCGCGTCGAATGGTCGCTGCTCGAGCTTCTTGAGGGCCTCCGCCCCGTTCAGCGCCGTGTCCACCTCGTATCCTTCAGCCTGGAGTAGATCGACCAACACGCCGGCCACGTCCGGCTCGTCGTCGACGACCAGAATCCGCTTGGGGCCGAGCGGGGTCAGGCTCTCGTCTTCCCGGGTCTCGGTCGGGCCGGGCGCCGACGGTGATCCAACCGGGAGATCGATGACAAACGTCGCGCCTTCGCCCGGCGGGCTCTGGAGCCGGATGGTTCCCTCGTGGTCCTGAATGATCCCGAAGCTCAGCGACAGCCCCAGACCCGTCCCTTGGCCCGACGGCTTCGTCGTGAAAAACGGATCGAAAATCCGGTCCTGGATGTCCGGCGGGATTCCGGGCCCGGTATCCCCCACCGTGAGCTGGACCCCGGGACGGCTTGGCGTCGCCCGCGTCGTGAGAGTCAACGTCCTCGGCCCCGGCGTCTCGCGCATCGCGTGATGCGCGTTCGCCACGAGGTTGACCACGACTTGGTGGAGCTGGTGGGGATCCGCGTTGATCCGCGGAAGATCTGTCGCAAGCGCCCATCGGATCTCCACGTTGTCCGTCCGCAGCTCATACGCGAGGAGCTCTACCGCGTCCCGTGCGACCGTGTTGAGGTCCACGGTCGTCCGCTCGGGCGGTCGCTCCCGCGCCAGCGCCAGGAAGTTCCGGACGATGCGAACGCAACGCTCGGCGGCCTTCGAGATCTTCTGGGCCCGGACGACCGCGGAAGACGCCTCGGGAGACTTCAGGAACAGGTGGGCCTGCCCGCTGATGACGGCGAGCGGGTTGTTGAGCTCATGAGCGACGCCCGCGAGCAGCTGCCCCATGGCCGACAACTTTTCCATCTGGACCAGCTGCCGGGTGCGCTCCTGCACCCGCTCTTCGAGCACTTGGTTCTGACACTGAAGGGCCCGATGCAGAAAGCGCGTCTGCAACAGGTTTCGGATCCGGAGCATGACCTCCTGCGCGTCGAAGGGCTTTGTGAGGAAATCATTCGCTCCGGCGAGCAAGGCCCGCCGCAGAGCCTCGCCGGTCACATCCGCGGTCAGGACCAGCACCGGCACGTAGCTCCCCTCCGGGATCAGCAGCTGGAGCTCCTTCAGGAGCTCGAACCCGTCTCGGTGCGGCATATGCAGATCCAGCAGAATCAGGTCCGGTTGGAACTCCCTGTACAGTGCGACCACGCGGCGCGAGTCCGTCGTGCTCTGCACCTTGGTGTACCCGGCCTGCAACAGCAAGCGCTCCAGCAGCCGCGCGTTGGCCTCCTCGTCGTCCACCACCAGGATCTTCGCGGTCAGGGGCGTCTCGTCGGGCATGGCTATCCTGTCTTCCCGGACACGTGCTGGTCCACGAGTGCGAGGAGCTGCCGGATGTCCAACGGCTTGGTCAGATAGGCCTCGGCCCCGGCCGCCAGTAAACGCTCCACTTGCCCGGGCGTCGCATCGGCGCTCAGGATGACCACCGGAATCGCGGCTCCTCAAGGAGTCGCCGAAGCACCTCGTCGCCCGGTACGTCGGGCAGGTGGAGATCGAGCAGGATCAGGTCCGGTCGGTGCTCTCGCGCCAGCTCCAACCCCAGTTGGCCCTGCATCGCCGACAGGAGCGTGGTCTGGGGTCGACGACCCAGCACCTGCTCGACGAGGCGGAGATTGGAGACATTGTCCTCGATGTAGAGGACGACCATGCGACCCTCTTGCTGCTCTGCTCGAACCGTCGGCGATGCGCCCGGAAGCTTGAGAACGTCGACCGGGTCGGCCGTCAGCGGGAGCTCCACGGCGAACGTGGAGCCTACGCCAACCTGGCTCGTCACATCCAGCGTGCCGCCCATCACCTCGACCAGATGCTTGGACAGCGCCAATCCAAGGCCGGTGCCTTCGATGCCGGTCCCTTCTGCACCGAGACGGTCGAAGGGGGTGAAGAGCCGCTCGAGCTTGTCGGGCGAGATCCCGTGGCCGGTGTCCGTCACGAGGATCCGAAGTCGTCCGCCCGGTCGCTCTTCACACGACACCGCCACGGCCCCTCGGGTCCGGTTGTACTTCACCGCGTTTGAGAGAAGGTTCAAGAGGACCTGCTGCAGCCGCTGCCGGTCGGCCAGGACGTGCCGGTGATCACCGGCAACCTTGTCACCCAGCTCGATGTCGCGCTGGGCCGCCAAGGGGCGGACGAGGTCGATGGCGCCGCGGAGGGTGTCGCCCACCGGGACCGGCTCCACCGAGAGTTGCAGGTGCCCGGCCTCGATCCGGCTGATGTCGAGCACCTCATTGATCA
>WNFC01011278.1_pt1 | contig 19409 bp, 15 predicted proteins | sample 5400541 | NCBI WGS metagenome assembly WNFC01 (sample SAMN13153342, study PRJNA577476) | soil metagenome | isolation source: 120 cm saprolite under Douglas fir tree site 2 hole 2 replicate 1 | place: USA:California | collected 2015-04-18 | reverse complement strand
GTCGGATGAGGCGATGAAGATGTCGCAACTTCAAGTCACGCCCGAGAACGCGGAGAGCGTCGGCGTGCATATCGGCTCCGGCATCGGCGGATTCGACGTGATCGAGCGCGAGCACACCGCGCTTATGCAGGGAGGCCCGCGCAAGATCTCGCCTTTCTTTATTCCAGCGTCCATCATCAACCTCGCCGCCGGACATGTTTCCATGCGCTATGGGGCAAAAGGGCCGAACGAAGCTACGGCCACGGCCTGTACCACCAGCGCGCACTCGGTGGGCGACTCTTTCCGCATCATCCAGCACAACGATGCCGAGGTGATGATCGCGGGCGGCGCCGAGGCCGCCATCACTCCCATGGGTGTCGGCGGATTTGCCGCGATGCGCGCGCTTTCCACGCGTAATGACGATCCTGCCCACGCCAGCCGTCCCTGGGACAAAGATCGCGACGGCTTTGTCATGGGCGAAGGCGCTGGCATCCTGATCATGGAAGAGCTGGAACATGCGCGGCGACGAAGCGCTACGATCCTGGCGGAAATTGTCGGATACGGGATGAGTTCCGACGCGTACCACATGACCCAGCCTGCTCCCGAGCACGAAGGCGGATTCCGCGTGATGCGCAACGCTCTGCGCGACGCCGGTCTCGACGCCAGCGTGGTCGGCTACGTTAACGCCCACGGCACTTCAACTCCAATCGGTGACACGCTCGAGGCGCACGCCATCCGGAATCTCTTCGGCAAGAAGGTTCCCGTCAGTTCGACCAAGTCCATGACCGGGCATTTGCTGGGGGGAGCGGGGGGATTGGAAGCGGGAGTTACCGTTCTAGCGCTCCGCGATCAGATCCTGCCACCGACGGTCAACCTGGAAAATCAGGACCCCGGTACCGATGGTATGGATTTCGTTCCCAACCAGGCGCGCAAGGCGCAATTCGAATACGCCATGTCAAACTCATTCGGCTTCGGCGGAACGAATGGGGCACTGCTGTTTAAGAGATGGGCGGAGTAAAACTCGCATGCTGTACCCTAGTCTTTAGCACACTCTCAAAACTGTCATCCTGAGCGGAGTAGCTGCTTCGCGAAGCGAAGCAGCTGCGGAGTCGAAGGACTCCTACACCACAGCAAGGCCCCTCGCCGCTCCAGGGCATTCTCCCAGCGCGGCCTCACGCCGCATGGCTCGCAGAGAGAACTCCCCGTGACAGGCGATATGGCGTTGAGCGTGCAGGGGTCCTTCGACTGCGGTGCCGCTCACTTCGTGCGCGGCAATCCTAGCTCAGGATGACATTTCTCTTTGACGCGGAAGAAACTACGGCTTCTTCATGCTATCAATCAACGCGAACAACTGGCTGCGGTCCTTCACTTCAACATAGGGCGTCCCTGTCTTCTTGTCGCTGACGACCCAGATGGTTGGCGTGTGGTCGATATTCAGGGACTTGCCCAGTTCCTTATCAGCATTCACTAGTGCCGCTAGCTTGCCCGCGGGGTCAACCACAAAGGGGAGCTCGATCTTGCGCTCGGCCGCAAACTTTTCGGCAAAGCCGCGCAAAGTGTCCGGCACAATCTCTATCTGATGTTCGAAGATGTAGTCCCGGAAAGCGTTCCCCACTGCTTTGGAATGGGTGTCGAAGTAGCGCGCCAGAATCGCTGCATTCATCGACCAGTTGTGCATAGGCAACGGGAAGTCGTGGCGGACAACGGGGATCTTGTACGTCTGGCCAGCCTGCGCTACCAGAGGAGCCGCGCGGCGGCAATCCGGACATTGCAGGTCCTCGAAGACGACCAGCGCGACCGGCGAGCCCTTGGGCGGACGAAGGGCACTCGGTACTTCTTGCGCGAGGGCAGTCAGGCAAAGCAGAAGGATGAATGGGAACAGGCGTGAAATCTTCATAGTTTTTAGTTTGGATGCGGGAATCGAACGACACTTTCTCTTATGGTAGCGAATCAAAGCGATTTGCGCACGTGAGCGGCTCCTCTCTCCAGTCCAGGATCGAGTGGACGATGCCAGCCACCACCGAACCCAATTCTTACCCACCAACACTCGACGGATGTTTACTTGATGTCGCTGATTTCGAGATTGTAAAAGTAGTGGAAACGAAGGCCGAGCATTTGGCCGGGGAATTCTTTCGGAAGCGGTGGGAACGGAGTCGATGCGGTGATGCTCCCCCAGGCGGCGCGGTCGAGCGCCACGTCCCCGGACGGGGTGCGAACCACCATGCCGCTCGTTTTGCCATCTTTCAGAATCACAAATTCAATCGCAAGCTTGCCCTGTTTAAAAGTGGGCGGATACACCGACGGCGGCATCAGGGTATACCAGTTCTGGCGCACGATTTGGGTGATCCGGGCTAAATATGGACCGAAATCCACTCCCATGGTATCGGTCAGGATTTCCGCCTGATCGAGAGCCTTGGCCCCGCTCCGGCCCTGGCTCAGGCCGTAGTCTCCGGACTCCCCGCCGCCGTAGTTGCCCCGGTTGGCGGCAGCAGCGCGCGCGGCCTGCTGGATGGCGGATCCGGCCGTCGTCGGAGTGGTAAAGCTGGGCTTGCCTCGGGGAGGCGCTTGTAGTCGGGCAGTCTGGCTGTTCTGAACGGGCGCGACAAAGCCGGAGTTTGGGTTCTGTTGCGGAGTCTCCTGAGGCTGCGGTGGAGGCTGGTTCTGTGCCACTGCGGGAGGCGGCGTCGCTTGCTCAGACGCGTGCTGGCCGGGCCTTCCTGGACGCGAACTCTCCAGAAGCTTCCTAAGCTCTTCTCGGTTGATCTGCGGCGCCTTGCTGGTGGCGATTCGGTCTTTATCGGAGATGATTTTGGAATCTGGGCGACGAGTCAGTTTCTGTTCGTCCGGCGGCAACTCCAGGTAGGTGGCGTCTTTCTGTTTGTCCAGATCAATCGTAGCCGGCAACACCAGGGTCCGGCGTGGCAAGAATTCCCTCAGCTTTTCGGTGTTGACCAGCAGTATGACTACCAGCAGGTGGAGAACCACGGACAGCCACACCGCTTCGCGCTTTCGCGAGCGGGAAAGATCGTCCTGCAACTGGATGAGGAGGTGCGGGACGGCGTCGGGTCTGAAACCTCGATAGGCCGTTTCCCAGTGTTGCGCTTCGGACAGGTCGTGCGACTCCCGGGGTGGGGCCAGGGGATCGCGGGGCGGGATTTGCGTGACCGACATCGACAGCGACTATAAACGGTTAGAGACACGCGCAAGTCCCTGCGTTGCGTAAAGTTACGTAAATTGCCGGGAGTTGCGGCCGTTGATCTTGCCCCATTGTCGCATTTTTCGGCAGGACGCGGTAAGTACCTGTGGACGGGGTACTTTGGGAGTAAGGGGATTGCAGAGGTCAGAGGTCGGATTGCAGAGGTAAAGTCAAAACCTGCGTCACACTATGGCTCTATTTTGTCACACCTACGTTTCCCGCATGTCGCTTGATCGCCGACAGAATCGCCAATGCCAATTCCAAGGCATGCGCTCCGTCTTCGAGAGAGACGACTGGGCGGCCACGTTCGCGAACGCATTGTAGGAACGATGTGATCTCGGCCACCAGAGGTTCCTCCGCTACGATGGCGGGCTTGCCCACCTGGATCTGCGGATTCACACTGGGCTTTGCCGCCATTCCGGCAGCGTCGCCCACCGAAAAAACGAGCACATCCTGACGGCCGTAATCAATCGAGATGTACTGTCCGGGCTGGAAGAGACGCAGTTTGCGAACCCGCTCGGTCGAAACGCGGCTGGCGGTAAAGTTCGCCACGCACCCGGATTCGAATTCCACGCGCACGTTAGCGATATCCACCTTGTCGGAAAGAATCGGCAGGCCGACGGCGCGGATTTCCTTGACCGGTGAATGCACGAAGGCCAGCACGATGTCGAGATCGTGGATCATCAGGTCGAGCACCACATCCACGTCGAGCGCTCGCGGCGTGAACACGCTAAGACGATGCACTTCGAAGAACATCGGCTGCGTAATCAGCGGCAGAGTGGCGCGCACGGCGGGATTGAAACGCTCGAGATGTCCAACCTGGGCCACGCGCTTATGCTTTTTCGACAGGAGCAGCATTTCGTTCGCTTCGGTTTGCGTTGAGGCAAGCGGCTTTTCGATGAGCACGTCGACACCGGACTGCATCAACTTACGGGCAACATCGAGATGGAGAACGGTCGGTACTGCCACCGATGCTGCCTGAACTTCACTGTGGGTGGTGAGCATCTGCTCGATCGATCCGAAGGCCTTGCAGTCAAACTCGCGGGCGACCGCGTCGGCGCGCACGGTATCGGGATCGACCACTCCCACCAGCCGCACGCGTCCGGCCTGCTCCAGCTGTCGATAGACGCGGGCATGGTTACGTCCAAAGGCGCCCACGCCCACAACTGCAACATTGATGGGAGATTCGTTGCTCAGAAACGGCTCCAACGCTTTGCAGGAGGAACGCGGTATTGTCGCAGTTTCGCGGGCGGATGGGAAAGCCCAAAAACTCTCACACGGGGATACCGGGTCAGCCGGCTTTCTTCAGCAGCGCGATCTGGCCCGCGTGATAAAGCTCGTGCTGCGCCACGCCGTGGAGCATGTAGTAGTAGTTATACCAGTCCGGCTCGTTCTTCTTTCCCGGAACCTTCTCCGACAAGCGTTCTTCAGGAAAGGCCTTCACGGCCTCGGTCAATTCGGTATGAACTCGCTTGGTGTTTTCAACAGCGCGGCTCCAAGCAGCCTCGCTCGTATCCATGACCGAGGGGAAATTCTGTTCATCGGGAAGATCCACGGCTTCGCCAGTGAGACGCCGGCGAACCGCACCATCCCACGCTGTGATGTGCAGAACCAGTTCCCAGATGCTGTGAGCGTGCTTGATGGGACGCGCGGCAGCTTGGGCGGCTCCGACACCGTCGAGTATTTCCAGGAGCGAGTCGCCATGCCAGGCGTCTCCATGAAAGGCGCGGCGAAGTTGATCGGCGATGCGAGCGGTTTCGGACATAAGGAGCCCTCAACGTAGCGCCGGCATCTTGCCGGCTGTTGCGAGGGCATCCTGCCCTCGCAACTGGGGGGAGAAACGCCCAACGCTCGTCGCCGGAATGACGGGGCTACAAGAATCTCAAAACGCCATCAGCTAGCGAGGATACTAATGTCAGCCAAGTCGGCTGCTTGCACAACTGCGTGGCCGTCGAGTAACAAACACCGCCCCGCATCCACCGCCAGACAACTCGCTCCCGCCTGCCGCATGACCTCGATGGTTTTCACCCCGACCACTGGTACATCGAAGCGCATATCCTGATTCGGTTTTGCGATCTTGACGACCGTCAGGGCGCGGCTGAGCGTCGAGTCGCCTTCGAGCGAACCCATGATCTCGCCGGCTCGCGCGATGGTCGCGTCCGTACCTTCCATCGCTTCGACGGCTACGCAGGCGCTCTCGGCGATAACCACCGTCTGTCCAACGTCGTACTGCGCGAGATGACGGGCCACGGCGCGTCCATACTCGATGTTCTTACGCTCATGCTCGGTCGGAGTGCGTTTCGTTAGCACGCCCCCTTTCGCGAGGAGCGGTTCGAGCAGCGCCGTCGAGTTCTCGAGAATGATTCCTTCGTCAGCGAGAACTTTCGCCACTGCGCCCAGCAACGAGTCGGTATTGCGCGTACCGAGCGAGAGCAGAAGTTTGGCCAGACGCCAGTCCGGCTTGATACTGGAAAAGATCTGCTTGTGCTTCACCTGTCCGGCCATGACGGCGCGGGTCACGCCTTCGGCCTTGAAGGTATCAATCAACTTCGAAAGCTCGCCCAGCGAGAGCCAATGGACGGACGCAGCCCCCTTGCTCTCGATCTCCGGGAAGGCCTCCTCTTTGATGGCAGCAACAACAACGTCGAATCCCTGTGCCCTGGCTGCATTGAGCACGAGAAACGGGAACGAGCCATTTCCTGCAATCAGGCCGAGTTTGGGGCCACTGCCCACTACTTAATTACTCCGCGTTCCGATGCCTCGATGAACCGAATCAACAGATCCACATCTTCCCCGCGATCGGCTTCTGCCTTCATCTTCGCCACCGCCTGCGACGTATTCAGCTTCGAGGCCAGCAGTAAACGATACGCGTGATGCAGCTTCTTGATCCGATCTTTGCTGAATCCGCGGCGCTCTAGGCCAATGGCATTCAGCCCATACGCATGCGTTCCGCGCTCGGCAGAGGTCTTCGAAAACGGCAACACGTCCCGTGTCACGGTAGTGCCTCCGCCGATAATGGAATGAGTCCCAATGCGTACAAAATGGTGTATAGGACAAAGCGCGCCGACGTTGGCCCAGTCTTCGACAATGACATGTCCTCCCAGCGTCGCGGCGTTAGCCATGATGATGTGGCTGCCTATCTGGCAATCGTGCGCGATGTGAGTGTAGGCCATGATCAGGTTGTGGTCCCCGATCCTGGTGAGGCCGCCGCCCTTCACCGTGCCGCGATTAATGGTCACGAACTCGCGAATCTCGTTGTGGTCGCCGATTTCGAGGCGTGTCGGCTCGCCTGCGTAGGTAATATCCTGCGGCGCTAATCCAATCGAAGAGAACGGGAAGAATCCATTATCGACGCCGATCTTCGTCGGTCCTTCCAGGGCGACGTGCGACACCAGATGGCAGCCCTTGCCCAGTTCGACCCCCACGCCAATTACGCAGTAGGGCCCGATCTTGCAGGATGGGTGAATCTTGGCTTTGGGATCAACGATGGCCGTGGAGTGAATGGGCATTCTGCAAAATCTACGTTTCTTCCCGAGGCTCTTGATTGGCGGCGCCCATGGCACGCGGCACCAACCGGCAGGTCACGACGGCTTCGGCGGCAACTTTATCCCCGACGTAGGCCTTCCCTTCGAGGCGGGCGGCGTTCATCCGCCAGGCCAGGACTACGACCTCAATGCGCAACTGGTCTCCGGGCACGACGGGGCGGCGGAAACGCGCTCGCTCGATGCCGGTGAAGACCATCAGCAACTCGTCGCGATTGGGGACTTCGGTCAGCAGCAAGGCGCCCCCGGCCTGCGCGATCGCTTCCACGATCAGGACTCCGGGCATGATCGGCTTGTCGGGGAAATGTCCCTGAAAGTAGGGTTCGTTGAAAGTGACGTTCTTGAGCGCTACGATGCGCTTCTTGCGCTCCAGTTCGATCACGCGGTCAATCAGGAGAAACGGGTAGCGATGCGGCAGAATCTTGAAGATATCGCCGATCTCCATCACCGGCTTGGAAGGTGTTTCCACTTCAGTCGTCGTATTCATCGTCAAATCGAGTGCAGAGGCGAAGATTATACTGTAGCGCACATCCCAGGGTCGAAGATGACGAGTTCCAGGAAAGCAGTCGCGATCAATGTCAATGCCGAGCCGCAACGCCGTCTCGCGTATTTCAGGGAACGACTTGACCTGATGGTCGCGAACATTCGCGAACTGGTCGAGATCGAATCTCCCAGCGACAACAAGGCTGCCGTCGATCAACTTGGCGACCTTGTGGCCGTGAAGCTCGCGGCGCTTGGCGGCTCAGTGCGATTCCATCCAGCGAGCGATTTTGGCAATCACTTGCAGGTGGACTTCGCGGGCCGGATGCCGGGCAAGGCCGTGCTGCTGCTCGGGCACTACGACACGGTTTACCCGCTGGGCACTCTGGCCTCAATGCCCTGCCGTGTCGTGAACGGCAAGCTGACTGGACCGGGTGTGCTCGACATGAAATCTGGCATTGGCGTGATGTTGCACGCGCTTGCTGCGCTCAAAGATTGGCATGGGGGGCTGCCGCGTCCGGTGACCGTGCTGCTGGTCTCTGACGAAGAAGTGGGCAGCAACTCCTCGCGAGCGATCACCGAGTCGCTGGCGAAGAAAGCGGCGGCGGTGCTGGTGCTTGAACCTTCATACGGTCTCAATGGGTCGGTCAAGACTGCGCGCAAAGGAGTCGGGGAATATCAGGTAAAGGTAACAGGCAAAGCTTCGCATGCCGGACTGGACTTCCAAAAAGGCGTAAATGCGATTGTCGAGTTGGCACGGCAGATCGAGAAAATCTCCAGCTTCACTGATCTAAAGAAAGGCCTGACCGTGAATGTCGGGATCGTCGGCGGCGGCTCGCGGACCAACGTTGTTCCCGCCGAAGCGCTGGCGCAGGTGGATGTCCGCATTGCACGCATGAAAGATGCCGCGGGGATCGATAAAAAGATGCGGGGCTTGAGGCCATTTAACCGCAAGTGCAAAGTCGAGGTAAGCGGGGGAGTGAATCGTCCGCCGATGGAGCGCACAGCCGGCGTAGCAGCGTTGTACGAAGTCGCTGTGGGTATCGCGCGTGGTCTGGGCTGGAAGCTCGGCGAGGCTGCCGTGGGCGGCGGCTCCGATGGCAACTTCACCGCTGGATTGGGAATTCCGACCCTCGACGGTCTGGGCGGCGTCGGCGACGGAGCACACGCCGTCCACGAGCACATTCTGATTTCGGAGCTGCCCAGGCGGGCGGCGTTGTTGGCCGGGTTGATTGAGCAGGTGTGACCGCCGAGACACGGCTTCTTTGACTCCCGGTCCGCACTACCCTAGAATTCAAAGAGGGGTCCGCAGACGATGGGCTTGGGCGCCGGGCAACCCCCTTGGAGGCAGTCATGTTTGGTGGAAAAATTGGGTTGCCGGAACTCCTGCTGATTCTTGCTGTCGCCTTGCTTATATTCGGACCGAGCAAGCTGGCCGATTTGGGAAAAGGCCTGGGCGAGGGCATCAAGAACTTTAAGGCGTCCGTAAAAGACGGCGAGGACAGCGCTGAGAAGAAGTCGTAGTTGGTGTGTGGCGCGGGCGCCCTCGCCCGCGAACCTCTACAGCAATCTGCCCTCTCGCAACATACGCCACACCAGCGGCACGGGCAGTCCCACTACATTGCTGTAGTCCCCGTCAATACGAGGAATCCAGCGCGAGGCGATGCCCTGGATTGCGTAAGCGCCTGCCTTGTCCATGGGCTCGCCGGTGGCGACATAGTTGGCAATTTCCTTCTCCGTGAGAGCCGACATCGTGACCGTCGTCGTTTCACTTGCCACGGACGACTGCCCATTCGCCACCATGCAAACACCTGTGATCACCTGATGTTCGCGCCCGGATAACAGTCGGAGCATCCGGGCGGCATCGGCGGCGTCCATCGGCTTGCCAAGAATCTGCCCATCCACAACCACTACAGTGTCGGCGCCCAGCACGATATCCCGCGGACGCTGCTTGGCGACCGCCAGCGCCTTCTCGCTCGCCAAGCGCTCGGCGCAGTCTTTCGCTTGTTCGCCGGGAAGTGGATCTTCGGGGATGTGCGCGGGCTGGACCTCAAAGGGAATGCCTGCATTGCGCAGCAGTTCCTGACGTCGGGGCGAGGCTGAGGCGAGCACGAGCATGGATACTGATTTTAGACTGCGGGATGACCGGAACTGACGCTGGGTCTTCAGTGCGAACACTTGTCGGACAGAGCCTGCCCTGAGCGAAGTCGAAGGGAGTGTCCGACCACATACACCACTCAGCTACTCCAGGGCTTCCGGCTCAATCGAAATATTCTTTTCGCCCTTGGCGCGCTTCTCCCAGTATTTCTTCACCCAAGCTTCGTAGCTCTTGCCGGCGGCGGTGTCTCTGCCGGTGAAGGCGAGGCCCGAGATGTCGGAGTACGGGATGGCTGGGCGCTGGTTGCTGGTCGGCAACATCAGGCGCACGATGGAATCGGCCAAGGTCTTGCCGACCCGACGGTCGAACAGATAGCCTGTGATCTGCGAGCCGTCTTTGCGGGTGATGGTTACATCGCCTCGGTAGTCGACAGCTTTTTCAATCACCGCGCGGATGTCGGCCTCGGTGGCGAGGTCGGGAATCCAGCCTTGTAAGTTTTCGCGCTCGAAACCGGGGACAACTTCCAGTTCGTCGGTGGCACCAAGCTGTGAAACTGGAGCCGTTGCATGGTGCGGCAGGGCAGGTTCTCGTCCAGCCTCGCGACCGCTCACGCCCGGCTCTCTTCGGCGACGGCGGCGTCTTCGGAGGATCGTGTTCGAGGTCGGCGAGCGCGGCCTTGTCGGGGTAAAGAGAGAAGGTCGCCTTCACGGTATCGACAAATCCACGCAGCGAGCCGAATGTGTCGTCGACCGAGGTTGGTTCATAGCCGCAATGCACCATGCAGTTTGCGCATTGCGGATTGCCAGACTGCGTGCCATAGCCGTCCCACTCGGTAGTTTCCATCAACTCTTTGTAGGACTCGGCATAGCCGTCCTGGAGCAGGTAGCAGGGTTTTTGCCAGCCGAATAGGTTGTAGGTCGGCATGCCCCACGGAGTGCAGTTGTAGTTGCGCTTGCCCATCAGGTATTCCAGAAAGAGTGGCGACTGGTTGAAACGCCATTTCTTTTTGCGATTCGAAAGCATGGTCCGGAACAGACGGCGAGTACGGGCGCGTCCCATGAAGTGTTTTTGGTCGGGCGCTTTGTCGTAGGAATATCCGGGCGAGACCATCATGCTCTCGACGCCGGCTTCCATCATTTCGTCGAAAAACTGGCGGACGCTGTTGGGGTCCGCGCCATCGAACAGGGTCGTGTTGGTGGTCACGCGGAAACCGGCTTCGATGGCAGCGCGGATTCCCTCAAGGGCGATGTCGAATCCACCTTCACGGCACACGGAAAAATCGTGGTGCTCTTTCTGCCCGTCCATGTGGACGGAGAAGCTCAGATACTTGCTGGGCTTGAACAAGTGCAACTTCTCTTTGAGCAGGAGCGCGTTAGTACAGAGATAAATGTATTTCTTGCGGGCGATCAGGCCTTCAACAATCTTGTCGATTTGCGGATGCATCAGCGGCTCGCCGCCGGGGATTGAGACCATCGGCGCGCCGCACTCGTCCACCGCTTTGAAACACTCTTCCGGAGTGAGGTCACGTTTCAGGATGTGGGCTGGGTACTGAATCTTGCCGCATCCCGCGCACGCCAGATTGCAGCGGAACAGTGGCTCCAGCATCAGCACCAGTGGATAGCGCTTCCGTCGGGCAATCTTTTGCCGCAGGACGTAAGTCGCCACCGTCCACATCTGGGATACAGGAACTGCCATTAAACCTCCGGATGGTCTTTTCTATGATACCGGATTCGAGTCGGGAAAGGGCCAATGTGGCGTATCTCTTGATCCCACAGGGGAGGTGTTGAGGTGCCGGCTTTCCTGTCGCGCCGCTGTGCGGCTGGATCACCGCCTCAGATCTTCTGCAGCCTCTGCACATCGTGCACACCCGGAATCTGACGCACGCCGTTGATGATCGTCTGCAAGTGTTTGAGGTCGGCGATTTCCAGGACCACGTCGATGCTGGCCTGGCCGTTGCTGGTGCGGGCTTCGATATTGCGGATATTGGTGCTTTGATCGGTAATAACGGACGTGATTTGCTTCAGCATGCCGAACCGGTCGTCGCAAAAAAGCGTGAGCTTGACGGGATAGGAAATCGGCTGGCCTTCTTTGTCGCTGCGCGCCCACTGCACATCGATGCGCCGGTCCGGCTCATACAGGAGATTGGTGACGTTCGGACAGTTGATGGAATGAACCGCCACGCCCTTGCCGCGAGTCACGTAACCGACGATGGCCTCGCCGCGAATGGGATTGCAACACTTGGCGCGATAGACCAGCAGGTCGCCGTGCCCTTTCACGATAATGGCGTTGTTATCGCCGCCAAAGACGCGGCGGACGACGCTGGTGAAGCCGCTCGCCGATTGCTCTTCGCCCTCCGGCAACGGTTCGCTGCCTGCGGGAGCGAGTTTCGCCAGCACTTGCCGGGCTGAATATTTGCCATACCCAATAGCCGCAAGCAGATCGTCGGCGCGGCCCAGTCCGTATTCGCCCGCTGCTCTCAGCAGGTCGGCGTCTTTGATCTGCTTGAGCGACATCCGGTATTTACGCGCCTCTTTTTCGATCAGCTTTTTGCCGATTTCGATGGCGCGCTCCTGCTGATGCAGGTTCAGCCAGTGCTTGATCTTGTTGCGCGCCCGCGACGACTTGACGATGGCCAGCCAGTCGCGGCTGGGCTTGTGTCCGGGCTGGGTGAGAATTTCGACGATATCGCCGGAATGCAGCTTGTGGCGCAGCGGGACCATGCGTCCGTTGACTTTTGCGCCCACGCAATTTTGGCCGACTTCGGTGTGGATCGTGTAGGCAAAGTCGATAGGAGTCGATTCGCGCGGCAACACAATCACTTTGCCCTTGGGCGTGAAGGTGTAGACCTCTTCCGGGTACAGGTCAATCTTCAGCGTGGAGAGGAACTCGTTGGGATCGGAAACGTCGCGTTGCCACTCCACCACCTGCCGTAACCACGCCAAGCGCTGCTCGTCCTGCGCGGAGACCGCGCCGTCTTTGTATTTCCAGTGCGCGGCAATGCCTTCTTCGCACATCTTGTGCATTTCTTCGGTGCGGATCTGGATCTCGAAAGTCTCGCCGGTTTCAGTGATCACCGAAGTATGCAGCGACTGGTACAGATTCGGCCGCGGCATCGCGATGAAATCTTTGATGCGCCCCGGCACAGGACGCCAAAGATTGTGAATGATGCCGAGAACGGCATAGCAGTCTTGCACTGAATTGGTGATCACGCGCATGGCGAAGAGATCGTAGACCTGGTCCACGCTGATGCGCTGACGCAGCAGCTTCTTGTGAATGCTGAAAAGGCGCTTGATGCGGCTCTCGACCCGCGCGGTGATGCCGGCTTCCTTCAATCCGTCGCGCAGCACGCCTTCCACGCGCGTCATGAAGGCTTCGCCCTTCTTGCGGCGCGATTCCACCGCCGCCTGCACTTGTTCGTAGCCAATCGGGTCCACGTAGCGGAAGCCGAGATCCTCCAGTTCGCCGCGAACCTTGCCCATGCCGAGGCGGTGCGCGATGGGAGCGTAGATGTCGAGCGTTTCGCGGGCGATCTTCTGCTGCCGATCCGGCTCAAGGTGCTCGAGCGTACGCATGTTGTGGAGGCGGTCAGCAAGCTTGATCATGATGACGCGGATGTCGTCCACCATGGCCAGCATCATCTTGCGCAGGTTCTCGGCTTGCGCTTCTTCGGTGGTGGAAAAATCGATCTTGCTTATCTTGGTGACGCCTTCGACGATGTGCGCTACCTGCTCGCCAAACTCCTGCCGGATTTCGACGGTTGTGACCGAAGTGTCTTCGACTGAGTCATGGAGCAGTCCGGCTGCGATTGAGACCGGGTCCATCTTCATGTCGGCGAGTACGTTGGCAACTTCCAGCGGATGGACGAGATAGGGCTCGCCCGAGGCGCGGCTCTGTCCGGCGTGGTGCTTTTGCGAGAAGTCGTAGGCTTTCTTGACCAGCTCGAGATCGTCGTTGGGACGGTTCTCGCGCAGCTTTTTCATGAGCTCGCGGAAGCGGGTAACCGTGAGCACGTTGGTCGCGATCTGCTGACGCAACGTCGCCATGTAGGATTCTAACCTAGCCGGGGAAGGTTTACCGTTAGGCAGGCGGTATCTTGATTTTACGCGAAAGGCTTGACCGCAGGGGACACCGAAGGCGCGGGGGAAGCCTGGGGTGCCCGGTAGAGACGCGGCGTGCCGCGTCTCCCGCCGACAGCGGAAGTATCCTGAGCAAAGGGAGACGCCACACTCCGCGTCTAGGAATCTGTGAGCCAAAATCAATCCCGCTAGGCTTTCCAGCAGCCTGCTACAGTACGGATTGGAGAAACAGCTTGGAACGCGTTCTGGTAAGCGGCGTTTCGGGACCGATTGGGGCCGCGCTGCTTCCCTATCTTGAATCCCAGGGAGCCCGCATCGTTCGACTGGTGCGCAGCCCGGCACGCGGGACGGACCAGATCTCGTGGGATCCCCTGCGACCCCTTGCTCCGGCAGCGGTATCGGGATTCGAAGCAGTCATCCACTTGGCCGGTGAGAGCGTGGCGGGAAGATGGACCGAAGCAAAGAAGAAAGCCATCCTCGAAAGCCGGGTGCAGGGGACCAGGCATCTGGCCGAAGCATTGGCCCAAACGCAGTCGCGGCCGCGCGTGTTGATCTGTGCGTCGGCCATCGGCTATTACGGCAACCGGGGTAATGAGATGCTGACCGAGGCCAGCCCAACTGGCGAGGGCTTCCTGCCCGAAGTCACCCGCGAATGGGAAGCCGCCAGCCACATCGCAGCCGATGCCGGAATCCGCACGGTAAATCTCCGGTTCGGGATGGTTTTGAGCCCAAAGGGTGGCGCGCTGGCAAGAATGCTGACTCCGTTTAAGCTGGGGCTGGGCGGACGGATCGGTTCCGGTCAACAGTGGTTGAGCTGGATCCACGTCGACGACATCGGGGGCGTCGTGCATCACGTCCTTCAGACCGACTCGCTGTCGGGTCCGGTGAACCTGGTCGCGCCCAATCCGGTGCGCAACGCGGATTTCACCCGAGAGCTTGCCTCTGCGCTCAGGCGCCCCGCGTTTCTTCATATGCCGGCGTTCGCCGCTCGCCTGGCCTTTGGTGAAATGGCGGACGAATTGTTGCTCAGCAGCGAGCGCGTGGAACCGGCAAAACTCCGCGATAGCGGTTATGCATTTCGGTTCGCAGAACTGCGACTGGCGCTCGAAGACTTGGTCGGGTGAGTGTTTTCCTCCAGCCAACAGTCAGCAAAGAAAAAGGCCGGACGGAAAACCGTCCGGCCATCACTGACAACCCTCAGAAAAACTAGATGATGCTAACGCTCACGGGATTGGAAGCGATACCGTTTGCGACCACCTGCAACTGGCTGGCGCCGAGTTCGATGCCAGCGGGAACCTTGAAATGGGTAGTGACGATCGCACTGCCGGTCGCCACGCCCATCGAACTGTGATTCTTGGTGCGGGCATAGAACACGTGGCCGGTGGCACTGTTTGTGATTCGGACGAGAGGATAGTTGGTTGCCGCCTGCGCATCGTCACCGTATGCGCCGGCTTGTGACAGTCCGTTCAACTGCGTGCCCTTTAAGCCGTAGCCCAAGCCGTGGGTCAGAGTTTTCACCACCTTCGTGATGGTCGGTGCCCACGCCGGGTTCGGGCTGCCCGCCGAGGTGTAGACCTCGACGTCGGAAGTGCCATCCGTGAACAAGACTTGCCCGGTGGGCAGCACCAGCATGCGTCCCTCGAACGAAGAAAAGTTCGGCGAGTTCGGTGTACCCGCTACCTGCGTCAGGCTGGTGCCGTCGAACTCAAAGAAACGCGTGTTCGCCTTGAAAACGCCAGGACTTGCCCCGCACAAAACGTTGCCGTTGGGAAGAAGCGCTGCCGGACCATCGGCGATGTCCAGGAACACGCCGTTCACCTTCGGGAAATCCGGTCCCGCCGACCACATTCCGGTTGCTGTGTTGTAAATGGCATTGTGACCGGTTGCGCCGGTGGCAAACACAGTGCCGTCAGGCCGCAAGACTGCCGGCCCAAGCTCATGCGAATTGGGTTCGACCAACTGAACAGCGGTAGTGCCGGCCAGGGACCAGACGCCCGTGGTGGAATCGAACAATTCGGAGTTGATGCCATTGAACGCATCCACCGTTAATATCTGTCCGTTGGGGAGCAGGGTCCAGCCTTCTTCGTCGTTGATGTCCGCCTTACCAGTTCCCACCGGCGTCCAGCTCAAGGTCTTGGCATCCAGGAGAGCGGCTTCACTGGTGCAGCAATTCGCCAGCATGAAGGTGCCGTCAGCGAGCGTTGTGCTCTGCGCGTCTCCGACTGTGTTCCAGCCCGCGGGGTGTCCCATCGCTTTCCACTTGTTGGTCAGCGGATTGTAGATTGCCCCGAGAGTCGTCCATACGGGGTTAAAGAAGTTGTACTCTCCACCCATCACGATGACGCGCCCGTCCCTGAGCACGCCCGATGCGTAGTACAGCGGACTGTATCCCGCCGGAAGCGAGGCCAGCTGTGACCAGATTCCGTTGATATAACTTCCGCTCGCGTCTGGAGTCAGCTTCCACCAGTCCTGCGCGCCGGCGTCGTGCACTATGACGGTCCCGTCGGTCAGAAGCATGGCCGTGCTGGCCGCGAAAGTTGGTTGATTCGTCAGTGGCGTCCAGGTCTGGGCGCTCATCGTGCCGAGCCCAGCCAGCAGAACCACGCAGGTAAGTCCGAGCGCGTGCCATACCCTCATGCGTTTCCTCTTGAAATTGAATTTTGCAGCCGACTACTCGACAGAAAATGGGTTTGGGGGACTTTACAGGAACCCGAGCTGCGATGTTGGGGAGTGTAGCATCGAACGTCAGGCAGAACCAGCGTTTCCAGGCTGCTGGGGCGGGATTCTTAGCGGAATGATCTACTACGTGAAATAGTTTGCATGTTTCCGGAAGAACGCCGACCCACAGCGCAGGTAAGCATGGGTAACACAGGGTGGTAATCACGCAATCGCAGCAGGCTCTCGAGAAAAGTGAGTGCGTGTGATGCGGTCGTGCCAGCACAGGCCATCCTCGTCGAGAATGCTCCACAGATAGCCCAGGCCGAGAGAGAACGCGGAGAGATACGAAGCCAGCACCCGCCAGCGGCGCACCCGGCGTCGCGCCGATGAGCCGTCAAACCTGGCCAGCCGTAGCCGAGCCAGTCGCAATCCGGGAGTCGAGCCGGTGTAAACCATGAAAAGAAATTCGTAAGCCGCCCACAACAAGACTGCGACCACGAACACTCCCGTTCCCAGCACGGGTATGGGCGGACGCTGCGGGTTTACCCAAACAAAAATCGCGCCAAAGCCCGCCAGAGCGGCGGCCAGAACCAGGCCGTCCAACAATCCCGCCAACATGCGGCGCGGGAGGGACGCTGATGACAGGATTGAGTCGGCGCTCGCTGTTCGGTCCGCTTCCCCGTCGCGGGCAGGTTCCAGGAGCATTCCACCCAAGGCCGGGGGAGGAGGCAGAATCTCCGGCGCTTCCACGATGCGGGGCCGCTCGAAAATTGGCTCGGCAAGTTCGTTGCAGTGATAGACCGGGACCGCTGCGGATCGTGGGAACTCGATGACCTTGGCGAACAGTTCGGGTTCCTCACTGATCGCTGGACGAAGGTCGACGACCTGAGCTGCCTTCTGCTGTTGGTTCTCCTGCATTAACTCCGGAGCTGCCGGAACCGTCGCCGACATAACCAGTGCTGACCCACTTACCGGCAACCAACTATCGGAAGAATCAAAAGGCAGCCGAAGCGAGGGATAACGGGGGGCACGCGGTTTGCGACGCGCGCGATAGCGCTCGAGGCGAGACGCGACCTCGCGCCTCCGATATTCGGCGTCCAGTTCGAGGCTGGCGATTCCCGCCGCGGCCGCTTGTTGGGCCGCGGTATTTTCTACGCAGGAATCGTGTGCGGATGCGGCGGCCTCGCCGCCCGTGGGACAGTCCATCAGCGCGGTCTTCGGAGAATGCCAGCAGCCAGAGCCAGGCCGGGCACGATGAGCGGAGACCACACGCGGGTACAGTTTTGCTTCCCGTACCAGTCGCGTGCTAAGGTCAACCGAGGTTCCCGTTGGCGACGGCCGGCGGAGCGCACGTGCTCCTGCAATGATCTTCCGCTACCGAATCATTATCACGGCCGTTTCGCTTTGTCATCTCCTTCTCGCCCCTGCGATAGTAACCAGCCAGACGCCGCCCCCTTCTGCGCCCGTTTCCGCGCCTCCTCCCGCCCCGTCCTCCAGCCTGACCGAAGAAGAAGTCACGATTCGGGCCGTTCAGCAGGAAAAGGACGGCTCGGTTTACAAGTTGCGCGGCCAGGCCGAGGTTCGCTATCGCAACTATGTGCTTTACGCTGATGAAATCACTTACAGCTCCGCCACCGCCGATACCGAATTGGAAGGCCACGTGGTTCTGGACGGCGGGCCTTACGACGAGCACGTCGAAGCAAGTCACGGCAATTACAACGTTCGCACCCAGACGGGGACGTTCTATGACGTGATCGGGACGGCTGGATTTCGGCTCCGGCGCTCCGGCTATGTCCTCACCACTTCCAACCCGTTTGTATTCACCGGCAAGATCGTCGAGAAACATGGCCCCGACCACTATCTTGTGCGGCAGGGCACGGTGACCACTTGCGAGTTGCCGAGTCCGAAATGGCGGTTCGAAGCCAGCCGAATCACGGTGGACGTGGACGGCAGCGCGAAGATCTACAACAGCGCCTTCCGGCTGGGAGGCGTGCCGGTTTTCTATTTTCCATTCGTCACGCACCCAGTGCAGAAGTTGCAACGGCAATCGGGCCTGCTGATACCGAGCATCGGAAACTCCTCGCGCAAAGGGAAGATTGTGGGCGAATCCGTCTATTGGGCCTTGAACCGCAGCATGGACATTACGCTGGGCGCCGAATACTACTCCAAGCGCGGATGGTCGCAGCGCGGCGAATTCCGCGCTCGTCCCAGCGATACGTCATTCATTGACTTCAATTATTTTGGAGTGCTCGACCGCGGGATCGGAAATCCGGTTCAGAATCAGGGCGGCGAAGACGCCCACTTCACCGCCGAAGGACGCTTCGACAACTTCCGCGGCGTGGCCAACGTGGACTATCTGAGTTCGTTCGTGTTTCGTATTGCCTTCACCGAGGTGTACAGCCAAGCGGTCAATTCGGAAGTTAAATCGCAGATCTTTCTTTCCAACACCACCAATGGCTTCCATTCCAACGTGTTGACTGAACGCTATCAGAACTTCGAAGTGTGCAATCCCGCTGTGAAAGACGCCCCATGCTCCACGCTCACGCAGACGGAACTGATTCGCATCCTGCACACGCCGAGTTTCTTCCTCTCCGGGGAAGAGCGGAAGCTGGGGAACACGCCGCTGTTCTGGTCGTTCCAGAGCGCGGCCGAAGGCTTGCAGCGTCGCGATCTTAGGGTTAGATCAATTGACCCACCTAATCCACCGATTCTGGGATTCGGCACCGATCCCCTTGTCGGACGCCTTGATCTTGCTCCGTCGCTGGCGATGCCCTTTCAGTGGAAAGGATGGTCGGCGCGCCCGGAGCTGACTTTGCGGGACACGCTGTATACCCAGACCCAGATCTTCCATATACAACCGGACGGGACCGTCGCGAGCAGTGCCGAAGACAACGTCCTCAACCGCAAATCGCTAGAGATGTCGTTCGAAGTGCGTCCGCCAGCGCTTTCACGGGTCTTCGAACATCCATGGCTCGGGCGCAAGTGGAAGCACGCGATCGAGCCGAGGATGCGCTATGACTACGTCACCGGCGTGAATAACTTCGCCAACATCCTGCGCTTCGACGCCAGCGACATCCTGAGCAACACCAACGCCATCGAATACGCGCTCGTCAACCGCTTGTATGCCAAACGCGTTAATCCCGACGACGATAACAAAGATTGCGGGCAGCAGGGGATGAGTTCTCTGACCATCGGCGGAGCACCGCCGTCCGCTGCAGTTCCGTGGGAGAGCTCCGAGATTGCAGCATCGCAGCCCTGCCCCACTGGTCCCCGAGAAGTGTTGACTTGGGAGGTCGGCCAGAAATATTACTTCGATCCCACCTTCGGACACGCTCTCGTCCTCGGCCATCGCAATGTCTTTACCTCGACTGCGGATTTCA
>WNFC01002620.1_pt1 | contig 19409 bp, 30 predicted proteins | sample 5400541 | NCBI WGS metagenome assembly WNFC01 (sample SAMN13153342, study PRJNA577476) | soil metagenome | isolation source: 120 cm saprolite under Douglas fir tree site 2 hole 2 replicate 1 | place: USA:California | collected 2015-04-18 | reverse complement strand
CTGTGCAAGCCGGGGTCGGTGAAGCCGCATAAGAAGTTCAAGGCGGAGGCCTATATCCTGACCAAGGAGGAGGGCGGCCGGCACACGCCGTTCTTCAACAACTACCGGCCGCAGTTCTATTTCCGGACCACCGACGTGACCGGGCAGGTGACGCTGCCGGCGGGGACGGAGATGATCATGCCCGGGGACAACGCGGCGATGGATGTGGAGCTGATCACGCCGATTGCGATGGAGGAGAAGCAGCGGTTCGCGATCCGCGAGGGCGGCAAGACCGTCGGCGCCGGCGTCGTGGTCAGCATCACCGAGTAACGGACGACAGACGACAGAGAACAGAGGACGGAGGACAGACGACAGACGACAGACAACCGACAAATGTAGGGGTGACGGGACCGCTTATCCGTCGTCTGTCGTCCGTCGTCTGTCATCCGTCATCGGAGAGATCATGAACGGCCAGAACATACGGATCCGGCTCAAGGCGTTCGATCATCGCATTCTCGATGCTTCGACACGCGAGATCGTGGCGACCGCCAAGCGCACCGGCGCGCAGGTGCGCGGGCCGATCCCGCTGCCGACCAGGATCGAGAAATTCACCGTCAACCGATCGCCGCACATCGACAAGAAGAGCCGCGAGCAGTTCGAGATGCGCACGCACAAGCGCCTGCTCGATATCGTCGATCCGACGCCGCAGACGGTGGACGCGCTGATGAAGCTCGATCTCGCCGCCGGCGTCGACGTCGAGATCAAGCTCTGAGCCGGGCAGGACGAGGAAGACGAGGACCACGAACATGCGTTCCGGGGTGATCGCACAGAAGGTCGGGATGAGCCGCGTCTTCACGGACGGCGGCGAGCACGTGCCGGTGACGGTGCTGCGCCTTGCCAATTGCCAGGTCGTCGCCCACCGCACCAAGGCCAGGGACGGCTACGTGGCGCTGCAGCTCGGCTCCGGCAGCCGCAAGCCGAAGAACCTGACCAAGGCCGACCGCGGCCATTTTGCGGTCGCCAAGGTCGAGCCCAAGCGCAAGCTCGCCGAGTTCCGGGTCGAGGAGGACGGCCTGATCCCGGTCGGCGCCGAGATCACCGCCGACCATTTCATCGTCGGCCAATTCGTCGACGTCACCGGCACCTCGATCGGCAAAGGCTTTGCCGGCGGCATGAAGCGCTGGAATTTCGGTGGTTTGCGCGCTTCGCACGGCGTGTCGGTCTCGCACCGCTCGATCGGCTCGACCGGCGGCCGGCAGGACCCGGGCAAGACCTTCAAGAACAAGAAGATGCCCGGCCATATGGGCGTCGATCGCGTCACCACGCTCAATCTCAAGGTGGTGCAGACCGACGTCGAGCGCGGCCTCATTCTGGTCGAGGGCGCGGTCCCCGGCGCCAAGGGCGGCTGGATCACGCTGCGCGATGCCGTGAAGAAGAAGCTCCCGAAGGAAGCGCCGAAGCCCGGCAAGTTCCGGCTGCCGGCCGCCGAGGCGGGCCCGGCCGAGGCTGCCCACGACAAGCCCGCCGAAGGCGCGCAGCCGGCCGCACAGGAGGGCGCGTGACATGGAGCTGAAGGTCATGTCGCTCGACGGTGAGGCGGCGGGCTCGGTCGAGCTGCCGGACGCCATCTTCGGCCTCGAGCCCCGTCCTGACATCCTGCATCGCTGCGTGCGCTGGCAGCTCGCCAAGCGCCAGCGCGGCACCCACGACGTCAAGAACCGCGCCGAAATCCATCGCACCGGCAAGAAGATATATCGGCAGAAGGGCACCGGCTCCGCCCGCCACGGCTCAGCCCGGGTCAACCTGTTCCGCGGCGGCGGCCGCTCGTTCGGGCCGACGCCGCGCAGCCATGCGATCGATCTCCCCAAGAAGGTGCGCGCCCTCGCCCTCAAGCACGCGCTGTCGGCCAAGGCCAAGGACGGCGGCATCATCGTGCTCGAAAAGGCGAGCGTGAAGGACGCCAAGACCGCCTCGCTGCAGAAGAACCTCGTCAAGCTCGGGCTCAAGAGCGCGCTGATCATCGACGGCGCCGCGGTCGAAAGCAGCTTCGCCCTGGCCGCGCGCAACATTCCGGACGTCGACGTGCTGCCGGTCCAGGGCATCAACGTCTACGACATTCTGCGGCGACGTACCCTGGTGCTGACCAGGTCGGCGCTGGAAGCGTTGGAGGCGCGGTTCAAATGAGCACCACCGATCCGCGCCATTACGACGTCATCATCGCGCCGGTGATCACCGAGAAGGCGACGATCGCCTCGGAGCGAAACCAGGTGATGTTCAAGGTCGCCAAGCATGCGACGAAGCCGCAGATCAAGGAGGCGGTCGAGAAGCTGTTCGACGTCAAGGTCAAGAGCGTCAACACCCATCTCCGCAAGGGCAAGATCAAGGCCTTCAAGGGGACGGTGGGCGAGCAGGTGCAAGTCAAGCGCGCGATCGTGACCCTCGAGGAGGGTCATCGCATCGACGTGACCACCGGTCTGTAAGGGAGCGGCGCGATGGCACTCAAGTCCTACAACCCCGTCACGCCGAGCCAGCGCCAGCTCGTCCTGGTCGATCGCACCGGCCTCTACCGCGGCGCGCCGGTCAAGAAGCTGACCGAGGGCAAGAATTCGAGCGGCGGGCGCAACAACAACGGCCGCATCACCGTGCGCTTCCGCGGCGGCGGTCACAAGCAAGCCTACCGCAAGGTCGACTTCAGGCGCGGCAAGCGCGACATGCCGGCCAAGGTCGAGCGCATCGAATACGACCCCAACCGCACCGGCTTCATCGCGCTGATCAAATACGACGACGGCGAGCTCGCCTACATCCTGGCGCCGCAGCGGCTGGCGCCGGGCGACACGGTGGTCGCCGGCGAGCACGCCGACGTCAAGCCTGGCAATGCCATGCCGGCCGGCAATATTCCGATCGGCACCATCGTCCACAATATCGAGATCAAGATCGGCAAGGGCGGGCAGATCGCGCGCTCGGCCGGAACCTATGCCCAGATCGTCGGCCGCGACGGCGACTATGTCATCCTGCGGCTCAATTCCGCCGAGCAGCGTCTGGTCCATGGCCGCTGCATGGCGACCATCGGCGCGGTGTCGAACCCGGACAACATGAACGTCTCGATCGGCAAGGCGGGTCGCAAGCGCTGGATGGGGCGCATGCCGCACAATCGCGGGGTGTCGATGAATCCGATCGACCATCCCCATGGCGGCGGCGAAGGCCGCACCTCGGGCGGCCGCCACCCGGTGACGCCGTGGGGCTTCCCGACCAAGGGCAAGAAGACCCGCCGCAACAAGTCCACCACCAAGTTCATCATCTCGAGCCGCCACGCGCGGAAGAAGAACTGAGGACGGCATCATGGCGCGTTCGATTTGGAAAGGCCCGTTCGTCGACGGCTATCTGCTCAAGAAGGCGGACGCGTCGCGCGCGTCGGGCCGTCACGAGATGATCAGGATCTGGAGCCGGCGCTCGACCATCCTGCCGCAATTCGTCGGGCTGACTTTCGGCGTCTACAACGGCCAGAAGCACATCCCGGTGCTGGTGACCGAGGAGATGGTCGGACACAAGTTCGGAGAGTTCTCGCCGACGCGGATGTTCTACGGGCACTCGTCCGACCGCAAGGCGAAACGTGCCGCCGGTCCCGCCGCGCCGGGCGCGGCGGCGGCGCCCGCGGCGGCGGCCACCCCGGCGGCGGGCGGCGGCGGGTAAGGCTGGAGAAGGCGAACATGGGCAAGAAGGCACGCGAGCGCGCGCTTGCCGAGAACGAGGCGAAGGCGGTCGCCCGCATGCTGCGGGTGAGCCCGCAAAAGCTCAATCTCGTCGCGCAGCTGATTCGCGGCAAGAAGGTGGCGAGCGCGCTCGCCGACCTCGAATTCTCGCGCAAGCGCATCGCCCGCGACGTGCGCAAGTGCCTGGAATCGGCGATCGCCAACGCCGAGAACAATCACGACCTCGACGTCGACGATCTGGTCGTCGCCGAGGCCCATGTCGGCAAGGCGATCGTGATCAAGCGCTTCCACCCGCGCGGCCGCGGCCGCATGGGCCGGATTTTCAAGCCGTTCGCGAACCTGACCATCGTCGTGCGTCAGGTCGAGGCGGCGGCTTCTTGAGGAGAATGCAATGGGTCAGAAGGTCAATCCAATCGGCTTGCGGCTCGGCATCAACCGCACCTGGGATTCGCGCTGGTACTCCGGCAAGGGCGAGTACGGAGAGCTGCTGCACGAGGACATGAAGATCCGCGCGGAGCTGATGAAGGATCTCAAGCAGGCGGCGGTGTCCAAGATCGTGATCGAGCGGCCGCACAAGAAGTGCCGGGTCACGGTGCAATCGGCGCGTCCGGGTGTCGTCATCGGCAAGAAGGGCGCCGATATCGAGAAGCTGCGCAGGAAGGTCACCAAGCTCACCCAGTCCGACGTCGTCATCAACATCGTCGAGATCAGGAAGCCCGAGCTCGATGCCCAGCTGGTCGCCGAATCGATCGCCCAGCAGCTCGAGCGCCGCGTCGCCTTCCGCCGCGCCATGAAGCGGGCGGTGCAGTCGGCGATGCGGCTCGGCGCCGGCGGCATCCGCATCAACTGCTCGGGACGGCTTGGCGGGGCCGAGATCGCGCGCATGGAATGGTATCGCGAGGGCCGGGTGCCGCTGCATACGCTGCGCGCCGACGTCGATTACGGCACCGCCACCGCGTTCACCACCTACGGCACCTGCGGCGTGAAGGTCTGGATCTTCAAGGGCGAGATCATGGAGCAGGACCCCATGGCGCAGGACAAGAAGATGGCGGAAGGCGATGCCGGCCGTCCGCGTCGCGACGCATCCTGAGCGGCGCGATCGAGGAATGAGAAGGGCGTAGAGCGATGCTGCAACCGACGCGCACGAAATTCCGCAAGGCGCACAAGGGCCGCATCAAGGGTGTTGCGACCTCGGGCATCGACCTCGCGTTCGGCCAGTTCGGGCTCAAGGCGCTGGAGCCGGAGCGCGTCACCGCGCGGCAGATCGAGGCAGCGCGGCGCGCGCTCACCCGCCACATGAAACGCGCCGGTCGGGTCTGGATCCGCATCTATCCGGACGTGCCGGTGTCGAAGAAACCGCTGGAAGTACGCATGGGCTCGGGCAAGGGGGCGCCGGAATTCTGGGTCGTCCGCGTCAAGCCCGGGCGGGTCCTGTTCGAGGTCGACGGCGTGTCGGCGGCGCTCGCGCGCGAGGCGCTCGAGCTTGCCGCCGCCAAGCTGCCGGTCAGGACGCGGTTCATCGAGCGGATCGCGGAGTAGGTTGAGGAGAGAGCATGAAGCCTGGCGATCTGAGGGCGATGACCGTCGATCAGCTCGACGACGAGGTGCTCAAGCTCAAGAAGGAGCGCTTCAACCTGCGCTTCCAGCGGGCGACGGGGCAGCTCGAGAATACCGCTCGCGTGCGCCAGGTCCGTCGCGACATCGCGCGCATCAAGACCATCGCGGCGCTGAAGCGCGCCGCCCGCTCGAAAGCCAAGTCGGAGTAAGCAAAGATGCCGAAGCGCACGCTCCAGGGCGTCGTGGTGAGCGACAAGCAGGACAAGACCGTGGTGGTGCGCGTCGAGCGCCGCTTCACCCATCCGGCCATGAAGAAAACGGTGCGGAGCACGAAGAAGTACTACGCCCACGACGAGACCAACGAATACCACGTGGGCGACCTCGTCTGGATCGAGGAGCGCCGCCCGCTGTCCAAGCTCAAGCGGTGGGAAGTGGTGCAGGGCGAAAAGAAGAAGGTCGTGTGAGCGCAACGCGCGCGAAGCTCGAGAGGACGGCGTCATGATCCAGATGCAGACCAACCTCGACGTGGCGGACAATTCCGGCGCGCGTCGCGTCATGTGCATCAAGGTCCTGGGCGGCTCCAAGCGGAAGTACGCCACGATCGGCGACGTCATCGTCGTGTCGGTGAAAGAGGCGATACCGCGCGGGCGCGTGAAGAAGGGCGACGTGATGAAGGCGGTCGTGGTGCGGATATCGAAGGACATCAAGCGACCGGACGGCTCGGTCATCCGCTTCGACCGCAACGCCGCGGTGCTGATCAATCCGCAGATGGAGCCGGTCGGCACGCGCATTTTCGGGCCGGTCCCGCGCGAGCTGCGCGCCAAGAACCACATGAAGATCATCTCGTTGGCGCCGGAGGTGCTGTGATGGCGGCGAAAATCCGCAAGGGCGACAAGGTGATCGTGCTCACCGGCCGCGACCGCGGCCGCACCGGCGAGGTGATCGAGGTGCGCGCGGAGGGCCGCGCGCTGGTGCGCGGCATCAACCTGGTCAAGCGCCACCAGAAGCAGAGCGCGCAGCAGGAGGGCGGCATCATCTCCAAGGAGGCGTCCATACACCTGTCCAATCTTGCGATCGCCGACCCCAAGGACGGCAAGCCGACGCGCATCGGCTTCAAGTTCGTCGGCGCGGGCGACAATCGACGCAAGGTGCGCCTCGCCAAGCGTTCGGGAGTTGAGATCGATGGCTGACAAAGAAACCAAGGCCAAACCCGAGGGCAAATCCGGCAAGGCCGAGAAATCGGACAAGCGGCCCGAGCGCGGCGACAAGGCGCAGCAGGCGCAGCAGGGGCAAAAAGCCCAGAAGCCCGACAAGGGCGACAAGGCCGGCAAGGGCAAGGGCGAGGCCGCGCCAAAGCCGCCGAAGGCGAGGACGCCGGAGGAGCGCGTCACGCCGCGCTTGAAGACCTATTTCGAGGACGCGGTGCGCAAGAAGCTCGCGCAGGAGTTCGGCTACAAGAACCGCCTGCAGGTGCCGGTGGTCGAGAAGATCGTGATCAACATGGGCATCGGCGAAGGCGTCAACGATCGCAAGAAGGTCGAGTCCGCCGCCGGCGATCTCGGCCTGATCGCGGGGCAGAGGGCGGTGATCACCAAGGCGAGAAAGTCGATCGCCACGTTCAAGGTGCGCGACGGCCAGGCGATCGGCTGCAAGGTGACCTTGCGCAATACTCGCATGTACGAGTTCATGGACCGGCTGATCAATATCGCGTTGCCGCGGGTGCGGGATTTCCGCGGCCTGTCTCCGAAGAGCTTCGACGGCCGCGGCAACTACACGATCGGCATCAAGGAACACATCATCTTTCCCGAGATCGACTACGACAAGGCGTCCGATATCTGGGGAATGGACATCACGGTCTGCACCAGCGCGAAATCCGACAACGAGGCGCGGGCGCTGCTGGCCGCATTCAACTTCCCGTTCCGGCAGTGAGTGACGCTCCTCAGACGCGGAAAGCCAGGAGACATTGATGGCGAAGAAGAGCTCGATCGAGAAGAACAGCAGGCGGCGCAAGCTGAGCAAGAAGTATTCGGGCCGGCGTTCCCGCCTGAAAGCGATTGCGCGCGACAAGAACAAGCCGATGGAGGAGCGGTTCGCGGCGACGCTCAAGCTCGCGGAGCTGCCGCGCAACTCGTCCGCGACCCGCATCCGCAATCGCTGCGAGATCACGGGCCGGCCGCGCGGCTACTATCGCAAGCTCAGGCTGTCGCGCATCGCGCTGCGCGACCTCGGCTCCCGGGGGCTGATCCCGGGCCTGGTCAAGTCGAGCTGGTAAGGAGGTCGCCCGATGATCGATCCGCTCGGCGACATGATTGCCCGCATTCACAATGCGCAAATGCGCAACAAGCCGAAGGTGTCGACGCCGGCGTCGAGGCTGCGCGTGAGCGTGCTCGACGTGCTGAAAACCGAGGGGTTCATCCGCGGCTACGCGGCGGTCGAGCATTCCAACGGCCGCAGGGAGCTCGAGATCGAGCTGAAATATTTCGACGGCGAGCCGGTGATCCGCGAGATTTCGCGGGTGTCGAAGCCGGGGCGGCGGGTCTACGCCTCGGTGAAAGCCCTCCCGCGCATCAATAACGGGCTGGGCGTCGCGATCCTGTCCACGCCCAAGGGCGTGATGGCCGATCACGATGCCCGCGAGAACAACGTGGGCGGAGAGATTCTCTGCACCGTGTTCTAGGCGAGAACCAGCGGATCGGGAAACCAAGGCCATGTCTCGTGTCGGAAAAAAGCCCGTTGCCATACCCTCCGGCGTCACCGCCAGCGTGGAGGGCCAGACCGTCACGGTGAAAGGCCCGAAGGGGGCGCTGTCGCTGGTGCTGCATGGCGACGTCGAAGCCAAGGTGGAGAACGGCGAGGTGCGGGTCGACCCGCGCGCCGAGACCAAGCGCGCCCGTGCGATGTGGGGAACCTACCGCTCGCTGCTCGCGAACGTGATGGAGGGAGTCACCAAAGGCTTCCAGCGCCGGCTCGAGATCGCCGGCGTCGGATATCGCGCCGCGGTGCAGGGCAAGAACCTGCAGCTCCAGCTCGGCTACGCCCACGACATCGCTTATCCGATCCCGGACGGCGTCACGATCGCAACGCCGAAGCCGACCGAGATCGTGGTCAGCGGCATCGACGGGCAGAAGGTCGGCCAGGTCGCCGCGGAGATTCGCGCCTTCCGCAAGCCCGAGCCCTACAAGGGCAAAGGCGTGAAATACGCGGGCGAAATCATCTTCCGCAAGGAAGGCAAGAAGAAGTGACGGGAGCACGCCATGGCGACAGTCGCTGATCGAACCACGCGGCGGACGGCAAAGGTGCGGCGGAACATCCGTCGCGCCGCCGGCGCCCGCGCGCGGCTCTCGGTGTTCCGCTCGTCGAGGTTCATCTATGCGCAGGTGATCGACGACGCCAAGGGCGAGACGGTGGCATCGGCTTCCTCGCTCGAGAAGGACATGCGCGGCAGCCTGAAGACCGGCGCCAATGTCGAGGCGGCGAAAGCGGTGGGCAAGCGCGTCGCCGAGCGGGCGGCGGCGAAAGGCGTCAAAGAGGTGGTCTTCGACCGCGGCGGCTATCTCTACCACGGCCGCGTCAAGGCGCTGGCCGAGGCGGCGCGCGAAGGCGGGTTGAGTTTCTGACGACAGACGACGGACGACGCAGGACGGATGCCGGCGATGAATGTGGAGTTGATCGAATCCATCGTCCGCCGTCCGTCATCCGTCCTCTGAACACAGCAGACAGGATCGGAACCAAGTCATGGCACATGGACCACGCGGGCACCGCGAGCGGGAAGAGCGCGACAGCGAATTCACCGACAAGCTGGTCCACATCAATCGTGTGGCCAAGGTGGTGAAGGGCGGACGTCGTTTCGGCTTCGCCGCGCTCGTGGTCGTCGGCGACGAGAAGGGTCGCGTCGGCTTCGGCCACGGCAAGGCGCGCGAGGTGCCGGAGGCGATCCGCAAGGCGACCGACGCCGCCAAGCGCGGCCTCATCCGGGTGCCGCTGCGCGAAGGCCGCACGCTCCACCACGACGTCGCCGGACATCACGGCGCCGGCCGGGTCTATCTGCGGGCCGCCCCGCCCGGGACCGGCATCATCGCCGGCGGGCCGATGCGGGCGGTGTTCGAGACGCTGGGCATGCAGGACGTGGTGGCGAAGTCGCTCGGCTCGTCCAACCCGTACAACATGGTGCGGGCGACCTTCGACGCGCTGCAGCGCCAGGATAGCCCGCGTTCGGTCGCCGCCCGGCGCAATATCAAGGTTTCGACGCTGCAGGCGCGCCGCCGCGACCTCGGCGAGAGCGAGCAGGCGACCGACTGAGCGGGTCCGGGCGCCGGGAGACCGACATGAGCAAGACCGACAAAGTGATCAAGATCGAGCAGATCGGCAGCCCGATCCGGCGCCATCATTCCCAGCGCGAGACGTTGATCGGGCTCGGACTGAACGGAATCGGGCGGGTCACGGAGCTGCCGGACACGCCGCAGACCCGCGGCATGCTGGCCAAGGTCAAGCATCTGGTGCGGGTGGTGGACGCAAAAGGAGACCACCGATGAAGCTGCACGAGCTCGCCGATCGTCCCGGCGCGCGCAAGAAGCGCGCCCGCATCGGCCGCGGCATCGGCTCCGGCATGGGCAAGACCGGCGGCCGCGGCGGCAAGGGCCAGACCGCGCGTTCCGGCGTGCGCATCAAGGGCTTCGAGGGCGGCCAGATGCCGCTGCATCGCCGACTTCCCAAGCGCGGCTTCAGGAACACGTCGTTCGCGCGCAAGCTGAACGAGGTCAATCTCGGCAGGGTCCAGGCGGCGGTCGATGCCGGGCGGCTCGATGCCGGTGCGCTCGTCGATGCCGCGGCGCTGGTGAAGGCGGGGGTGCTCCGGCGCGCCAAGGACGGGGTGCGGCTCCTCGGCGCGGGCGAAATCAAGGCCAAGGTCGCATTCTCGGTCTGGGGGGCCTCGAAATCGGCGGTGGCGGCGGTGGAGAAGGCGGGCGGCTCGGTCACTATCCTGGCACCGGCGCGTCCGGGGGGCGAACAGGCCGCCTGATCCCTATATAGCGCTGACCTTGTCCGAATCGGGGGCGCAACCGGAGCTTCGAGCGATGGTCTCTGCAGCAGAACAACTGGCCGCCAACCTCAATTTCTCGGCGCTCGCCAAGGCCGAGGAGCTCAAGAAGCGCATCTGGTTCACGGTCGGCGCGCTGCTGGTCTATCGTTTCGGCACCTATATCCCGCTGCCCGGCATCGACCCTTCGGCCTGGGACCAGATCTTCCGATCGCAGGCGGGCGGCATTCTCGGCATGTTCAACATGTTCTCCGGCGGCGGCATCCACCGCATGGCGATTTTCGCCCTCAACATTATGCCGTACATCTCGGCCTCGATCATCATCCAGCTGATGACCACCGTGTCGCCCACGCTCGAGCAGCTCAAGAAGGAAGGCGAGCAGGGCCGCAAGGTCATGAACCAGTATACCCGCTACCTCACGGTCGGGCTCGCCGGCTTCCAGTCCTACGGCATCGCGATGGGCCTCGAGGGGGCCGGCAACGTCGTCTCCGATCCCGGCTGGTTCTTCCGCCTCGAGACCGTGATCACGCTCACCGGCGGCACCATGTTCCTGATGTGGCTCGGCGAGCAGGTGACGTCGCGCGGCATCGGCAACGGCATCTCCCTGATCATCCTCTCGGGCATCGTCGCGGAACTGCCGTCGGCGATCGCTGGCACGCTCGAGCTCGGCCGCCAGGGCGCGCTGTCGACCGGCCTGATCCTGGTGGTCCTGGTGATGGCGGTCGCGGTCATCGGCTTCATCGTGTTCATGGAGCGGGCACAGCGCCGGCTGTTGATCCAATATCCCAAGCGCCAGGTCGGCAACCGCATGTTCGAGGGGCAATCCTCGCACCTGCCGCTCAAGCTCAACACCTCCGGCGTGATCCCGCCGATCTTCGCCTCCTCGCTGCTGCTGTTGCCGACCACGGTCGCCAATTTCAACGCCGGGCAGTTGCCGGACTGGGGAGCGGCGATCGTCGCCCAGCTCAGCCATGGGCGGCCGCTGTTTCTCGCACTTTACGTCGGGCTCATCGTCTTCTTCGCCTTCTTCTACACGGCGATCGTGTTCAATCCGACGGAGACCGCCGAAAACCTGAAGAAGCACGGCGGCTTCATTCCCGGCATCCGGCCGGGCGAACGCACGGCGGAACACATCGATTACGTGCTCTCGCGCATCACCGTCATCGGCGCCGGCTATCTGGCGCTGGTCTGCCTGTTGCCCGAGATCCTGATCTCCTATGCCGCGGTGCCGTTCTATTTCGGCGGCACCTCGCTGCTGATCGTGGTCAGCGTGACCATGGATACGGTGGCTCAAATCCAGGGATACCTGCTGGCCCATCAATACGAGGGCCTGATCAAGCGATCGAAGCTGCGGGGGCGGCGTCGATGAGATTGATCCTGCTCGGCCCGCCGGGGGCCGGCAAAGGCACGCAAGCCCAACGCCTCGTCGCCAAGCATGGTCTGGCGCAGCTTTCGACCGGCGACATGCTGCGCACCGCGGTCGATGCCGGCACGCCGGTCGGCCGGCGCGCCAAGGAGATCATGGCCCGGGGCGAGCTGGTGCCCGACGATGTCGTGGTGGGCATCGTCTCCGACCGCATCGACGAGCCCGATGCGCGCAAGGGCTTCGTCCTCGACGGCTTCCCGCGCACGGTGCCGCAGGCGCACGCGCTCGACCGCATGCTCAAGGAGAAGGGGCTCGCGCTCGATGCCGTGATCGAGCTCAAGGTCGACGAGGCGCTCCTGCTCGAGCGCATCAAGAAGCGCATCGCCGACATGAAGACGCGCGGCCAGGCGCTGCGAGCCGACGACAATCCGGAGGTGTTGCGCCGCCGGCTGCTCGCCTACCGGGATCAGACCGCGCCGCTGGTGACCTACTATCGGTTGCAGAGCGTGCTGCGCTCGATCGACGGCATGGCTTCGATCCCCGAGGTGACGAGCGCGATCGATCGCATCCTGCAGGAGGCGACAACGCCGGCTGCCGCGACGAGGCGTCCCCCGCGCGCCGCCAAGACCTCAGCCAAGCCTACGACGGGCCGGGCCTCCTCGAAGGCGGCCGGGGCAAAAAAGTCCGCCCCCCCGCGGGCGCCCGGCAAGACGGCCCCTTCACTGCGGAAAACGAAGGGCCGCCCCGGCGCCCGCCGCAAGGCTTCCCCCCGCAAAATCGGCCGCCAGCGGAGGTTGACGAAACGCCGTTGAATCCTTTAATAACCCGCATCCAAGTCGAGAGAGTCGAACGATACCGGACCCCGGGGAGCGGGGAGGGTGTCGCGTTATCGTTTGGGAACCCGACGCAATGAACGATCGCCGGCCGCTCCGATGGGGCCCGGCAACAGGAGAGACGGACCGTGGCCCGCATCGCCGGCGTCAACATACCGACCAACAAGCGCGTCGTCATAGCCCTGCAATACATCCATGGGATCGGGCCCAAAAAGGCCAGCGAAATCATGGCGAAAGTCGGGATTCCGGACAGTCGGCGGGTAGCGCAGCTGACCGACCAGGAAGTCCTCCAGATCCGCGAAATGATCGACCGGGACTACATGGTTGAAGGCGACCTGCGGCGCGAGGTTGCCATGAACATCAAGCGATTGATGGACCTCGGCTGCTACCGTGGGTTGCGCCATCGCCGCGGCTTACCCGTCCGCGGCCAGCGCACCCATACCAATGCGCGCACCCGCAAGGGTCCGGCCAAGCCGATTGCCGGCAAGAAGAAGTAAGCCCCCGGGCCATAGGACCAGTCATCGGCCTGGCGCGCGCCGCGCCGAGCCGCAAGAGGATCGAGAATGGGCAAAGAAGCCACCCGCGTCCGCCGACGCGAACGCAAGAATATCGCTTCCGGAGTCGCGCATGTGAACGCGACGTTCAACAACACCATGATCACGATTACCGACGCGCAAGGAAACACCATCGCCTGGTCGTCCGCCGGCACCATGGGCTTCAAGGGCTCGAGAAAATCGACGCCCTATGCGGCGCAGGTGGCGGCTGAGGACGCGGCGAAGAAGGCCCAGGAGCACGGCATGCGCACCCTCGAGGTCGAGGTTGCCGGGCCGGGCTCCGGCCGCGAATCGGCCCTGCGCTCCCTGCAGTCGGCCGGCTTCACCATCACCTCCATCCGCGACGTCACGCCGATCCCGCACAACGGCTGCCGTCCACGCAAGAGGCGCCGAGTATGACCGATGACGTTCTCATCCGGCGGGCTCCCGAGCCCGCCGCCGCCGATCATTCCCCCGGGGCGGAGTGGGGTGCGCGGCCCGCCCCCGCGCCGCTCAACGCTATGGGTGCCAACGTGACGATCCAGAAGAACTGGCAGGAACTGATCCGACCGAACAAGCTCGAGGTGACGACGGGCGCCGATCCCAAGCGCGAGGCCGTCGTGGTCGCCGAGCCGCTCGAGCGCGGCTTCGGCGTGACGCTGGGCAATGCGCTGCGACGCATCCTGCTGTCCTCGCTGCAGGGCGCTGCGGTCCAGTCCGTGCATATCGACGGCGTGCTGCACGAGTTCTCGTCGATCCCCGGGGTGCGCGAGGACGTGACCGACATCGTGCTCAACATCAAGGACATCGCCATCAAGATGCAGGGCGACGGGCCCAAGCGCATGGTGGTGAAGAAGCAGGGGCCGGGCACGGTCACCGCCGGCGACATCCAGACGGTGGGCGATATCGTGGTGCTCAACCCCGATCTCGTCCTCTGCACGCTCGACGAGGCCGCCGAGATCCGCATGGAGTTCACGGTCAACACCGGCAAGGGCTACGTGCCGACCGAGCGCAACCGGCCGGAGGACGCCCCGATCGGCTTGATCCCGGTCGACAGCCTCTATTCGCCGGTGCGCAAGGTCTCCTACAAGGTCGAGAATACCCGCGAGGGCCAGATCCTCGATTACGACAAGCTGACCATGCAGATCGAGACCAACGGCGCGGTCAGCCCGGACGACGCGGTCGCCTACGCCGCGCGCATCCTGCAGGACCAGCTCAACGTCTTCGTCAACTTCGAGGAGCCGCGCAAGGAGGTGGTGACGGAAGCGATTCCCGATCTCGCCTTCAACCCGGCCTTCCTCAAGAAGGTCGACGAGCTCGAGCTGTCGGTGCGCTCGGCCAATTGTCTCAAGAACGACAACATCGTCTATATCGGCGACCTCGTGCAGAAGACCGAAGCCGAGATGCTGCGCACGCCGAATTTCGGCCGCAAGTCGCTCAACGAGATCAAGGAAGTGCTGGCCCAGATGGGCCTCCATCTCGGTATGGAGGTGCCGGGCTGGCCGCCCGACAATATCGACGAGCTGGCCAAGCGCTTCGAGGATCATTACTGAACGGAGGACGGACGACCGCCGACAGACGACAGACGATGGAAGCGCTTCGTTCCGTCATCCGTCCTCCGTCGTACGTCGTCTGATACGGACATGCGTCACGGCAACGCCCATCGCAAGCTCAATCGCACCAGCGAGCATCGCCGCGCCATGTTCGCCAACATGGCGGCGGCCCTGATCAAGCACGAGCAGATCGTGACCACGCTGCCGAAGGCGAAGGATCTGCGGCCGATCGTCGAGAAGCTCGTCACCCTCGGAAAGCGCGGCGACCTCCACGCGCGCCGCCAGGCCATCGCCCAAATGCGCGACCTCGCCATGGTCAAGAAGCTGTTCGAGGTGCTCGGCCCCCGCTACAAGGACCGCAACGGCGGGTACACCCGCGTGCTCAAGGCGGGCTTCCGCTACGGCGATTCCGCGCCGGTCGCGGTGATCGAGCTCGTCGATCGCGACGTCGAGGCGAAGGGCAAGGATTCCGGGCCCGTTGCCGGGAAGGCGCAGACCGAGGCGACGCCGGCGCCGGCGTGACGGCCGAGGCGCGCTCGAAGAATGCAAGGGCAGCCGCGGTGCTGCCCTTTTTCGTGGAGGCGGGCGCCCTGCGGTCGTCGAGCTTCGCGGTCGTCCGTTTTGTGGTCAAATTTGGTGGGCAAGGCCTGCACGCCGTAGCGATGCATCCGGCAGAAGCAGGGTGATGGCGGCCGGCGCGGTCCGGCAGAACCGGGAGGGTTGGGGATGAATCGTGGCGTCTTGCTTGGGCTCGCGGCCGTGCTCCTGGCTTCCCATGCGACGATGGCGCAAACGCCGGTCGAGCGCGGGCGCTACCTCGTCGACACGGTGATGACCTGCCACAACTGCCACACGCCGATGGGGCCGAACGGGCCGCAATTCGACAAGGCGTTGTCGGGCGGGTTGCGGTTCGACGAGCCGCCGTTCGACGTCACCGCGCCCAACATCACGCCCGATCCCGAGAGCGGCATCGGCAAGTGGAGCGACGCCGACGTCAAACGGGCGCTGCTCGACGGGGTGCGGCCGGACGGCGTCCGGCTGGCGGCGGTCATGCCGAGCGCGTTCTACAATATTCTCACGCCCGCCGACCTCGATGGCATCGTGGCCTACCTGCGCTCGCTCAAGCCGGTCAGCAACAAGGTCAGGGATCCCGTTTACAAGATGCAGACGCCGCACCGGCTCTTTCCCGGCGCCGAGAAGGCGATGCCGGCGGCCGATTTCGGCGACCAAGTGAAGCGCGGCTTCTATCTCGCGACCGCCGCCCATTGCATGGAGTGTCACACGCCGTTCGGGCCGCCCGGAGCCGGCATCGATTTCGGCAATTTGCTCGGCAAGGGCGGGCGCGAGCTCAAGGGGCCCTGGGGCGTGTCGACCTCGCGCAACATCACCTCGAGCAAGACCGCCGGCATCGGCGACTGGAGCGACGCCGACATCAAGCGCGCCATCACCGAGGGCGTGCGCAAGGACGGCAGCAAGCTCAAGCCGCCGATGGGCTTTCGCTATTACGCCAAGATGACCGACGCCGACGCCGACGCCATCGTCGCCTATCTGCGCACGGTGCCGGCGAAGGAGTGAGGCATCGGCACTGACTCTCGGTTCGTCGGGCCCGGGCCGTCCATCCAAAAGCCAAATCTCTCCCTTGTCACTTTACGCCGGTTCCCGGAGTACTGGATCCTCCGCTGGAGCCTGCCCTCGGGCCAGCCATAGGCGGACCCGGGGGCGGAGGATGACAACCGAGGGACCTTAACTTAGCACTCAGCGGTCAAGCCCGGCGATAACGATGAGGAGAGTCAGCCTCCGGCGCCGCTGGTATGAGGTGAGCCACGCGCGAACCCGGCGCTCGCTCAGACGGACTTGCTACTCAGGTGGTGTCTGGCCGCACGGCTTGCGCAGTGCGTCGATCTGGGAACGTTCGTAACGGAACGATCGTTCATGAGGGTCGTCCAGGTCACTCGGCTCGGCTTCTTCCCCTTCTGGATTCCATTGAGGCCAAGGAAATTCCTCAGGCGGTTCGTTGCCTATTTTATCAAGAAGCGAATCGTGACCGGTCTCCCGAGCCCATTCGCGGACATCCCAATCGCGGAATGAACGCACGCGCCCTTTCACGACCTTGAGCGTGCGATAGGTCGCGTACAGAGACCCAAAGCCGGCATGCACATAGACAAGCCGAGGCCCGGTCGGGACGACGAGGCGCTCGGTCACCCACTCGGCGAACACGAGCGGTGCTTGATCGGGAAAAAGGTCCGCCAACCGTAGCGACTTCACACCGTCCCGCGCGGGCTCAAATGGGTCAGGGTCGGGAGCCAGCTTGCCGAGCAGACGGGATGGAATCTTCCAATACATGCCGAACAAGCCAGTCAGAAACAGACGTTCTCCGAAAACTTCCCAGCGGGCGACGTAGCCGCGCCAATTACCGCTGTGACCTCCGAGGAAGGCAGGCCGCCACTTGATGCGTCGAAAATAGCCCTCCAGAGGTCTCGTGTGGAGGCCAAAGACTTTCCCATTTAGAATAATGATCTCAGGAGTTTGAGCAGTCATGGAAAATGCCCGTCATGATTTCGGACCGTGCTCATCGGGTCAGGCCTATTTGGCAGATTTGTCATCCGCTGCGATAGCCGCCGCTCCTCCAAGTACTGCAAGGCCGCCCAAGGTATTCAACTGAAGTAACCTGGACAGTTGAGGGTGTGAATTCACCATTGCCCTGGCCACCGCTGCCGCGTCTGGCGCGACGGTTTTCACGTAGTTGGGATCGGTCAGGTAGGCGCGAAGGAATTCCGCCACAATTTCATATGGAGCCTCACTTTTCGGATAGCCGTAATCCTGAGGGAGCTTCGGCGGCTGTAAGCCCTCTTTTCCTTCGTTGAGCGTGCTGTATATGCCTTCAAGCTTCGGTTTCAATTTACGTAAGGGCGCTAGGCGCATTCCAGCCGCGAGATCGTGAACCAGATGGCCGGTCTCATGGCCCAGGGTGAGTTGCTTCTGCTCATCTGTCAGTTCACGATTGATCCAAATTTGCGGCCCCTCTGGGTCGCGAATCTGAACGTATCTGCCGGATGTTCGTCCCAACTCCTCGTGCGAATGTAGAGTAGGTGGTCTGCCCATCGCCTCGCTCGCGAGGTCCCAAATTTCGAGGGGTGTGAGCCCTTCGTCTTCGCCGCGGGCCACCCGTCGTCCGGCTATGTATTTGGCCGTCAGTGGGCGTCCCTCGATATCAGCGACAAGCCGGCCGGATGGGTCCGTCGGGGCTCCCGCTGGGTAGTCGGCGCTGAACGGCCGAGGAGGCTTATGGGGCGGCGCGTGCAAGCCGGCGGTTCTACCGCTCGGAGGCTTGCCCGCCAACGGATCGAGGACATCTGAGGTCCTGCCCGCATCGGCTATCTTTCCTGGCCGCAGCGGACCGCCTGGTCTGCCTCGCGCCCCGAGCGTCAGCAGCGCCGCTTCGAGCGCGGGTCCGGGATCGTACTCTCCGGTCAGATGCAACCGCTCCGATGCTTCAAAGGCGCGCTGCGGCAACGTCAGCAATGCGTTGGCGGCATGTGGCAGATAGTTTTCCAGAATGAAGGTTGCCGTGCCTTCCTGTCGACCGCTTGGCGGCCGCACCGATCGCTGCATCCGCAGCGCGGCCCGGGAGAATGGATCATCATCGATCGGCAGCGTGGGTAAGCCGACGGAGGATGGACTCGGCGCCTTCGGATAAAGCTTCGCTGCCTCGGTATTGGAGGATGTCGAGGTCTGATCCCAGGCCGCGGTTTGCGGCGCCGGTGGCAAGTAGAAACTCTGCACCGGCGACGCTTCGCTCGGATTCGAAGGTGGGGGCAAGGCGCTCCAATATCTCGCAGAGTCGGGATACTGCAGCGCTGGATCCAAGGGGCCCGCGCCGGGTGTCGCGGAAAAACCTTGCGCGAGCATCAATGGCGCTTCGACGCCGGCGCTGGCGTGCGCGGGCCGGTCGAGGTTGCTGAGAAGCCCGCCACCCTGGTCCGATCGTGGGGCCGAGGCATCGGATAATCCGAAATCCCCCAGAATTCCGCCACCGGGGACGGGCGTCGTCGTCCCGGAGTCGAGGTTCGTGCCGAGCGGCATCATCCACGGCCACCAAGCGAAGGCCGGCTGATCCCATCGATCATTCATGATTGGATTCCTTTCCAGCGTGGTTATCTCGAATGCGGCTTCGGGCGCGCCGACTGGAGCGGGCATTGCTCGCGGAACAATTGCAGTCGATTGTTTGACGTGATGAGCGTGAGGCCTTAGCGCACCGGAGGTCGCTGACCTACGGTGGTGAGGGCAGTGGTTAAGGGCGCCACCCCTGAGCGAGAAGAGCGCAATGCCTTACGGCGGTGTAGCAGCCGTCCGTGCAAATCCGCCGTGCATGGTCGCCGTGCTTCAAGGCGACGCCGCCACCGTTCGGGCGCACCTCGGCAGCATGCGCCTTTCTTACCTGATTTGCGTGACGTAGTCAACTACAAAATGTGTCTGAGTGAACAAAAATGCCGGTATCATCACACCGTCGCCATTTCCGCCATCCCGCTGCATCCGGACCGCGGCCGCGCCCGTATATCGGCCGAGGCGCTGAAGGTCTCCGGCGGAGGACGGCCGGCGCGCTCCGGAGGGTCGAACGATGCGCGTGCCGTTCGGACGCGCGACGGCAATCGTGCTCGTCGCGCTCTCGCTTCTCGCCGGCGCCGACGCGCGGGCGGCAGCGCGGCAATCGCCGGCCCTCGACTGGCAGACGTTCCTGATCCCCGATTTCGGCACCCAGGTCGAATATCCCGCCGGTCTCTTCGAGGTGTTCGACGGCGAATCGGAGAAGGGCATCGGCGAGCGCTGGATGACGGCCGAC
>WNFC01015283.1_pt1 | contig 19414 bp, 20 predicted proteins | sample 5400541 | NCBI WGS metagenome assembly WNFC01 (sample SAMN13153342, study PRJNA577476) | soil metagenome | isolation source: 120 cm saprolite under Douglas fir tree site 2 hole 2 replicate 1 | place: USA:California | collected 2015-04-18 | reverse complement strand
AAGGGGCTCAGCGTGCTCGACGCCAGCCGTCGCGCCGGCATTCCGCATGCCGCGCTGTGCGGCGGGCGGGCGCGCTGCTCGACCTGTCGCGTCCGCGTGCTGCTCGGCCTCGAGCGGCTGCCGCCGCAGTCACCGGTCGAAGCGCGGGTGCTGGCCCGGCTTGGCGCCGATCGCGCGGTCCGCCTGGCCTGCCAGCTCAAGCCGGTGGCCGATATCAGCGTCTGGCCATTATTGCCGCCGCAAACGACGATGGCCGACCAGAGCCTGCTCAGCGTGACCGACAGCGGCACCGAGCGTTTTGTCGCGATCCTATTCGTCGATATCCGAAGCTCGACCGAGCTGGTCGAGAACCGGCTGCCGTTTGATGTCGTGTTCATCCTCAACCGTTTTTTCGAGGCGGTCGGCAGCGCCATCACCGCCGCCGGCGGCATGCCCAACCAATTCATCGGCGATGGGGTGATGGCGATTTTCGGCGCCGAGACCAGCCCCGCGGAGGCCTGCGGCCAGGCCCTCGAGGCGGCGCGGCTGATCGACTGGCATGTCGCCGAGATGAACCATGCCCTGGCCAACGAATTGCAGCAGCCGCTCGAAGTCGGCATCGGCATCCATGGCGGCGAGGTCATCATCGGCACCCTCGGCTATCGCGAGCACGCGACGACGACGGCAATCGGCGAGGCCGTTCATATCGCCTCGCGATTGCAGGACCTGACCAAGGAATACGATTGCCAGCTGGTAGTCTCGGATATAGTCGGGACAACGGCCGGCGTTGCGCTTGATGTTTTCCCGCGGCGCGAAGTGCAGGTGCGGGGCCTGCGCGCGCCGTTGGCGGTGCGCGTGATCGACAACGCCGCGGCGCTCGGCGGCGACAGGTTTCGCGCCCTGCCCGCCGAACCGGACCGCGGTCCGGGGCAAGCCGCCCCGGCGCCGACAACCGTCGCGCAACCGACGTAGCGTGGGGGGTCGAGGGCTGCCGCGGCCTCAGCGCATCAGGTGATCGGAATTTCGATGTGGGTCTTGAAACCGGGATACTCGCGCATCCGCTGGTACCAGTCTTTGAGGTTCCTCAAGGGCGGCCGCTCGATTGGGAATGCATGCCAGCGGTATACCATGGTTCCTAACACGATCTCGGCGAGCGTTAGTTCCGAGCCGGCCAGGTAGGTGTTGCCTTCGAGTTCCTCTTCGACGATCGTCCACAGGCGTGCCGCCTCGATCGCCGCCTGGTCGCGCTGTTCGGGTCGCGCGCGGACGAGCATGCCGAGCAAGGCTGCCATTGGCGGCCCGGAAGTGGCGAGCTGCCAGTCCATCCAGCGCTCGACATTCGCGCGGGCGGCAGGCGCGCTCGGATAGAGTCGCTCGCCATGCCGCGTGGCTGCGAGGTAACGGCAAATCGTGTTCGATTCCCACAGGATCAGACCATCATCGCTGATTGTCGGTACCCGCCCGTTCGGGTTCATCGCGAGGTATTCGGGATCGCGGTTGCCGCCAAACGGGCCGCCGAGATCCACGCGCTCGTATGCAATGCCGAGTTCGGCGCAACACCACAGCACTTTCTGCACGTTGGACGAGGTCGTGCGTCCCCAGATCTTCAGCATAGCGGCTTCTCCGATTATACTGGCGCGTATGGAGCCCCAGTTTCCTGCTCGGCGCAACAGCGGTCCGGGCGAAATCATTATATCATTGCATGATTGGGAGGCAGCTTCGACAGCTCGCTCCCAACAAGGAGGTGGCGGATGTACCGGCTCGTTTACACTTTGGCCGCTGTGCTGCTGTTGTTAACCGGGATCGCCGAGGCGGCCACCCGGCAAGGTCAGCTAGTCAACACAAATTGGCGTGCGGCGGACAATTGTGCCAAGCAGGCCCAGGCTGCTTATCCCGATTACAGCGCAGAGTCGAATGCGAAACGAGACGCCCAGCTAAAAGCGTGCTTGAACGCCTACAACCTTGCCCCGCGCGAGCCCCTCTCGCAGCCGCCTCGATAAGAGCAAGGGCTCCCCATCAGCCCATTTGACCTTCGCCCCAGCCGTCCGACATCGCCGGCAACACCAATACGCGACGCGACGAGCGTGCGGCTTTTTCGGATCGCACCTGATCGAGGAAGGCGAACTGAGCGTCGACACAAATATCGAGACTTGACGTGATTTCGAGCGCGGGATCATCAAAGACGTGCGTCCGTCGGCGGCGGCGCCACGCCATGACAGCCTGGTCGCGCCGCCGCAGCAACTCCGCTATCTGAGGACGAAAAAGCCGAAGTATCGCGCCGATCCATCGGTTGAGCGTTTCCGACGGATCAACCTCGGTCACCGCAAAGCGGTCGAGCATGCTGATGACATCCTCGGCGGGATACCAGGTTTCCCCGGTGACCCAGCGATTGGTCGTGAACAGCCGGATCGGTTCGCCTTGCGCTTCGACGGCAATCGCTACGAGATGGCTCACCTCCTCCCTGATCCCGCGCTTTAGCGGCGGGGCCTGCGGCGGCAACGCTGACGCGTCGGCAACGGCGACTTCGGGCAGGAGGAGCGGCGCGACACCGACTGGCATGCCCTCGGCTCGTAAAAAGGTGTGAAAATGACCGTGCTCCCGAACAGCTCGCTCGCTCACCGGATGCGCATGATAAAAGTACTGAGCATGGCTCTTCGGGTCGTAGACCTCTCCGTCGGGGTAGTGACGCCACTCCGAGATCGCCGCATGACCGGCCATCACCTCGCTGACGATGTTGCGGTTGTGCCCGGCAAGCTCGCGCCGGACCTCACCGATGAGCGCGGCCGCCGCGGCCATCCGTTCGATTTCGGGCCAACTCACACGCAGGCTTTGTTGAGCGTTCTCGTGCGGCACGCAACAACCTTTGCGAACGAAAGGTGACCATGATAGCTAACGTCGCCTTGCCGACAAAGCAGGATCGCGCGCGGTCCAGACGACAATGTCGGCGATCACCCCGCCAAGCGCCTCGTCGAAGGCGAGAACGATCTGGGGGATGTCGTTAGCCGCAGCCCGCTCGCGGCGCTCAAACGAGTTATGCGCCACGATATCGCGGCCGGTCGGATTGACGAGCCGCGCAGTGATCGCCACCCACACCTCGGGGATAGCATTTGGCGAATCGTATACCGCCTCGAAATGCCGGATCTCGGTTTTGAGAATGAAGTCCGCGCGCAACCCGATCGATTCGCGGTCAATCGCGGCGATTGCCCTGCTGTTCTCGAATGATTCCAGCAGCGCTGTCTGGACCACCAATGGGACTCTCTCGGTCCATTCCGAATCGGCGAAGTAGTCGATCGACACCGCCGACCGGCTCAGCGCGATCCGCGGAGAATCGAGCCCGGCAGGCGCGAGCGGTACGTCAATGAGGATCTGTGTCGGCAGGTGGGGCAAATTCGCCGGGTAAGTGCTCTTCGGAGTAACTCGATAGAGATGCGGAGACGGAGGGAGCCCGAGCAGGCTCGTACAAGCTGAAAAGGAAAGCAGCGTCACCCCCGAAACCCATCGGCGAGAGATTCGCGTCGCCGACAGGATCATTGCGGCCGGTACCCCTCGCGCCGATCGCCGAACAGCAGCTTGGGCGGGTTGCGCTCGATCTCGGATACGAAACGTGTGATGCCCGTTACGAAACGCTGCAGATCGGTGACGACATCGCCGATCTGGGTCAAAGTGCTTTGGGTGAAGTTACGGATGCCCGGCCGGTTTTCCTGAATGAGCTGCTGAAGCTGCCGGCCCGCGTCGTTGAGGTTTTTGGCTAGCCGGTCGGCGTCGCCGAGTGTCTGAGACAGCTGATCCTTGAGCCCGCCTTTTTCAGTGTAGCTCTGATCGACATCACGGAAGAACGATCTGAGATCGGCAAGGGCCTTGTTGGCATTATCGACAACCTCGCTCACTTCCTTGCTGGGCTCGACGAGGGCCCCTGTTATTGTCCGAATATTCTCCAGAGTGTCGGAAACCGCTTGGCGGTTATTCTCGTTGAGCAGCGTATTCAAGCTGTGCGCCGCCTCCCTAAGATCTGCCACTAGTTCGGGAAGGCTGGCCTTTACTTCCTCCAGTTCTGATCGCCCTGCCTTGATTACCGGGTAGCGATGCCCGGGCTCGGGTAGAAGATCACTAGCCTCTCGCGTTCCACCGCGAATCTGGATTGTGGCAATGCCGTTCAGAATGTTGGCGTCGAGGAACGCACGCGCGTCGGACTTGATGTCGACGATGCTGGTGTCGATCTCGACGGTTACCTCTATCTGCTCGAGATTACCGGGGTCAACACGGATAGCGACGACCCGACCTACTGGGATGCCATTGTACTGCACCTGAGAGCCCTTGTTGAGCCCTGCCACCGATCCTCTAAAGAAGATGTAGTATTGCTTGGCCCGCTGGCCAAATTCGGCGCGCCCCAGCCATAGCACTGCGACGAAGGCAAGAAAGATTACCGCCAGGACAAAGGTTCCAACCGCCACAAAATGAGCTCGTGTCTCCATCTATTCTCGCTCCAGGTATGACGCTCGCTCAAATAGAGGCGGCGACCCGCGGCCCGTCTTTCTTCAAATGTTCGGTTTCGGAGAGCAGCGCCGCTCGTCCGCGTGGACCGTGGAAGTAGGATCGGATCCAGGGATGGTCGTCTTGCAGCATTTGCTCCAAGCTGCCGACTCGAATTTTCTTGTCGACCAGCACGGCAACGCGATCGCAGATCGAAAACAAGGTGTCGAGATCATGGGTTACCATGAACACCGTAAGGCCCAGGCTGCCCCGTAGGTCCCTGATCAAGATGTCGAAGTCGGCGGCCGCGATCGGATCGAGCCCGGCAGTGGGCTCGTCGAGAAAGACGATCTCTGGATCCAGGGCGAGGGCGCGGGCAAGGCCGGAGCGCTTGCGCATCCCTCCGGACAGCTGGGACGGGTACTTCTCCCCCGTCCCCTCGGGCAGTCCGACGATGCCGATCTTGAACGCCGCAATCTCGTCCATCAGGCGCAACGGCATCTCGTAGTACTCCTTCAGTGGCACCTCGATATTCTGCGCCACTGTCAGCGAACTGAACAGCGCACCGTCTTGAAACAGCACTCCCCAATGTTTTTCGATTTCTCGTTGTTCGGTGTCACTCATCGTCACGGTATTGCGTCCGAGGACTTCGACGCTGCCCGCTACCGGGCGATTGAGCCCGATGATGCTTCGCAACAGCACGGATTTCCCCGACCCGGACGCGCCGACGACGCCAAGGACCTCGCCGCGGAACACATCAAGATCCAGACCGTCGTGGACGGACTCGATGCCGAACCGATTGACAAGGCCGCGCACACGGATGATCGGCCCACCCGGCTGATCCGGCATGCTCAAATCTGCAATGCTGAAAAGAACATCGAGAACCCTGCGTCGGTCACGATCACCAGAAAAATCGCCTCTACCACCGACAGGGTGGTCTGGCGGCCGACGCTCTCGGCGCTGCCTGCCACTTGAAAGCCTTCATAACAGCCGATCAGGGCGATGATGACAGCGAAGCACGGCGACTTGATCATACCGATCCAGAAGGACCATGGGGCGATCGTAGAAAGATGGGTAAGAAATTCGGGAATACCGATGCCAAGCTCACTCCACGCCATCAAGCCACCGCCAAAAACCCCCATGAAATTGGCGCAGAGAGTGAGCATCGGCAAGGTCAGGAGCAGCCCGATAATACGCGGGATAACTAGAACCTCGACCGGGTCGAGGCCGATGGTGCGCATCGCATCGATCTCTTCGTTGACGCGCATCGTCCCGATCTGGGCGGTAAAAGCGCTCCCCGAGCGGCCGGCGATGATGATCGCGGTCAGCAGAACCCCCAACTCGCGCAGGATGCTGGCCCCGGTCAATTGGACCGTGTAGCTCTCGAGCCCGTAGAAGCGCAAATAATCGGCACCCTGATAGGCGATGACGACCCCGATCAGGAACGTGAGCAGACCGACAATGGGCAGCGCATTGACCCCGGTCTGCTCCATCTGGGCGACAATCGCGGTTATCTTCAGCCGGCGGGGATGGTGTGCCAGCCGCAGCCCGGTCGCGCAGACGAGGCCGAAGAAGCCGAGGATGCTGTAAGCGCGGGCGATCAACTCGAGCGAAATCTGCCCGATACGGGCGATGAAACCTGCGATCGTGTGATGTGGCGGTCGCGGATGCCCTGCGGGAGCCACGATCCCGGCCGCCCGCACCTGATCGATCAGCGGCTCGAAAGTCGGCCGCAAGTTCCGCAGTTCGACGTCATTGCCGCGCGCCGTCAAATCGTGCTCGGTTCGCAGGAGCAGCCAGGCGCCGGCGGTGTCGAGTCTTTCGATCCCTGCCAGATCGAGCGTCACCCGCTTGCCTTTCGGCACGTCGAGCGCCCGCAGCCTGCTATCGAGATCGGCCGCCGTCTCCACCAGCCATTCCCCGGCTGCCGACAGAATCACCGATCCGGGCTCCTCCGCTTCTACGAGGCTGGCGGCGACGGACTCCATGCAATCCAAAACCCGATTCAGTATCGGCCGCGGAGGACCTTTCCAACTAAGCGAAAAGCCGTTATGCCGCAACGAGGGTGAATTCGATTGCCGAGGATAGACGTCAAGGAATAGCGGCCATGGACCTCAAGCAGCACATCCGCTCAATCCCCGATTTCCCGAAGCCCGGTATTCTGTTCTACGACATTTCCACACTGCTTGCGCATCCGCACGCTTGGCGCACGACGGTCGAACGCCTCGCCGAAGCGCTGCAGCCGTACCGGCCCGATCTCCTGATCGGCATCGAATCTCGCGGGTTTCTCGTTGCCGCCCCGCTCGCCTTTCAACTCGGCCGCGGTTTTGCGATGGTTCGCAAGCAGGGCAAATTGCCAGGCCGGACCGTGCGCTTCACCTATGATCTCGAATACGGGACCGACACCATCGAGATCCAGGAGGATGCCATAATCCGAGGGCAGCGTGTGGTGGTGCTCGACGATCTGGTCGCCACCGGGGGGACGATGCAGGCCGCCATCGACCTCGTTCGCCGGCGCGGCGGTGACGTGGTTGCCGCCGGCTGCATCATCGAGCTCAATTTCCTGCGGGGCCGCGAGCGAATCGACGTGCCGTTCACCTCAATGGTCGCTTACGACGCCTAATCGTCGCTGACCGCAGGTGCCGGTCCGAGGCTGCGGCCAATCACCGCATAGAGTGGGTCCCCGCCGCCCGGTGGGGTGCGATCAAGGCAGCGCAGGTCGGTCCAGTTGCCGGCCTCGGCGAAATAATGGGCGATCAGGCACAGATGCCCGGCATCATCGAGGAGATGCCAACATGCGATGGCGCGGGTCGGCAGGCAGCAGTTCGAGAATGTAACGATAAGCGGCGACCCCGGCTTGAGGACACGCCCTACTTCTCGGATGACCTCGCAAGGCCTCGTCAAATGCTGGATGGATACACAGATCGCTGCGCCGTCGAACTCCGCGGCGGCAAACGGAAGGCCCGGATTACGGTTCAAATCTTGCACGCGCCACTCGTCGAGAAACGGGTTCTCGGCAAGCTCGCAGGCGTTGGTGCCGACGCCGACGACGCGCGCATAGGGAATTTCGGGCGGTAGGTGACCGACCCATCCCGACAGCAAATCGAGGATAGCGCCGCCGGGCGGCAAGATCTCGCGGTAGAGATTGGTGACCGCGGCGATGGCCGCGGCGTCGAAGTGCCGGTCGGTCGCCGCCTCGGGACCGGCCGAAGCATCGAACCACTCTTCTGCAGGCAAAACCGCAACCTTCGGAAGGAGCGGCATATCCCCCTCTCAAGCCAATCTTGTTTGAGATAGGGACTGCCCGGCCGGCAATCCATAGCCGACGGCTCGTGCTTTTCACCGGCCGGACGTTTTCGCCGCTTCGACACTCCGAGATGCCCCCGCCTCGACTAATCCGCCACAGCCCGCTCGGATGCGGTCAGCGGCAGATCGAGATCGCGGGCGACGGCGGGATGCGTCACCCGCCCGCGCCAGATATTCAGTCCGTTCCGCAGGTGCGGGTCTTCCGCCAGCGACTGCCGCCACCCGCGATCAGCGATCGCCAAAACAAACGGCAGGGTCGCGTTATTGAGCGCCACCGTCGAAGTGCGTGCAACCGCTGCCGGCATATTGGTAACGCAGTAATGGACAACCCCCTCTTCGACATAGGTCGGCGCCGCATGCGTCGTCGGGCGGCTGGTCTCAAAGCAGCCCCCCTGATCGATCGAGACGTCAACGATGACCGCCCCCGGCTTCATCGCCCGGACGAGATCACGGCTCACGAGTTTTGGCGCTGTGGCGCCAGGGATCAGTACCGCGCCGATCACAAGATCAGCGGCGGCGACTTCACGTTCGATGTTCTCCATCGTCGAGAACAGCGTGTGCAGCTGCGCCCCGAACTGCAGGTCGAGCTCGTAAAGCCGCGGCAGTGACTTGTCGATGACAGTGACGTAGGCCTCCATGCCCATCGCCATACGCGCGGCATTGGTGCCGGCGACGCCACCACCGAGTATCACCACCTTGGCTGCCGGAACACCGGGCACGCCGCCCAGCAGCACGCCGATGCCGCCCTGCTCCTTTTCGAGACAGTGCGCTCCGACCTGCACGGCAGTCCGCCGCGACCGTCGGTGACGGTTTCGTACGCGACAGCGACGACGCCCGATCGGATCAGCCCTTGCGCCAGCACCCTGTCCGCAGCGAGATGCAGATAAGTGAACAAAATCTGGCCCTCGCGCAGCAGCGCCACCTCCTGCGGCTGTGGCTCTTTGACCTTGACGATCAGCTCCGCGATGGCGAACACCTCGGCGGGGCGCGCGAGGATCGCCGCCCCGACCGCCTGGTAGGCCGCGTCATCGAACCCGATCCCGACGCCCGCATTTGCCTCGACCACAACCTTGTGCCCGCGATGCACGAGTTCCCGCACGGCCCCGGGGATGAGTCCGACGCGGTATTCGTGGGTCTTTAGCTCTTTCGGGACGCCGATCAGCATCGCAGCACTCCGAAATCATGTAGCAAGCGCACCTCGCCGACGGCTTGGTCGCTTCGCGCATTGCGCAAGGGCCGCTCCCTGCCCGACCTGATAATTCAGGTGGGATTCAGGCGCAGACCCAACCTATGGTCTTCGCCCGATCTGCAACATAGCAACATGGTCCAAACCGGCAGCCGCAGCCATCGGCAAATCTAGTGTGCATCACGTCACGCCACCAATTGGTTAAAATGTCTGCGCAGCGTAGCATATTGTTGCGATATTGTCAATGTCGCGGACCGAGGCTAGCGAGCGCAGGCCTTCCGCCGGGGCCATTAGCGCGAGATGTCGTGTTCTTGCGCGGTCAGCAGTCACGGCTGTCCGGTTCAGCTTTTCGCTGCAGCTACACGAAGGTGCAGAAGACACCGGCACAACCTTTTGTTCCCCTTGGCCGGGCTTGTCCCGGCCACCCACGTCTTGGAATGTGGCTTTGTGGACGGACGGGAAGGCGTGGATGGCCGGGACAAGCCCGGCCAAGGGGATCTCGAGTTGTATCGAGCGCGCTACAAACAACCGGCTTCGCTCAACCGGACAGCCATGGTCAGCAGTCGGCCGAACTGCGGTGTTATTGCGGTTATCGCTTGACAAATTGCTCTAATACTCCTATTATCTCTATATCCCAATCTCGCATCGTGGACGTGTGGTGCAACTCGCTGTCGCGCACGCGGTAACATTTGCGATTTCGTCAATGAACACCGCGCCGCGCGGCCGAAACCCGCTGTTGATTCGTTCGTCACGGTACCGGAAGTCCAGGATTTCTGCGGAGCAAAAGTTAATGACTGCTGCTAATTTCCTGCAAAAACAGCAAGAACAGCGGGGGCGCCCATTCCAGGGGCCGCTCCGGTAATCCGGCCGGCAGGTCGCGCGGGTGTCGGGTCGAGCCGGGAAGGAGATCTGTTTGCTACAAAATCCGCAAACCTCCGCTCACGGCGGGTGACGGGACAGCCGTTCTACCACCTCGTCGGCAAGCGGCAAGGATGCCGTCAACCCCGGCGATTCGATCCCGTACAGGTTGACCAGCCTCGGCACGCTGTGCACCTCGGGACCCTGTACGACAAAATCGGCGGCCGGCTCCGACGGTCCGCTGATCTTCGGCCGGACTCCGGCATAACCCGGCTGCAGCGCACCGTCCCGCAATTCGGGCCAGTAAGCGCGGATCGCGGCATAGAACGAATCACCACGCGCCGGATCGACCGTATAATCGACCTTGGGAATCCACTCTACATCCGGGCCGAAACGCGCCTGACCCGCGAGGTCGAGGGTGACGTGAACGCCGAGCCCGCTGGGTGGCGGGACAGGGTAGACAAGCCGCCGAAACGGTGCGCGTCCGGCCAGCGAAAAATAGACACCCCGACAGAAAAAGGCGGATGGAATCGTCTCCCGCGGTACGCCTCGAATGGTGCGGGCGAGAGCGGGCGCATAGAGCCCGGCCGCATTGACCAGAAAGCGGCAGCGGAGGGCGCTCGGCTCGTCGCCGCCGATGGCCAGGTCGAAGCCGTCGTGGCGTACCCGCCCGGACAGCACCGGTGTGCGCAGCACCACCATGGCACCCGCCGCCTCGGCCTCGCCCTGATAGGCGAGCATCAACGCATGGCTATCGATGATGCCGGTCGAAGGCGACAACACGGCAGCAACGCAGCGCAGCGCCGGTTCGAGCTGTTGCGCCTGGGTCGCCGTCAGCCATTGCAAATCATCGACGCCGTTTGCGCGCGCCGAGTTGGCAATCCTCTCGACTCCCGCGATCTCGCCCTCTTCGGTGGCAACAATCAGCTTGCCGATCTGAGCGTGCGGGACGCCGTGTTCACGGCAATAGGCATAAAGGCGATGGCGCCCGGCAACGCATGAGCGCGCCTTCAGGCTGTCGGCCGGATAATAAACATGTATGACTTCGCTGTTGCGCGACGAGGTCTCGAACCCAATCGTAGAGGCACGGTCAAGGACAAGTACGCCGTGCCCGGCCAGTGCCAGCGCTCGAGCAGTGGCAAGCCCGACCACACCGGCTCCGACTACGACGCATTCTACCTCGTCCACCCCGCTCCTCCTGACGTGGCTCACACTCAGGGATCGGTCGGCGCCGGATAGGCTAGGACCGGAACCGAGCGCAACAGCCGATGCGCCTTTAGTTAGCTCAACTACCCCGCATCACCCGGGGCCATTGCGCGTGGTGCTCGCGATGTCACGCCGAGCGTCCACGCTTCCTCGGATTGGACGCAATAGCGCTGTTCGCGCGTCAGACCCGGATCGCCCGCGAATAGCGCAGCAAGTGCGCCGACTTTGTCGCGTTCGGCGAAATAGCGGGCGACGGTGCGGACCTGAGCTGCGTCTTTGGGCTCGCCCTCACCGGGCGACACCGACCACAGGGAGGGATAGACCTCGGCCATGACCAGCGTCCCACCCGGCTCCGCCCTGAGACCTGTTTCGAAGGGCCACACCCGCGCGCTATCGCACCAGCGCGGATCGTCCCGCAACGCGCGCACCACGGGAATCCCGGTCAGAACTTGACCGCCGACCGAGCCGGCGCCGAGCAGCTTCCAGCACGGCTGCGCCCCTTTCATGTATTCGTCGATCAGCCGCCGCTCGGCCAACCCGTTCTGCTCGTGACCGCGGTGATGCTTGGGTCCCAGGCAGTCCCTCGCAAGGCCGGCCGGGCAACCCCAGAATGGAAACTTGCCGCCGGAGATGCGGTCGTTCAGCGCGGCGGCGACATCGAAGCGGTTGTTGGAATTATGCTCGTCGTCGCTGACGAGCCGTGCGAGCTCGTCCCAGACCGCCCGCCAGGGTGGCCCGGAGAGGCCCAGCCGAGCGGCAAAGCCGGCGGGATAGCCAAACGGAAAATCGAAACCCATGAGGACGCGTTCGCCCTTCGACCTCGCGGCCGCCAGCCAATCGGCAAGCAGGGCCCTTGCTGCATGCCGGGTCGCTGGGTTGACGAGCCTCTCGCCCACCGCATCGTGCCAGCAGATCCAGATGCTGTCGCGGCCCGTCCGCGGCACGGTTGCCGCACTCCAATCGACCATCACGAACGTGTCGAACATCAGCGGTGATGACCGGCCTGCACCGCACCGGCATCGTCCTCGCAGCCAACAATCTGTGTGCGGTATTTGCGGAGCGCGGGCTGGCCGTCGCGGACCTCGCGGACGCGATCGTGGAACGCGTCGACCACCCCGGGGTGGTCGCGCAGATAGAGTGCGTTGACAAATTCGATTTCGGGAAAGAGAGGGGCGACAGCGTCGGACTGCGCGTAGACGCGTTTGACCAGGACGCCGGTGAACAGGAAGTAGGGAAATACAACGATTCGGCGGAAGCCCATTCGAGCAGCGCGCGTCAAAGCCGCCTCGACGCGCGGATGGGCGGCGCTGCTGAAGGCCGCGTCGACCCAGCCGAAGCCCATTCCTTCTCCGAGCATGCGCGCCAGCTTGGAGAAGTTGGAGTTGGCATCAGGGTCGCTCGCGCCGCGCCCGACGACGACCAGAAGGGTCTCGGCATGGGGGATCGCTGGGTCCGGCGCCGCATTGGCGATCCGGTCGGCCGCAGCGCGCAGCAGCCCTGGGTCATTCGCCAGATCGCGTCCCAGGCGGACATCGACCGCGGGATTGCCGGCCATGAAGCTGTTCATCTCCCGCGGCAGGTCGTTCTTGACGTGGCTCGCCGCGAACAGCATGCCCGGGATCGCCAGGATCTGCCGCGCACCCCGTGCTGCCAGGGCGGCGAGTCCGTCGCGGATCGTCGGGCGGGCGAATTCGAGGTACCCGGTGGCGAAGTCGAATTCGGGCAAGCGCGGGCGCAGCGCCGCGGCAACTAATTCGAACTCGGCGATCGCTTCTAAATCTCGACTGCCGTGGCCGCAGATCAGCACCGCCGTTTCGGTCATTTGTTGCTTCCCCCGCGTCCGCAGCGGCAACTGAACGCGCGATGATGCCGGCCGCCGATCCTCGGTTGCTGTCCTCGGCGCGAGCCCCGGCGCCTGGGACAGCGTCAGCCTCGCATCGGACTTAGCACGTGCGGACTGACACCGTCATCTGTAAGGTTGGCCTCCCCGGCAGGTCTTGCCCCTTTCGAACAGAGGAGGATCGGATGAAGATCGAGGGTGGTTGCCTTTGCGGGAAAGTGCGCTATACGGCCGACGCCGAGCCCGTTTTCGTCGGCGTCTGCCACTGCACCGATTGTCAAAAGGAAACGGGGACCGCGTTCAACGTCGTCGTGGCAATTCCACAGCCGGCGCTGTCCCTGCGAGGCGCGTTGAAGACGTACAGCGCTCGCGGCGACAGCGGAAAAGAGGTGCACCGGCAGTTCTGCCCGGAATGCGGATCAACGATCACCTCCGCGCCCGACGCCCTGCCGGGTGTTGAGATCATCAGGGCAGGGACGCTCGACGACAGGAGCTGGGTAACGCCGGTGATGGAGATCTTCTGCGACAGCGCGCAGCCATGGGTGAGCCTCGAGGGCGAAAGGCAGCGCTTCCCGAAAATGCCCGGCTGAGGTTGTCATCGAGGCGGCAGCACATCCCGCGCGGTTTGGTTGAACAGGATCCGCCGTTCGTCATCGGTCGGCGGAGCTGATCGGCGCAATTCTTTGCCCAGATCGACACCCGCTTGGACAGCGGGACGCTGCTTGATGGTCTCGCGCCAGCGCGCGACGTTGGGAAACTCGTCGAGCGGCTGGCCGAGCGGCTTGGCGATCAACACCCACGGCCAGGACGCCATATCGGCGATCGAATAGTCGTCGAGGATGAACTCGCGGCCCGCGAGACGACGCTCGAGAACCCCGAGGCATCGGTTGTATTCATCGGCGTATCGCTTGTGGGAATAAGGGTGCTCACCCGGCGCGTAATTGACGAAATGGCTCAGCTGCCCGGCCATCGGGCCGAGATTGCCGACCTGCCAGAACAGCCACTCCAGGCACTCTTTGCGGCCGCGCCGGCTCTGCGGCATGAACCGCCTGGTCCGCTCCGCCAGGTGGATCAGGATGGCGCCCGACTCGAATACCGCCACCGGCCCGTCCTCGCCATCATGGTCGACGATCGCCGGCATCCGGTTGTTCGGGCTGATCGCCAAGAAATCGGGCCTGAACTGGTCGCCGCGCCCGATATTAACCGGGATCAATCGGTATTCGAGGCCGCATTCCTCGAGCATGATCGCGACTTTCCAGCCGTTCGGCGTCGGCCAGTAATAGAAGTCGATCACGCGCCAGCCTCCGCGCGAAGATCGGCGATCTCCGCGGCCGAATAGCCGAGCTCTGCAAGGATCTCTTCCGTATGCTCGCCGAGCCGGGGGGCGCCGCGACGGATTTCGGAGGGCGTGCCCGAGAAGCGCGCCGCCGGCCTTGCCTGGCGCAGCCGGCCCGCCGCGGGGTGCTCGGTTTCGACGACGATCCCCATCTCGCGTACGTGCGGATGCCGGATGACTTCGTTGCGGGTCAGCACTGGAGCGCAGGGCACCCCGGCCGCCGTCAGGCGCTCGAGCCACTCGGCAGCCGGCCGCGTGAGGAGCGCATCCTGGGTCACCTGCAATCGCGCCTCGATGTTTTTCTGGCGCAATGCCGAGCTCTTGAACCTCTCATCCTCAAGCCATTCCGGCCGCTCGACCACGCGCGCGAGCCCGGCCCACTGGCGGTCGGTCAATGCCGCCACGGTCATGTAACCGTCCGCCGTCTCGTAGATCAGATCAAACGCGCTCGCAGCCTCCTGGCGCGCGGGCTCCTCGCCGACAAAGGTCTGGCTGCCCATATCCGAGGCCCACATGAAGGTGAGCACGGCCTCCAGCATCGAGAGGCGGACATGCTGGCCTTCGCCGCTGCGCTCGCGCGCCAGGAGTGCCGCGGTGATGGCCTGCGACGCTGTAATCGCGGTCAGCTTGTCGGGAAGGATCGTGCGCAACAGGCGTGGGCGCGCTTCATCCGAACCCGCCTGGACCGTTGCCAGCCCCGAAAAGCCCTGGATCACCGGGTCATAGGCCGGCTTCTCGGCATAGGGCCCCTTCTCACCGAAACCGCTAATCGAGACATAGACGATCTTAGGCGATACGGCACGAACGGCCCCCTCGCCGACCCCGAGCCGCTCGGCGACGCCGGGACGGAAGTTCTGAACAAATACATCGGCACCGGCGACCAGCCGCATCACGGCCGCTAACCCGGCCGCGGTCTTCAGATCGAGCACGATCGAGCGCTTGTTGCGGTTGTTGTTGAGGAACGACGCGGTGAACCCGGCTCGCCGGTTGCCGCCGGCGCGGGTGGCATCGCCGCCGTCCGGGGCTTCGACCTTGATGATGTCGGCCCCTTGGTCGCCGAGGATCATCGTGCCGAGCGGCCCGGCCACGTTCGAGGTCAAATCGACGACCCGATAGCCGTGCAGTGGTCCTGGCATCACCTAACCTTTCATATGCAGCAAGTTCTAGCTTTTCTGCAGGAATGATGCGTGATCTCGGCGAGAAGAGAAATTCATTTCCCCTCGAGCCCTTACAGTAGCGGCCTCAAGCGAGATGGCATGCCACCCGCGCGCCCGCGATTTCGCGCACGACGGGCTTCTCGGTGCGGCAGCGATCGATCGCCTGCGGGCAGCGCGGATGGAAGGCGCAACCCGGTGGCAGCTCGCGCAATAGCGGTGCGAGGCCGGGAATGCCGACGAGCGCGCCGCGCGCCTCGATGGAGGGCAGTGCCGCGATCAGTGCCCGCGTGTAGGGATGGCGCGGGCTGGCGATGATGTCGGCGATCGGCGCCACCTCGACCAGGCGCCCCGCATACATGACGCCGAGGCGGTCGACGAATTGCGCCATCAGCCCCATATCGTGGCCGACGAGGATCACCGCCGCTGCGAGATCCTGCTGCACGCGCGCCAGGGTCGCCATCACCTGGCGCTGGACGACGACATCGAGCGCGCTCGTCGGCTCGTCGGCGATGATGACCCTGGGGCGCAACGAGATGGCGATCGCGATGCAAGCGCGCTGCTTCATGCCGCCCGAAAGCTCGTGCGGGTACATTCGCGCGACGTCTTCGGAGAGGCCGACTTCAGCGCGCAAGGCGGCTACGCGCCGCTCTTCCTCACCGCGGCCGAGGTGCCGTCCGTGATCGGCAAAGGCGTCGGCGATCTGCTGCCCGATGCGCATCACCGGGTTGAGCGAGTTCATCGATCCCTGCGGCACGAGTGCAATGCCGGCGAGCCTCAATGCCCGGATACCGTCCTCGTCCAGTTCCGCGAGCCGCGTGCCGGCCAGCCACACCTCGCCCGACTCGATGCGGCCGGGCGGCTTGATCATCCGCAGGATCGACAATGCCAAGGTCGATTTGCCCGACCCGGATTCGCCGGCCAGCCCGAAACGCTCGCCCGGCATCAAGGCGAAGCTGACGTCGTCGACCGCCTGCACCCAGCCCTGCGGATGGTCAAAGCCGACGCATAAGCCTTCAACGCGCAGGACGGGCTCGTTCACACGCTCCTCCGCAGCCGCGGATTGGCGATCTCGTCGAGCCCGACGGTCAGAAAGAAGAGGCCGAGAAAGACCGTCACGATGATCACCGTCGGTGCGGTCCACCACCACCACCAGCCGTTGAGCATCGCGGCGTTGAAATTGACCCAGTAGAGCGTCATGCCGAGGGTCGGGGAATCGATCGGGCCGAGGCCGAGGACTTCGAGGCCGATCGAGGCGAGGATTGCCGAGGAGACCGCGTTGACCAGGGTGGCAGCCAGATAGGGCAAGAGGTTCGGCATCAGCTCGAAAAAGATGATTTGGGGTCCGTTCATGCCGGAAAGCCGCGCCACTTCGACATAGCCGCGCTCGCGCAATGACAATACCTGGGCGCGGATCGTGCGGGTCGGATAGAGCCAGGCGAGGGAGGCGACGACGATCGCCATCTGATTGACCGTCAGGGTGCCCTTGATCGACACGGCGATGATGATCAGGACCAGAAGCCCGGGTACGGTCAGCCCGATATCGGCGACGCCGCGGATGACCGTGTCGAGGAGGCCGCGGTAATAGGCGGCGATGAAGGCGAGCACTGTGCCGAGGCCGACGCCGAGAAAACCGGCGATAAAGCCGATCCGCAAGGTCAGCGGCGTGCCGGCGACCATCACCGCGAGCAGATCGCGTCCCTGCCGGTCGGTGCCGAACGGATAATCGCGGGAGGGCGGGCGCAATGTTGGTGCCGACAATGGCCTAGCATCCTCGGTGTCGACCAGAAGGCTGCCGATCAGCACGAAGAGGACCAGTGCCGTGAGCAGCGCAATGCCGAGCGCCAGAGACGGGTTGCGGCTGACATAGCGGTACAGGGCGTGCATTACGCCCGCCGGTACGAGATCCGAGGGTCGAGCCAGGGATAGATCACGTCGAGCACGAAGGTGGTGAAGCCGAGCGCCACGATGACGGTGAAGACGATGCCCTGAATGACGAAGTGGTCGCTCTCGCGGATCGCCTGATACAACAGCGTGCCGATGCCGGGATAGCCGAAGATCACCTCGACCAGCACGGCGCCGGAGAGGATCTGGCCCAGCGCCAGGGCGAGTGCCGTGACCTGCGGCAGGATTGCGTTGCGGACACAGTAGCGCAGGAACACGGTTGACGCCTTCAACCCCTTTGCTTCGGCGAAGAGGACATAGTCCTCGCCCATTGTCGTGACCATCATGCCGCGCATTCCGAGCGCCCAGCCGCCGGTCGCGACCAGGATGATCGACAATGCCGGCAGCAATGCGTGCTGGACCACATCCCAGGCGAAATGCCAGCTGAGCCCCGGAATTGCACCTGCGGAATAGCCGCCGAAGATCGGCAGGAGCGGCAGCTGAAAGGCCAGGAGATAGGTCAGGATCAGCCCGAGCAGGAAGAACGGGATCGCGTGCAACGCCCAGAGCGGCGGCATCAGCCACAGCATCCAGCGCGGCGCCCGCGGCCAGGCCAAGAGCGCTCCGAGCAAGGTGCCGATGCCGAAGGATAGAAGCGTCGTGGTGCCGAGCAAGCCAATGGTCCAGGGCAGGGCGTCGGCGATTAGCCGGTTGACGGTGCGCGGATAGTTGGCGATCGAGTAGTTGAAATCGAACCGCGAGACGTCCTCGAGATAGGTCAGGTATTGGCGCCACAGCGGCTGGTCGAGGCCGAAGCGGCGTTCGTATTCGCGCGTCATCTCCTCGATCCCGCCCTGCACATAGCCGCCGAGTGCAGCCTGCTGCAACAGCTTGGTGCGCACCGGATCCCGCCCCGACAGTCGCGGCAGAAAGAAGTTGAGGCTGGCCGCCAGCCAGACGATCAGCAGAAACACACCGAAGCGGCGAGCGATATAGACGGCCTGCATCCTTCGCCTTGCTCAGAGTTCTTGCCCCTCTCCGCCCTTGAGGGGGGAGAGGGAGGGACCCGTCGCGGAGCACGGGAGGGTGAGGTGGGCCAGGGCCAGCGCTCTGGGATCCCCCACCTCACCCCTGCCCTCTCCGCCCCCAGGGACGGAGAGGGGTCATAGCGCGCCGTTTTTCGCGCTGCAAACTCACGCCGGCTGCAGGTTCCACAATACCATGGCGAAGGTCAGGTGCCAGTGGGCGCCGTTGACGTAGGCGTTCTCCTCGGTCGGCCAGTTCTTCCAGTAGGTCGTGTTCCACGGGATGCGGTGGTAGTTCTGCACGAGCTGGATATCGGGCAATTCCGGTAGCCAGATCTCCATCGCTCGCCGCCAGATTTCACTCAGCTTTTTGGTGTCGTTCGGATCTGTGCCGTAGGCTTCGTCCACCAGCTTATCGTAGTCGGCGTTCTTCCAGCGCGCGAAATTAGCCTGGTGCGCGCCCGGTACGGCGATCGAGGCGCCCTGGTAGAGCCGCAATGTCTCGTAGGGCTCTTTGACCGAGCCGCCGTGGCCATAGATCGCGGCGTCGTATTCCCCCTTTTGGAACCGGCTGTCGAAGTCGGGCGGCAATGCCATGCCGGCCTCGATGCCCCGGCGCTTGAGCATCTCGACCAGTACCGGGCCCATCGCCGGTCCCGAGGCGCCGAAGCCGATGATGTTGACACTGAGGCGCTTCCCCTGCGGGTCTGCCCATAAGCCCTCGCTATCCTTCTTGAAGCCCTTGCCAGCGAGCAGAGCGTCGGCCTTCTTGGGCGCGAATTCGTTGGTGTCGTATTTGGCCAGGAGATCCTTGACGGCGTCGAAATAGGGCAACAATGGCGGATAAGGCGGCAATGGCAATTGCGAGGGAGTGTTGGCGCCGAGATAGCCCACTTCGATCAATTGCTTGCGGTCGAAGTAGTAGCTCAATGCCCAGCGCACATCCTTGTCATTGAAGGGCGGGCGCTCGTTGTTGACGTAAAGCGAGATCGGCCACCAGTCCATATAGCCGAAGGGCGACGTCTGGCCGGTATGGGTGATGATCTTCGGGTTCTGGCGGAAGACCGTCGGGAAGGTAGCCGGCTGCATCGCGGCGCCGGCGTCGAGTTGGTTGGTGATCAGCGCCTGCGCGGTCTGCTGCTCGCCGGCATTGGGCAGCGAGATGTTGCG
>WNFC01005189.1_pt1 | contig 19414 bp, 14 predicted proteins | sample 5400541 | NCBI WGS metagenome assembly WNFC01 (sample SAMN13153342, study PRJNA577476) | soil metagenome | isolation source: 120 cm saprolite under Douglas fir tree site 2 hole 2 replicate 1 | place: USA:California | collected 2015-04-18 | reverse complement strand
GCCTGCGGACCGGAGGAGACCCGACTATGAAGATCGCCCTAATCGCCGGGCCTATCGGCGCGCCAGCACGATCCACGGCCTACGCCTATCCGGGCGACCCGGCCGCCGCCGTCCTCCCGCTCGCCAAGGCGCTCGCGGGACGAGGCCAGCAGGTCACCGTCTACTCGCGCCGGGATTCCGCGGCGCTCGCCCGCAGGGCCGCTCCGTGCCGCGGCGTGACGGTCGAGTACATCCCGGCCGGCCCGTCGGCGAGACTCACGGATGACGAACTGCTCCCGTATATCCCAGCATTCGCGCGCCAGCTCGCGGAGCGCTGGCGGCGCAGCGCTCCTGATGTCGCGCACGCCTACTCCTGGACCAGCGGCCTGACCGCGCTCGCCGGCGCTCGCGACATCGGGCTCCCGGTGGTGCAGACGTTCCACTCGCTCGAGCCCGACACGGCCAGCGATCGCGGGCAGCCTGCCCGCAGCAGGTCCCAGAGGATCCGGCTGGAGGCCGCCATCGGCCGCGCCGCCCGTGCTGTGCTGGCTGGCACCTCCGATCAGCGCGGTGAACTCGGCCGCCTGGGAGTGCCGCTGGCCTCGGTGAGGGTCGTGCCACCGGGAGTGGATACCAGCACGTTCCGGCCGTCCGGCCCAGCCGCCACCCGCGACCGACGGCCCCGGCTGCTCATGGTCACCGGGCTGGGCGAGCGACAGGGACTCGCCACCGCCGCACGGGCCCTGGCTGAGGTGCCGGATGCCGAACTCCTCGTCGTCGGCGGCCCCGCCCGAAGCCAGTTGGCCGACGATCCCGGGTACCGGGCCCTCACCAAGCTCGCCCGCGAGCTGGGGGTGCACGACCGGCTCCGCTGCGTAGGCACGGTGAGCCAGGCCGACATGCCAGCGCTGATGCGGTCGGCAGACGCGCTCGTGAACCTCACCGCGACCGAGCCCCTCGCCACGGTGTCCCTGGAGGCGATGGCATGCGGCCTCCCGGTCATCGCGTCCGAAGCCGGAATCAACGGGGACGCCGTGATCGACGGCGTCACGGGTTACCTGGTCCCGCCGGCCCGGCCCGCGCTGCTGGCGGCCCGGATACGCCGCCTCCTCGGCAGCCCCATGCTCCGCGAGGGCTTCGGCATCGCCGCGGCGAGGCGCGCCGAGGACCGCTACTCATGGGAGCGCATCAGCCAGGAGACGCTGGCTGTGTACCAGGCGCTGCCGGGGCTCCGGCTCGAGGCCGCGGCGTAGAACCAGCCGTGCCGCCTGCTTCAAGGACGAAGCGGGCGTCGGCGAACTCGGCCAGTGCGTCGGCCTGCCGGCCGCACCGGTACAGCGCCACCATCAGCTGCCCGCGGAACCGCTCGCGGAGCGGATGCTCCCGGATCAGCCCGGCCAGTTGCGGCACGGCCTGGTGATGGCCACCCAGCGCGAGCATCACCTCGATACGTTCCTCGGTCGCGGTCAGTCGCAGCTCATCCAGCCGGACCCGCTCGATGTCGGCCCAGGGACCGGGTATCCCGGACAGCGGGATCCCCTGCCACAAGCCCAGGGCCGCGTCCAGCGACCGGGCCGCGGCGGCCAGGTCACCGGCGGCGCGCGACCTGCGTGCCTGCGACAGATGGTTTTCCAGCGTCTCCGTGTCCAGCTGGCCGGGTTCCAGCCGGAGCAGATATCCCGGCCCGCTGGCCGACAGGACCTGCCCGGGTGCCCGGTGTGCACGGCGTGGTTCCAGCACGCGGCGCAGCCCGGCGACATAGACGTGCACGCTGTTCACCGCGCTGGCCGGCGGGTCTTCGCCCCACATCCCGTCGATGAGTTCGCTGCGCGACACAGCCCGGCTGCCGCGCATGGCCAGCATCCCGAGAACGGCCCGCCGACGCGGCCCGCCCAGTTCCAGTTCGTGCTCAGCATCCTCGGGCGCCGCAACCACAGCACGCTGATCGAGCACTGGAACGGCTCGGCCTGGTCGGTGAACTCCACATCAGTTGTCACCGGCTATGCCGCGCAGCTCACTGGCGTGGTCGACCTGAGCCCGAGCAACGCCTGGGCCGTGGGCAAGGGCGGTGGAGGCTCGCTCCTTGAGCACTGGAACGGCACCACATGGGGCCTCGTGCCGATCCCTGACCCCAAACTTCACGCCTGGTGCCAACGAGTCGATCGCCGCCAGCTCAGCCAGCTGACCGGACCGCACCATCCCGGGAGCGGGCGGACCTGGCCGGTGACCCAACGGTACGCACACGGCCTACCGTCAACGAGCACTTACTTCGCGGCACGGCTCAGCGCGGCGGGCGGGATCAGCCGGAAGCGATGAGATGGAGTCCACACGTTGCCTGCGATCGGGCTGCAGCACCGTGAGGGCGACGACGATGGCCGCCGCCACGAGACCGGCGGCAACCCAGAACGCCAGGTGGTAACCGGCGGTCAGCGACGTGGCCGCGGGCTCGCCGCTCGCGATCAGCGCATTACTCCGGGACGCCGAGACGGTGGCCAGGACGGCGAGTCCTAGCGCGCCGCCGACCTGGGCCGTCGCGTTCACCAGGCCGGAGGCCAGGCCGGCGTCCTGCGGTGTGGCCGCCGACATGGCGAGGGTCATCAGAGCGGGAAAGGCGAGCCCCGCGCCGGCCCCGAGCAGAACCGTGACCGGGAAGACACCGGTCAGGTAGCTGCCATGGGCTGGTACCCGGGCGAACACCACGAGCCCCGCGGCGATCAGCACCAGTCCCGGCAGCATCGTCCCCCGGGCCCCGAAGCGGAGGACCACGCGCTCCGAATACCGCACCGACAGCGTTCCCATCACCACGGCGACGGGCAGGAAGGCGAGACCGATCTCCAGTGAGTTGTAGCCGAGCAGCCGCTGCAGGTACAGGGAGCCAAGGAAGAACATGCCGAACATGCCGGCGGTGCCCAGCACCTGGACCAGATTCGCCCCGGCGACAGCGCGAGACCTGAGGATCCGGACCGGCATCAACGGGTTCCGCGCCGCCAACTGCCTAGCGATGAACGCCCCGAACAAAACGACAGACAACCCGCCCAGCCCGAGCGTCCGGCCGGCGAGCCAGCCGTACTCGGCCGCCGGGCTGACGATAGTGAAAACGGCCAGCATCGTCGCGCCCGTTATCGCAGCGGCGCCCGGGAAGTCGGCGCCTTCAGCCAGCCCGGCGCCGCGGTCACGGTGGACCACCCGCAGCGCCAGTACTGCGGTCACGACGCCGATGGGGAGGTTGACGAAGAACACCCAGCGCCAGCCGACCAGTTCGGTGATGACACCACCGGCCAGCAGGCCCACCGCAGCGCCGGCCGACGCGACGAACGCGTAGATGCCGATGGCCCTCGCACGCTCTCGGGGCTCGGGAAACATGGTCACGATCATGCCCAGGATTACCGCTGACGTGAGCGCTCCCCCCACGCCCTGCAGGAACCGCGCCCCGACCAGCATCCACTCGCTGCGGGCGAGCCCGCAGCACAGCGACGCCGCGGTGAAGATGCCGAGACCGGCCACGAAGACGTTCCGGCGGCCGGCGAGATCGCCCAGCCGTCCGGCCAGCAGGAGCAGGCCACCGTACGCGATCAGGTAAGCATTGACGATCCACGCGAGGCCCGACTGAGAGAAGCCGAGGTCGGTCTGGATGAACGGGAGCGCCACATTCACGATGGTCATGTCCAGGACGATCATCAGCATCCCGGCGCACAGCACCACCAGGGCCGCCCCGCGGGAACGATCATTCATCACAGGTCTTCCTCCGCTGCTCGAACGTGCTCATCCGTACAGACTTGGTACGTAGCCAGAACTCATCGTTCGACATCGGCGGGCACGGAAGGCATCCTCGGGTGAGGTCCGGCGGCGCTTTCGGCCGGGCGGGCGGGGCACGATGGGATGTGTGAACCTGATCCGGCGCGGAAGATATATCGCCGCGCGCCGATGAGTTCTTGTCCTGGGCCTGGTCTAAAGGCAGAGCGCACCTGAAAGGTCGTAACGATGACGGACAGCGCGGTCCAGCAGGAGGAGTTCCTGCCCCGGGCGGAACCGTACCGGCGCGAGTTGCTCGCGCATTGTTACCGGATGCTCGGCTCGGTGCACGATGCCGAGGATCTAGTGCAGGAGACCTATCTGCGTGCCTGGCGCGCCTACGACCGGTTCGAGGAGCGGTCGTCCCTGCGGACCTGGCTCTACCGGATCGCCACCAGCGCCTGCCTGACCGCGCTGGAGAGCCGGAGCCGCCGCCCGCTGCCCAGCGGGCTCGGCGCCCCGAGTGCCGATCCCACGGCCGAGCTGGCCGAGCAGCCCGAGGTGCCGTGGCTGGAGCCGATCCCTGACGCCATGGTCGGCGGAGGGCCGGGGGATCCCGCCACCATCGTGACATCACGGGAAAGCATCCGGCTGGCCCTCATCGCCGCGCTGCAGCACCTGCCGCCGAGGCAGCGTGCCGTCCTCATCCTGAGAGAGGTCCTGAACTGGCGGGCCGCCGAGGTTGCCGAACTGCTCGGCACCACCACCGCGGCCGTGAACAGCTCCCTGCAACGCGCTCGGGCGCAGATCAGCCAGGTGGCGCCGACGGAGGACGCAGTCGCCGAACCCACCACGCCCGAGCAACGAGAGCTGCTCCAGCGGTACGTCGCGGCCTTCGAGAAGTATGACGTCGCCGCGCTGGTCGACCTGTTCAGCGCCGACGCGGTCTGGGAAATGCCACCGTTCACCGGCTGGTACCGCTCCCCCGGCGACATCGGCCAGCTCGTCGCCACCCAGTGCCCCGCCCAGGCGGCGGGCGACTTGCGGCTGATCCCGACCGAGGCGAACGGGCAGCCCGCGTTCGGCATGTACCTGCGGGATGCCGACGGCGAGTATCACGCTTTCCAGCTGCATGTCGTCCACATCACCGCCGCGGGCATCGACCATGTCGCCGCGTTCTTCGACACCTCCCTGTTCGCCACGTTCGGCCTGCCCGCGACCCTGCCGGCCCGGTCATGACCGAGAGCCGGGCGGCGGCAACGCTGTTCGGCGCCGTCGGACTGCTCGAACGCGCGATCAGTTACACCATGGGCAACCTTCATAACGTCACGTCGGCCGCCTTGTCCCGTCCTACACCGTGCCGGGACTGGGACCTGGGTGACCTGCTGGCGCACATGAACGACTCCCTCATCGCGCTGCACGATGCCATCGACCTCGGTCACGTCGACCTCAGCCCGGCCACCGATGGCGCTGATCCAGCCGCCGACCTCGTCGCCGCACTGCGGGAACGGGCGGGCCTGCTCCTCGGGGCGTGCGCCCGCACGGACGGCGACCTGGTCACCGTGGGCGGCTGCCCGGTATCAGCGTCCATCGTGACCAGCGCTGGGGCAGTCGAGGTCGCCATCCACGGCTGGGACGTCGCACAAGCGTGCGGGCGCCCCCGGCCGATCCCGCCGCGGCTGGCCGAGGAACTGCTTGAGCTCTCGCCGCTGCTCGTCACCGCCGCCGACCGGCCGGGACGGTTCGCGGCGCCGGTATCCGTGCCGCCGCGCGCGGGCCCGGCGGACCGGCTGATCGCCTTCCTCGGCCGAGACCCGGGGTGAGGCGCGGGTGCGGTCAGAATTCCGCGTCGAGCGGCAGCCGGCGGACGGCCGTGAGGTAGGAATCCAGCTCCCCGCTGCCGAACCGGCACATCCCGACGACGTGCCAGAACTGGCCGGCGATGTCGCCCTCCTGCTTGTACCGGCCATCGGGCGCCAGCGAAGCCCATCCCTCGGGCAGGCCGAGCAGCGTCAGCCGCAGCCGCGGCGGCTCGCCGCCGGCTGTGTCCCACAGCCCCACCGAGCCGTCGTCGCCGGCGCTGGCCAGCAGCGTGCCGTCCGGGCTGAAGGCGACCGACCACACCCGCCCGCTGTGCCCGGCGAGGGTCTGCTGGAGGGCTCCCGTGCGTGCGTCCCACAGCCGCACCGCCAGGTCGTCCCCCGCCGTGGCGAGCATCGCGCCGTCCGGGCTGAACGCGGCTGACCACAGCCGTCCCCGGTTCCCGGTCAGCGTGTGGATGAGCGCGCCGGAGGCGACGTCCCACAGCCGGGCGGTGCCGTCGTTGCTCGCACTGGCCAGCATCGCGCCGTCGGGGCTGAACACCACCGAATAGACGCGGTCGCCGTGGCCGGCCAGGGTGGCCACGCAGACGTCCTTCTCGACATCCCAGAGGCGCACCATGCGGTCGTCGCAGCCGGTCGCCACCCGGGTGCCGTCGGGGCTGAACGCGATGGAACGCACCCGGCCGCGGTGCTCGGCGAAGGTCCGGATGCCCCGGCCCGTCGTGCAGTACCACAGCCGTACCGTGTCGTCGTCGTTGGCGGTCGCGAGCACGTCGCCATACGGGCTGAAGGCCTCCGCCCACAGATGGTCGGTCTCGACGTTCATCTCGCGCTCATAAGCGCCGGACCGGGTGTTCCAGAAGTAGACCCCGCCGTCGTTGCTCGCGGTGGCGAGCCGGTCGCCGACCGGGCTGAACAGCACTGAGATCAGCCGGTCAGCGGTGCCGCTGAACTCTCTGAGCCGCTGGCCGGTGCGCGGCTGCCACAGCCGTACGATGCCGTCGTTGCCGCTGGTGGCGAGCAGATCACCGGCCGGGCTGAACCGTACCCCGGTGATCCGCCGCCCATGGCCGCGCAGCACGTGCCGGCATTGGCCGCTGGCTGGATCCCACAACCGGACAGTTCCGTCGTTGCCGCTCGTCGCGAGCTGGCCCCCGTCCGGCCGGAACACCATCGGCCACACCGACGCCTTGTGCCCGGTCAGCAAGTGCCTGGCCTGCCCGGTGGCCGCGTCCCAGAGCTGGACGTTCCCGTCGCTGTCGCAGCTGGCGAGCTGGTCACCGCCGGGGCTGAAGGCGACCCAGTAGACCGCCCCTCCGTGCCCGGCCAGCTCGCCAACGGCGCGCCCGGTCCGCGGATCCCACAGCCGGATCCGCCCATCCGTGTCGCCGCTGGCCAGACGGGAGCCGTTGGGGTCGAACGCGAGCGTATAGATGGCCCGGCTGTGGCCGGCCAGCTCGTGGCGCAGTTCGCCGACGGCGGGATCCCACAGGCGGACCGTCCCGCCGCTGTCGCCCGTGGCGAGCAGGTCGCCCTCGGGACCGAACGCGGCACGGTACACCGGACCGTGGTGACCGCCCAGCTCACGCGTCATTGTGCCGGTGGCCGCGTCGTACAGGCGCAGCGTCACCCGGTCACCCACGGCGAGCAGCGTCCCATCAGGGCTGAAGGCCGCGGTGTATACCGGTGCGGTGTGGCCGGGCAGCGCAAGCCGCAGCCGGCCATCCTCGACGTCCCACAGCCGCAGTACGCCATCGCCGTCACCGGTGGCGAGCAGGCCTCCGCGAGGGCTGAGCGCCATCGGCCACACCCCGCCCCGGTGGCCGTCAAGGACCCGCAGGCACTCACCGGTAGCCGGATCCCAGAGCCGGACGGTGCCGTCGCTTGACCCGGTCGCCAGCACGCCGTCGCCCGGGCCGAACGCGACCGCGTAGACCCGCCCGCGGTGCCCGTGCAGCGTGCGTATGGGTAGGCCGGAGATGCTGTCGCAGATGAGCACGCCGCCGTCGTCATTGCCGATGGCCAGCAGACCGCCGTCACCGCTGTAGGCCACTGGCTCGGGGAGCCGGCTGGTCTGCGGGTGGAACCCGTATGGCACGCCGATCGCCGCGGGTGCGAGCTCGACTTCAACCGGCTGGCCGGGCGTGATCGCCGCGCCATGCAGTTCGGCCGCGTCGGCCAGCCCGGCGTCGGCGGTCACGTCGATGAGGGCGGCGCGGACCCACCTGCTGTCGGCCAGTGCCGCGCCCCGCAGGTCGGCGCGCGCCATCCGGGCCCGGGTCAGGTCAGCGCCGCGGAGGTCCGCCCCGGCCAGCCGGGCCTCGTCCAGCCGCGCGCCGGCCAGCGTGGCCTCGCGCAGGATGGCGTTGCTCAGGTTCGTGCCGACCAGCCGGGCATCGCTGAGGTCGGCGCCGGTCAGGTCGACCCCCGCCAGCTCGCGGTAGGACAGGTCCTCCCCCTGCAGCAGCGCACCGCGCAGGTCGGTCTGCACCGGCGTGCGCAGCCGGGTGCTGACCTTCAGCGCATTGGCGCGTGCCACCTCGTCGGCGCCGGAGTCGGCCAGGACCCGCCCGGCCCAGGCCCGGCACGTCTGGCTGCCCGCAAGGTCACAGAGGAAGTCGACGGTCAGCTGCGACAGCGGCCGGGCCGACAGTGGCGCCGGGTCGGCCGCACCGCCAGTGAGCTGCCTGCCGATCTCCGCGGCGACGAGCCATTCCGCGACCGAGGCATGGATGAAGCCGAACAGTCCCGCGTCGGTCCGTACCAGCAGGCTCCCGGCGCCCACGGCATGGGCTCGCTGGCCCAGGGAGAGCCGGCCGCCCGCGAGGTCAGCGAGCGTGTCCGCGACCTCGGCCAGGGCGGCCAGCCGGAGAAAGGACTCTCCCGTTTCCCACAGCCGCATCGCCAGGGTGGTGACGGCTCGCCACAGCTCGTCGAGCTTCAGCCCGACCGGCGTCCCTGGCACCCGGTGCGTGCGCTGCTCCTCATGGCGCAGCCAGGTGCCCAGGATCTCCTCATACAGCCCGGCCGCGCTGATCGTCTGCTGGGTGCCGGCCACCGCACGCAGCCGGCTCTCGTCCAGGTCGGCGATGAAGGACAGCATGCGCGGATTACGGGACAGGCCGAGCAGGTCCTGGATGCCACTGAGCAGCCGCAGCCGATCGTCGGCGGCCTGCTCGTCGCCGTCGTAGCGGGCGATCAGGTAGGCACGGATCTGTGCTGGAGTGAAGTCCTCGATGGCGAAAACCCGTCGGCTGGGCAGCGAGCCGACCCGTTCGCCGAGAGCGGTCAGCACCTGCTCATGCGACTTGAAGTGCTGTGTCCGGCTGGCCACCACGATCTTCGCTTTACCCTCGGCCGCCTGGACCAGCGTGTCCAGGTGATCAGCGGCGCGCTCGTAGGTGACCCGGGTGACCAGTTCGTCGAAGCCGTCGAACAGCAGCACAATGCGTCCCTGCCGCAACATGTAGCGGAACGCCTTGAGGTCGATGAGATCCTCGCCGTGATTGGCCAGGTGCGCGGCCACCAGGCCATCCACCGAGTGCGCCTTGTCCAGGGCGCGCAGCTCGATGAGGAGCGGGACCAGGTGGGGCAGCTCGACCGGAATCCGGCGGGCTACCTCGTGCAGCGCGAACGTCTTGCCGCGCCCGAAATCGCCCAGCACGAGCACGAACCGGCCGTGGTCGGCCGCCAGCTGCCTGAGTAGCTCGTCGGCCAGGTCGTCACGCACTCCAGGGGAGGACCGGTCCAGCTCCCTGAATCGCTGCGGCACGTACAGGCCCGGTGGATACAACGGGTCGGCGGCCACGCGGGCGGCCTGGCCCGCCACGTAACCGCGCAAATCGAGCAGTCCCTGGAACTCGATGAAGCTGCGCAGCCGCACACCTCGCCGCAGCGCCTCCTCGCGGAGCATCCGGGGCGGCTGCGGGCCCTCGTAGACCAGTTCGGAGCCGGGCTCGGGCTGTCCCGTGTGCACCAGCCGCAGGAATGCGGCCAGCTCCTCGCGGGTCGGCTCACCCACGTGCGCCGCGATCCGCCACTGCCGGATGAACCCCTCCTCCTGATGCGTGACCAGCAGGTGCGGCATCTCTCCTTCGACGCGCCGGATCTTGGCGTGCTCATGCCGGGTCTCGCAGACCTCCGCGATGCGGTCAAGCAGCATGCTGGCCGGGCTCGCGGGCCGGTCGGGCTCGGGCGGCGGCGCGGCCCCAGCCGCCACCCCCGGCTGACCGGCATGCTCCGCCTCGCCCTGATCGGCGCGTCCGGTGGCGAAGGTGCCGCCGGTCGCCTCCCACCGCCGCGCGAGCCGCACCGGGCCATCACCGGTGCCATGGCGGGCACTCCAGCGGTCCAGGCCATCCGGGGTGAGCCGGAGAAACTGGTGCTGGCCAGGGGACGCGGCGGGCACCACGAGCAGCCCGGAGGCGAGTTCCTCGGCCTGGTCGCCACCGGGCCCCGGGCCGTGCAGCAGCAGGCTGAGCCGCGGTCCGAGCAGCCGGTCGACCGTGCCGGCGTCGCGCAGCAGCGCGGCGTCGCGGCCGGCGGGCACGGCGCCCGGCGCGGGGTCGTGCCTGACCACGCCGATCCGCAGCCAGCCGGCCCGCTCGAATCCGGCCAGTTGCTCGGCGAACCACGCCGCCTGAGCCTCGCCGATCCAGCCGTAGTCGTCCTCCGGCCGGTGACTGCCGGCCATCGTCGAGTTCAGCCCGGCGACGGCGACGCGCAGGTCGGGCAGGGCGAACAGGCTCCAGGGCTGCGCGCTGTCGAACACCGGACCGTCGAGTCCGCGGTAGAACTCACCGAACAAGCTGGCGAAGTGACGCCATTTCGGCCAGTACGGCGGCTGCGGCTCGACGTCGTCGGCCTCGCAGGTGGCGAAGTACGCGCGGCACGCGGCCTTCGTGATGTCGCGCCCCCCGGGAACGATCACGACACGCTGCGGCTCCAGACCGAGGAGCGCGCGCAGCCCGGTGAGAAACGCGAGCGCCTCGTCGCATTCGCGCAGGCTGCCCGATTCCGTCAGGTCGCCGGTGACCACCATGAGGTCGGGCCTGGGCATGCCGACCGCGGCGAGCTGGGTGACATCGGCCCAGATCCGGGCCTGTAGCTCGGCGGCGGACAACCGCTCACCCGAGGCCGCGAGCCCGCGCCCGAACCGTGGACCTGCCACCTGCAGCAGGGTGACCTCGGAGCGGGGCTCGGTCGGGCCAGGAAGCGCGGGCGGGTAGAAAGGCGCGGTGGCCGGTGCCCGGCGGGCGCGCGGCACCGCCGACGCGGCTGGCGCGCGCGTGGCCGACGCGTGCGTGGCCGACGCGTGCGTGGCCGACTCGGGCCCGGCCGACGCGGCCTGCGCGGCGTCCGCGGGCGCCGCCGCGGGGAGAACCTGACCCACGATGGTCTTGCCCGGGTGCGGGTAGCTCACCTCCCGCTGCTTGGCCCTCCCGGCGAGCGCGTGCCCGACCCGCTCAAGCAGCAGCTCACGGGCCTGGCCCGGATCGGTCACGCCAACTAGGTCGATGTAGGTGATGGTGGCGAGCAGGCCATCGAGCGGGCAGTCCTCGACCCGGACGGTAACTAATCTGCCCGCCGGGTTGGCTGGGTCGGCCCGCAGTGCCGCCTGCCACTCCAGCCGGCCATAGGTGGAGTTCACATAGTGCTGGGAAAGCACGGCGACCACGGCGGCCGCCTGGCTGAGGCCGCGGTCCATGAAGTCAATGAAGTTCGTGCCCGGCACGAAATCCCAGGCCTGCAGCATCGTCCGGTAACCAGCGGCTTCGAGTTCCCAGGCCATCCAGGTGGCCCAGCGCTCGTCCGCGGGAGAATAGCTGACAAAGATCTGGATCGGCCCGTTCGCTCCCCCGGCACCGGCTGACCGGCTCATTGTCTCAGTATCCCCCTTGAGCGCGTTATTTCGGTATCCCGCCTGACCCTGTGTTCGGCAGGGTTGTGATCGGCAGGCCCTCCGGCGCTCATCCTCCTCCTCGCGAAGCCTTCGCGCTGTGCTCGCCGTCCCTCGCTGGAGGCTCGGAGCTGTGCGACGATGACGGGTGTGCCCGCCGCCGACCCTGACCAGGCCGCGCACTCCGGACACACCGGCAACGCGCAGAGCCGGCTGACGGCGTTTCGGCGGACAGCACTGTGGTGGGCGGCACTGTGGCGGGCGGCACTCCGGCGGCCCGCGCTGGACTGGATCACGGCCGGGCTTGTCCTGCTCGGCTTGATCTTCGTCGCGACGGGCCTGCTCCCGCGCGCCGACACCGATGCGACGATCCGGCGGATCCTCCCGCTGCTGCTCTTCCTGGGTACCGTCATCGTGCTGGCGGAGTTGACCGCGGACGCGGGGGTCTTCGACGTGATCGCGGTCCGGATCGCCGGCCTGGCCCGCGGCAGTTACCCAGCGCTCTTCGTTATGTGCGTGTTCTTCGCCGCCACCACCACCGCTGTACTCAACCTGGACACCACCGCGGTGCTGCTCACGCCCGTGATGCTCGCGCTGGCCCGCCGGGCGGGCATCGCCGTCATCCCGCTCGCCATGACCACGGTGTGGCTGGCCAACACCGCGAGCCTGCTGCTGCCGGTGTCCAACCTGACCAATCTGCTGGCGGCGAACCGGGTAGGGCTGCCCGCCGCTGCGTTCGCCAGCCGGATGTGGCCCGTGCAACTGGCCTCCGTGGCCGTGACCATGCTTTTCCTATGGGTGTTCTACTGGCGGCGTGGCGAGCGCGGCATGGACCGCTACGACCCGCCGCCGCCGCGCCGGCCCGATGACCCAGTGCTGTTCTGGGTGGCGGCGCTGGCCTGCCTGCTGTTCATCACCTTGATCGTCGTCACGGGCATCCAGCTCGGCTATGCGTCCGCGATAGCGGCAGCGCTGGTCGTGGCGGCGTTCGCGGCCCGCAAGCGGGCCGTGCTGCGGCCGCGGCTGGTCCCGTGGCGGCTGCTGGTGTTCGTGGTCGGGCTCTTCCTGGTGGTGCAGACGGTGAGCCTGCACGGGCTGGCCGTGGTGACCCGCGCGCTCATCGGCAACGGGACTGGCCCGGTGGGCGCGCTGCGGGCGGCGGCGACCGGTGCCGGGCTTTCCAACGCGGTCAACAACCTGCCCGCCTACGTGGCGGGTGAGGCAGTCATCCCATTCAGCCACCACGAGCAGCTACTGGCCCTGCTCATCGGCACCAATGTCGGCCCCATCGTCACGCCGTGGGCGTCGCTGGCGACCCTGCTGTGGTACGAGCGGTGCCGCGCCTACGACGCCGTGGTGCCGCTGCGCAAGTTCATGCTCACCGGAGCGGGTCTCGCCGTCTGCGGCATCTGCGCCGCCGTAGGCGCGCTGCTGCTTACCCAGTGAGCTGCTTACCCAGTGAGCGCTCTACCAGTCCGCGGCGGTATCCAGATCCGCCACTTGCGGCACGATGCGCGTGGCCGCGGCGACAAGCCCGGTGAGCCGCCCGATGTTGGCGGGATGACCGGCCACGAAGCTGCGACCGGACGCCGGCCGTCCGATCCGGTCGTCAAACGGCTGGCCATCGAGGCCGCACACGGCGATGCCCGCTTCGGCCGCGATCAGGGCACCCGCCGGCAGGTCCACCGCCTCAGCCCGGTACCCGACGATGCCGTCGATGTCACCGCGGGCCAGCATCACCCAGGCCAGCAGCGGCGCCCAGAGCTGGAGCACCCGGCGCGCGGTGGACTCGAGCACCAGCTTCAGCGCCCGGGCGGCCGCGTCCTCGCGCGCCACGCCATGTCCCTGGGTCCAGGCGAGCAGCGGCCCGTAGCGGGCCGGCCGGCAGGAGGGTGCGGGCAGCCGGCCGCCGGGCCCGAACGCGCCACCGCCGCGGACCGCCGACCACGTCTGCCGCAGCACCGGGTCGTGCACCACGCCCAGCACCGGCAGGTCGCCCGCGCACAACGCGATCCCGACCACGTAGGCCGACAATCCGATGGCCAGGTTGTTCGTGCCATCCAGCGGATCCACCAGCCAGGTGCAGCCGCTGGCCCGGTGGCCGGCCCGGCTGACCCCGGGCCCGGCAGAATCGAGCAGCCCCGACTCTTCGGCGATGATCCGGTGCACCGGGAAGACGGCCCGTATTCGGTCGATGATCATCTTCTCGGCGGCCAGGTCGAGGTCGGTGACGATGTCGCCGGTGGAGTCCTTGACCCGCGTCCCGATGCCACGGCGGGCCGACCCGCGCAGCAACGTGCCCGCGGCCTCAGCCGCGGCTACGGCCAGCTTGCGGGCCACCTCCAGATCAGGCGTGTCAGTGTCTCCTGCTCGCCTCCGGGGCCCCGCCCGCCTCCCCATTCCCCCTTCACTGCGCCGCCTTCCCTCGTCGCTCATGGCCGGCTCCTCAGTCCAGGCGGCGCCGCGCCCCTCCGGCTCGCTCATGCGGCGCCCGCCGCCTGCAGCCGGTCCGCGATCAGGAGGGCGGCACGTGCCGTCTCCAGCACGTCGCAGCGCGACCGGGTGAGCGTGTGACTTCGGGTGTGTACCGGGCCCAGCGTCAGGTCAGCCGCATCCGCGCGGCCGCGGCCCAGCACGACGGTCGCGACGTCCTGCTCGCCGGGCGGCACGGTCGCGTGGAATTCTCCGGCGAGCAGGGAGTACACGGATCCGGCGCGGTAGACGTCGTCCGCCTCTGGCTGGTAGGACACCAGCCTTCCAGTGGCGTGCAGTTCGTCCACGTCGCCGCGGCTGCGCACCTCGAAGACGCGATGCGTGGCCGAGCCGGGCGNCGTGGCGGCTGCCTGGTGTCCAGAGGTGTATGCACACCCCGTGCCCGGGCAGACGCTGGGCCGGGAAGCAGAAAAACCCGAGGGGATGCCGCACAGCAGCCAGGTCACGGGCGCCGCTGACGATATCGCGCAGCAGCCTTAACGCCCATTGCGGGACCGAGTCCGCGGCCGTGCCACGCTGGATCGCGGTCTGGATGTTCGCGTAGTCCATCACTGATACGGATTCCTGGCTTGCAGGGCTTTGCCGATGATCTCGGCGACGTCGCGATCGCTGAACGCCCGCGGGATGGGCAGGTCCAGTTCCGTGAAGAGCTTGCGGGTCTCATCCACGGTGGGCTCGTCGCTCAGCGTGGTCCGGTCCAGCTGGCTGATCAGGACCGGCCTGGACTGCCGCAGGCTGGCCATCAGCTCGCGGCTGTAGATCTCGTAGTAGTACTTTCCCGGCTCCAGCATCATGGCCGGGAACTGCGGGTCTTCCTGGGTGATGATGAGCTGGTGCGGTGTCAGGTCCCAGCGGAAGGTGGTCATCACCGACGAGAGCCCGACTTCGATGGTGACAAAGCTGAAGCGCTGCCAGTACCAGCATGCGGCCAGGACGGTCGCATACGACTCTTTTCTGGTGCGGTCCACCGTCCAGATCTCACCGGTGGAATCGGGCTGGTCGGAAAGGGAGCGGCGGAATTGCGCGTAATCTCCGCATAGTTTCTCGTCGCTCGGATCGATGATCTCGAGCTGTATGTGCATCGTGTGCTTCCTGCGGCGGGCGTTGCTGATGCAGCCGGGCATCGTCACCGCCCGCAGGAACGTGCCCGTGCCACCCTTGAAGACCCACCGGTCGGTGTTGCGGCGCGCCTCCTCAAGCGCCAGGCCGACCTCAGCGCCATGCAGCACGCGGATATAGGAGTTCTCGGTCAGCGCCCGCCGGGTGCTCTCCACGGTGCTTTTCAGCTCATCGAGCCGCGCCGGCATCTCGGAGAGCATGCCCTCGGTGGTCTGCAGCACTTCGTGGATCTTGGTGTCCATCGCTTCCTCGCGAGCCCGGTTGCGCAACGCGGAGGTGGCCACGAGGCCGAGGGTCAGCAGGACCGCGCCACTGACGTCGGCGGGGCTGACGATGTCGGCCAGCGCGAGGATTCCCACACCGCCAGCGAGAATGAGCGCGAGCGCGCTGTCGGCATACTTGTTGAGCCACGCCGCTAATCGCGCCATATCGGCACCCCCGGCCGTCGGTTCAACTCATGGTAACGAGCCTGGCGCAGCTGCGGCAGCAGGGCCGCCGACATGCCACACGTAGAATCAAGATCTACAATACGGGTGAGCCGCCACGCCCGGCCGGCGTCGCCTCCGTGAATGACTGAGGTCGCTACCAGCAGGACGCCGGCCGCTGCAGGTGGATTTCGGGAGAAGAAGCATGGCGCGTTCGATGTGGTCGGGATTTCTGAGCTTCGGGCTGGTGAGCGTCCCGGTGGGCCTGTATACGGCGACGGCGGACCAGACGATTCATTTCAACCAGCTGCACAAGGGCACGTCGAACCGCATTCGCTACAAGAAGGTCGACGAGGTCACCGGCGAGGAGGTCACCAACGCGGACATCGTGAACGGATTCGACCTCGGCGGTGAGTACGTCGTCGTCACCAGGGAGGAGCTCAAGGAGGTTGCTCCCGGCAAGTCGGAGACAATCGAGATCAGTGACTTTGTCGATCTTGACCGCATCGACCCGGTGCATTTCCGGCAGACCTACTACCTCGCGCCGCGGGGGAAGGGCGCGGACCGCGCCTACGCGCTGCTCCGGCAGGCCATGCGCGAGACGGGCAAGGTCGGCATCGCCACCCTTATCCTCCGGGACAAGGAGCACCTCGTTGCGGTACGTCCCGGTGAGGATGTCCTGATCCTGGAGACGATGTATTTCGCCGACGAGATCCGCACGCCGAGCGAAGAACTCGATAGCCTGCCGCAGGACGTCAGCTTTGCGGGACGGGAGCTGGAGGTCGCGAAGAAACTGGTCGAGTCGCTCTCGGTGGAGTGGTCCCCCGAGGATTACCACAACACCTACCGCGCCCGGGTCGAGGAGCTGATCGAGCGAAAGCGCGAGGGACACGCGGTCGTCTTCGAGGAGGAGCGCCCGAAGTCCAATGTCATCGACCTCATGTCGGCTCTGGAGGCATCAGTTGCCCGTACGGGGCAGTCACGGGCGACGGAGACCGCCGAACCGGCCGCGGATCAGTCGGCCAAGCCGGCCAGGACGGGCAAGCAGCAGGACCTTCAGTCGATGAACAAGGCCGAGCTGCTGGCCCGCGCCGCCGAGCTGGACGTCCAGGGACGCGCGAAGATGTCCAAGCCGCAGCTCATAGAGGCGATAGCTGAGGCGGCCGCGCCGAAGCGGCGGGGCCGGAAGATTTCTTAGATATCGGCTCCGCGGCCGGCCCGGCGGGAGGCAGACTGTCGGCCCCTGGTGATAGATCAGGAGGGTGAAAGGAGCCCTCATGCCCGAGCCCGCCCTGGTCATCGAGACGTGCGTCGAGTGCGAGCAGGACCTGGAGCACTGCCACGGGACGGCGATCGTGCACTGTGACGGCACGGGCGATTGCGCCGAGGACCCAGGCTGCCGTCTGGCCGTTGAGCAGCATCTTTTCGAGATCTCGTGCGGCGAGGTGGAGTGCTCGTGCGCTGCCCCGGACCCCTGGGCGGCCTGGCCCGGAGAGCAGGCCGCGGCGTCGTGACCCGGGTACGGCCGGCGAATCACGACTCAGGTCACTAAGGCCAGGGGGGCGAACAGGTCGCCGAGCCGTTCGACGCGGTCGAGAACCTCGGTCGCGGTGAAACGCAGCCGGGCCGGGTCACCGCCCCGATCGCAGTCCTCCACCTCATTCCAGGTGACCGGCGTCGAGACAGTAGGATCGGCGGCCCCGCGAAGCGAGTAGACCGCCACCGTCGTCTTCGCCGGGTGGTTCTGGCTCCAATCGATGAGCACCCGGCCCCGGCGCAGCGTCTTGGTCATTTTCGTCACGACAAGCCCGGGATGATCTTTCTCGATCGACTGGGCAACGCCGAGAGCGCGTTCCCGGGCCGTGTCCCACTCGGTCCGGGCCGGGAGCTTGAGGTAGACCTGGAGACCTTTCGACCCGCTTGTCTTCGCTACCGGCTCGCGGCCCCTCCCGGCCACGCGGCCGTAGATCCACGATGCGATGCGGCAGCACTCCACGATCGAGGTTCCCGGGCCCGGATCGAGGTCGAACACCATGTGGTCTGGCCGACCCGGGAGCGGGCGGCGGCGCCCGGCATGCCAGAGGGGCACGTGGAACTCGATCGCAGCCAGGTTCGCCGCCCAGATCAGGGTCGGCCTGTCCGCCACCACCGCGTACTCGACTTCCCCGTCGGGAGAACTGCCCCGCCCCCGCCCGGTGCCGACCGAGGGGACCTTGATGGTCTGGACCCAGGGCGGCGCGTGCGATGGCACATGTTTCTCGATGAAGGAGTTGCTGCTGACGCCGTCAGGGAAGCGGCGCAAGGTGACGGGGCGATCCTTCAGGTGAGGCAGCATCACCGCAGCGATCCGGGCGTAGTAGTCGAGCATGGCTCCCTTCGTGAATCCGCTGGCCGGATAGAGCAGCTTGTCGAGGTTCGATAGCACGAGGCGCCGGCCGTCCACCTCCGTCTCGACGCGATCAGGGCTCACTGGTGACCTCCCCCGGGTCCTTGTCGGGCCGCAGGCCACGCCAGGACGGGTGGCGAAGGTGGCCGTCCGCGGTCCGGTTGCTGTAGCGGACCTCGCCGACGATGACGGGCCGCACGAAATGCGCCAGTTTCGCGACTGAGGGGCTGACCCGGGAGGAGAACGGGCTCGTCTTCCTGGCCAGAGGCTGAAGGGCGCCGAGGAGTTCACGGCGTGCCTCCTCGCCGAAGCCGGTGCCTACCTTGCCGACATAACGCAAGCCATCCACCCCCGGTATCCCGAGCAGGAGCGCGCCGAGCTCGCCTGATCGCTCTCCGTTGCCCTCCGTCCATCCACCAATGATCACTTCCTGGGTCCTGAAATTCTTCACCTTGACCCACTCGCCGCTGCGCCGGCCGGCCCGATAGGGCGAGTCCCGGCGCTTGGCGACGATGCCTTCGAGGCCGCGTTCCTGCGCGGCGGCCAGGACATCAGCGCCGGACACGTCGCGGAACGAGTCGCCGGTGGCGAGCGAGGGACCGGACAGGGCGAGAGACTCAAGGCGCTGACGGCGCTCGTCGTAGGAGAGATCGAGCATCGGCTGCCCGTCGAGGTGCAGCACGTCGAAGACGACATAGCTGACCGGGACCTGCCGTGCCCGCCTGCTGATCTCGGCGCTGCCGGACAGATGCAGGCGCTGCTGAAGCTGGCCGAAACTGGGCCGCCCGTCGGGGCCGAGAGCGACAAGTTCCCCGTCGAGGACAGCGGGCCGCGCGCCGAGTTGCTCCCCGACCTCACGCAGCTCAGGAAACTTGGCCGTGATGTCCTTGTCTGTCCTGCTCAGAGCGCGGACCCGGCCGCCGTCGACGTAGGCGACCGCCCGTATGCCATCCCATTTGACCTCATAGGCCCATTCCTCGTCGCGGGCCGGCAGCGGTCCGGTTACCGCGAGCATGGGCTCGATCCGTTCGGGAAGTGGCTGGAAGCCTTCCCGGATGGGATCCATGCGATGGATCATCCAGTTCTTCCCGCCGGTCGCGAACAGGACGTAGCGGCCTTGCGCCTTCGACCCATGCAGCACGACCTTGACCTCGGTCTCGGTCCACTTCTCGAGATCGTAGTCACCGTGATCCCAGAGGCCTACACGCCCGCCGCCGTACTCGCCCTTCGGGATGTCACCCTCGAAGCTCCCGTACTCCAGCGGATGGTCTTCGGTATGGACGGCAAGATGGTTGGTGGCCGGGTCCTCGGGGACGCCCTTGGGCAGCGCCCACGACACCAGGACGCCGTCGTGCTCGAGGCGGAAGTCCCAGTGCAGCGCCCGCGCGTGGTGCTCCTGGATGACGAACACCGGTCTGGCGCCGTCCCGCGGTGGGCGAGGCTGCTCCGTCTCCATCGGCTCCGGGGTCCGGGCCGGATCGCGCTTGGCCCGGTAGGCACCGAGCCGACCGCCATCAGCCATAGCAGGCTCCTCTGCCATAGCAGGCTCCTCAGCCAT
>WNFC01007424.1_pt1 | contig 19419 bp, 21 predicted proteins | sample 5400541 | NCBI WGS metagenome assembly WNFC01 (sample SAMN13153342, study PRJNA577476) | soil metagenome | isolation source: 120 cm saprolite under Douglas fir tree site 2 hole 2 replicate 1 | place: USA:California | collected 2015-04-18 | reverse complement strand
TCGTCACGCTTGCCGCTGGCAAAACCGTCGATGGACTGGCGATGCTGCTTGACCCGCATCGCCAGCACCGCTTGCTCCTCGTCGTCACTCAGCGCGACCGTGGAACGCAGGCGGTCGATCTCGGCCTGCTGCTCGGGCGAGAGCACGGCATTGTCCCCGTGCAAAATGAGCCCCGCTTTGGAAAGCGCACGCGTGAGCTTGGCCTGCTGCTCGGCCTTCAGTTGCGAAATCAGCCCGCGGATCTCGTCCCGCCGCAAGGCATCCGCCGCGCGCATCGCGTCCTTCAAATCCCCCGTGAGCCGCTCGAGCAGCGAAGCCATCGCCCAGAATTATTGCAGCCGCCCTGCGCCGCCCGTATTATAGAACATATGTTCGACACATACGAGCGTCTGGCGGCGCCGTTCGAGGTGACGTTTACCGATACGCGCGGCGGTGTCGAGCTGCGCTATATCACGGGCGAGCAAGTCGCACGACGGCTCAATGAGGTGCTCGGGGTCGCCGGCTGGAGCTTTCGGATTTTGCGGCACGACATCAATGCGGAGGCGGATGAGGCGTGGGTGTTGGGCGAGCTGGTGGCGGAGATCGGCGAGCGGACGGTGGTGCGGCAGCAGTTCGGCTCGCAAAAGATCCGTCGCTCGCGCAGTAGCGGTGCCCCGCTGGATCTCGGCTTCGATCTGAAGGGCGCCTCGACCGACGCGCTGAAAAAGTGCGCCAGCTTGCTCGGCGTGGGGCTGTATCTGAGTCGAAAGGAGGCGACGCGGCCGATGGCGAATCATCGCTGACACATCCCGACGGGAGGCGCGACGTCTAGTCATATACTGCGCGCGGTGCCTGGGCAGATGTACGACCCGGCGGTGCAGCGGGCGGTCCTCGAGAAACTGGCGCGCTGGCGGCACCTGCCCGAGGGTGACCTGATCGCGATGCTCAATCCCGTCGAACGGCTGCGCTTCCGCCCCGAAGCGCTGGACGACCTGGTCTGGGACGGGCTGATCGTGGCGCGCCAGGCCGGCGACGAACGCGTGGTCAGCATCACCGCGGCGGGTGAGGACTGGCTGCGCCACGCGCCGAACGGCGAGGTGGGCGCATGAGCCAACGCGACTTCCAGTCGGAAGCTGACGCAGCTCTTGGCCAAGTCACGGCTGGGCTAGCTCCCGCAGAGGCGGCCAATGCCCTGGCGGTCCTGGCCAACCGCACCGCGGCGCGCCTGTACACGCTCAGTCGCCACGAGGCGGCCGAACGCAAAGAGCAGCCCGACTGGCCGGCCTGGGCCCAACTACAGAACGCCGCGCGCACCATGGTCCTCCAGGCGAGCACGTGCCGCGACCTGGCGGCGCGCCTGCTCGGCCCGAAGCCGTGATGGCTGCGCCGACGCCCGCCAGGGCAGGCAGGGCGTGAGTATTCTGGCCTGGATCGCTCTGGGCCTGCTCGGCGGGGGCATCGTCGGATGGCTACGCCATCGGCGTGGCCGGCTGCTCGTGGGCGACATGGTGGTCGGCATCCTCGGCGCGATCCTGGGCGGTTTCATGGCCAGCGTCACCCTCGGCCTGGACATTTCGGTCATCGACTGGACTAGCGTCCTGGTCGCCGGGGTCGGTGCCGCGCTGCTCATCGCCATCCTGAACACGCTGTCGCCGACCGAGCTCTACGAATAGCCCCGAATCGGCAAGTCAGCTCTCGGCTGACTTCCTCCGCTTGCGCAACGCCGCGAGGCGGTTCTTGAACACGCGCACCGTCGCGCGCCGGTCACCTGGTGTCCGGCGCGTGCTCGCCGCGAACACCTCGATGGCGCGCAGCAAGACCCGTTCAGCCTCGTCGAACGCCGCGCGCCGTTCGTAAATGGCCACCAGCCGGCCGTACGGCAAGTCGCCCACGAACGCTTCAGCCACGTTGCGCTCGTACAGCGCAATCGCCTCCTCCAGGTTGCCCGCCTGCTCCGCCGCGAACCCTTCCAGGTTGCGCGCCGTTTGCGCCTCGAGCAGCCACCGCTCCTCGAGCGTTTCAACGGGTTCAGCCGCTCGCCGCGGCATCACAGCAACTCACCAATCTCATCTGAACGACCGCGGCAACGGGGTCGGGGAGAGAGGATTTGAACCTCCGGCCCCCACGTCCCAAACGTGGTGCTCTGCCTAGCTGAGCTACTCCCCGGAAATGGCTGACTGAGTGTAGCAAGTCGGCTTGAAACTAGACATGCTGGCCCGATCTGCTAGCTTGGAAGGGAGAATGGCCGTATTGCAGGACGCGCCTGCCCACCGCGCGGCGCGCTTAATTCCCCGAATTCGACTTGCCCGGTTGCTGGAAATCATCCCAACCGCCACGGTCTGGTTGATCATCACCGCGCCCGTCTGGGCGGCCCTCGTCGCCCCCGCCGCGTTCGGCTTCGGCATGATCCTGTTCAGCGTCTACTGGCTGTGGAAGTCGCTCTCCTTTGCGAGTGGCGTGCTCGTCGGCTTCTGGCGCTTGCACAAGGCGCAGCAGCGCGACTGGGTCGCCGCCGCGCGCGTTCTGCCTGGCTACGATCAGCTGCGCCACCTGGTCATCGTGCCGACGTGTGGCGAAAACGAGGAGATCGTCGCCGACACGCTGCACTATCTGACCCTCCAGGACGTGCCGCTGGATCGGGTCACAGTCGTGCTGGCGTTCGAGGAACGCGACCCCATCGCGCGCAGCCGGGCGGCGCGCTTGAGCGCGCGCTTCGCGCCTCTCTTTCAGCACTTCCTCACCACCTACCATCCTGACCTGCAAGGTGAAGTCCGAGGTAAATCCTCGAACCTCACCTGGGCCGCGCGCCGCATCGAGGACGAGCTGATCAAGACCGGCCGGCTCGATCCCAACCACCTGATCGTCACGATCTGCGACGCCGACTCGCGTCTGCATCGTCGCTACCTGGCGGCGCTCGCCCACGACGTCCTGAGCCACCCGAATGGCAAGCTGCACATCTTCCAGCCGGCGATTTTGTTCTACGCCAACCACTGGCGATTGATCGCGCCGCTGCGCGCGTTGAACAGCATCTACTCGCTGTGGGAGCTGGCGCGCATGGTCCCCAGCCATCGCCTGGTCACCCAGTCGACCTACTCGTTGAGCTGGACCGCCGTGCGCGATGTGAGCTTCTGGGACGTCGACGTCATCCCCGAAGACTCGCACATGTGCTTCAAGGTGCTCTTCCACTACGGCCAACGGGTGAAGGTCCGCCCGATCTTCTTGCCCGTCTACGCCGACGCTGCCGAAGGCGCCACGTTACAGCGCACCTTCGAGAACCAGTACCACCAGATCCTGCGCTGGGCGTGGGGCATCTCCGACATTCCCTACGTGGTGCTGGGCGCGCTGCGCGCGCGCGACCTGCCCCGGCACCTCAAGGTCATGCGCGTCGCGTGGTACGTCGAAGAACACATCATGTGGCCGTCGCACTGGTTCCTGCTGACGCTCGGTGGCCTGGTCCCGTCGCTGGTCAACCCGGCCTACGCGCACAGTGCGCTCGGGGTGTGGCAGTCGAGTTTGATCTCGACCATCATGGGCCTGTGCTTGCCGTGCTTGCTGCTGGTCATCGTCGCCGACTGGCGACTCCGTCCGGAGCATCCCGAAGGTGAAGACCCGATCGACATCCTGATCGGCTGGGCCTCGTTTGGCCTCTTGCCGGTCTTTGGCTTGCTGTTGTGCGCCCTGCCGGCGCTCGACGCGCACACCCGGCTGCTGTTCGGGCGGCGCCTGGAATATCGCGTGACCGAGAAAGTCCCCGTCCAGGCGCGCTTCAGGGATCAGCAAGGTGCGCCGCAGCTGAAGCCCATCCGCGATCCAGCACCGCTACGCCGCACCGCCTTCGATCAGCTGCCGCAATATCGGGCGTATTCGCCTGGCAGCACGACCGCGGTGACTGATTCGGTCCTTCTCGTCTATCGCGACCTCCGCTAGCGTGCGGCGCAAACGCGGAATATAGAAGATCGGGTCGTAGCCGAAGCCGCCACTGCCGGCCGGCGCGAGCGCAATCTCGCCGCGGACTTCTCCGCGCACGTGCCACATCTGTCCAGTGGGGTGTCGCAGCACGACGACACAGGCGTAGCGGCAGGCGCGGGCTGCGCCGTGCTTGCCCTCGAGCAGCCGGATGAGCAAGGCATTCTTGTGCATGTAGTCGGGCCCCTCCCAGCGCGCCGAATGCACGCCGGGCGCACCGCCCAGCGCGGCAACGCACAAGCCGGCATCTTCGGTCAGCGTCAGCAGCTGGCTCGCCGGACCGTACGCCTCGGCTTTGAGGACCGCGTTTTGGGCGAACGTCGAGCCGGTCTCGTCGACGTCGAAGTCGATGCCGACGTCTGTCAGACTGAGCAATTCCAGCGGTAGCTCGGCCAGGAGTGTCTGCCATTCGCGCAGCTTGCCCGCGCTGGTCGTGGCAATCAGCAGCCGCGGAGAGGGCATCAGCACTAACGTTACCGTTCAGATGGCCGGCGACGAACTTGCCCAGGCGCTCCACGCGTTACCGCCCGGCTGGCAGGGGCAGTACTTCGACGTGGTCGACAGCACCCAGGACGAAGCGCGCGCCGCGGCGCGCCTGGGTGCACCGAGTCGCTCGATCTTCGTCGCCGACTATCAGCGCGCCGGCCGTGGCCGGCAGGGCCGGACGTGGCTGGCTGGTCCGGGCGAGGCGCTGATGCTATCCGTCATCTTCCGCGAATGCTCGCCAACAGTCATGCCGTGGCGGTGGACAAGCCTCGCGTCAGTCGCATTAGCCGAGGCTATCCACCAGTTGTTGCCCGATCTCCACCCTGCGATCAAATGGCCCAACGACGTGGTGCTCGACGACCTCAAAGCCGCTGGCATTCTGGCCGAAACCACTTCGGACGGTGAGCGACTCCTGGCCATTGTGGGCGTTGGCGCGAACGTCAACTCAGCGCCGCCCGACCTCGCAGGGGCAACCAGCCTGCGCATCGCCGCTGGCCACTCGGTCGATCGTGGTCAGCTTCTGGTAACTCTGCTGCGTCGCATGGACCACTGGCATGCCCGGCCGTGGCCGGAGCTGCACGCCGCCTGGCAAGCCCGCCTGTGGCGCCGCGGCCAGCGCCTGCGCCTGCTCGATCTGGGTCGCGAAGAGGAGGTGGTCGTGCTCGGCGCCGAGCTCGACGGTTCACTCCGCGTCCGCCTGCCCGATGGCACCGAGCGCCACACGACCACGGGTGAGCTCATCCCGTGACGAACATCGTCGACCTGGCGCGGCCGCGCGGGTTCGCTATCGGCCTGACCGTGGCTCTCTTGGTCGGCCTGGCACTCCGCCTGGCCGTGATCGCTAGCCCACTGGGCGAGCTCGACGGCGACGAAGCCGTCGTCGGCCTGATGGCCCGCCACATCGCCTTTCTGGGCGACCGGCCTGTCTTCTACTACGGCCAGCCGTACCTGGGCAGCCTCGAGGCGTTCTCGGCGGCACCGCTGTTTCGTCTTTTTGGTTCGAGCTCCGCGCTGCTCAAGCTGGTCCCGACCGCCTACAGCCTGGGCTTTCTGGTCCTGAGCGCGATCGTTGCCAAGCGGCTGTTCGGCACCGGCCCCGCCCTGGCCACAGCGGCGTACCTCGCGCTGCCGCCATCCATGTGGGCGGTCTGGAGCACCAAAGCCAGAGGCGGCTACGCCGAGCTGTTGTTCCTCGGCCAGGCGCTCGTACTGGTCACGCTCATGCTCGCACCAAAGCCAAGCCGCCGGTTGGCCCTGCTGTGGGGCATCCTCGCCGGCCTGGCGTTCTGGACCCATCTGCTGGCCGTCGTCTATCTACTGCCCGCCGCGATCTTTCTGGCGCTCGGCCGCCGCCTCAAATGGACCGCCTCAGAATTGGGGTTGGCTCTGGCGGGCGGGGTGCTGGGCATGGCGCCGCTGATCTTCGACAACCTGGTGCACAACTTCCAGACGCTCGCCGCGTTGCTCCAACCGCCGGACCTGCCGCTCGACCAGTGGGCGCAGCTACTGCGCTTCTTCCGCGTCGGCGTGCCCGTGCTCCTGGGCTTGGGTCAGCCAACTACCTCGGAGACCATGTTCGACCAGGACTGGCTGCAGCGCCCGGCCGGCCACCTGTGGATCGCGGTGCTGGCGCTGCTGGTCATCGGCGCCGCACTGGCCGTCCACGCGCCGGCCCTGCGCCGACTGGTGCGCTGCGGCGCCAACCACAACTCCGAGCCCGCGCTGCTACTGCTGGTCGCCCTGGCCGTGCCGCCCGTGGTGGCGCTCACGCGATTTGGCTTCTTCGTCTCCGAGCCGCGCTACGCGTTGCCGTTGTACAGTGTCGTGCCGCTGTTAGCCGGTGCGCTCTGGCGCGCACGCTGGCCAATCGGGAGGCCAGTGGTGGTGGGAACCATCCTGGCCTTCAATATGTGGAGCCTGTTCTCGACCGACCCGCGCCTGTGGCGCGCCGAGGACACGCCCGATTCCACCGCCGCCACGCGCGCCGAGCTGGTCAAATACCTGGTCGCCAGCGATCGCCACCAGATGTACACCGACTACTGGATCGGCTACCCGATCATGTTCGAGACGCGCGAAACCGTGCTGGCCTACGTCATCTCGGGCGGCTTCAACCGCTACGTACCGCCCGCGGACAACGTTCAGCGCACGCCCAATCCCGCCTGGGTCTTCACGCCCGGTATGCCGCCCGAGCGCATCTTTCTGGACGACCTCGCGCGCCTCGGTGGGACGGCCACCGTGGCCGACGTGTCCGTCTATCGCGTCTATACCGACGTCCAACCACTGGACGTGATCAGACCAGCCGGGTTGATCTCAACCGCCCCACCTGCAACGCCGCCATAGCCTATAGCGTCCAGGCGGCGTGGTGTACCGCTTTTGGGTTGGTCAAGTACCGCTGCACGGCGGCTAATCCTCGCTCAGCCTGCGTTTGATGATCAACGGACACGTGGATGCAACGCAGGCGTACAGTCCTACGAGCTCTATTCGGAGCTGCCCGCTGGGTCTTGCCCTGGCTGTGCGTGCTAGCGCTGTCGGCCAGCCTGGCCTACGCCACCGATGTGGCCCTCACCGGTGGGCAGCTGGTTCCCCAGGCGCCCGTGACGATCGCGGTACCGACTGCCACGGACGCTGGCGTGGACTTCTGCGCCGTGGCCAGTAGCCCAGCGCAGTACATCGGCGGGAACAACTGGATCCACATCGAGCCAGGTCCGCCAGCGGGCTGCAGCCCCCCAAAGCAATAGTTGACGTTCTGTGTCGGGTTTATCGACAATGGCCAGCGATGCCGCTCGACTCCGCCACGCTCGCCCTCATCGCCATTACCCTCTTCGCCGCCACCGTCAATGGCGCCCTGGGCTATGGCTTCTCGTCGCTCACCGTGCCGGTGGCGGTGCTGTTCTACGCCAATCGCGTCCTCAATCCGGCCCTGGTCATTATCGAGATCATCGTCAACAGCTACGCCCTGTTCATCAATCGACGCAGCGTTCCGCGCGTCTGGAAGCGCACGCTGCCGATCATCGCCGGGCTGGTGCCTGGCGTGGTCGTCGGCAGCTTCCTGCTGTCGACGATCAACCCCGGCGCGATCAAGCTCGTCACGTATGCGCTGCTCCTGCCGCTAATCCTGCTCCAGGCCGGCGGGTTCCGCCGCTACATCCACGCCGAGCGCCGCGTCGGCGCGCCGCTGGGCGTGGGCATCGGCATCCTGTACTCGATGACGACGATCTCAGGCCCGCCGCTGGCGCTGATGCTGAACAACCAGGGCTACGTCCGCGAGGATTTTCGCGCCAGCCTGGCCATCATCCGCATCGCCGAGTCGACCCTCACCGGGATCGCCTACGCCTTCCTCGGGCTGTACTCGCTCCAGACGGGCTCGCTGCTGGTGTTCATCGCGCCCAGCGTCATCATCGGCGTGCCGCTCGGCGCGTTTCTGATTCGGCAGCTCGCGGCAGAGACGTTCCGCCGTATCTGCATGAGCTTCGACGCATGGGTCGTCGGCTTCGGCTTTTCACGGACGGTGATGGACCTGGGCATTCTGGGCGATCCGAGCGCGTACCTGGTCCTGGCGACTGCCGTCGCGATCGACCTGGTTCTACTGGGTCAGTTTTTCGCCAAGCGACGGCGCGGCGAACTGGTCTTCGAGGGCATCGCCCCCGCTACCCACTAGCCTGGGCTTAGCCGCGGCCGAGGCGCCGGCGGCACGTCGGGCACTCGCGCGGCTCGCGCGCGACGCCGCGCACCGCGTGCAGCTCTTGTTCGCCCGCCGAGTACACGAACCGGTCCCCGCAGCACGTGCAGCGCAGCTCGACGTCTGAATGTGACTTGCCTGACATGCACGCCAGCCTACCGATCGACGGTTGTAGATGCGTTGCAGAATGCACACACGGCTCGTTGAGCCGGGCCACGCGCTAGAGTCCTGAGAAGTGTGGGACCTGTGCGCACCTGGCTGCTCCTAGCGACTACCATCGTGGTATCCGCGTGCAGCGCCGGCCCAGCCTCGCAGGCTCCGACACCCGCGCCGCCGCCGCCATTACCCGCGCCCGCATCGCCCGTGGCCAGTGTCCTGCCTGGTTCATCTCCGGCTGATCCGCAGCCCGCGGTGGACGCCGCCTTGCGCGATGCGGCAGAACATCTGGGTATCAGTCCAGCCAGCCTCAAGGTGGACCAGGTCGAGCCGCGCCAGTGGGGCGACTCGTCGCTGGGCTGTCCCAAGCCGGGTCAGATGTACTCGCAGATCGTCACGCCGGGGTATGTCGTCGTCATCAGCGGCTCTGGGAGGCAGCTCGAGTACCACACCGACACCCGCGGCCACGTCGTGCTGTGCCAGGAGCGCTGAGCTGTTCGATTTCACGCCTTTCGGCTACCTGCGCAACCCGGCGCATCGCGCGACAGCCTGGGCGGAGACCAGCGGCGGCAACCTGCGCACCTCACCAGACGTGGTGGGCGTGGAATGGGTGTACCCGGTCGGCCGCGATCCGACCACGCGCGTCGGGCTCGCACTCGAAACGGCAGTGGATGGCCGGCCATGCCGGACGCGCGCCGAGTTCGACGCGGTCGGCCTGACGTCGCGGTATCACTCGTGCCTGATCTTCGGCTTCGACTGGCAGCTCGACGGAGTTCAAGTTGAAGCGCGCTTCTTCCTGGCCGACGACGACGTCCTGGCCGCGCGAATAGAGGTGCACAATCGCACTCTCGACAATCGCGTGGTCGTCTTGCGGGTGGTCGGTCAGCTCAACGGGGAACCCATCGATAGGCCGACACTTGCGGACGAGCCGTCCGCGCACGTTGTCATCGGCGGACAGAACATCACGATCAACCTCGAGCGCAATGCCCATGAGCGGATCGTGGCCGTCCTCGCGCGTGGCGACGACCGTGACACTGCACAGAGCGTTGGCGGCGCCGCCCTCGACAACGCGGAGACCGTATATGCTCGGCTGCTCGCCGAGGACGCCGCGTTCTCTGCGAGCTGCCCGACGCTCAGCGGCGACTGGCCCGCGCACTGGCGCGAAGGCCTGCACCACGACTTCGAGACCACGCGCCTGCTCGTGCAACCGCCAGGCGGCATCTTCAACGACGTCTGGCCGAGCTGGATGGCCGCCTGGCCGCGGGTCGTCCTCGCCGAGGGCACCCTGGACATGCTCCGCCTGGCGTACGCCGATCAGTCGACGGCCCAGCGGGCGGTGCTCAGCCTGTTTCGCGACGCCCCCGAGCCGAACGTGCCGTGCGTCTTCCGCGGCGGCGAATACAACATGGTCGCCGCCGACGGCAGTCGCTGCGGCACGTCGCCCGCCTGGTGCCTGCCGTTTCTGAATCTCGAGCTGTTGTTCTTGCGCACCCTGGACCGCTCGTGGCTGGCGCAGGTCTACCCGTTCGCGGCCACGTATATCGAGTGGTGGCTCGCGCACCGCGTCGACGCCGACGGTTGGCTCGTCTATAAGTGCACCTGGGAGTCGGGCGAAGACGGCAACCCGCGCCTCGACCCGTCCGAATCGGGCGACGCCGACATCAGCGGCCGCCTGCGACCGGTCGAGCTGCAAGCGACGATGGCCCACGCCGCGTCGGTCATGGCGTTTTTCGCCAGAGAGCTCAGCCTGGCCAACGACGTTTCGCACTGGCAGCGGATCGAAATGGACTTCCGTGAGCGCACGAGAAAACTTTTCGACCCAGCAACGGGGCGCTATCGCGACTGGCTCATCGCCGAGGGTCGGTTTCTGGAGCCCTGTCCACACAAGCCGTACTGGGGCTTGGACTCCTGCCGCTACTCGGCCCAGTCGCTGACGCCGCTGCTCATCGGTGAGCCCGTGGCGGAAGCCGAGGTCTGGCGCCACGCGGTAGCACCGTGGACACTGTGGCCGTCGTGGACCGTGGCGCTGGTCGAATCAGCGGCGGCCGCCGGCTTGTTCGCGGGCATCGGCGCGCTGGCCTTTGAGACCATCGACCGGGTCTACCGCGTGACCACGCGCCGCGAGCTGGGCAGCTTGACGCGGCCGCTCCCCGGCTCGTCGCCCGAATTCTGGCCGGCCGACTGGCGGACCTACGGCGGCAGCGACGCGTACGGCTGGGGCGCGACGACCGCCAACTTGTTGATCCGCCACCTGTTCGGCTTTAAGGAGGCGCGCGTCACCGACGAATGGGTAGCCCAGCTCACCCCCGCATTGGCCACCGAGCTACTTGTTCTCGGGCAGCGCTACGAGATCAAAAAACTCAACTATCGCGGGCTGCGTTTCGACCTCGCCTACACCGTGGTGCAAGATGGCCTGCTGGCCGAGCTCGACCTGCACGGCAGCTCACGCCAGTGCACGGTGCGTCACGCCGGCGAGATCGTCTACGCCAGCCCTGATCCAGCCGATCGGCACCACTTCCTCACCGACAATGCCGCGGCCTTCGAGCTCCGCCTCTACTAACCACGCAGAGAAAGACTTCGTCGCCGTCTCCCCCGGGGGTCCCCTCTGGGGAAACGACGTCGGCACTACAATCTGGCGATTAATGCGGGTCAGGTTCTGGGGCACCCGCGGTTCCGTCCCCACGCCCGGTCAGAAAACGGTGCGCTATGGCGGAAACACTGCCTGCGTCGAGCTGCGCACCAATGCCGGCGCGTTCATCATCTTCGATAGCGGCACCGGCATCCGCGAGCTCGGGTTGCACCTCGCCCGCCAGGGCGGCCCCGTTGCGGCGCACCTGATGCTCGGTCACACCCATTGGGACCACATCTCGGGGTTTCCGTTCTTTACCCCAGTATTCGTGCCGGGCAATCACGTAACGATCTACGGCGCGCGCGACCTCGACCGTTCGCTGCGCGATGTCCTGGCCGGGCAGATGCACTACACGTACTTTCCGGTCCCGCTGGGCGATCTGCGCGCGGAGATCGAGTTCTGTGAGCTCGAAGAAGGCGAGATCACGATCGAGGACGCCGTGGTCCGCAGCCACTATCTGAATCACACCGCCGTGTGCATGGGCTATCGGGTGGAAGCGGACGGTGTCTCGGTGGCCTACATCACCGATCATGAGCCGTACGGCTTCAGCGGTGGTCAGGATGGCACAAGCGCCGGGGGCCTGCGCGGCGGGCCCATTCACGGTGGCGACCGCCGCCTGATCGAGTTCGTGCGCGGCGTTGACCTGCTCATTCAAGACGCCCAGTACACCCCCGAGGAGTACCAGACGCGGCGCGGTTGGGGCCACAGCAGCACCGATTACGTGACCGACATCGCCGTCGAAGCTGGGGCGCGGCGCGTGGCGCTTTTTCATCACGAGCCGACGCACGCCGACGACGACATCGATCGCATGGTCGAGAATTCGCGCCAGCGCGCGCGGGGTGCCGGGAGCGACCTCGAGCTGTTTGCTGCTGCCGAAGGTAACGAAATCGAGCTTTAGTTGGACTTATTGAAACGGGGCATGTTTCTACGTATATTCGGCGCGCCATGAAGCAATTCCACCCGGGCGAGTGGTGCTTCGATCCGTACGCGAAGCAATGTGAGCGCTGCGACACCGTCGTCGGTCGTTTTGCCGTAATGACCGACGACCAGGGCCTCCGCCAGATCATGTTCTGGCCCCACCCACAGTGGGACGGCACCGATGGCAGTTACCGTTGCCGCGTCCATACGAAGACGGCCAAGCAGTAGCTGTCAGCCCGTCAAAGCCGCCGCTGCGCGGCGTTCCAATTCATTTCGAGATTGGCGATCAGCTGCGGGCTGTAGTGACAGTACGCCTGCTCGCGACAGTACAGCGCCATGTACTGGCGGAACTGATCGATCGACTCCTGGCCAACCCTGATCGCCTTGCGATTGCCTGCGGCGCTGACCACCCCTGAGCTGGTCAACGCCTGAGTAGTAGCTTCCAGCGCATCATCCATCTGGCCATCGTCAACAACGGTGTCACAGATCAGCTGACCCTCTGGACTCGAAGCGGGGAACTGCCGATCAAACAAGATCGCCTGCCGCGCCGCGCGATCGCCGACAAAGCGCCACAAGCGCATGTTGGACACCCCCGGGATGATCCCTTCCTTGCGCGCGGGCAAGTTGAAGAAGCTGCTCCGTTCGGCCAGCACGTGGTCCATCGCCAGCAGCAGCTGGCAGCCACCGCCGATGGCGAACGTCTCGACTGCCGCGATCCACGGCTTTTCGATGGCGTTGTTCTCGACTTCCTCGGGCCAGAACTCGGACCCGCTCAGGCCGCGATACATCTTGTGCAGGTAGCCCATATCTCGTGCGATGAAAAAGTCCACGAATGAGATCTGACCGTGATACAGGTGGGTCAGGTTGATTCCCGCGTTGAAGACGCGTCGGCCGGCGTATTTCGGGTGTTGGACGACTTTGCCGCGCATCACCCCGACCTCGATCGCTGGGTCGAGCAGGATCAGGTCGACGCCGATCTCGAGCGTGCTCGTCGTCGAGTCGTCCTCGGCGTTCAAGAAGCTCGGGTTACCGTGGTACAGATAGCCGACCGAACCGCGACGCTCGATGGTGGTCGAGCCAATGTCGAGCCGACCCATCTGCTGAAACGCGGCCATGTAGCTGGACGACTCTGCTCGCGGCCGAAGCATCGCATGCACCAGGTGCGCGCCCGACGGCGGATGGCTCAGTACCTGGGACAAAAACAGGCCCTGGTCGACCTCGTAACCTTCCTTGTCCTTCTGCTTGCGCTCGCGATCGGCCAACACCTGGGCCCGTGAGGGGACCAGCCCGGGCACGCGCTCAGCGGCGCGAAAGACCAGGTCCTCGACGCGCACGAAGTCGCGCCGGTCGTGGGTCAGCTGGGCGTAGAGCGTCCCCGCGTGGTGGCGCAGAAAGCCAATGCGCACCTGACGTAGGTACTCGATCAGCGCGTCGGCCGCGGCCTGTTCGTCGGCCGAGCGGTCAGGTCGCATTGGTAGCCGTTCGAGCAGGGCCTGGCCCGTCTGGAAGAAGCGGCTGGCCGCCTGCGCATCGCGTTCGAACCGTTCGCCATTGACAGACGTCGGCGGCCCAAATTCGGGCTCCAACTGCGACAGCCGGTCCACCTCGTCGCGCGGCAATCCGACGCTAGCCAGAGCGTCGTCGCGAATGGCGATGGCCATACCTGGACTGTAGCGCTATCGTTTGCCCCGTGCTGTGGAACCGCCAGGCAGAGTGTTCCCCACGCGAGCAGTTGCACGCCATGCAGCTCGAGCGACTGCGCCAGACGATCGGTCGCCTGCTCCGATCGGTGCCACCCATCCGCGATCGGCTACTCCAGGCGGGGGTGCGTTCGCCCGACGACGTGGCATCGCTCGACGATCTGCAGCGACTGCCGTTCACCCGCAAGACCGACCTGCGCGAGCACTATCCGTTCGGTCTATTTGCCGTCCCGCGCGAGCAGGTCGTCCGCATCCACGCCTCGAGCGGCACGCGCGGCAAGCCAACGGTCGTGGGTTACACGCGCGCCGATCTCGACATGTGGTCTGAAGTCATGGCGCGCACCCTGGCCATGGCCGGGGTTGAACCCGGCATGGTCCTGCACAACGCCTACGGCTACGGCCTGTTCACCGGCGGCATCGGCTTCCACATGGGCGCCGAGAAGATGGGCTGTATGGTCGTGCCCATCTCGGGCGGCATGAGCCAGCGCCAGGTGCTGATGCTCGAGGACCTGGGCGGCGAGGTCCTCTGCAGCACGCCGTCGTACGCGCTCAACATCGCCCAGACCCTGGCCGAACAAGGCGTCAGCGCCGACCGGCTCAAGCTGAAAATCGGTGTCTTCGGCGCCGAGCCATGGACCGAGGAGATGCGTCAAGCCATCGAGCAGCAGCTCGGCATTACGGCGTTCAACGTGTACGGGCTATCGGAGATCGTCGGGCCTGGGGTCTCGGCCGAGTGTGAGGCACGCCAGGGCATGCACCTCCAGGAGGACCATTTTCTGGCCGAGGTGATCGATCCCGAGACTGAACAGCCGGTCGGACCCGGCATAGACGGTGAGCTGGTCTTCTCGACGCTGACCAAAGAAGCGCTGCCGATGCTGCGCTATCGCACTGGCGATCTCTCGTCGATCGACCCGAGCCCCTGTGCATGCGGCCGGACGACGGCGCGCATGGCGCGGGTGCGCGGCCGATTCGACGACATGCTCATCATCCGCGGCGTCAACCTGTACCCGTCAGAGGTCGAGCGGGTGCTGCTGGGCGTCGGCGACGTCACGCCGCACTATCAGCTGGTCGTCGACCGACCTGGAGCGATGGACGAGCTGACTGTTCTATGCGAGCCCGCCGCTCCTACCCCAGATACTGGCCCGTTGTCTCGCCGAATCGAACGGGCGCTGCGCGAAGCCACCGGCCTCAGCATGCTGGTGAAACTCCTCGATCCTGGCGGCGTCCCGCGCAGCGAAGGCAAAGCTGTCCGGGTCGTCGACAATCGCCCGAAGGACTAGCTGCCGTACACGTCCTTGAACGCCCACTCGACGGGCGGCGGCGCCGCGTGGCTCGCAAATTCGACGGCCTCGGCCACTTCTTCTTCAGCGCGCTTCAAGAACGCGGACTCCTGAGAACCGTTCAAGACGTTGAAGTAGCGCAAGTAGCGCGCGAACCGTGGAATCGGGTCGTGCCGCCGCGCGGCGGACATCTCCGCGGAGCCGCGATCCTCGCCGACCTGGCTCGTGTGCTGGCCGAGCCGCGTGCAGCGCGCTTCGATCAAGGCCGGACCGCGCCCGGCGCGCGCCGCTTCGACTGCTTCGCGCATGACCCGGTACACCTGCAGCGGGTCGGATCCGTCGACGCTGATGCCGACCACCGCGTAGCCCACCGCTCGATCGGCGACGCTGCGCACGGGCGACTGTTTTTCAAACGGCACCGAGATGGCCACGCCGTTGTTTTCGCAGAACAGCACCACCGGCAGCTGGCGCACCGCCGCGAAGTTGAGGCCCTCATGAAAATCTGATTTCGACGAGCCGCCATCGCCGAAGTACGCCACGCTGACACTGTCATCGCCGCGCAGTGACGCCGCCAGCGCCGAGCCCACGGCATGTGGGATCTGCGTCGCCACCGAGCCCGAGATGCTCATCAGGTTCAGCTCGCGCTTGGCCCAGTGGCCGGGCAGGTTTTTGCCGCCGGATGAGGGTCCATCGGCGGCGCCGAAATAGTCGAGAAAGATCTCGCGCGCCGTCATCCCGCGTGCGTAAGCCGCCGGCGGGCTGCGATAGAACAGGTACACCGGATCGGTCGGCCGCAGCGCGCGCATGCTGGCGATTTGCGCCGCCTCGTGTCCATCCGATGGGATTGACACGTCGATCGCCCCTTGAAAGGCCAGCTTCAGCGCCTGCTCGCTGATGACGCGGCTGACCAGCATCTTGTAGTACATGTCGAGCGCCTCGGCGTCAGAGAGCCCAAAGTCGCGGTGGACAGGCTTGCGCTCGCCGGCGGTCGCTCGCTTTGGCCCGCTGGCTGCGCGCGTCGCGGCCGTGGCCATACTTCTATCCTAACGTAGGCATGTCTGAGGAAGAGCCGCGCTCTACGTCTGAATCGACCTCGAACGCCGAGGTGGCGCGCATGTTCGCCGAAATCGGCGACATCCTCGAGATCAAAGGCGAGCCGCCCTACCGTTACAACGCCTATCGAACGGGTGCGCGCAGCGTGGCCAGCGCCACCGAGCGCCTTGAAACTCTCTTCCAGGAAGGTCGTCTGCGCCAGCTGCAGGGTGTCGGTGCAGCGCTCGAATCCAAGATCGTCGAGTACCTGAGCACCGGCCGCATGGACTTCCACGAGCAGGTGCGGCGCGATTTTCCGATCGCGTTGGCATCGCTGCTAGAGATTCCCGGCCTGGGCCCCGGCCGCGCACGAGCGGTGTATCAGGAGTTGGGCGTTTCGACCTTGACCGATCTCGAGGCGGCAGCACGGTCCGGTCGACTTCAGGACGTGCCGGGCTTCGGTCGCAAGGCGGTCGACAGCTTGCTGGCGAACCTCGACCGACTCAAGCAGCGGTCGTCACGCGGCCTGCTGTCCGACGCCTGGTTCGCCTTTGCCCAGGTGCAGGAAGCGATCGGCGAGACGTCGGACGAGGACCGTATGGCCGTGGTCGGCAGCGTGCGCCGGATGCAGGACAGCGTCGGCGGCCTGGACTTGCTGGCCGGGCGCGACACGCCCGAACAGGCCGAAGCGCTGATACGCTCGATGGTCGCTCTGCCGAACCTGGTCCAGGTGCTCGATCGCAGCTCCGACGAAGTGACCGTCCAGTTGTATGGCGGGCTCGAGGTGCGCCTGAACATCGTGCCGCGCGCGGCATGGGGCAGCGCGCTGGTCTGGTACACGGGCTCGCGCGGGCACGTCGCCCGGCTCGAGGCTTTGGCGCGCGAGCGCGGCTGGAATCTGTCAGCTTTGGGGCTTGAAGACGACGCGACTGGAAAGCTCCTCGAGCGTGAACGCGAGACGGCCGTTTACGAACGCCTGGGTCTGCCCTGGATTCCGCCCGAGCTGCGCGAGGATGAGGGTGAGATCGAAGCCGGCCTGGCGGGCAGCTTGCCCAAGCTGGTCGAGTTGGGCGACATCAAGGGCGACCTGCACACCCACACCAACTGGACCGACGGCACCCAGCCGCTCGAGGAAATGGCCAAGGCCGCCAAGGCCAAGGGCTACACGTACATGGCCCTGACCGACCACACCCAGAACCTGGCCATGACCCGCGGGCTCACACCCGAGCGGCTCGAAGAGGAGCGCGCGTTGGTCAAACGCATCAACCAGAAGCTCGCGCCGTTCGTGGTGCTGCTCGGGACCGAGATGGATATCTTGATGGACGGTCAGCTCGACTTCTCAGATGACGTGCTCTCTTCGCTGGACTACGTCTCGGCGTCGGTCCACACCGGCTTTCGGCAGCCGCGCGACGTCATGACGGCACGCCTGCGGCGAGCGATCTCGAATCCGCTGGTCAACACGCTCAACCACCCGCACGGCCGCAAGATTGGTCGACGCGAAGGTTACGAGGTCGACATGCAGGCGGTCATCGCGGACGCCGCCGCCGGCGGATGTGCGCTCGAGCTGAATGCCACGCCCAATCGGCTCGACCTGAACGGTACCTGGGCCCGCCGGGCGCTGAAGTTGGGTGCGCGGTTCACCATCAGCAGCGACGCCCACTCGGCGCTCGAGTTGGAGCACATGCAGTTCGGCGTCGGCAGCGCCCGCCGCGGCTGGCTGACCGCCGCCGACGTGCTCAACACCCACCCGTTAGACGAGCTTCGCGCGCTGCTGCGGGAGCGCCGATCCCCCAAGCCCTGACCCCTAACCCATAAGCTACAGGATCGTGTGGACACTCGGTGAGACGCTGCGCCAGGCGCGCCTGGACAAAGGCGTGTCACTGGCCGACGCAGCACGCGAGACCCGAATCCGGCGCGGCTATCTGGAGGCACTCGAGGCCGAAGACGCCGCTGTCCTGCCGCCGCCGGTCTATACCCGCGGTTTTCTACGAACCTACGCCGAATACCTGGGCCTCAACGCCCAGGCCATGGTTGACCTCTTCCAGCCGACCGCACGGCGCGACCCGGCACCCTCGCTGCGGCCAGCCGTGCCGCGCGTGGCCATCCCGCGCCAGATTCCACTCCGCCCGGTCCTCTATGGGCTGGGCAGCCTCGTCTTCATCGCCCTGCTTGCTTTCGCGTGGAACTGGTATCAGGATGTCCAGCACACCCTGAATCAGGGTGACAGCTCGCTGCGCTCGGTGCGCCTGGGCACGCCGACGCCGCCCGGTGCCCGCGTGCCCACGCCCTTTCCGATCGCGCTGCCCTCGCCGAGCGCTACCACGGTGCCCACGCCAGAGCCGTTACCCTCGCCGACGCCAGTGGTCGACGGAATATTGGTAGAGTTTCGGGCCACCGCGCGCGTCTACGTCGAGGCCTCCGTCGACGGCAAACAAATTCTGGCCGAAACGCTCGTCGCGGGGAACCAGCGCACGTTACCGCTGGCCCAGACGTCGGTGGTCATGCGCGCGAGCAACGGCTCGGCGCTCGACATAACTGTCAACGGCCAGCATCGCGACCCCGAGACGGCCACCGATCCCATGGAGTTCAACTGGAAACGCTAACTGCTCAAAAGAGCTTTCTGATCGTGTCGCTGGGGTGCGCGAAAAACACCGTCGACTCGGAAGCGATGGAGCAGCTGCTGCTTGCGTCAGGCCATCGCCGCGCCGCAGATGCCAATTCGGCCGATCTGCTGATCGTCAACACCTGCGGCTTCATCGAGTCGGCCAAACAGGAGTCGATCGACACGTTGCTGCAGCTCGGCGACGCCAAACGCGCCGATCAGAGGTTGATCGCCACCGGCTGCCTGGTCGAGCGGTACCCGACCGAGCTCGCCGCCGAGCTACCGGTCATCGACGCCTTCGTTGGTGCGCGCAACTGGTCGGCCCTGCCTAGCATCGTGTCGCAGCTCGAAGAAGCGCGTGCGCCCGGCAGCTCCTTGCAGCTGGTCGAGCTGGCCCCCGCCGGCGAGCTCGACCTCGAGATCGCCACGCGACACGTCCGCGGGGCGAGCGCGTATCTGAAGATCAGCGACGGCTGCGACCAGCGCTGCGCCTTCTGTGCGATTCCGTTCATGAAGGGCAACCATCGCAGCAAGCCGACCGAGCTGATCCTGCGCGAGGTCGGCCAGCTCGTCGAGCAGGGCGTGCGCGAAGTGGTGCTCGTCGGACAGGACACCACACGCTATGGCCATGATCTCGGCCAGCGCGATGGGCTGGCCACCCTCCTGGAGCAGGTCACCGACCAGTACCCGGGCCTGCCGTGGATTCGGATCATGTACGCCTACCCACGCCACGTCACCGAGCGCTTTTTGGGCGTCATGCGCGAGCGGCCACAGGTCCTGCCGTATCTCGACATGCCGCTGCAACACACCCACCCGTGGACGCTGGCGCGCATGCGCCGACCGCATCGCGACACGGACGACCTGATCGCCTGGATGCGCGACCGGGTGCCTGGGCTGGTCCTACGGACCACGTTCATCGTCGGGTTCCCCGGCGAAACGCCTGAGGAGTTCGCCCACCTGCAGGACAGCGTGCGGCGGCTGCGCTTCGACCG
>WNFC01003785.1_pt1 | contig 19425 bp, 17 predicted proteins | sample 5400541 | NCBI WGS metagenome assembly WNFC01 (sample SAMN13153342, study PRJNA577476) | soil metagenome | isolation source: 120 cm saprolite under Douglas fir tree site 2 hole 2 replicate 1 | place: USA:California | collected 2015-04-18 | reverse complement strand
GCCACGCTTGGTCTTCCGATCCTGGTCGGATTAATCGCAGTCGCGCTGCTGTTCGACTTCCTCAACGGGTTGCACGACGCCGCCAACTCGATTGCGACGATTGTCTCGACCCGGGTGCTGCGGCCGCAATACGCGGTGCTGTGGGCGGCATTCTTCAATTTCGTCGCCTTCCTGGTGTTCGGGCTCAACGTCGCCAATACGATCGGCACCGGCATCATCGAGCCCAGCGTCATCGACGCGCAGGTGATATTCGCCGCGTTGATCGGCGCCATCGTCTGGAACCTGATCACGTGGGGATTGGGGATACCGTCCTCCAGTTCGCACGCTTTGATCGGAGGACTGGTCGGGGCTGGGATGGCCAAGGCCGGAATTTCGGCCGCGGTCTGGGGCGGGCTGTCGAAAACATTGGCCGCGATCGTGCTGTCGCCGCTGGTTGGATTTTTGCTGGCGCTGGTGCTGGTCGCGATCGTGTCCTGGGCGTCGGTCCGTTCGACGCCGTTCGCGGTCGATCGCGCTTTCCGTATCCTGCAATTCGTCTCGGCGTCGATGTATTCGCTCGGTCATGGCGGCAACGATGCCCAAAAAACCATGGGCATCATCGCCGTGCTGCTCTACTCGGAGGGACATCTGGGTACGGAATTCTCGGTGCCGTTCTGGGTGGTGCTGGCGTGCCAGGCAGCAATGGCGATGGGTACCTTGATGGGCGGCTGGCGGATCGTCCGCACCATGGGACTGCGGATCACCAAGCTGACGCCGATGCAGGGATTTTGCGCGGAAACCGGCGGCGCCGCGACGCTGTTCATGGCCACCTGGCTCGGCGTTCCCGTCTCCACGACGCACACCATCACCGGCGCCATCGTCGGCGTCGGCGCGGCGCGGCGGGTCTCGGCGGTGCGCTGGAACGTGGCCAGTTCGATCGTCTATGCCTGGGTGATCACCATTCCTGCTTCGGCTGGCGTCGCGGCGCTGGCGTATTGGGCGGTAGCGGTGCTGCGAATAGTCCACTGATTTGGGTTTAGCCGTGCAATTCCTATATGGGGGGCGGTTCCTGCTTGATCCGACCCGGTTTCCCTGCCAAACGCTCGCGCAATGACCGACCTTGCCTTCACAGCCGAATCGCCGTCCCGCTCGCCGCTCGCCCAAGAGGTCGCGCGCCGGCGCACCTTTGCGATCATCTCGCATCCGGACGCCGGCAAGACCACGCTGACCGAGAAATTGCTGCTGTTCGGCGGCGCCATCAATCTCGCAGGCCAGGTCAAGGCCAAGGGCGAGCGGCGCAATACCCGTTCCGACTGGATGAAGATCGAGCGCGAGCGCGGTATCTCCGTCGTCACCTCGGTGATGACGTTCGAATTCGAAGGCCTCGTGTTCAACCTCCTGGACACGCCGGGCCATGAGGACTTTTCCGAGGACACCTACCGCACCCTGACGGCCGTCGACTCCGCCGTCATGGTGATCGACGCTGCGAAGGGTATCGAGGCCCGGACGCGAAAGCTGTTCGAGGTGTGCCGTCTGCGGGACATCCCGATCATCACCTTCATCAACAAGATGGACCGCGAAAGCCGCGACACCTTCGATCTGCTGGACGAAATCGAAAAGACGCTGGCGCTCGACACCACGCCGATGACCTGGCCGGTCGGCCGCGGCCGCGATTTTCTCGGCACCTATGATGTCGCAACCGGCGGCGTGCGGCTGCTCGAAGGCGGCGGCGCCAAGACCGGTGCCGCGCAACAGATCGACATCGCCGATCTCGCCGGCCGCAACGCCAATCTCGATGTCGGCGCCATCAAGGATGAACTGGCCCTGGTATCGGAAGCCTGCAAGCCGTTCGAGTTGGAAGCGTTTCGCGAAGGCCATCTGACGCCGGTGTATTTCGGCAGCGCGCTACGCAATTTCGGCGTCGGCGATTTGCTGCAAGGCCTCGGGCGTTTCGCGCCGCCGCCGCGCGCGCAGGACAGCAATTTGCGCAAGGTCGAGGCCGCGGAGCCGCGCATGAGCGCTTTCGTGTTCAAGATCCAGGCCAATATGGATCCGAACCACCGCGACCGTATCGCCTTTGCGCGGCTGTGCTCGGGCAAACTCACGCGCGGCATGAAGGCGAAGCTGGTGCGCACCGGCAAGAACATGAGCCTGTCGAGCCCGCAATTCTTCTTCGCGCAGGATCGCGCGCTGGCGGACGAGGCCTTTGCCGGCGACGTGGTCGGCATTCCCAACCATGGCACGCTGCGGATCGGCGACACCCTGACCGAAGGCGAGGAACTCACCTTCGTCGGCGTGCCGAGCTTCGCGCCGGAAATCGTCCGCCGCGTGCGGCTGACCGATGCGATGAAGGCGAAGAAGCTCAAAGAGGCGTTGCAGCAGATGTCGGAGGAGGGCGTGGTCCAGGTGTTTCGGCCGCGCGATGGCGCGCCGGCCCTGGTCGGCGTGGTCGGGCCGCTGCAGCTCGACGTGCTGAAGGCCAGGCTCGATGCCGAATATACCTTGCCGGTCGAATTCGAAGTCAGCGAGTTTCAGCTGGCGCGCTGGATTTCGTCCGACGACCGCAAGAAGCTCGAGGCGTTCATATCAGCCAATGGTTCCGGCGTCGCCGACGACGTCGACGGCGATCCGGTGTTCCTCGCCAAGAACGAATTCTATCTCGGCTATGTCAGCGAACGCGCCGAAGGCATCACTTTTTCCAGCATCAAGGATGTGAAGAAGAAGGTGTGAGACGGGGCTGCGCCGTTGCGCCCATGATTGTCGTCCCCGCGAAGGCGGGGACCCAGTACGCCGCAGGTTCTCGATTCTATCACTAACGCTCTGGGATACTGGATCACCCGCTTTCGCGGGTGATGACGGTTGTTGCGCCCGCCGCACCCGTGCGCGGGGCGGATGCCCGTATGCACAGGCATTCCCCCATAAATCTCTTGAACCTTCCACGATTTTAAGAAAGTATCCAATGGATGCTTCTAGGTGAACAGGGAGACCGCTATGACAAACCTTGCAACCTATTCCCGCTCCGGCCCGGTCAGCACCATCGTGATGGACGACGGCAAGGCCAATGTGATGTCGCTGGCCATGCTGAACGCGCTGCACTTGGCGTTCGACCAGGCCGAAAGGGACAACGCCGTTGCGATCCTCAAGGCGCGCGGCAAGCATTTTTCGGGCGGTTTCGATCTCAACGTATTCACCAGCGGCAACGCCGAGGATCAGTATCTGATGGTGAAAGCCGGCGCCGAGCTTGCGCTGCGCATCCTGTCGTTCCCGACGCCGGTGGTGGTCGCCTGCCAGGGCAATGCCTTCCCGATGGGCGCATTCCTGATCATGTCGGCCGATCACCGTATCGCCGCCGAGGGCAATTACCGGATCGGCATGAACGAGGTCGCGATCGGGCTGACAGTGCCGCGTTTTGCCATCGAGATCGCGCGGCAACGGCTGACGCCGGCCTATTTCAGCCGGGTGGTGATGACTTCGGAAATGTTCGCACCCCCGGAAGCCGTGACCGCCGGTTTCTTCGATCGCGTGGTTCCGGCCGATGAGCTGGAGCGCGCCGCCGGGGAGGCCGCCCACGCACTGAGCACGCTCAACATGGCGGCCCACGCCGCGACCAAGGCCCGGGCGCGGGGCGCCGTGATCAGCATGATCCGCGGCATGATCGATCAAGACATCACCCCGCAATATGGCAGGGATCGCGTGGCCAGCCGCGCGCCGGCGTGAGGGAAGGCCCGCCGCGCGTCCGGACGGTGGCATTTTGGCCGGTCGCTTTGTATGAAGGCGCATGACAACAAAACCGCGCCGGGCCACCTATCGCCATGGCAATTTGAAAGCCGCAGCCCTCAAGGCCGCCTTTGCGCTGGTGGCGAAGGGCGGTCATGAACAGCTGAGCCTGCGCGAGGTCGCCGATGCTGTCGGCGTCGCGCACCGTTCGCTCTACAATCATTTCAAAGACCGCGAGGCCCTGCTGGACGCGGTCGCCACCGACGCCTACACGCGGCTCGCGGCGGTGCTTGTGAAAGCGCAGACGCCGCAAGACTACACCGCGAAATACGTGCGTTTCGCGCTCGCTAACCGCGCGATCTTTGCGCTGATGAGCAGCCGGCCGCATGCGACCATGAAATACAATCCGCCCTTGCAGCGCGCCGTGCACAAGGTCATTACCGAGGCGATGCGGATTTTCTGCCGGGATATCGAAACGCCGGCGGAGCGGCGCCGCGCGGTGATGAAAATCTACATCACGCTCTACGGCGGCATTTCGCTCTATGCGGCGGGTGTGCTCGACCAGCCCAGCGAGAAGGCGCTGATCGCGGAACTTTCGGCCATGAACGCGGGGATGTGAATGAAGCCGGGCTTGCTTCCGGACGTCGCGCGCATCATTTTTGGGTGTGTTGCCTTCGAGGGCCGGGTTCATGCTCCGTCGCGTCGTTATCTGTCTCATCGTTGCCATTGCAGGGATCGCTGTTGCCGGAACGGCTGATGCCCGGCAGCGGAATCAAATCAATCCCACGCCGTTTTCACATGCGCCCTGCAGCGTGCTGGATGGTCGGCCATGCACGCCGTCGTTCTGCAGCGTGTTCAATCACGGGCCGTGCATTCCCGAGATCGATTATCCCTATGGCGAGAACCTGCAGCTGACGGTCGAAAGCGCGCCGTCGCACGACGACGCCGCGAAATACCAAAAGCCCGGCCACGATCTCGACACCATCGGCGACCTCTTTGCGACGCTGCGGTCCTGCTGGTCGCCGCCGCCGGCTGATTCCGCGCGCGAAGGCATGCAGATGACGGTGCGATTCAGCTTCAAACGAACCGGCGAGATCATTGCGGCCCCGCGCCTGACGTTCGCCACGGCGGGCGTTTCCGCCGACACCCGCGCCACCTACCTGAAAACGATCAACGCGTCGCTCGACGCCTGCGAGCCGCTGAAATTCACCAGCGGGCTCGGCGGCGCGCTGGCGGGGCGGCCGATCGCGATCCGCTATGTCGATAATCGCGCGTTGGGCAAACAATCACGGACGCCGTGAGCGTTGCCCTGCCTCAACAGTACACTCGTCATTGCCGGGCTTGACCCGGCAATCCATCCTTCTTCGAATAAGCTATTGGAGGGTCAAGCCCGCGTATGACGGCGGAATATGCCGAACCCCCAGTTTGATAGCGCGCCGCGCATTTTAGCGCATTGCGGCCTCGGCCCCTAAAGTGATACGCGAAGCTACGCAAAATCGGCGCTGCCTGGGAGGGCTTCATGGGACTGCTGGTGATGATCCTGGGCCTCGTGCTGTTCCTCGGCGTGCATACGCTCACCACGCAGCGCGAGGTGCGCGCGCAAGTGATCGCGGCCTCGGGCGAGGGCGGCTACAAGATCGGCTATACGCTGGTGTCGTTGTTGGGCTTCGTGCTGATCGTCTGGGGTTTTGCCCATTATCGCGCGGCCGGCATGTGGGAGATCTGGACCCCGCCGACAGCGTTCAAACACCTCGCGGTGGCGCTGATGCTGCCCGCGGTCATCCTGGTGGTGGCGTCCTACATCCGCGGACGTATCTACACCACGCTGAAGCATCCGATGCTGACGGGCATCAAGCTGTGGGCGGCGGCGCATCTGCTCGCCAATGGCGATCTCGGCTCGATCATCCTGTTCGGCTCGTTCCTCGGATGGGCGGTGTTCGACCGGATCTCGCTGAAGCATCGCGCCGACAGCGGGGCGCCGCCGATCCCGGTCGGCGGACCCAGCAACGACCTGATTGCAGTGGCGGTCGGGCTCGTCGCCTATCTGGCGCTCGGCTTCGCGTTTCATCCCGTCGTGATCGGCGTTCCCGTGTTCGGAGTCTGAAATGTCGGTCCAATCGGCCATCAAGCGCAAGACCGCGCCGGAGATTCGCGCCCGCAAGAATGGCGAGCCGATCGTGATGCTGACGTCGTATCACGCGCATACCGCCGCACTGGTCGATCGCTATTGCGACGTCATTCTGGTCGGCGACTCCCTGGGCAATGTGATGCATGGTTTCGAGACCACGGTGCCGGTGACGCTCGACATGATGATCCTGCAGGGCCGCGCGGTGATGCGCGGCTCGCAACATGCGCTGGTGGTGGTGGATATGCCGTTCGGCTCCTATGAAGCTTCGAAAGAGCAGGCGTTTCATTCGGCGGTTAGAATCCTGAAAGAAACCCATTGCGGCGCGGTCAAGCTCGAAGGCGGGGCGCGGATGGCGGAGACCGTCGCGTTTCTCGTCGAGCGCGGCGTTCCCGTGATGGGCCATATCGGGTTGACGCCGCAGTCGATCAACACGCTCGGCTCGTTTCGCGCCCAAGGCCGCGAGGAGGGCAGCTGGGAGCCGATCGAGAACGACGCCAGGGCGATCTCGGAGGCCGGCGCATTTTCGGTGGTGATCGAGGCGGTCGCCGAGCCGCTGGCCAGGAAGATCACCGAAACCATCGCCATTCCCACCATCGGCATCGGCGCCAGCGCGGCCTGCGACGGGCAAGTCCTGGTGCTGGAGGACATGCTGGGCTTGTCGGCGCGGACGCCGAAATTCGTCCGCCGCTATGGCAACCTCGCACCCGTGATCGAGGCCGCGATCGAGGGCTATGCCACCGACGTGCGCTCGCGCGCTTTCCCGGGTCCGGAACATGTCTACGGCATGAAGGCGAAGAGCTAGAGGCGCGATATGAACTGGTCGCACGATTCCATTCCCGCCATGCGGCTTGAGGCACGCTTCGGCGATCGCGTGGTGCCGGCGTTTCGCGAACGGCCCGGAAGCATCTGGGCGATGGTGTCGGAAGCTGCTGCAAGAAATCCGGACGGCGAGGCGCTGGTCTGCGGCGCCACGCGGATGACGTGGCGTGAGGTCGCGCAGCAATCCGCATGCGTCGCCGCGGGATTGCGGAAGATGGGCCTGCGAAGCGGCGACCGCGTGGCGCTGCTGCTCGGCAACCGCATCGAATTCGTGCTGGCCATGTTCGGCGCGGCGCATCTTGGCCTTGTGACGGTGCTGCTCAGCACCCGTCAGCAAAAGCCGGAGATAGCGTATGTGCTGTCCGACTGCGGCGCCAAGCTCTTGATCCATGAAGCCAAGCTATCCGACCGTCTGCCCGATGCCCGCGACGTTCCGGAGCTGATGCATCGCATCGCCGTCGACGACGGCAGCGCGTCGCAATTCGCAGGCTTGCTCGATAGCGAGGCTTCGCCGCAGCCCGCTTCTGTCGGCGAAGAAGAAACCGCCATGATCCTGTACACATCAGGCACCACCGGGCGGCCCAAGGGGGCAATGCTCGCGCATTGCAACGTCGTCCATTCGTCGATGATTTTCGTCTCCTGTCTGCAGCTGACAGCGGCGGATCGTTCGATCGCCGCCGTGCCGCTCGGGCATGTCACGGGCGTGGTCGCCAACATCATGACCATGGTCCGTTGCGCAGGCGCGCTGATCATCATGGCCGAGTTCAAGGCGGCGGAATATCTGAAGGTCGCCGCGCGCGAGCGCGTCACCTACACGGTCATGGTGCCGGCGATGTACAATCTCTGTCTCTTGCAGCCGGATTTCGACAGCTGCGATCTGTCGAGCTGGCGCATCGGAGGCTTTGGCGGCGCTCCGATGCCGATCGCCACGATCGAGAAACTGAACGCGACGATTCCGGGTCTGAAGCTGATGAATTGCTACGGCTCGACCGAAACCACGTCGCCTTCGACCATCATGCCGGGCGAGTTGACCGCCAGCCATATCGACAGCGTCGGTTTGCCGTGCCCCGGCGCGCATATCATGGTGATGGATGCCGATGGCCGTGAGCTGCCGCGTGGTGAGATCGGCGAGATCTGGATTCACTCCGGCTCGGTCATCAAAGGCTACTGGAACAATCCAGCGGCGACGGCCGAAAGTTTCACCGGCGGGTTCTGGCATTCGGGCGATCTCGGTTCGATCGACGATGAGAATTTCGTGCGCGTGTTCGATCGTCAGAAAGACATGATCAACCGTGGCGGACTGAAGATCTATTCCGCCGAAGTCGAATCCGTGCTGGCGGGCCATCCCGATGTCGTCGAGAGCGCGATCATCGCCAAGCCGTGTCCGGTGCTGGGCGAGCGCGTCCACGCCGTGATCGTGATCCGGCACGGCGACGTCAGCGGCGAGGCCTTGCGCGCATGGTGCGCCGAGCGGCTTTCGGACTACAAGGTGCCGGAGACAATGGCGCTCACAGTCGAGCCGTTGCCGCGCAACGCCAACGGCAAGGTGATGAAAAGGCAGTTGCGCGAGGCCTGGGCGGCAGCGCAATAGCCCGTAGCCCGGATGAAGCGAAGCGCAATCCGGGATTGGTGATACAGTCCCCGGATTTCGCTGCGCTCCATCCGGGCTACGCGAGCGGGGGTCGTTGAACCAAGGCGTCAAAGTTTTGGCGCGTTGCCCTGCGGTGCCGGATTTCGCTCGTTCTTTTCCGCGACGAGCGCATTATCGTCGATCGCCGCCGCGCTGATCATGCGTTTGAAATCCAATAGCGTGAATTGCGCATTGCCGACCTGGCCCGGCGTCGTGCCCGGCGTTAGCTGCACGCTGAGCGCGCCGTCGCAATTGGCGCCTTTTGCTTCGTCCAGCATGGCGCTCAATGATTTCTCCTTGGCCTGCGAGCGTTTCACCACGGCGACGCAGCTGCCTCGGCCATTGCCGTCGTTGAGCTTGATCGCGGTTCTCGGATCGAGCGGCCGGTCGATGGCGTCGAGCGCCGTCGCTTCCTTGTACTTCGCGCCCACCGATACGATCGAGCCTGCCCGATAGATGTAATAGAGGTGCTGATCCCCGACGATGGTTGGCGCGCCGTATTTATCCATGACCTGCTTGATCATGTCGGCTTTGGACGGCTGCTGGTCCTGCGCAAATGTGAGGTTTCGGGCGATGAAATAAGCGCGGTTGGCGCTCGCCGGCGAGGAGAAGCTGCTCGAAAGCACTTCGCCGGTCTGTTTCGGGCCGGCGGGGAAACTGAAGATCAGCGCCGCGATATAGCTGGCAGCCGTGCCGCCAAATTTCTGCTGCTGGATGTCGGTCTTGGCATCGAGACGCCCCTTGAAAGCCGATTCAAAGCTCGCCCGTGCGGAGTCCGCGGTGGAGTCCGTGGAGATACCCAGAATATCCGGGCGCAGTTTTGCGGCGAACGCGGACTCGGGTGTCTTCGGCTTGATGTCGTAAGCCAGGGAGGCTTCGGGCAGGGCTGCCGGACTCATGGCAAGAATGACAACCAGGACGCGGCAAAGCATGAACCACCTAAAAACAAAATGAAAACCCAGCGAGAAAGATTACGCCGAATTTTGATCCGCGATGTCAACATCGCGGGGCTATGCACTGCGGTCGGGCACAACCGGCTACGCCGCCGGTATTAATGTTATCCCCGGTAACGCTTTGATCCGGTTGGCTTTGCCTTGCCACCGCCATAACGCTAGGGTATCGCCGCCGCCACAGGGATAAAGTATATGGTACCGTCCGGATTTGGCGCGGCTCATCAGGGATGGGATATCTTTAAGTGTCTGAATTATTTGACGAAGTTGACGAAGACGTCCGTCGCGATCAGCTCAAGAAGCTGTGGGACCAGTATTCGATCTATATCGTCGCCGGCGCGCTGCTGATCATCGCTTCGGTGGGCGGCTGGCGCGGCTATCAGTATCTGGAGGCCAAGAAGGCGGCCGAGGCCGGTGCGGCCTTCGACAAGGCCTCGGAACTCTCCGAGCAGAACAAGCATGCCGATGCCGAATCGGCCTTTACCGACCTCGCTGCGAAGGCGCCATCGGGATATCGCATGCTGGCGCGATTGCGCGCCGCGGCGGAAGCCGCCACCCGCGATCCCCAGGCGGCCGTGAAACTCTACGACGACATATCCGCCGATCGCAGCATCGGCGCGCCGGAGCAGGATCTGGCCAAGGTCCGCGCCGCCGCCTTGCTGCTGGAGACGTCAAGCTATCCCAACATGCTGGCGCGCCTTGAGCCTGTCACCGCACCGGGGGCGACCTTTCGCCATACCGCGCGCGAACTGCTGGCGCTGTCGGCATGGCGTGCCAACGATGCGGCGGCGGCGCGGCAGTGGCTTGATGTGATTGCCAACGACGGCGAGACGCCGCCAAGCCTGCGCTCGCGCGCCGAAGCGCTGCAGGCGTTGCTTCCGCCGGTCGCGAAAAGCTGACGGCGGGAAAACAGGTGAGTGAGAAATCGACCATGCGCCGCTCGCAACGTCTGATCGCCGCCACTGTCCTCATCGCGCTGTCGGGCGCGCTGGGCGGCTGCAGCAGTGGCATGAGCAATTTCGACCCGTCCGATCTGCTGGATTTTCTCGACACCAAGAAAAAGCTGCCGGGCGAACGCAAGCCGGTTTTCCCCGATGGCGTCCCCGGCCTCGAGCAGGGCGTGCCGAAGGAATTGTACAAGGGCTCACGGCAGGAACAAATCGATCAGAACGCCCAGGCTGCGGCGGCTGCCTCGGCGCCGGCCCCTGAGGACCCGAAATCAAAACGCGGCGCCAAGGGTAAGGGCAAGCAGCCCGCGGCCAGCAGGGCTCCCGCACCGGACGCAGCAGCACAGGACACTGCCGCCGCGCCGGATCCCGATGCGGCGCCGGAGGAAGAGGGCGGCACCGCCGCGGCGCCGCCGGCTCCCAAGGCCAAGAAAATCGTCAGGCGGCGCACCACCGCGCCTCCGCCCGATCAGCCGGCCGCGCAATCGGCGCCATCGACGCGATCGCAGTCTTCTGCTTCGCCATTCCCGGCGCCGATGCCGAGCGGTACCTTCACGCGCTGATATTTCGGTTTTCAGCTCATTGACATGCGCGCGGATTCAATAATCTGCGCGTATCCTTATCGCAAAACCGCTACACACTTTTGCGGAATACGCGCGTAAGGCGCGCACGGATCGCTTATGTCCTTCACGATTGCCATTATCGGCCGGCCCAATGTCGGAAAATCGACGCTGTTCAATCGGCTGGTCGGGCAGAAGCTTGCGCTGGTCGATGACGAACCCGGCGTTACGCGCGACCGCCGCGAGGGCGAGGGACGTCTCGGCGATCTCGAATTCACGCTCGTCGACACTGCGGGCCTCGACGAGGGGGCCAAGGGCTCGCTGACCGCGCGGATGCAGGAACAGACCGAGGTTGCGATCGGACTTGCCGACGCCCTGATGTTCGTGATCGATGCACGCGCGGGCCTGACGCCGAACGATCGCGCCTTTGCCGATTTCGCGCGCCGCGCCAACAAGCCGGTGGTGCTGGTCGCCAACAAGAGCGAGGGCAAGCAGGGCGACGCCGGCGCGATGGAATCCTACGCGCTGGGCTTGGGCGACCCGATCCAGATCTCGGCCGAGCATGGCGAGGGCCTGAGCGATCTCTACGACGCGTTGCGCGCGCTGATGCCCGAGCCCGTCGACGAGCCCGAGGAGTTCGACGACGACGAGGTCATCGAGCTCGAAGATCTCGCCAAGCGGCCGATTCGGGTGGCCATCGTCGGGCGCCCCAATGCCGGCAAATCCACGCTGATCAATCATCTGCTCGGCGAGGAGCGTCTGCTGACCAGCGCCGAGGCCGGCACCACCCGCGATTCCATTTCCGTCGAGGTCACCTGGCAGGGCCGGGATTTCCGGGTGTTCGACACCGCGGGCTTGCGGCGGCGCTCGCGGATCGAGGAGAAGCTCGAAAAGCTCTCGGTGTCGGATGCGCTGCGCGCCATCCGCTTCGCCGAAGTCGTGGTGCTGATGATGGACGCCCAGAACAAGTTCGAGGAGCAGGACCTGCGCATCGCCGACCTGATCGAGCGCGAGGGCCGCGCGCTGGTGATCGCGGTCAACAAATGGGACTTGATGGGACGGCAGTCGAGCCTGATCTCGGCGTTGCGTACCGATGCCGATCATCTGCTGCCGCAGGTCAAGGGCATGCCGATCGTCGCGGTGTCCGGCCTGATGGGCGAGGGCATCGACCGGCTGATGAGCGCGATCGAAGAGGCCTACGCGGTCTGGAACAGGCGGGTGCCGACGGCATCGCTCAATCGCTGGTTCGAACAGGCGGTGGACGCCAACCCGCCGCCGGCGGTGTCGGGGCGGCGGCTGAAACTGAATTACATCACGCAGGCCAAGGCGCGGCCGCCGAGTTTCATACTGTTCTGCTCGCGCGCCGACGCCGTGCCGCAATCCTACCTGCGCTATCTCGTCAACTCGTTGCGTGAATTTTTCGAGCTTCCGGGCACGCCGGTGCGGATCGCGCTGCGCGAGAAGGCCAATCCGTTCGCCCACAAGCGCAAGCGGCCATCCTGAGCGGACGCCGGCAGCTTGGCAATCCACGCCCAGTCCGCGGCCTAATAACTGCGCATCTTCCGATTGGCCCAGTTTTTTAGATCGCCGACCGTTAGCTCCCTCAGGAATGGATTGGCATTGACGAGCTTTTCGCGCGTTGTCCGGCCGGTCGCGTCGGCGCTCGCCATAAGTAAAGCCGCGTCGGCATTTTCCGAAACGGACAGCACGGCCAGGGCTCCCGCGGGACCGGCAAAGTGCGTAAGGTAGAGAGTACCCGGCGTGACCGGAAGGCCTCGCTTTTTCAACATCGCGGCATTCTGCTCTACCAATCGCGTCATGATCGCGCGGGTGAGTGCTGGATCCCGCCGTAGTTCCAATATTTCCTTTTCGCTGCGGCCTCCGACGAGATCGCTTCGGTATGTTCGGATCATCTCCAGCCATGTTTCGTCGAGAAACTGACCAGCTCCGGTCGCGCTCGAGCGCTTATTCCTGGCGTTCGAGTCCCCGCCTGATTCAACAACGATGATCCGTTCGACAATCGCGTTGACCGCCCCATTGCCGAATGATGGCAGTCCGTTGGTGACAAGGTGGGTGCCGCCAACCCATGCCAATGTAAGCGTCGCTATTATAGCAAGCGTAAGGAATTCGACCGAGAGTCTGCGGTCGTCAGGACATGCGTTTGCAGACAACGCCTCGTCCGGCCCGGGTGGCCTGACCTCGTCAGCGCGCCCGACCTGATCGAGTCCAAGAGCTGATGGTTGCCCTGGTGGCATCGGCCCCGAGGGGCTTTCAAAGCTCATGCAATCCCATCGCTGGGTTCAGCTGCGTGATGATCCCACCAGAATCTGAATCGAGACTTAATGGACAGCCGGCTCTAGGCCCTGCAGCCGGACCGCAGGTTCAATGCTTCGAGGAAGCGATCGAACGCGTTTGGCCGACACGGCGCAACATCCATAGGGGCGTTCGAGCGATATGTATTCGCGCCTGTGTTGGAATCTGTGGTGTTGGGCCTTGGTTTGGAATCCGGGATCTTGGGTCTTGGCTTGGGACGTATGACAGCGACCTTCTCGGTCTTGGCGTCGTGCCGATTGTCACCGACAATCCTGCTTGCCTCTTTTGAAATGACAGGTGTTGAATCCGCTGGCGGCATCCGCTCAAATGAAATCGGCTGAGTTGGTAATTCGTTTTGGAAGTAGGGAATTTCGAGCCGGTCTGCCTTCAAAGTGTCCGGTGAATCGCCCACGCCGACGGTTGATTGGGTGGGCGGCTGATCGACGGCTTTTGCAACGCGCGGCGGCGTCCCGCGCTCCATCGCGAACAGTGAGCCGACGCCGACAAGGATGAGAGCCGCTCTCATCATGATCTAACGCTTTCCAACGAAGATCCTGACCAAAACCAGGTGACAACAAACGTGCCAGGAAAACTTTAAGGTCCAATGACGCAGCTTAGCGGCAGCAAACGAAATAGCCGGGACAAGACGAAGAAGATTTGGCAACAGGGTTAACGCGCGTCATTGGAACCGTTGGGCGAGCGCGTCGACAACCGGGATCTGGCCCTTCGTGATCTTGTGGCGAGCTTGATCGACACTGAACCATTGCGCTCGATCGGCCTCCGGAAATTCCCGCATGCGCCCAGACTTCGGAGGCCACTCCATCGAGAACATGTTGCTGCGAAATGCAACGAGATCAAAATCGTTCTCGACGGCCCAAACTGAAATTACCTTTCTGCTGGGCTGTCTGAACGCGCCGAGCTCAATGAAGGGTCCGACTGGAACGAAGCCCGTCTCCTCTGCGAACTCTCGCTTCGCCGCGACCAGCGCTTCCTCCCCGTCCTGATAAAGCCCCTTCGGTATCGACCAACTGCCGGCATCCTTCTTCGCCCAAAACGGTCCGCCGGGATGGATCAGCAGGAGCTCGATATTTGCGGCCAAGCGCCGAAATGCGACGATCCCCGCGCTCCGATTTGTCCTTGGCATACCAGTCGCCCCCACTGGGTTCGTTCCTCACCAATCCGCCGTCGCTTGCGCCCAAGCGGGGTGTCCATGGTGCGTGTAAGGGGTTATCCAGATCGCGAGCAACGGCGCATGCCTTGGCGCTGCCGTCAGTCCGGGCTCCAACGAGTCTGGTCCAGAATAGCTTAAGGCTCATTCGTGACAAACAATACTGATTTTAGTGGTGGTTCTCTATCCTCAAGGGAGCGAACAGATGCGTCGGATATGCTGTTCAAGTCGAGGCCCAAAGCGAAAGCCAAAGACAGCGACGACAAAAAGCAGGGCCGGCCCGGATGTCCTTCTTCGAGGATGACCATGGATCAGGCAGGGCAGCTCTCTGAACTCATCGGCGAGATCTATGATGCCGCGCTCGATCCCTCGCGGTGGAGCGACGTGCTCGGCAAGGCCGGGCGTTTCGTCGGCGGCCCGGTGGCGGCAATCTTTTCCAAGAGCCCAACCGCCTTGACCGGCACTGTCTATTATCACTCCAGCGATATATCGGGTCCTTACCGAAAGCTCTATTTCAACAAATACATAAAATTCGACCCCTTCACCACCGCCCAATACTTCTCTGATGTCGAGCAACCGATGGCAGTGGCGGATATCATGCCTTACCAGGAGTTCCTGGAAACGCGGTTTTACAAGGAGTGGGTCCAGCCACAGGGCATGGTGGATGCCGTAACGGCGGTGCTCGATAAATCGGTGACCACCGCGGCAATGTTCGGGGTGTTTCGCTACCAAAGCGATGGTGTTGTCGACGACGAAGCGCGCCGGCGCATGCGCCTTATCGTTCCGCACATCCGCCGGGCCGTGCTGATCGGCAGACTTATCGATCTCAAGGCCGCGGATGCTGCGAGCCTCGCTGATATACTCGACGGCCTCAGCGCGGGAATGTGCCTTGTCGATGCGGGTGGACGCATCGTTCACGCCAATGCCGCCTGTCACCTCATTCTCGACGCCGGCGACTTCCTGTCCACGATGGGGGGGCGGATCGTCGCAAGCGATGCGAAGATTGATCAGGCTCTTCGCGAGCTGTTTGCAGCCGCCGGGAGCGGCGATGCGGCAATCGGAATCCGGGGAATTGCCTTGCCGCTGAAGGCGCAGGACGGCTCATGTTATGTCGCGCATGTCCTCCCGCTGACATCCGGTGCCCGCCGTCTTGCCGGGAAGGCTTACTCCGCAACTGCGGCCCTTTTCATTTGCAAGGTGGCAACGCAAATCCGATCTGCTCCGGAAATCATCGCCCGCGCTTACAATCTGACCCCGACCGAGTTGCGCGTGCTGATGGCGATTGTTGAGGTCGGCGGTGTCCCGGAGGTTGCGGTGGCCCTCGGCGTGGCCGAAAGCACGGTCAAGACGCACCTCGGGCGCTTGTTTGTAAAAACCGGCGCCGGCCGGCAGGCCGATCTTGTCAAGGTCGTTGCGGGATTTGCGACACCGCTGGTCGGCTAGCGGGTGTCCTCCGCGGAATCGGCCGCACCCGACGTATCTTGTTCTAAATTCGGCAGAAATGTGGTTCGAATGCCCCCGCCGGCGCGACCGCGGCCTCATCAACTTATTTTGATCACTGCGCTGCAACAAACATCCTCTGATCGGGGGAAGCGACCGGTTCCGCCGTGACCTATCAACGTTGCCGGGGGGCCAACAAATCGCGGAACGATGGCTGATATTGCCGCCATCATGACCGGCCTATCGGAAGTAACCCACGTGACCAATCCAGAGAGTTTCGCGACAGTTCGATTCTCGACAGCCGATCTTCCGGAAAACATGCGAGTTGCCACCTGGCGTGAGCATTACCGCCACACCGTGCTGAGGGCTGAGATCGAGCCCGCTGACGACGCTTCGCTCGACGCGACTGTGACCTCGCGTGCCTTGCCGGGACTGCAACTGGTGTCGGGTCGGTTTACGGCCGCCCGAATAGTACGTACGCGTGAGATGATCGCAGACGGCAACGACGATCTCTCGCTCCTCGTGAATCAGACCGGCAGCGTCGTTGTTTCTGCGCGCGGCCGTGAGGTCACGCTTCGCGAAAATGACGCGGTGTTGATCAGCAGCGGCGAGGCGGTTGTATTCGACCGCCGGTGGTCGTCGATGTCGACGATGCAATCATGCATCACATACCCCGGGATACGGCCGCGCTTAAGCTTCTGACAAGCTACTCGAACATCTTGCTGCGTGACGATCTCGCGGTGGAGACGCCTGCTCTTCGACATCATGTTGCGACCCACGTGCACGATTTGGCAGCACTCGCGCTTGGAGCGACTCGCGAAGCCGAAGGCGTTGCCAGAAGTCGCGGGATGGGGGCTGCCCGATTAAGAGCGGCAAAGACCTATGTCATCGAGAATATTAACCGCCGGGATATTTCGATCGGCAGCGTTGCGGCGTATCTCGGCGTGACGCCGCGCTATTTGCAGAGACTGTTCGAGAGCGATGGCACCACGTTTTCCGCCTTCCTGCTCGGGCGGCGCCTTGCCAGCGCCCATCGCATGCTCAGCGAGCCTCAGTCCGTGCAAAGGCAGGTGAGCGCGATTGCCTACGACGCTGGATTTGGCGACCTTTCATATTTTAATCGCTCCTTTCGACGGATCTACGGCGCCACGCCGATGGATATCAGGGAAGCCGCTGCGAAAGCCCGTCAGTGAAGTGCTGAAAATTTGCAGCATTCTCCTATAAGCACGTCACGATCGCGTTTTCCAACCAGCTGCTGTCGCCAGGCGGGGGCCTGATCCGCCGGAACCCGCGGGCTCCCCCTGCATTGCTATCCACGCTGCGCGTGCGTTAATCTGTGCCCGCTGCCAGTCCCTCCGCCCGCAACCACAAGCGCAACTCATGACTGACGAACCGCCCGCGGGTATCATCGCGGCGTCATCGGCAAGCGCGCCACGCCCTGCCGCGGTGGCCTTCATCTTCATCACCATCCTGCTGGACATGTTCGCGCTCGGTTTGATCCTGCCGATCCTGCCCAAGCTCGTGGAAAGTTTTGTCGACAACGACACCGCGAGCGCCGCGCGGATCTTCGGTCTGTTCGGCACCGCCTGGGCGGTGATGCAGTTTTTCTTCTCGCCGGTCCTCGGCGGCCTGTCGGACCGGTTCGGCCGGCGGCCCGTGGTGCTGCTGTCGAATCTGGGGCTCGCGCTCGATTATGTGCTGATGGCGCTGGCGCCGTCCCTGACCTGGCTTTTCGTCGGCAGGGTGATCTCGGGGATTACCTCGGCAAGTGTTTCGACGGCATTCGCCTACATCGCGGATGTGACGCCTGCCGAACAGCGCGCAGCGGTGTTCGGCAAGGTCGGCGTTGCGTTCGGCGCTGGTTTCATTCTCGGACCGGCGGTCGGCGGGCTGCTCGGCGGCATGGATCCGCGGTTGCCGTTCTGGGTCGCGGCAGGGCTGAGCTTTGCCAACACGCTTTACGGCTTGTTGATCCTGCCGGAATCGCTGCCGCCGGATCGGCGCTCACCGTTCCGCTGGAAAAGCGCGAATCCGCTGGGTGCGCTGGATCTGCTGCGCTCCGACCGGGTTCTCGCGGGATTGTCGGTGGTGAACTTCCTGGCCCAGGTCGCCCATGTGGTCCTGCCCTCTACCTTCGTGCTCTATGCGACCTATCGATATGGCTGGGATACAACGACGGTCGGTCTGACACTGGCCATGGTCGGCATCTGCTCAATAGCAGTGCAGGGTGCTGCGATCGGGCCGATGGTGCGGCGTTTCGGCGAGCGCCGGGCGCTGCTATTGGGCCTCGGCTGCGGCGCCGTTGGCTTTCTGATTTACGGCGCGGCGCCGACTGGTCTGCTGTTCTGGCTCGGCATACCCGTGATGGCGTTATGGGGCGTCGCAGGCGCGGCGACGCAAGCGCTGACGACGCAACTGGTCGCGCCGGACCAGCAGGGCCAGCTGCAAGGCGCGACCAATAGCGTGCAAAGCGTGTCCCAGCTTGTCGGACCGTTTCTGTTCACGCTGACATTCGCCTATTTCATCGGCAACCAGGCGCCGCTGAAATTACCGGGGGCGCCATTTTTGTTGGCGGCGGCGCTCATGCTATTGGCATTGCTGATCGCAGCGCGCACGCTGGCTTCAGGGAACAGCCGGTGATTCCAAACGGCAATCCCACGTGGATTGCATTACCTGCGTCCGGACTGGTTCCCGCTGGGAACCGTGTGTTTTAAAATCATTGGATTCGGCTAGCCGACCACGTACCGTGGTCGCTGCCAGTTCAGGAGCACGGCAGAATGGAGAGACGCCTAGCGGCGATAGTTTGCGCCGACGTCGCCGGTTACTCGCGAATGATGGGCGCCGACGAGGCTGGCACACACGCCACGTTCAAGGCCCATCGAAGCGCGATATACCCGATCATCCTCAATCACGGCGGACGGCTTGTAAAGAATACCGGCGACGGTTTCCTGGTCGAGTTTCCGAGCATCGTGGAGGCGATCGAGTCCGCGATCGCGATGCAGGCGCTGATGGCGGAACGGAACGACCACCTTCCCGCGGATCGGGTGATGCAATTCCGTATGGGCGTCCACATGGGAGACGTGATCGCCGACGAAGACGAAGTGTTCGGCGACGGCGTCAACGTCGCGGTCCGCCTTGAAGCGATTGCTGTCCCCGGCGGCGTGGCCGTTTCAGCGAAGGCCTACCATGAGGCCAGCAAGCATCTCGGCGCCATCCTTGTCGACGCCGGCAGTCACCGCTTGAAGAACATCGAAGAGCCGGTGCATGTCTGGACCTGGGAACCGAGCGGATCCGACACCAGCGGTCGGGAAGCCAAGAACACATCGAACCTGCCGGCTCAATATCGAACCGCGATCGTCGGCGTGCTGCCGTTCGCCAATCTCAGCGACAGCACCGACGAATATTTTTCCGACGGGCTCACCGAGGACCTGATCCACGCGCTTTCCTTGCAATCGTTTTATCGGGTGCTGAGCCGAAACTCGACCTTTTCGTTCAAGGGCAAAAGTCTCAGCGCGCGCCTGATCGCGCGGGAGATTGACGCGACCTACTTGATCCAGGGTTCGGTGCGGCGTGCCGGAACCAAAATTCGTGTCACCGCCGAACTGATCGCTCCGGAGAACGGCGAGCAATTATGGGCCGGTCGATATGACCGGGGCATCGGCGACCTGTTCGCGATGCAGGATGAAATCACCACCAGTCTGTCGGCGGCATTGGCCCCGGAGATATATCGTGCGGAAGCATCCGCCCCGGCCCGGTCGTCGTCCACCGATCTGA
>WNFC01003300.1_pt1 | contig 19429 bp, 14 predicted proteins | sample 5400541 | NCBI WGS metagenome assembly WNFC01 (sample SAMN13153342, study PRJNA577476) | soil metagenome | isolation source: 120 cm saprolite under Douglas fir tree site 2 hole 2 replicate 1 | place: USA:California | collected 2015-04-18 | reverse complement strand
CTACCTGCGGCATAATCCCCCGCACAGGGGCAGCGTCGGCATCCGATTCCGGCAAATGGGGAGGATTCAAGTGAGCGAGGAAACTGGGGTGCGCGAAAAGGCATGGAGTTCCACGGCGCCCCCGGGCGAATTCCGCACCTACATAGCCGCCGAAGAAAGCCCGAAAGAATTTACCATTCGTGCGGTAATCCTGGGCGCGCTCTTCGGACTGCTGTTCGGTGCGGTGACCGTGTACGTCGGCTTACGCGCCGGGCTGACTGTTTCGGCTTCGATCCCCATTTCCGTTTTGTCCATCAGTATTCTGCGCAAGATGGGCGTTTACCTGCCACCGTTCGGCCGGCCGACCATTCTCGAAAACAATATCGTCCAGACTACCGGCTCGGCTGGCGAATCGCTTGCGGCGGGCATCATGTTCACCATCCCTGCGCTGATTTTTCTGGGCTTTGGCTCGGAATTCACATTTTGGCGGATTTTCCCATTGGCGCTTCTCGGTGGATGGCTCGGGGTTCTCTTTATGGTGCCGCTGCGGCGCCAGCTCATCGTGAAGGAACACGGCAATCTCACCTTTCCCGAAGGCACGGCGTGCGCCGACGTCCTCGTGGCCGGTGAGCGGGGCGGCTCGTTTGCTGGCCGTGTTTTCTGGGGACTGGGCCTCGGCGGCGTTTACACCTTCTTCATGAACACCTTCCAGGCGTGGACCTCTCAGCCGGAAGCTCGGCCCTCGTGGTTTCCGGGCGCTTCCTTCCGCGCCGCAATCACCTCGGAATATCTCGGCGTGGGCTATATCATCGGTCCGCGGGTTGCGGGCATTCTTTTTGCCGGCGGCATTGTTTCATGGCTGGTGATGATGCCAGCCATCAAATTTTATGGGCAGCTTGCGGGCAACACACCCATCTATCCTTCCACTGTTCCCATACCGCAAATGTCCCCCGACGAAATTTGGCGAAGCTATATTCGGCCAATGGGCGCAGGCGCGGTAGCCGCCTCGGGATTGATTACCCTGCTGCGCACGCTGCCGACTATCATTTCCGCGTTGCGCGCCGGCCTCAAGGACGTCCGCGCGGAAGGCGCAGGCCAATCCACCGCGGCGAACCGCATCGACCGCGACGTATCCATGCGCTGGGTCATCCTGGGCTCGCTGGTGATCATTTTTTTGATGTGGGTGCTGCTGACGTTTCATCCGATGAAGGGCGCCAAAACGGAGTGGTACCACAATCTTCTTGCCGGGATTTTCGTCACCATCTTCGGCTTTCTCTTTGTCACCGTGGCGGCGCGCATTAGCGGGCTGCTCGGCAATTCCTCCAACCCGGTCAGCGGCATGAGCATCGCCACGCTCATGGCCACGTGCGCAATCTTTTTTGTGGCCGGCTGGACGGCGCCTAATTACGAGGTGCTGGCATTGATGATCGGTGGCGTGGTCTGCACGGCAGCAGCTATCGCCGGCGCCACCTCGCAGGACTTGAAGACCGGCTACCTCGTTGGCGCCACGCCCTCCTTTCAGCAATTGGGCCTTCTCGTGGGCGTTACCGTTTCCACTATCGCCATCGGGACAACGCTAAATCTGATGAATAAAGGGTTGGAAAAATATATCCCCACGGAGATTCCCGTCAATCTCCAAATCTTGCCCGAAGGCGTCAAAGTCGAAAGGGACGTCTATGCCCATCAGGGAAAAAACTACGTGCTCATCAATTCCTTGAGCTCGCACGAAATTCCCGACGGCGAGTATCTTTACGATCCATCAACAAAGAAAATCGAGTTCCAGTGGGCGCAAGGCATCGGCAGCGACAAAGCTCCGGCCCCTCAGGCGCGGCTAATGGCCACCGTGATTCACGGCATCTTGAATCAGCGTTTGCCTTGGCGTTTGGTTTTGATGGGCGTGGCCCTGGTCATCGCCGTGGAAGTTCTGGGTGTTCGCTCCTTGGCCTTTGCCACGGGATCCTATCTTTCCATCGCAACGACCGGCGCGCGTCTTTGGTTTGCTTGGCATCGTCATAAACCTCCTGCAAGATCCGGAAGTTTCGTCTCGCACGCCACATTGGGTCACATCACTACTGCGCCTTCCATGGTCTGATAAGCTTTTCGCGTTCGGACCGAAATATTGGCCGTCAATCGCCGCGAGGCTCGATAACTTGCCGCCAACCTCGGCGCAGTCCCTTGTCGGCATTTTCATGTTCGCACTTCTCGCGGCCTCGCTCTTCTATTTCGCCCGAAAAAAGCTGAACTAATTTCTAACGGCGCAGAAAATGCACCGCAGTGAGTCGCCTCGTAAACTCAGGTACGATTCTTTGACGGAGGAGCCTCACGGTCTTACAATTGTAGAATATGGGTTCAAGGCCGGGCATAAAGAGCTATAGAGTCAGCTTCAACTTTTACATCACCCCGGGTGTTCAGTGGCTCGTCGTCGCAACCTTTGCGGTCTTTTTTCTGCAAGTACTTATTCGGGTCTTTGCGGGAGCTCTCGCCCATCAAAAAATGCTCTTCTGGTTCGGCCTCGTTCCGGCCGGCGTTTTTCCCGGACTCCGCATCTGGCAACCTTTTACCTACATTTTCCTCCATGACCCAAACGATTTTCTGCATGTGCTCTTCAATATGCTTATGCTCTGGATGTTCGGCCGCGAACTGGAGCTGGTCTGGGGCAAGGCGCGCTTTATTCGCTATTATTTTCTGACTGGCGTCGGGGCGGGCCTGATCGAAGTGCTGGTAAAGACTGTACCGACCTTCTTTGGCCACGCGCCTAGCTACGTTCCGACCATCGGCGCGTCCGGGGCGATCTTCGGCATCTTCGCCGCCTGCGCAATCTTGTTTCCTGACCGGCAGGTTAGCATTTTCTTCCTGCCGATCCGAATGTCCATGCGCTCGTTTGTGCTCCTGTTGGCCGCAATGGAGTTTTTTCTTCCCCTGCTGCTTCGGTCTGCCGGAGATAACGTGAGTCACATCTGCCATCTGGGCGGAATGCTCGTTGGGTGGCTCTATCTCAGACGCGGTTCTTTCCTCTATGGCGTCCGCAACACGGTCACTGACTGGCAGTACAAACGCAATCGCAAGCGCTTCGAGGTCTACATCAACAAGCACAAGAAGGAGCCGCCCTCGCGTCCCGACAACTGGGTTAATTAAACGAACGGTCTGGAAGTCTGAGGCAGGAATTTTTCGATTCTTTGGTCTTCCCGCTACGCCGGCCCACCGATAATGTGAAACTTCATGAAGTTCGTCGTTCCGCGAATGCCCATTGGTGTGCCCGCCACAATCCCGATGACGTCGCCTTTGCGTACCAGCCGCTCTTCGAGCAGCCGCTTCTCCGCGATTTTCGCCAGCCCATCTACTTTTTGCACGTCTTGAATCTTCCTTGGCAGCACTCCCCAGATCAGCGCCATGCGCCGCCGCGTCTCCGCTTCCGGCGAAAACGCCACAATCGGCACCAGCGGCCGGTAGCGCGACACCAGCCGCGCCGTGAATCCGCTGTGCGTAAAAACCGCGATCAGTTTCATGTGCAACTCGCGCGAGGCGTGGCACACCAGCTCCGCAACCGTTTCCGCTACTTTCAATTGCTCCTGAGGCGCCGGCCGCGGAAATTCCCGGATGCTTGCTTCCGCTTCTTCGATGATGCGGGCCATCATGCTCACGGCCTCGACGGGATACTTCCCCGAGGCGGTTTCCGCCGAAAGCATCACCGCGTCGGAGCCGTCAAAAATCGCGTTGGCCACGTCCGAAGCTTCCGCGCGCGTCGGCCGCGGGTTCTCCGTCATGGACTCCAGCATCTGCGTCGCCGTAATCACGGGGCGCCGGAACTCCCGCGCTCGCGCAATAATCGTTTTCTGAACCACCGGCACGCGCTCCGGCTTCATCTCCACGCCAAGGTCCCCGCGCGCCACCATCACGCCATCGGCGGCCCGCAGGATCGCGTCCAGATTTTCAATCGCCTCCGGCTTCTCCAGCTTTGCAATTACAGGAGTATCTTTCCCCGCGCGGCGAATCAATTGTTTCGCCAGCAGCACGTCTTCCGGGCGCCGAACAAAACTCACCGCGATGTAATCTGCGCCGTGCTTCAGCGCAAAGACCAGGTCCCCGCGGTCTTTCGGTGTCAGCGCGGGCACGTGCAGTTTCACTCCTGGCAGGTTGATGCCCTTGTGCTCGCCAAGCGACCCGCCGTTCACGACTTCGCAAATCACCTGATTGTCGCGAACTTGCTCGACCCGCAACTCGATCAACCCGTCCGAAAGCAGGATGCGGTTGCCGCGGTGAACTTCCTTAGGCAACGGCGTGAAAACGGTATTCACACGCGTCGAATCACCCAGCACTCTCGCGGTGGTAATCACGAAACGCTGCCCTGCACGCAGCAGCACCGGCCCGCCACCAGCTAGAGGTCCGGTCCGGATTTTTGGCCCCTGAAGGTCGGCCAGAATCGCAATCGGCTTTTCGTGTTCGATGGCGGCGGCCCGCAGCATCGAGATGTTCTTCGCATGCTCCTCGTGCGTGCCATGCGAAAAATTCAGCCGCGCCACGTCCATACCCGCGCTCAACAAGCGGTCGATCATCCGCGGCGAACGGCTCGCCGGTCCGATGGTGCAGACAATTTTGGAATGACGAAAACTCATGGGCTCTATTGTGGCAAGGATTCCCGGCTGCTTTTATTTTTCACTGGGAGGCTGCCGGGAACGACGGTCTTTCTTCAACCTTCGCGATTTGCTTCTTCGCTTCCCTAACGCGCGACCACGAATTCCGCGATGACTCGCGCCAGTACGTCCACTCCCTTTGCGAAAGACGCCAGCGGAATCCGCTCATCGTTTCCGTGCATCCGCCGGACATCGTCGTCGGTCAGCGGGAACGGCAAGAATCCGTAAGACTGGACGTTGTGCAGCCGCAATTGCGCGGAATCCGTGGCCCCAGTGGACTGAAACGGGAGCACCGGCACGTTCGAAAACTCTCTCCCCGCAACCCTCGTGATTGTGGCATAGAAATCGTTCTCCAGCGAAGACGGCGGCGCCGCCAGCCCCGCGTCTGGCTGGATCTCAAATCGGACCTGCGGGTCGTTCACCAGTTTCGTCAGCTCCGCCAGAAGCACGTCGATCGTGTCTCCCGGCAGCAGTCGTATATTCAGGTTGGCGCGCGCCTCTCCAGGAATGACGTTCGCTCGCACGCCTGCCGTCAGCATCGTCGGCGCAATGGAATCCCGCATCATCGAGTTCCACATCGGGTTTGCATCGGAAAGCACCTTCTGTGCGTGTTCGCCGCGGTCCGTGGTATCCAGCGACCTCATCCATTTTCCGATTTCATCATCTTCGATGGCCGCCAGCTGCTCAAAATATCGCCGCACAATGGTTGTGAAGTGCGCGGGCGCGGAGTAGCTCCCGATTTTCACCAAGGCGGCTGCAAGATGCACCACGGCATTGTCTTTCGTGGGTATCGATGCATGTCCCGTCGTCCCGCGCGCGACAACCGCGACGTTTACAGGAACTTTTTCGCTCGCCTGCACTGCCACGTATTGCACTTTGCCGTTCTTCAGCAAAACCTGGCCACCCTCATTCAGCGCAAATCCGGCCGCAAACTTGTTCCAGTATTTGGCAATCAGAATCTTGACGCTGGCATCTCCGAACTGCTCTTCATCCGCCGTCGCCAGAAAGATCACATCGCGATTCAAGCGCGGGTTCGCACGCTTCAGCGCGATGAACGCCGCCAGATTCGCTGCCAGCATCCCTTTATCGTCGATCGCGCCGCGGCCGTACAGGTATCCGTCCTTTTGCACGGCAGCGAACGGATCGACTGTCCACTTCGCCTTTTCCACCCCGACCACATCCATGTGCGCCACCAGCAGCAATGCCTTCGAGGGATCGGCCATCGCCGTGCTCCGCAGCCGCGCCACCACCGCGCTCCGCCCGGGTGTCAAGTCAAGCATTTCCGCCTTGATCCCTTCCTTCGCCAGGATCCCGACAATGTACATCGCTGCGACCTGCTCGTTTCCCGGCGGATTCGTCGTGTTGATCTTGATGAGGTCCGCCAGCCAGCCTTGCGCTTCCTTCGCAATTGCCGACGTATCCCCGATCGGCGAAGGAACCCCCGGGATCCCCGGCGCCCCCGTCGGCGCCTGTTGCGCCGCAACCGGAAAACTCGCGGCCATCGCCAATGCCGCCACTCCCGCCATCATCAGGACCATTGGTTTCCAGTTCACAAATCCATCCTCCTCGTAAGAGTTGGCCGCATCCGGCCTCCCAGTAAACGTTTTACCTTAAATGTGCTTCATACTAACATGCAGGTGTGGGCGCTTGGCCGGGGCATTGCAGTTGCGTTGCTAAAATTCAACCGCTTCGTGGCCACCACGCTGTCCCGCAGGCAGGAGTCATCGCCGGTTTGATTTTTTTTCGATTGCCATCGAGGAGTGCATGATGAAGGCCATTCTTTCCGTAGTTTTGCTCGCAATTCTTGCGACCACTCTGCTCTTGCCGCTGGCTGAGGATTCCGTCCTTGCCCAGGCTCCCACTGGCCCGCAGGGCGGGGCTCCTCCTCCTCCGCAACAGCAGCAGAACCCGCCTTCGCCGACGCCACCCAATACGGCGCAGCAACCACCGCAGGCCGGCGTCACTATCGCCGTCGACGTTCCCATCGTTACCGTGGATGTCGTCGCCACGACCTCACACGGCGACATAATCCCGGGCCTCAAGAAAGAGAATTTTCGTGTCCTCGATGACGGCGTGCCGCAAACCATCTCCAACTTCTCCCCCACCGAAGCTCCCATCACTATGGTTGTCCTCATGCAGTTCAGTGGAAACTCCTACGGCTGGTTCGCTTACTACGCCAAATACTGGGCCGAGGCGCTTTTCCCTAATCTTCAGCCCAAGGACTGGGTGGCCCTCGAAACTTTCGATATGAAGACGCGCCTCGAAGTGGACTTCACGCAAAACAAGGATGAAGTCCGCAACGCCATTTACCATCTTTATTTCCCGGGCTTCAGCGAATCGAACGTCTTCGACGCCATCCTCGAAACCGTCGACCGCCTCAAGGATGTCACCGGCAAGAAATCCATCCTGGTCCTCGCCAGTGGCGTCGACACGTTTTCGAAGCACACCCTCGACCAAACCATGAAGCAGCTCCGCGGCAGTGACGTCACCATCTTCTGTGTCGGCCTCGGCAAAACCTGGACGAACTATCTCGAAACGCACGGGTATCGCGGTTCAAATCTTAATTACCTGCAGGCTGAAAATCAGTTGCGGACTTTCGCCAATGAAACCGGCGGCTACGCCTGGTTCCCGCAATTCGATGGCGAAATTCCCGATATTTTTCGCAGCGTCGCTGCCTTCCTCCGCCACCAATACAGCCTTTCCTACTCGCCGTCCAACGGCGTCAAGGATGGCAAGTTTCACAAGATTAAGGTGGAGTTGGTCGCGCCCGACGGTGGCCCGCTGACCGTGGTCGACCAAAAAGGCAAAAAACAGAAATTCCAGGTCTATGCCCGCGAAGGCTATCAAGCCCCCAAAGGCGGCGTCGGCGACTGAATTTCGTGCGATGTAGAGCAGGCTTTGCTATCGCCCTGAGACTGAACAATTTCTACTGCACTCATGACGCAAGCTGGAAGGCTCATCCCTTGATTTTTTTGCATTCCTTCTTCTCTCCGTGTCCTCTGTGTTAAATCCTTTTTCTTTTTTTAGTAGCCCCGCGCAAAATCAACGCGGTTAAACAATTCTCGTCCCTCAAACCATCTCTCCAGCAATTCGATCAAAATCGCCGTCTGCCGGTCCCAGAGCCGGTCGCTCACCCCGCTTGTGTGCGGGGTGATGAACAGATGCGGCGCCTTCCACAATGGACTCTCCGGCGGCAACGGCTCCGTTTGCGCTACATCCAGTGCCGCGCCGCCCAGCGCGCCGCTTTCTAGAGCCTGAACCAGCGCCCCTTCATCCAACAGCGATCCGCGCCCCACATTGATCAGTCGCGCCCCGCGTTTCATTCTTGAGATTTCAGCCGCGCCAATGAGGTGTTTCGTTTCCGCCGTCTCTGGCGCGCAAACCAGCAAGTAATCCGCACCTGGCAATGCTTCGTGCAGTTGCGCTGCCGCGAAAATCTTTTCCACGTGCGCTTGTTCCCCCGCGCCTGATCGCGTCACTCCCCAAACTCTCATGTCAAACGCCTTCGCTCGCTTCGCCACTTCCCTGCCGATGGAGCCGTATCCGACAATCAGCAGCACTTTCCCATTCAGCTCCGTCAAATGCTGCGGCTTGTCCCAAATCTCCTGTTGCGACCATCGCGCACGGTCCTGTCCCCGCACGGAATCTGGAAAATTCCTTGCCAGTGCGAGCAGCAGTCCCATCGTGTGCTCCGCCATGGGCACGGAAAAAATCCCGCTCGGGTTGGTCACCGCGATTCCGGAGTCTCGCAGCTCCGGGTACATCAATTGCGCCACGCCCGCCGCTGTCGAATGGATCCATTTCAGTTTCTTCGCTTCCTTCAATTGCTCCGCGCGCAGCGAGTACCCTACAAAAATATCTGTGTCCAGTAACTCTTCCTTCAACCGGTCGTAATTCGGCAAACGCAGAACGCGCATCTCTGGCCACCGCTTTCGAATGGCCGCCGCCATTGCCGGCTTCGGCCGCCACTCCGTAAACGGATGCCACACACAAATCATCAGTTTTGTGTCTGCAGGTGTTGTGCGGCTCATGGTCAGACTATGAAATGATGCGCAAATCCGTCCCCGTCATATCCGCGGGCCGCGGCTGGCCCAGCGCGCCCAGCATAGTCGGAGCAATGTCCCGCAGCGATCCGCCCGGCTTCAATCGCAGCTTGTCATCATCACTCACCAGAATGAACGGCACAGGATTCGTCGTGTGATACGTGTGCGGCCCCCCGGTCACGGGATCGATCATCGTCTCCGCATTCCCGTGGTCCGCGGTGATCATCCACACTGCCCCTCGCGGCTTCAGCGCTTGATAAATCCGCGCCAGGCCCGCGTCCACCGCTTCGACCGCCTGGATCGCTGCCTCCAGCTTGCCCGAATGCCCCACCATGTCCGCATTCGCATAATTCATGATGATGGCGTCGAACTCGCCCTTCTCAATCGCTTTCACCACTGTGTCCGTAATTCCTGACGCGGACATTTCCGGTTTCAAGTCGTATGTCGCTACTTTCGGCGACGGCACCAGTATCCGCTCTTCTCCCGCGAACGGCTTCTCCACTCCTCCGTTGAAAAAATAGGTCACGTGCGCGTACTTCTCCGTCTCCGCCGTGCGCAAATTCTTGTACTGCAATTCCGCGAACACCTGCGCCAGGATGTGCTCCAGTTTTTCCGGCGCAATCACGTATTGTAGCCACGGCCAGTTCTTGTCGTACTGCGTCATCGCCACGTAAAACAGGTTCTTCGGCCGCTTAGCATCCGAAAACTTATCGAACTCCGGCGCCGCTAGCGCATACGTCATTTGCCTTGCGCGGTCCGCGCGAAAATTGAAAAAAATCACGGCATCGTCATCGCGAATCAATCCTGCGGGCGCAGCTTCCGTTCCACTCCCCTTTGTCACCACGATAGGCTTCACAAATTCATCCGTCACGTTCGCTTCATAACTCCGCTGAAGCGCCGCAACTGGATCATCCGTTCGCGCTTCCGCTTCACCGTGAACCAGCGCGCGGTAAGCTATCTCCACACGCTCCCAGCGGTTGTCGCGGTCCATCGCGTAGTAGCGTCCCACCAACGTCGCGATTTCGCCGATGCCCAACTCGCGCATTTTCTGCTGCAACTGCCGCACGTAGTCGTGCCCGCTGTTCGGCGGCGTGTCACGTCCGTCCATGAAACAGTGCACAAACACTTTTTCCACTTTTTGCTGCTTGGCCATCTCCAGCAGCGCAAACAAGTGCTGGATGTGCGAATGCACGCCGCCATCGCTGAGCAATCCGAGGAAATGCAGTTGCCGTGCCCTTCCTCGCTCCATCGCCTGTTGAAACAGCGGCACGTTTTGCAATTGCTGGTTCGCGATCAGCAGGTCGATCCGCATGATATCCATGTGCACGATCCGCCCTGCACCCATGTTCATGTGCCCTACTTCACTGTTGCCCATTTGTCCTTCGGGCAATCCCACAAACGGCCCGGACGTATGAATCAAGGTGTTGGAAAATTTCTTTAGTAACTCGTCATACGCTGGCTTCCGCGCCAGCGCGATCGCGTTCCCCTTCGTCTCCGCCCGGTATCCCCATCCATCCAACACCGTCAACACAATCGGTTTCGGTCGTTTTGTCATAGCGCGCCAGAATACATGGATTTATTGGACGAATCACTTTGTTTCCGTCACGATATTCAATGGAGTGTTCAATGGCAGATGACAGGAATTCACGTGTCGCCCCTGCGCGGACGATTAGCGCCGTCATCCTCGACTACGGCGAAGTCCTTTGTTTCCGCCCTTCCCCCGAAGCTCTCGCGGGCATGGCGGGCATCTTCGGCATCGGCGTAGACAATTTTCTTCCCATCTACCGTTCCTCACGTAATCCATACGATCGCGGCGACCTCACTGCGCATGCTTATTGGGTCGAGTTTGCGCGCCGGGCCGGCGTCACGATTCATTCCCACGAGATTGAAAACCTCCGCAGGCTGGATATGGAGATGTGGAGCGACGTGAATGAGGAAATGACGGAATGGCTCGCGCGCATCCACTCGCGCGGGTTTAGAACCGCTATTCTTTCCAATATGCAAACGGATATGGCCGCCCATGTGAGGAACAACTTCGCCTGGCTGCGCCACATCGATCACCAGGTTTTTTCGTGCGAGGTGCGTTCCATCAAACCCGATCCGCTAATCTACCGACATTCTCTCTCCCTCCTGAAAATTCCGCCCGCGGAAGTGCTCTTTGTCGATGACCGCGATGAAAATATTCAAGCCGGTCGCGCCGCAGGAATTCGAGGGATACTTTTTGAATCCGTCGCAGAATTTCGCAGGGATTTGGAGGAACTTGGTTTTCCGATTCTTCCTGTGTCCGGCACGGACGGCCACAGTCACATTAACAGTTAACCTGAACTGGTAGAACTGAATCGATAGTCTTGCTGTCTCACGCTGAGTCGTGCTGAGCCAAGTCAGTTTTTCTTGCCAAACTCCTTGAGTCCCGCGAGCAGGCGGTCCACTTCATCCGCAGTATTGTAGTGCACCAGTCCGACGCGCAAAACGCCGCCGTATTGCTCTACTTCCAAACGCTCGGACAGATTCAGCGCGTAGAAATTGCCATCCCACGTGAAAATTCCGCGCTCGCCCAGAAACGCCGCAATTTTCGTTGGATTATGGTCGCCCAGACGAAAAGATAACGTCGAGCAGCGCTCATCAAATCGCTTCGCATCGGTGATGCCGAAAATTCTCATCCCCGGAATCGTCTGCAATCCCGCGATCAATCGCGACAGCAATCCGGTTTCGTATTGGTGTGTCGCACCGTATGCTGCTTGCAACGCTTCCCGGCGGCTCTTCACGCTCGGCTCACAATGTCGTCCTAGTTCCGCGAGGTAATTCACGGCAGCTCCGATTCCCGCGATTAATTCTTGAACTTGCGTTCCCGTTTCCCAGCATTCCGGTGAAGTGTTCGTCGCCGGACGAACTTTGTAGGGGTTAAATCTCTGTAAATGGTCTCGCTTCCCGAACAGCGTCCCCATGTGCGGCCCGAAAAACTTGTACGGCGAGCACGCCAGAAAATCGCAATCCAATGCCTTCACGTCGATCAGTCCGTGCGGCGCGTAGTGCACGGCGTCGATGAACATCAGCGCTCCCGCCGCATGCGCGAGTTTCGTGATTTCCGCGATGGGATTGATCGTTCCCACCATATTCGAGGCGTACCCGACCGCGACAAGTTTCGTTTTTGCTGAAATCTTTCGCTTCAAATCGTTGAAATCCAGCGTGCAGTCTTCTTCGCGAATAGCCGCCTGCCGGATCACCACGCCCTTTTCTTCCAGCGCGCGCCACGGCGCCACATTCGCATCATGGTCCAGCGTCGTCACTACAATCTCGTCCCCGGCTTTTAATTCTCTTCCGATCGCCCGCGCCAGCGCGAACGTGATCGTCGTCATGTTCTGACCGAAGACCACTTCATTCGAATCGCAGTTGAACAAATCCGCCATCGCCGCCCTCGCGGAAAGGATCATTTCATCGTTTCGCCGGCTCGTAACAAACGCACCATAAGTATTTGCATTCGCGGTCAGAAAATAATTCTGGATCGCGTCCATCACTTTCCTCGGCACCTGCGTCCCCGCTGGTCCATCCAAGAACGCCGCCGCGTAGCCATTCACCTGCAATTTCAGCGAAGGAAATTGTTCGCGAACCCATTCGATATCGAATGCTTTTGTCTCTGCACTTTGCATCACAGGTGTGCTCATTTTCTGTTTGCAGCCGCAAAGCGGCCTGCTTCTCCGAGCTGCTAGTTTCTCATACGTTGCTCGCACATTGTAGGGACGCAGCACGAGCTGCGACTCAACAAGCCCGACTCGAATCATTTTGTGATTGTCTCTCCTCCAATGGAGTCGCAGCATCCAAATTGGAACCACATCTCCCCGCGCTCCATGTCCTACGCGAATCCGCGCTGGTTCGTCCGTGATACGATACTTGAAGTTGTTCCTCACTCATGCCGCTTTGGCGCCGGCTACAAATCAAATGAGCGACCATCAACCGGCCGGCTTCGCGCCACGTTTCTCAATGGGGTGAATCGTGCCTGAAACCATGCCGCCGACGGAGCGCACGCGCGTTGTGCGCGAATCGCATCGCGGCGCTTACGATCGCGAAACCATTTATGAAATTCTCGACGAAGGATTCGTCTGCCACGTCGGATTTTCCGTCGATGGCCAGCCTTACGTGATTCCCACGCTGTTCGCGCGCACTGGCGACGCGATTTATTTCCATGGTTCCGCGGCCAGCCGCATGCTTCGAAACGTGAGTGACGGAATTCCAGTATGCGTAACGGTGACTCTCACGGATGGTTTCGTGCTGGCCCGCTCCGTCTTCAATCACTCGATGAATTACCGCTCCGTCGTGGCACTCGGCAAGGCTGCTCTGGTCGACGCGCCCGAAGAAAAGCTAAAAGCGCTGCACGCCTTCACGGAAAAAATTCTTCCCGGCCGCTGGAACGATGCGCGCCGGCCCAACGAAAAAGAGTTGAAAGCCACGAGCATTCTTCGCCTGCCACTGGTGGAGGTTTCAGCAAAGATACGCGTCGGCCCTCCGGAGGACGACGCCGGGGACTACGCATTTCCCGTCTGGGCTGGCGTGATTCCTCTTTCCCTCACGCCCGGCGCGCCAATCCGCGATGAGAAATGCGATGCCTCGATTCCCACGCCCGCGTATGCCGCGCATTACAAACGGTGAGCCACGAGCGAATTCGCTCCCGCTCCGGTAAAGCCCATCGTCGCTATCACTGCACTCGAAGCGCTCGGCATTCGCGTCGGAACGATTGAGTGTGTCGAAGAAATTTCCGGCTCACTTCGTTCCGAACGGCGCTCGCGCCGGATTAACACTACGGCTGCACGGCGCGCAAAAAATCTGCCAGAAGGCCATACGCGGTCGCTTCGATGCCTGGATTGTGTTCAACAATCGAAAAACTGAAAACATCCAGGTCAAAGCGGATCGCCGAACTGGTGCCTTCCAGATTCGCAAACGGATCCGAGGCCAGCAGCAATTCGGGCTGCACCGTGCACGCCACGCTATCGCCGCGGCGTTCCGCGCGGCAAACGAGTTTGTAACGCATCCCCGCCGCGCGCACGGAGCGGATTTTTTCTTCGTGGAGATCGCGGATACCGGTGCGCTGCACTTGCTCGAGTTTCACAGGCGCGCCCATCAGCACAATAGCCAGCGCGGCGACTTTCACCGCCGAATCCCAGCCGTCGAGGTCCGCCGCCGGGTCCGTTTCCGCCACCCCGATGGCCCTCGCGCGTTTCACCGCTTCGTCGAACGAACGGCCCTTTTCAATTTCCGTGAGAACCACATTGGTGGTGGAATTAAGCACGCCGGTGAATCCCTGCAAAACCGTCGCGGGCAAGCCTAGTGGAAACAACGAAAAAATCGGCACCCCATCCATGACCGTTGCTTCGTAAAGAAACTTTTTCTTCTTTTCGTGAGCGAGCACGGAGAGTTCGCGAAAGGCATGCACGATCGGCCCTTTGTTCGCCGTAATCGCATGCGCCCCGAGTTCCAGCGCGGCTTTCAGGTGCTCGATCGCCGGCTGGCCGGTTTGCACACTGAGCGAGCTGGCCTCAAACAAAACGTCCGCGCGCGTTTTTTCGAGCCATTCGCGAACGTCACAGCACGGTTGAGGGGAGGGGGAGGGCCAGTGACCATGGAGAATGGGGAGGGGGCTCAGGCCATCGGGATCGGCCAACCAGCCTGCCCGGCGCGTGGCCACGCCGGTCAGCCTCCAGCGAACATCGTAGCGGCGGCGCAACTCCGTTTCCTTGGCGACGAGCAAACGCAAAAATTCGCGGCCAACGTTGCCAAAGCCAACGATCGCGAGATTATAAGAAGGAATGGCGCCGCTCTTTCCGAATCAGTGTGCCGTTGCCGCCGTGAGTTTTGCCGCGGCGGAAGAGATGAGCGCGGCTTCATCCTGCAAGACACGCGCGACGACGACGATGGCCTCGTCGGCCTGGTTCCATTTTTTTAGCTCGATCGCTTCGCGGACCGCGGGCACCGTCTTGACGGCGTAGCCGGTGTAATAGCCCGGGGCGTAGAGCTGGTGTTTGAACCACGGACGATTGGGAAGTCCTTCGGCATTGGTGAGTTTGCGCTCGCTCTCGATGAGCATTTTGTTGACTTCGGAGAGCGAAGCGGAAGCCAGCGCCGCGCTGCCGTTGGCGTTCAGTTGTTCCAGTGCCTTCCGATATTCAGCGGCGCTGCGCGAGAGCGTGTCCACGGCATTTTCCAGAGGCGCGAAATTCAAGTGCGGCGGGACTGCTTCCACGGAGGGCGGCACCAGCGGCAGCTTCGGATCGTTGGTGGCTTTGAAAACGCCTTCTTCGATTTCCCGGTTGCGTTCGCGAATGTCGTCCTGCGTTTTTTGCGAAAGAGTTTTCAGTTCCTTCAAATAGGTTTGCACGGTGTCGGCAAAATCTCCAAACTCGAAAGGCAGCAAATCGGCATCCGCCAGGCGCATGATCGCGGTGCCGCCGGTCTGCGCGAGCGCGCGTTCGTATACAAATTCCGTGTCGCTGAAGTTCGTGAACCAATAGAAATCGTCGTAGATGGAGTGGTAGATTCCGCCTTCATCTTCTCCGGTGAAACCGATATTGAGAGAAGCTACGCCGTCATGCTGCAGGAATGCGGTGTAATCCGAGCCCGAGCCGAGCGCGGGAATGCGCAAATCGGCGCGCTTGCGAATTTCCTCGCGCTGCTCCGCCGTTTTGGCATTGGCAATTTCTCGAAGCTGCTGGCGCTTCCACGCAGTCAGTTTTGTTTCCGGGTCGGATATTTCGCGGGCGATATCGTTGCTGAATTTTTCGAGAGTATGCGAGCCTTCAATTCCAAGATAGCCGCGGCCGCTGGAGTCTGAATTGATGTAAGCCACGGCATGCGCGCGCAGTTCGTCGTAGTGCTGTTCGGCCCATTCCGTGGAACCAAGAAGTCCCGGCTCTTCGCCGTCCCACGCGCAATAAATAATAGTGCGCTTTGGTTTCCAGCCGGATTTCACCAACTCACCGAGAGACCGCGCTTCCTCCAAAATTGCGACTTGGCCGGAAATGGGATCCTCCGCGCCGTTCACCCAGCCATCGTGATGGTTGCCGCGAATCACCCACTCATCAGGAAACGTTGCACCTTGCATTTTTCCGATCACGTCGTAGATGGGCTTGATGGACCAGTCTGATTTCACTTTGAGGTGAACTTTTGCGGGGCCGGGGCCGACGTGATAGGTGATTCCGAGGCCGCCGCGCCAACCTTCGGGAGCCACGCGGCCGGTCAGCGCAGCAAGCAGTGGTTGCGCGTCGGCATAGGAAATCGGCAGAACCGGAATCTTGGTGATCGTGGGAGCTTCTTCTATCTTCAAGCGCTTGGCGTCTTTTGTGGCGCCAACGCCCGGCGTAAGGGGATCCCCTGGGTACAGCGGCATGTCCGCGACGCTGCCGCGCTGGACTCCATCGGGCGGGCGAAAGGGGCCAGCGGGAAACGTTTCGCCGCGAACGAATCCGTCTTCATGAGGATCGGAGAATATGAGGCAGCCAACGGCGCCGTGTTCGGCTGCGACCTTGGGCTTGATTCCGCGCCAGGAGTGGAAGTAGCGCGCGATGACGATCTTGCCCTTGACGGAGATGCCCATGCGCTCGAGCTGTTCGTAGTCTTCGGGGATTCCGTAGTTGACGTAGGCGAGGGGAGCGGTGACGTCGCCGTCGATGGAGTACGCGTTATAGGTAGGAAGCTGCTCGGCTTGCTGATTTGAGGTGAGGTCCTGGGGAAGCGCGGGCTCCTGGAGCTTGGCGGCGAACTTCGGGCCGCCTTCGACAAGCTCAACGGCCCGATCTTTGGGCGTTGGAAAGAGCACGTCAAATTGTTCGATGTGGGTATCGAGGCCGAACTCCTTGAATTTTGCGGCGATCCATTCGGCGTTGTCCTTATCGTAAGGCGAACCGACATGATGAGGACGCGCGGAGAGACGCTGCATGTAAGCGCGAAGATTCTCCGGCTTGGGAATGGCGCGAAGTTTTTCTTCCCACTGGCGTTCGGCGCGGGAAGATTCGGCGGAGTAACCAAAGAGAGGCCCCTCGTCGGCGATGACGTGACGACCGAAAGGCGCGAGCGAGAGGCAGGCAAAGAAAAAGGAAGCAAGTAAGGCGCGGCGGTTCATGAATTTCTCCTGAAATAGAGGAGGTATTCTGCCTGAAGCCGAGAGGATTGGAAACGTGGAAATCCAAGTTAACCACCATCGGCGCCCCCCACCCCTCTATGTTTTTTGTAAGTGTTGCATTTAAAGGACTTAGGTATTGCGCAAGTTCTTTGTTTGCAACACATAGGAGGGGCTCGGAAGTGTTGCATCTAAAGGACTTAGATTGCACCAAAATTGTGCAACTGCGTTGTCCTTGCTTGCAGAGGGGGATGAGGACGCTCGATCGCGGCTACAGGAGTAACGACAAATATATCTGATGCTTAGAGTACCAGGGAAGCAGCAGTTTGTCAAGGAAAAAGAGCATCTTGAATTTTAGTTATTCAAAAGATTGGACTTAGCTGATTCCGAGGCGGCGCGCGACGATCTCCGAGAACGAAGGGCTTCCCAGCCTTCGCGAAGGATGAGAGGGATGAGCAGGAGGGCGGCAAGCGGATCGGCCCAGGGCTTTGCCCAAGCTGCATTCAGGAGCAGGCCCGCCAGTGCGATCCAGGCCAGATAACCACAGAGCGCCGATTCGGCGGCGTCTGCCCTCAGAGCCGCACTTGAAGTGGCGGCAGCGAGTTTCCGTTTCTCGCGGGCAAGCCAAGGCATGATGACCGCGGCAAGGAGCAGTACGGCGATTCCGATGCGGCTCGTCCGGGGCTCGCGATAGCCTAAGAGACTGAGAACCGAGACGATGGCAACGAAGAGAGCGAGAACGAGGAGCAGGGTGCCTGCAATCCGCGCGGCATACTTTTCGTTGAGTTCCGGATTGGAGTTTGAACGGAAGCGCCAGAAGACCACCATGGCCGAAAGCAGCTCGATGGCGCTGTCGCCGCCGAAGCCGAGAAGTGCCGGGCTCCGTGCCCTCCACGCCGCCAAGAGTGAGACCGCTGCCTCAACCAGCATCCACGCCATCGTGAATCTCTGAAGTTGCAGGATGCGACGAGAGAGGGAGGGCGTTGGCACTGGTCCGGTGGAGCTCATAGATTCCCGGTTAACAATGTTTCAGGTCGTCAACGCGAAAATCAAGACGAAATGGACAGAGTAAGGACCGACCGGGCGCCTTGAGGCAGCTTAGGGTGGTGCCTTCGTGACCGGTCAGACCGGGGCTGACAGCTGCTGAGGAAACATCCTCCGGCAGCGGCCAGGAGTTACGAGCCCGCGGATTGCGCGCGGGCCTGATCGTCCTCGTGAATGGCGCCGCGGACCATGGAGGCCACGCCTTCGGGAATTTCCGTCATATTGTGAGCGGTCCTGGCGTGCTCTGCTGCCTGGGCCATGATTTCTTCTTCCGAATCGCCACGCGCCACAAAATCGCAGCCGGGCATAAGGTCGTTACAGCGAAGGATTTTCGGCATGATGGATCTCCTTGCAAGGCAGGGGGAAGGAACCTGGAGGGATGCTAGGCGGATTCCAAGGACAAGTCAATCAAGAGAAGCTGATTCTTTCGTGAAGCGGCTTCGACATCAGAATGTAGCGGCAGGGAACCTTGACGGGCACGTCCGGAGCGAAAGGAGCAGTGCCGGTTTCCAGGTAGCCGAGGTGGCGATAAAAATGGGGAAGAGACGTGCGCGCGCTGATGACACGGAGGTCGACCGCGGTGCAACCAGCCTCGCGAAAAAAGTTCTCGGCGGCATCCATTAGTTTGCGGCCCAAGCCAGTGCCCTGGCGCTGCGGGGCCACACCGAGGAGGCCAAGGTAGCCGCGGTCTCCGCGGAGTTCAACGTAAACGCACGCTGCCAGGCCGGTGGCATCTTCCGCGAGCAGGAACTTTCCTTTCGCCATGTAAGAGCGAACGCCTTGAGGGTCAATACGGTCGCCCTCGATGAAAGGCTGCTCGACGCGGAAAGCGGCATTGATCAAGTGGACGAGAGATTTCATGTCGGCGGGGATGGCGGGACGAATGTGAACACTGTCAGGAGAACAAGCATTGGCGGTATCAGCCATAAAGGAGAGTCCTGCCTCCGACTAAGATGGTGCGCCTGGCGGTTAGTGTAACTCCCCTCGTTCCATTCCTTACTTCCCCGGTTCCCGGCCTAGCCTCCCGGCCGCGCTTCTTTCGGCGGGACTCGTCCAGGAGGTCAGGAGATTCATTCGACACACCGATACTTCCGAGCCGCGGAGAGGATTCCTGCTTAGGTAAACTTAGTGTGATTGGCGGCGAAGTTCCCGCGTTCAAGGGCGAAGAGACAAAATTGGGAGCAAGGAACTTGAGGCTACTCATACTTTTGGCGTCGGCCTTATTGCTGAGCGCGGCCTGGGTGAAACGTGATTCGCTGGGGTGGCCGTCTTGGGACTCGGACGAGAAAATGTGCAGCGAAGTGGACATCGATCTGCCAGCGCCCCATGCGGTCTTCCGGGATTACGGCGAGAACTGGTCCAAGCTGGAAGAGTACAAGGGCCAAGTAGTGCTTGTAAATTTCTGGGCCACCTGGTGTCCTCCCTGCGAAGTCGAAATACCCACTCTCATTCAGCTGCAGGAAGAGTACGGGACGAAAGGATTCACGGTGATTGGCATCGCGATGGACGACGAAGGAGCAGGGACCGTGAAGCCTTTTGTGGAAACGCGGCGTTTTGAAGTCCAGGGCGCCAAACGGGCGATGAATTATCCCGTCTATCTTGGAACGCAAGATATGGCAGAGAAATTC
>WNFC01002612.1_pt1 | contig 19430 bp, 20 predicted proteins | sample 5400541 | NCBI WGS metagenome assembly WNFC01 (sample SAMN13153342, study PRJNA577476) | soil metagenome | isolation source: 120 cm saprolite under Douglas fir tree site 2 hole 2 replicate 1 | place: USA:California | collected 2015-04-18 | reverse complement strand
ATGCTCGAGCTGGAGGGCGTCCATGTCGCGCCGCCGCCACCGGCTCAGCGCTCTTTCGGGTTCTAATCATCTATCAGCGTGTAGGGCGGAAGAGCCGAAGGCGTAATCCGCCATCTTCGAAGAATCGGGGCCGAAGTAAGATTGCGTCGGAGTACTGTCGCACCCCTAACGTCCCAGCGAATGCCGTTGGCCTAGCGAGCGCGAACCGATTTTGTCTGCTTCCCGGTCGAGCGCGCTGCTCGTCGTGCGGCGGGCAATTCTTCGCGAATGACACGACGCAAGATGCCTTCCGTGATGGGCCTGTCGGTGCCGCCCGCCAGATATGTCTTGAGCGCCTCGTTCATCATGGTCTGGTATCCGGTTCCGGCCTCATCGGCGCGCGCCCGGAATTCGTCGAGGACGGTATCGTCGATGTAAATCGTGATCCGCGTCTTACCCTTCGACGGGAGAAGAGCGCCTCGCTTCCCTCGGGAGAAATCGTACTCAGTTTTCATAGTCCTTTACCTCTCGGCGCGTCGCGCGGCGAGCCGAAATCAATCGGATGTCGTCGCCGCGAAGCGTATAAACAACGACCAGGAGTTGCCCGGCGCTGCCCATTCCAACCGCTACGAACCTTGCTTCGCCTTCCGCGTCCGGATCCTCTTGGTGTATGGCCAGGGGATCGAGGAAGACGCCTTCCGCGTCGGCAAAAGACACGCCATGCTTCTTCAGATTGGTCGCGGCTTTTGCCGGGTCAAACTCGAAGCGCATCACTGAATATATGTATAATATGCATATAAGTCAACAAAACCTGAGATACATTTTACCCCCGGCGCGAATTCTCCTGATTGACGCTAGCGGATCTATGTCGGGGCACTATCTTGCCGCCCAAAGCTTCTGATCTTTTCCAGATACCAGGCGGGGAAGCAACAGTGCTCTGCTGGCAGGGCAATGCGCTCGACGTAGTCGCGCTCCGTCGCCCGAGGCTCCATCGTCGGCGCGATATAGGTCAGCGCGGGTCGAAACGTGCCGGCCCGATCTGTGACGAGGACGGCCTCCGGCAAATAGGTCTCGCCGAGAATGCCCTTCGCGTGCGTCTCAGAGGCGCAAGATGTCCCGCAGCCCATCGAGGCTGGCGATCTCGAAGTCGGGAAGCGGCGTCCATTTGCCGAGCACGTCGTCGCCGCGGTTGACCCATACGACCTTGATGCCGAGCGGCTTGGCGCCCTCGATGTCGGCCCATGGCGAGATCGCGACGTGCAGGACGGCGTCGGGGCTCAGGCCGAGGCGGTCGAGCGCCAGCCGGAAGATGCGCTCCGAGGGCTTGTAAGCGCGCGCCATCTCCGCCGTGGTGACGTCGGGAAAGCGCGAGGCGAGCGCGCTTCGGGCGAACAGGTCGCTGTCCATGTTGGTGACGGGCATCAGGCGGTAGGAGCGCGCCAGCGCATCGAGCACGGCGGGGACCTCCGGGTGCGGCGCTGAGCCCTCGACCAGCCCCAGCAGCAGCATTTCGCTCAGGCTCGATGCGTCTCTTGCGCCGGCGCCTTGCACGGAGAGGTCGGCGAGAAGCCGGCGCATCGCCTCGGCCGCGACCTCTCGATATCTGCGATAGGCCGAGCCGCGGTAGAGGCGAACATTCTCGATGTCCCAGCGCAGGTAGATCTCGCGCGGGTCGAGCTCCGTGCGGCCGATGGCGCGCAGCACCCGCGCCATCCCGCCGGCGGCACCTTGGTCCACGTCTACCAGCGTGCCGAAATAATCGAAGGTGATCGCCTTGATCTCGCGAGGATCGATTGGTGCCAGGCCGGTCATGACCGCGTACCTCGTGATGACGTGTCGAGGTAATCCACATATCATGGGGAACAACATATGTCGATGACATATCATTATAGCGGTGATCTATCGATGAGAGAACCGAGCTCGACCCTTGATGTCGCCCGTGCGCTCGCCGATCCGTTGCGGATGGCGGCGGTCGAGCATTTGATGCAGGCCCCGGCGACGGTATCCGAGCTCGTGTCCCTGACAGGCGCGAGCCAACCCAACGTGTCCAATCATCTGAACGTGCTGCGCGCGGCCGGGCTGGTGCGCGCCGTGAAGCTCGGTCGGCAGCGCCTCTACGAGATCAAGGACGCCAACGCCGCCCAGTTGATCGAGACGCTCTGCGCCGTGGCCGGGCGGCCTGTCCGGCCGATCCGGCCCACCCCCGCCCTCGCGCTCGTGCGGACCTGCTACGACCATTTGGCCGGCAGGCTCGGCGTCGCGCTCTACGAGAGCTTGCGGAAGGAGCATGCGATCACCGAGCCGCGCATCCTGCGCACGCTCAAAAATGCCGGCACGCCCATCGAGCTGGGGCCGCGGGGCGAGAGTGTCTTCCGGGCGCTTGGCGTTGCGGTCGATCAGGTGACTAGGGGGCGCCGGCCCTACGCATTCGGCTGCCGCGATTGGAGCGAGCAGAAGCCGCATCTCGGCGGCCGGCTGGGTGCCGCGCTCTGGGGTCGATTGGTCGAGCTAGGCTGGCTCGTGCGTCAGCCGGGCGCGCGGGCGGTCGTCGTGACGCCCCGCGGCGTCAAGGCCTTTCGAACCCGCTTCGCCGTCGATGTCGAAAGCCTGCGCGACGACAGATAGGCGCGCGTAGAGCGGGCCCGGCCGCATCCGTTGTCTTGGCCAGCCATGTACGGGAAATTCGCCGCGACCTATTGTAAATCCGTTTCGGATTGATTATATCCGATCAGGATTTACAGCAAGGGCGCGGTCATGGCTGGCGAGAGCCACTTCGCGATAGGCAAGAGACAGCGACCGATGGATATCCTCTCGCGCCGCGTCGTCATGTCCATCTGCACACTCATGACGGGTATTAAACCCCTCGGCCACACTCGTGCTCCTGTATTTTTCCTGTATTTAACAGGAGCGGTGCCGCCCAGCGCCCTCCAAGGTGCCGGTCGGCCCTCTTCCGCCGGCAGGAAAATCGGCTATCGTCGGCGATCGAACCTGAGGGATAAACCGCCATGCCCATCATCAACCGCATAGCCGATTTTCACCCCGACCTGACGGCGTGGCGGCACGACATCCATGCCCATCCCGAGACCGCCTTCGAGGAGCACCGCACGGCGGAGTTCGTTGCCAACCGGCTCGCTGAGTTCGGCATCACGGTGCATCGCGGCCTTGCCGGCACCGGCGTCGTCGGCACGCTTGCGGGAAGCGCGCCCGGCAGCCGCGCGATCGCGCTGCGTGCCGACATGGACGCGTTGCACGTGCATGAGAAGAACGGCTTCGATCATGCCTCGCAGAACAAGGGCAAGATGCATGCCTGCGGTCATGACGGGCACACCACCATGCTGCTCGGCGCCGCCCGCTACCTCGCCGAAACGCGCAACTTCGCCGGCACCGTGCATTTCGTCTTCCAGCCCGCCGAGGAGAACGAAGGCGGCGGCCGCAAGATGATCGAGGACGGCCTCTTCGAGAAATTCCCCGTCGAATCCGTCTATGGCATGCACAACTGGCCCGGTCTGCCGGCCGGTCAGTTCGCCGTCCGCGCCGGCCCGATGATGGCGTGCTCCGACAGTTTCGAGATCATCGTCAGGGGCAAGGGCGCGCACGCCGCCATGCCGCATCTCGGCATCGACCCGATCGTCGTCGCGGCGCAGATCGTCACCGGCTTTCAGACCATCGTCAGCCGCAACGCCCATCCGCTCGAAAGCGCCGTCGTCACGGTGACGCAGTTCCATGCCGGCGATGCGTGGAACGTCATCCCGCCCGAGGTCCTGCTGCGCGGCACCGCGCGCGCCTTCAAGAGCGAGATCCAGGATCTCATCGAGACGCGCATGCGCGGCATCGCCGAGAGCATCGCCGCCGCCTATGGCGCCGAAATCGATTTTCGCTATTTCCGCCGCTACCCGCCGACCGTCAACACCGCGGCGGAGACCGAGCTTGCCGCCGGCGTGCTCGAGGAGGTCGTCGGCCAGAGCAATGTCCGACGCGATGTCCTGCCCAGCATGGGCGCCGAGGATTTCTCCTTCATGCTGCAGGCGCGGCCGGGCAGCTACGTGTGGATCGGCAACGGCGAGAACCGCGAGAATCTCCACCATCCCGGCTACGACTTCAACGACGATATCCTGCCGCTCGGCGCGACCTATTGGGCGCGGCTCGTCGAGACGGCGCTGGCGAAGGGATAGCGTCTCTTGCGTTGCGGGGCACCCTATGTCGGAGGAAACGCCGTTGCGGCCGAGCGTTTTCACCATCGGCCACTCGACGCACCCGATCGGCGAATTCGTCGCGCTCCTGCGCGAATCCGGGATCGACCTTCTCGTCGACGTGCGCTCCTTTCCGGGGTCCCGACACGCCCCGCAATTCAACAGCGAGACGCTGTCGCGTTCGCTCGCCGAGGCGGGCATCACCTATCGCCACATGCGCGCGCTCGGCGGGCGACGCAGCCGGCGCAAGGACGATCCGCCCTCGCCGAACGGCTTGTGGAAGAACGCCGCCTTTCGCGACTATGCCGATTACGCCATGTCCGGGGAGTTCCGCACGGCGCTCGCCGAGCTGGTTGCGCTCTCGCGCCGGCAGTGCTGCGCCGTGATGTGCGCCGAAGCCGTGTGGTGGCGCTGTCACCGCCGCATCATCGCCGATTATCTGCTCGCCGCCGGCCAGGCGGTCGGTCACATCATGGCGCCGCATACGGTCGAACCGGCGCGGCTGACCGAGGGCGCGAGGCGGCTGCCGGAGGGCGGTGTGGTCTATCCCGCGCCGGAGGCGGCGCAGGGCACGCTGTCGCTCTAGTCTCGCTCGGCGGCGGCGCGACGCTCGCGCGCCATGCGCTCCATGTCGGCCAGCGTGTCGCGCAGCATCTGATCGGCTTGGTAGCTGATTGCGGCGAAGCTGCGCAGGAACGAGTCGGAGCGAGGCAACTGGAACAGCGTCTCTTCCTCGCCGTCCTCGCCCAGCGCAGCGCCGACCAGAATGACGCTCTCATGCGGCGTGAAGACGATTTCGCGCAGCGGCGTCCCCGGTCCGGTGACGTATTCGACGACGCGGTAGCGGTTGGAGTCGTCGAGCGGATCGACGATCCGCATCCGGTAGACGGCGCGCGTCGCTGCCGCTTCGATCAGCGCCCGGGTGAACGGGCGCAGGAAGGCCTCATCGAAACCGAGCACCGCTGTCGGCCGATTGTCGGCCGCCGCCGAGCGCATTTCGAGCGTCGTCCAGATCGAGGCGCGGCCGCCGAAATAATCGGCCGAGGCAAGATCGAGATTGATGGCGTCGATCGGCAAGGGCGGGCAGATGGCGGTGCTGCACATGAAGGCGAAGCACGTCGGCTCGCGCTGGAGCGAGATGGTAGTGCTGTGCTCCAAATTGCGATCTTTGAGGGCGGGCGACTGTCCGATCATCGCTCGATCTTTAGCTCCGGCAGGCTGCAGGACCAGTCGCGACGACCGGTCGCTTCGAACGTCAATTTGCCGTCGTTCTGGTTAACATATTGATAACGAGCCGCGGCGGCCGGCGATTCATCGTTCTCCGCCGCCGCTCGCCAAGCCATGCATTTGCCTAAAATCCAATGCGATACCTCGGCTTCGGTGGTCCGGCACAACGATGTCTTAAGGGCGATCGGCGAAAACACCCCCTACGCACATTGCAGGTGGAGGGTTAGGTGAACTCATTGGCCGAAACGATCGACAGCGCCCTCCAGGCGGCCGGCACGCTCGCCGAGAATCGGCTGCGTGACGTCATCACCGATTTCGACGGTCTGAACCTCATTGCCGAGGAGCGGTTGGCCGCGGTGGCGACGGCGATTGCAGCGGCGGCGTGCGAACGCCATGCCCGCCACAAGGCCATCTATCTCGATGCGGTGCGCAGCTGGTCGCTGGAGATCGCTGCGGCACTGAAGCCGGCGCCGCCGCGAATCCGCTTTGCCATGGAGCTGGAGCGCGTTGCCGAGGCCGCCGAGATCCTCGTTTTGGGCAGCGAATCGCTGGTCGCCTTGATGATGGCCCAGGAGATTCGCACGCAGGACCGGCTGGTCACCGAGCTCGCGCTGGTATCGCGTCTGCTCGGGCGCAACGACGCCAATACCATCCATTTGGCGCTCAGCGCGGTCGACCGCGCCATCAAGGGGCCTGGATTTCGTGCCGGTGCCCTGGTGCTCGTGCCGTTGCGCGACGCCGCGCTGCCGGTCGATCGTGCAGCCGATCTCGCCGTGCTCGAGCCCCGCGGCCGCGCCTGAGGCCGATTGCCGCCCGCAGGGCGGTTCCCACCGGCGTTGACAGTCCTCCCGCTTGCCGCTTCACTGCCGGCATTCCTTAAACGGGAGGATTGGGTGACGACGTCTCGCCGAAAGCAATATGCCGATTTGCGCAGCGCTCGTTGGTACGGCGCGACCGATATGCGCTCCTTCGGTCACCGCTCGCGCACCAAGCAGATGGGCTTCGGCGCCGAGGACTACGCCGGCAAGCCGGTCATCGGCATCATCAATACCTGGAGCGATATGAACTCCTGCCACAGCCATCTGCGCGAGCGCGCGGAGGAGGTCAAGCGGGGCGTCTGGCAGGCGGGGGGCTTTCCGGTCGAGATGCCGGCGATGTCGCTCGGCGAGGCCTTCATGAAGCCTTCGACGATGATGTACCGCAACCTCCTCGCGATGGAGACCGAGGAGCTGCTGCGCTCCAATCCGATCGATGGTGCCGTGCTGCTCGGCGGTTGCGACAAGACGGTGCCGGCGCTGGTCATGGGCGCGGCGAGCATGAACCTGCCGACTATCTTCGTTCCCGCGGGGCCGATGCTGCGCGGCAATTGGCACGGTAAGCCGCTCGGCAGCGGCAGCGACGTCTGGAGATACTGGGCCGATCTGCGGGCCGGCGTCATCGACCAGCACGATTGGCAGGAAATCGAGGATGGTATCGCCCGCTCGGCAGGCACCTGCATGACGATGGGCACTGCCTCGACGATGGCGGCGATGACCGAAGTGCTCGGTCTCACGTTGCCGGGCGCCTCGTCGATACCGGCGGTCGATTCCGGCCATGCGCGGATGGCGACCTCGTGCGGACGACGCATTGTCGAGATGGTCTGGGAAGACGTGAAGATAAATGATCTTCTGACCAAGCTGGCTTTCGACAATGCGGTCACCACGCTGATGGCGATCGGCGGCTCGACCAACGCCGTCATCCATCTCGTCGCGATGGCGGGACGGGCGGGAGTCGAATTGCCGCTCGATCGCTTCGACGAGTTGGCCCGGACCACGCCGCTGCTCGCCAATATGCGCCCGTCCGGCAAATATCTGATGGAGGATTTCTACTATGCCGGCGGGCTGCGCGCGCTGCTGCGCCAGCTCGGCAGCAAGCTCGAAACGAGTTGTCTCACCGCCAACGGCAAGACGCTGGCCGACAACATCGCGCGCGCCGAGATCTTCAACGAGGACGTCATCCGCTCGCCCAATGACGCCATGCAGGCCGAGGGCGGCCTTGCCGTGCTGCACGGCAACCTCGCGCCAAATGGTGCCGTCATCAAGCCTTCGGCGATGGAGCCGCGCCTGCTGAAACATAGCGGCCGCGCCGTCGTCTTCCGCGACTACAACGACATGAGCGCGCGGATCGACGATCCAGATCTCGATGTGACGCCGGATTCGGTGCTTGTCCTGCAGAATGCCGGTCCGCAAGGCGGCCCTGGCATGCCGGAGTGGGGTCAGCTGCCGCTGCCCAAGAAGATCCTCAAACAGGGGGTGCGCGATATGGTGCGCATCTCCGATGCGCGGATGAGCGGCACCAGCTATGGCGCCTGCGTCCTGCATGTCTCCCCTGAATCCTTCATCGGCGGCCCGCTGGCGCTGGTTCGTGACGGCGATGTGATCGAGCTTGACGTGCCGGCGCGCAAGCTGCATCTCGCCATCTCCGACGACGAGCTGGCACGGCGAAAAGGGGCATGGAAAGCTCCGGCACCGCATTACGAGCGCAGTTACGGCGCGCTGTTTAGCGCACATATCGGCCAGGCCGAGACAGGTTGCGACTTCGACTTTCTGGCGAGCCACGTACCGGTCAAGGAGCCGGAGATCCATTAGAAAGCCGCCAACCGTGAGCTATCAGCCAAGGACGGGCGCGGTATGTTGTTGAGCTGATGGCTGATAGCTGAGGGCTAGTTCAATGATCGACGATCTGCCGAGAAACAATTTCAAGCGGGCGCTGGCCGCCGGCACGCCGCAGATCGGCCTGTGGCTCAGCATGACCAGCCCGGTCGCTACCGAGATCGTTGCCGGCGCCGGCTTCGACTGGATGCTCGTTGACATGGAGCATTCGGCGAATGATCTCGTCGACGTCGTGGCGCATCTGCGCGCTGCCGTTGGCGGCAGCGCCGAGCCGGTCGTGCGCGTCCCGTGGAACGAACCCGTGCTGGTCAAGCGGGTGCTCGATGCCGGTGCGCGCAGCCTGCTCTTCCCTTTCGTGCAATCGGCCGACGAGGCGCGCCGCGCCGTTGCGGCGACACGCTACCCGCCCAATGGCATCCGCGGCGTCGCCGGGACGACGCGCGCCAATCGCTATGGCAGGGTCAAGGATTACGCGAAGCGCGTCGAGGACGAGCTCTGTATCCTCGTCCAGGTCGAAACGCAGCAGGCGCTCGGCGAAATCGAAGCGATCGCCGCGGTCGACGGTGTCGATGGGTTGTTCATCGGGCCAGCGGATCTTTCCGCCTCGATGGGCCATCTCGGCAACTGGCAGCGCCCGGAAATCTGGCAGGCAATCATTTCCGGCGGCGAGCGCATCCGCAAGGCGGGCAAGGCGCCGGGCTTTCTCAGCGCTCGCGAGGACGAGTGCCGCAAGGTTCTCGCCGCCGGGTTCCAATTCGTCGCCGTCGGCAGCGATGTCGGCATCCTCGCCCGCCAGAGCGAGGCGTTGGCCGGGACCTACAAGAAGGCCTGATCTGTCGGCCGGGACTATGAGGCGTATCTCATATCCTTGAGTTCTTCGCCGGCCGCGCTCGGCGGCGGCCGACGACAGGCGATGGCCTGAAGAACGGCGGCCTGAAGAACGGCGTGGCCCGCCCGTCGATCGAGGAGCCAATGCAGCGTCGCTGGGGAAAGCGCCGCGCCGTGGTTGGCCAGGAGAGCAAAAATGATGGCCGGATCGCCACATCGACACAGCGCGTCGCTGAGCGCCGCGGTGATCGTCGCGCGTCTGGCGATGGCGAGGCGGTGCGGGCCGGGATGATCACGCAGGATCGCCAGCAGGTCGCGATCGCCGAGGGTGGGCGACTCCTCGATGAACGGCACCGCAACATCGCTTTTGTCATTGGCGAGGGCCAGCGCGATGTCGCGCGGCAGATGCGGCTCGCGTTTCAGACATTCGGCGAGGAGCCGGCGGACGAGGATCTCGCCGTCATAACAAAGCAGGCGGAAGGTCTCCTCGGCGAGACGGCGCTCCGTCGCATCGAGGGTGTCCTGGCAATAGAGCGCGATTAGCCGTTCGGCGGATTTGGCGCGCGCCGTCCAATTCGTCTCCTCGAGCGAGAGGGGCAACGCTTCACGCGATAACTCATCGATCTGACCCAAGCTGGCGCTCCCGAGCCCATGATTTCGGCCGGGAGAGTATCGCCGTCCCAAGTTAAGGTCGGTTTAAGTCGTGATTCGCCGTAGGTAATATTCTTATGATATTCGATAAAAAGCTTGATTAATTGGCCCTGATAAGCCGGAATTTCACCCTTAGCTTGCAGTGGCGTTCCCTAGTCTTGTGACAATCTTGTGGCATCTCTTAAAATGCGCGGGAATGGTGGATCGGTGCCTCAACCCGCATTCGCACGCTCCAGCGCTTCCTCGGCGGCCAGCCAGGCCGATTCTGCGGCGGCCAGCCGACGCGTCAGCTCGGCCTGACGCTGAACCAGGACGGGAACGTCATCCGCGCCGGCGTAAGTCGTCGGGTCGGCAAGCCGGATCTCCACGGTGCGCCGCTCGCTGGTCAGCCGCTCGACCAGTTTCTGCGCGTCGTGGACCTGCCGCCGCAGCGGCGCGAGCTCCTTACGCCGTTCGGCGGCGGCGCGACGCTCCCCGCGCCGCTCGATGATCTCGCTTTTCGAGCGGGCGGGCCGCGTCGTGCTGCGTGTCTCGAGGAGATGGCGACGGTAATCCTCGAGATCGCCCTCGAAGGTGCGGACGGTGCCCTCGGCGACCAGCCAGAGCCGGTCGGCCGTGAGCTCGAGCAGGTCCCAATCATGGGTGATCAGCACGACGGCGCCGGCGAAATCGTTGATCGCCTCGACGAGGGCCTCGCGCGCCGCGATGTCGAGATGGTTGGTCGGCTCGTCGAAAACGAGGAGCGGCGGCGCCGCATGGGTGATGAGGGCGAAATTGAGCCGCGCCTTCTCGCCGCCTGAGAGATCGCCGACCGATACGAGGGCCTTGTCCTGGCCGAAACCGAAACGGCCGAGCCGCGCGCGAACCGCCGATTCGCCGGAATTCGGCATCAGCTCGGCCATGTGCTGCAGCGGCGTGCGGTCGGCGTCGAGATCCTCGATCTGGTGCTGAGCGAAAAAGCCGCTGCGCAGCTTGGCATGGCGCACCTGATGGCCGGAGAGTGGCGTAAGACGCCCGGAAATCAGCTTCGCCAGCGTCGATTTGCCGTTGCCGTTGGCGCCGAGCAGCGCGATGCGGTCGTCGGGATCGAGCCGCAGGTTCAGACCACGCAGCACCGGCACGCCGGGTGCGTAGCCGACAGTGACGTTCTCGATGGCGAGCAGGGGCGGCGCGAGTTCCGTCGGTTCGGGGAAATCGAAGCGCACGGACGGGTCTTCGGCGATCCGCGCCACCGGCTCGAGGCGCGCCAGCGCCTTGATGCGGCTCTGTGCCTGGCGTGCTTTCGATGCCTTGGCGCGAAAGCGGTCGATGAAGGATTGCAGATGGGCGCGCTGCTCGCTCTGCTTGGCAGCGAGCGCCTCGCGCTGCTCGAGCCGCTCGCGCCGGGTGCGCGCGAAACCGTCATAGCCACCGCTATAGAGCACGAGCTTGCGCTCATCGAGATGGAGAATGTGGTCGGGCACCGCATTGAGGATGTGGCGGTCGTGGCTGACGATCAACAGGGTGCGGCGCCAGTCGCGCAGGAAGGCTTCGAGCCACAGCGTCGCTTCGAGGTCGAGATGGTTGGTCGGCTCGTCGAGCAGCAGAATATCGGGCTCGGCGAAAAGAGCGGCGGCGAGCGCGACGCGCATGCGCCAGCCGCCCGAGAAGGTCGAGAGCGGCTGCTCCTGCGCCGCGGCGTCGAAGCCCAACCCCGCGAGAATCGCGGCGCCGCGCGCCGGCGCCGAATGGGCATCGATGTCGAGGAGCCGCGCATGGATTTCGCCGATGCGGTGCGGATCGTGTGCCTCCTCCGCCTCGTGCAGCAGGGCGGCGCGCTCGACGTCGGCGGCGAGCACGGTCTCGATCGGCGTCACCTCACCGCCGGGCGCCTCCTGCTCGACAGTGCCGACGCGCAGCCCCCGCTGCACCGAAACTTCTCCGGCATCGGGCTGCAGCTCGCGGAGGATGAGATGGAGCAGCGTCGACTTGCCGGCACCGTTGCGGCCGACCAGCCCGACTTTCCAGCCGGAATTGATCTGGGCAGAGGCGCCCTCGATCAGGGTCCGCCCGCCGATTCGATAGGTGAGGTCGGAAAAAGTCAGCATGGGGCGCGGGTCATAGCATGAAGCCGGCAGGGCCTGCCACTGACGACCAAGGGGGTGCGACGGTTCGTCCGGCTTCCGGTGGACATTCCGGCGTGCAGAGGGGTTTCCCAATTCTGCGAAATCCGGCATATCTGTGTCGCGGTCGCGCGAGCCCCACGGCCGGCGCAGCGACGGAGGGGGCATGCGCTGCGCGACGATCGGGGTACTCGGGCTGGTAGTGATTGCGCCGCCTCGGTCGGGCAGCGGATCGTCTTCCTCGATCACGGCCGGCTGCTGCTCCAGGGCCGACCGCAGGAGGTCTTCCGCAAGCCGCGCCATCCGCGGCTCGACCAGTTCCTCGACACCTATCTCGATCGCGGCGCTGCGATGTTGCTCTGACCCTGTGAAAGGAGAAAACCGGTGACCAGCATCCCGATCATCGATTTCGCCGGTGTGCAAGCGGGCGATGCGAAGCGGACCCGCGAAGTCGCGCGCGAGGTCTTCGCCGCGTGCACCGGGGTCGGCTTCTTCTACATCAAGAACCACGGCGTGCCTGAGAAGGTGGTCGAACGCGCCATGGCGGCGGCCCGTGATTTCTTCCACCTTCCCGCCGAGCGCAAGGCAGCGGTCAGCGCCAACGCCAATCATCGCGGGTTTCACGCGCTCGGCGACGCGCTGATGTATGGTGCGAAGAAGCCGGACTACAAGGAATTCTACAGCATCGGTCTCGAATTGCCGGCGGACGATCCCGCCGTGCGCGCCGGCGAGAAGCTGCGCGGTGCAAATAACTGGCCGCCCTTCATGCCGGAGCTGCAGCCTGCCCTCTACGATTATTTCGCGGCGAACGGCGCCTGCGGGCGGGACCTGCTGAAGGTCGTGGCGGTCAGCCTCGGCTTGGCCGAAGACTTCTTTGTCCCGCGTTATGCCAAGCCGCTGCAGCGCACCCAAATTCTCTACTACCCACCGCAGGATCCGCAGGCCGACGAGCTGCAATTCGGCGTCGCGCCGCATACCGATTATGGCTGCATTACCCTGCTCTGGCAGGACGACAATGGCGGGCTCCAGGTGCGCGAGCGCGCCACCCGCAGCTGGATCGAGGCGCCGCCAATTCCGGGAACCTTCGTCATCAATGTCGGCGATCTTCTGGCGCGCTGGACCAATGATCGGTTCAGCTCGACGCCGCATCGCGTGATCAATCGATCGGGCAGGGAGCGGTTCTCGATCGCGACCTTCTACGATCCGGATTTTTCGACGCCGGTGGACCCGCGCGATCTCGGCACGCCGGACGCCGAATGCCGCTACGCGCCGGTGCGCGCGGGCGAGCACATCCTGCGACGGTTCGATGAGTCGTTCGGCTACCGCAAGAAATTGAAGGCGGGGGCCGGCTGAACGATCACGCGCGGGGCGACAAGAAATAGAATCGGCTGCTATGGTCGTCCGATTCGGGTCCTGCGGACGGCGGTGATGAGTCTGTTGAACGAGCCAGCGGTCGAGGCCGCTTCCGACCGCGCCCGCGGCGTGCTGCGCCAGGTCTTCGGCTATGACAGCTTCCGCGGGCAGCAGGAAGAGATCATTGCTCACGTCATCGCCGGCGGCGATTCGCTGGTGCTGATGCCGACCGGTGGCGGCAAGTCGCTGTGCTTTCAGATCCCGGCGCTCGTCCGTCCCGGGATCGGCATCGTCGTTTCGCCGCTGATCGCGCTGATGAAGGATCAGGTCGATGCGCTGCGCCAGGCAGGGGTGCGGGCCGCGGCGCTCAACTCGTCTCTCGGCGCCGGCGAGGCGGCTGCCATCGAGCGCGCCATGCGCCAGGGCGAGCTCGATCTGGTCTACGTCGCGCCCGAGCGGCTGGTGACGCCGCGCTGCCTCGAATTGCTGGCGAATACCGAGATCGCGCTCTTCGCCATCGACGAGGCGCATTGCGTCTCGCAATGGGGTCACGATTTTCGTCCGGAATATCTCCAACTTTCGCTGCTCCACGAGCGCTTTCCCGACATTCCGCGCATTGCCCTCACCGCGACCGCGGACGGGCCGACGCGGCGCGACATCGTCGAGCGTCTGGCGCTCGGCGAGGCGCGTATCTTCGCCGCCGGCTTCGACCGCCCGAACATCCGCTATCGCATCGTCACCAAGAAGGATGCCAAGGCGCAGCTGCTCGCCTTTCTCGCCGAGGAACACCGGAGCGATGCCGGCATCGTCTACTGCCAGACCCGGCGCAAGGTCGAGGAGGTCGCCGACTGGCTCGCCATGAAGGGGCGCCTCGCGCTGCCCTACCATGCCGGGCTCGATGCCGCGACACGCCAGCGCCATCAGGACCGCTTCCTCAAGGAGGAGGGCGTCATCATCGTCGCGACGGTCGCTTTCGGCATGGGCATCGACAAGCCGAATGTCCGTTTCGTCGTCCATCTCGACGCGCCGAAGAGCCTCGAGGCCTATTACCAGGAGACCGGCCGCGCCGGGCGCGACGGGCTGCCCGCCGATGCCTGGATGACCTATGGCATGGCCGACGTCGTGGCACTGATGAAGCTGCTTGATGGCTCCGACATCGATGAGCGCCAGCGCCGCATCGAGCGGCAGAAGCTCAACGCGCTGCTCGGCTTCTGCGAGACGGCCGGCTGCCGGCGTCAGGTGCTGCTCGGCTATTTCGGCGAGCGCGACCATCCGCGCTGCGGCAATTGCGACAATTGCCTGACGCCGGTCAGCGTGTGGAACGGCGTCGTCGCCGCGCAGAAGGCGCTCTCGGCGGTGTTCCGCACCGGCCAGCGCTTCGGCGTCGCCCATCTCGTCGACGTCCTCCTCGGCAAGATGAGCGAGCGCATCCGCCAGCTCGGCCACGACCGGCTGAAGACGTTCGGCGTCGGCGCCGAGCTGCAGAAGCACGAATGGCACTCCGTTTTTCGCCAGCTCGTCGCGCAGGGCCATCTCGCCGTCGACATCGAAGGTCATGGCGGGCTGCAGTTCGGCGAGACCGGCGTCGCGGTGCTGCGCGGCGAGCTGCCGGTGGAGTTCCGCAAGGAAGTCGAGACGGCCGCGAACGGCCGCCGGCGGGCGCTGCGCGGCGCCGCCTCTTCCGAAGCCGGCGCGCTCTCCGCCGCCGACGAGGCGCTGTGGCAGCGTTTGCGCAGCACGCGACTGGAGCTCGCGCGCGAACAGAGCGTGCCGCCATATGTTATCTTCCATGACGCGACGTTGATGGACATGGTCCGCCGCCGCCCGCGTAATCTCGCCGAGCTCGGCGAGATCCCCGGCGTCGGCCGCAGCAAGCTCGAGCGCTATGGCGAGACGTTCCTGAAGGTGATAACGGAAGAAGCGTAGAAGACGAAGGATTCGGGAGGAGCGGGCGGCGATGCCTTTTCTCGGCGTTGATTCCTGGCGCTGGCAGTATTTCGAGGGACAATTCTGTCCGCCCGATGTCATCGTGCCGATCGACGATGCGACGGCGTGGGACCTCCATGTCGGCCACCGAGCCATCTACAACAAGCTGACGATCTGCGACACCCAAGGTCTGCCCAACGGGCCGCACGGCACCGCGCCGCCGCGCTTTCCCGTCTTCTCGAAGCCAATCTACAACATGCGCGGCATGGGAACCGGCAGCCGGGTGATCGCCAGCGCGATGGAGTACGAGGAGTCGCTGCAGCCCGGCCATATGTGGATGCCGCTTCTGCGCGGCCCGCATGTCAGCACCGACATGGCCCTGGCGCAGGGCGAGATCGTCTGGTGTCGCCACACCACCGGCGTCGCCTTCGCCGAGGGCATGTTCGATTATTGGACGGTGCACGCCAAGCCCAAGCCGGCGCTCGACGCCTATCTCGCCGCCTGGGTCGGCCGCACCCTCAGCGGCTTCACCGGCATCGTCAATATCGAGACGATCGGCGGCCGCATCATCGAGTGCCATTTGCGTATGTCCGAGCAATGGCTCGACCTCAACGGCACCGGGTGGCTCGCCGCCGTGGTCGAGCTCTACACCAACGGCGTCTGGCGCTTCGGCGCGGCGCCGCGCACCGGCTACAGCGTCGTGCTGTTCGGCGCCCACGGAATCGACTGGCAGATCGACCGCTCGCTCGTCCGCGCGCTGCTCGAGACGCCAGAGGTCTCGTCGATCCAGATCACCTACGACGACACCATCCCGCGCGAGGCCCACGCCATGCCGCCGGGCGGCTTTCGCCTCGCCATCGTCAATTGCTGGGATCTCGCGGCCGGCAAGCGGGTGCGGGCACGGCTCAAGGCGTATTTCGATGCCGCGGCGGAGGCCCGCCGGCCGCGCCGCGCCGCGCGCTGACGGCGGCGCGGGCCGACCTGTAAATACGGGAAAAGAACAGGCAGGCGATAGTATCGCGGGCGAGATTACTCCCCTATAACTAGAAACAGGAAGGCCTGCACTCACGCGGGTCCGCATCCAAGCCCCTCTCCCGCACCGCGGGCCCTTCGACAAACGCTCAGGAGGGAGGGACCCATTGCGCAGGCAATGGGAGGGTGAGGGCGACGCCGCAGAGTCAGTATTCGCGACAAGGGCGTCATTCCCGGCAAGGGCGTCCGTGAGACATTTCTTGTCGATGCTCCCAGCCTCGCGAGCCCTCACCCGGCTCGCTGCGCTCGCCACCCTCCTGAGCGTTTGTCGAAGGGCCCGCGGTGCGGGAGCGGGGCGGGGGCGCTCGTGCATGTTTTCGAGCCGCGCCAAGCGCCGTTCGAGATCGCCTGCCGCGACGGTCCGACAGCGCGCTTCGAGCGTCCTGGCGATGTCGCTCGCCTCGAGCGGCGAGATGACGCCCTCGGCCATCGCGCGGAGCGTCGCCGTGAGCGAGGCGGCGACGGCGTCACCCCCGGCGGCGCGGTCGAGCTCGACGCGGCGGCGGCGCGCCGGCGGCAGGAGGCGCACGAGGCAGAAGCGCAACAGGCCGGGATCGCCGCTGTCGAGAGCATGCTCGACCACCGCGCGCGTCAATCGCGCCGGTCCGCCGCCGCACAGCGCCTCAGCTTCCAGCGTCGCCTTGTTGCGGCCGCGCGGCCGGCCGGCGGGATTGCCGGATTGGCCTTTCTGGAAACGACCGCGATTGCGGGACGGATTGACGAAGTCGGCGGACATGATCGGCCTCGGGCGCGTCGCTTGGACAATCAATATATCCAAACTGTTTTTAATGTCAACATAAATCGGATATATAGACCTCGTTACGGGCCGGCCTGAGAGAGGATCTTTCGCAGGGCTCGCCGGGGAAGCATGTGGTCGTGGAGCACGCCGAGAATGTCGACGGTGCGTCCTCCGCCGCCCGGAAGACGATAAGATGTCGGGGATCCTTGACGCGCCCTGGCGGGCTCGGAACCCGCTTGCGGCTGTAGCGGATGTGATAGGTGCCCAATTGCCGGTCGAGCCCGCGATGGTCCTCGACATCGTTCCTGCCCGGCTCCTCAGCCAAGTCCTCCATCGCCTTGACGAGGAGCGCAGCTTAACGCTCCCGCGCCGGCGTCCCGAAATCCCGTTCGCTGGCGGCGAGGATTTCCTTGATCTTCCTTTCCGACGGGCCAGAGAGACGGTAGTCAGCCACCGCTTCGGGAAGCTTCGGCTGCCTCGCGATTCAGACGATCCAGTAGATCGCGCGAGCCTTGCCCCGCCTGCACGACGATGAAGTCCCCGCACGCGATGGCGGCCAAACCTTCCTCGGCCGCGGCGCGAATGGCCGCGTTGCTGGCGCGTCCAGTCTCGATCTCGGTAAGGCTGCGGTTGCGTCGCGTCATGATGTGCCTCCGGATCTCTCTCGATCTTGCATGGCAGCCGCGCCGGATTTAGCTGAGCGATGGTGTGGAATTTGCAGCGATCTCGGCGTATCGCCGTCGAAGAGATCGGGAAGTATGAAGCTGCCGACCATCGGTCACAATAACGGCCCGCCGCTCGACGAAGAGCTTACGGTCGTCACCTGGCATCATTACTGCTGGAAGAAGTCGCATGCCAAGGCGTGGAAGACGCCGCCGCGCGAGATCGCGCTCGCCCGGCTGGCGCGCGCCGAGGCGCTCGGCATGAGCTACAAGGAATACACCGCGGTGGTTCTGGATAGGGGCGTGCTGCTGTAGCGGGCGCGCTCCCCCTCACCCAGCTTCGGGTAGGGCTCGGCTTCGCCTCGCCAACCCTGCGCAACCCTCTCCCCCAATGGGGGAGAGGGCAGGGTGAGGGCGCTACGTCGGAAACGCCGTCCTTACCTCCGCCGCTTGCTCCTCGGTGAGATATCGCGTCTTGCAGCCGCGCAGCAGCAGGAACAGCTTCGCCGTCTCCTCGAGCTCCTCGATTGCGTTGGCGGCGGCATCGAGTGAGGCGCCGGCGACTACCGGGCCGTGATTGGCGAGCAGCACGGCATGGTGCTTGCCGGCGAAGCCGCGCACCGCCTCGGCGAGCGCGAGGTCGCCGGGCCGGTAATAGGGCACCAGGGGGAGGCGGCCGACGCGCATCACGTAATAGGCGGTGATCGGCGGCAGGACGTCGGCGGGATCGATGTCGGCGAGGCAGGAGACGGCGACCGAATGGGTGGAATGGAGATGGATGACGGCGCCGGTCTTGGCGCGCTCCTCGTACATCACGCGGTGCAGAAAGCTCTCCTTGGTCGGCGCGTCGCCGCCGACCAGCTTGCCGCTATCGTCGAGCTTGGAGAGCCGCGCCGGGTCGAGCCGGCCGAGCGAGGCGTTGGTCGGCGTCATCAGCCAGCCATCCGCGAGGCGGACGCTGAGATTGCCCGAGCTGCCGGCGGTCAGGCCGCGCGCGAAGATCGAGGCGCCGAGCTGGCAGATCTCTTCGCGGCGCTTGGCCTCGTCGCTCATGGCAGCACCGTGAAGCTGCGCAAAAAGAAGTCAGGTCCGCCGAAATTGCCTGATTTTAGGGCAAGCGCGATTGGCGGTTGGTCGAGGCTTACCGTCCACGGCACGCCGGGGTCGATCTGCTTGCCGATGCGCAGCCCGGTGATGCCGAGCGCCTTGACGACTGCGCCCGAGGTCTCGCCGCCGGCGACGACGAGGCGGCGGACGCCGCGCTCGATGAGGCCCCGGGCGATCGCGGCGAGCGCCGTCTCGACCAGCGTGCCGGCGCGCTCGCGGCCGAGGCGGTCCTGCACCTGGCGCACCTGCTCGGGCGGTGTGCTCGCCGAGATGAGGATCGGCCCGCTCGCCAGCTCACGTGCGGCGAAATCGAGCGCCGCGCCGACTGCGTCCGTGCCCTCGGCGAGAGCGAGCGGATCGATGTCGAAGACCGGGCGCCGCGCGCGCATCGCCGCCACCTGGGCGAGCGTCGCGGTCGAGCACGATCCGGCGATGACCGCCTCGGGACCATGCACCACGGGAAGAGTCCCGGCGGCGTCGCTCGGCGCCAGCAGGCCGGCGCGGCGGAAATTCTCCGGCAGGCCGAGCGCGATGCCCGAGCCGCCGGTGATCAGCGCGAGATCGGCGATCGCCGTGCCGAGGGCGAGGAGATCGCCGTCGCCGACCGCATCGACGATGGCATGGCGGATGCCGTCGCGGCGGAGCGCGGCGAAAGCGGTGCTTATGGCATCGGCGCCCTTGGTCACCGTGGCATAGGGGACGAGCCCGACCTTGTGCCGCGTCTGCCGCTGCAGCACCCGGACGAGGGAGGGATCGCGCATCGGCGTCAGCGGATGGTCGCGCATGCCGGATTCGGAGAGCAGGACGTCGCCGACGAAGAGATAGCCCTTGTAGATGGTGCGGCCATTCTCGGGAAAGGCCGGGCAGAAGACGGTGAAATCGCCCCCCGGCGCCCCGGCGAGCGCGTCGAGCAGCGCATCGGCGACGGGTCCGATATTTCCCGCATCGGTGGAATCGAAGGTCGAGCAATATTTGAACAGGAT
>WNFC01002610.1_pt1 | contig 19441 bp, 13 predicted proteins | sample 5400541 | NCBI WGS metagenome assembly WNFC01 (sample SAMN13153342, study PRJNA577476) | soil metagenome | isolation source: 120 cm saprolite under Douglas fir tree site 2 hole 2 replicate 1 | place: USA:California | collected 2015-04-18 | reverse complement strand
TGTTCATTTCAAATGCACGGCCGCTTCGGTTTGCTTGAAGTCGCCGGTCCCCTTCTTCACTTTGGGCATGCCGTATTTCGGCTTGATCTCATGACACCCTTCTTCGCAGAAGACGCCGCCTTCAGCAGATTCGGGCGTGGGCATGGGCGAGTTCACCGCGATCTCGCGTTCGGCTTCGATCACCCGCTCGACGTCTGAAATCAACTCCGCGTTTTCTTTCGCAGTCAGCCACTTCTTTTCTTTCACCAGATAATTCTCGAAGCGGGCGATCGGGTCGCGTTTTTTCCAGAAGTCGAACATCGGCTTCGGCACATACGCTGCGGCGTCGTGGATGGCGTGGCCTTTCATGCGCATCATCTTCGCCTCGATCATGGTCGGGCCTTCGCCGCGGTGGGCGCGCTCGACGGCCTCGCGGGCGGCGTCGTAGACCTGGCAGGCGTCGGTGCCGTCGACGATCACGCCGGGGATGCCGTATCCGATGGCGCGTTCGGCGAGGTCTTTGCAGCGGTACTGCATTTCCGACGGCGTGGAGTAGGCCCAGAGATTCGATTCGACGAAAAGCACAAGGCCCAGATTCTGCACCGCCGCGAAGTTGATGCCTTCGTAGGTGACGCCGGTGGACTGGCCTCCGTCGCCGATGTAGGTCATGACGGCGATGTTGCGACCCTGCAGGCGCGCGCCCAGTGCGACGCCGGAGAGCACCGGAATCAGATCGCCGAGCATGGAGATGGGCGAAACCATGTTGCGCTTTTCGATGTCGCCGAAGTGCGAGGTGCCGTCGCGGCCGCGCGTGGGCGAATCGGCTTTGGCCATGTATTGCATCATGGTGTCGCTGGCCGCAAAGCCGCGCACCAGCAGCGCGCCCTGGTTGCGGATCATGGGAGCGAACCAGTCGTCTTTATCGAGCGCGTAGGCGGAGGCGCAGGAGCAGGCCTCCTGGCCGAGTCCGAAATAAACTCCGCCGACCACCTTGCCCTGTTTGTAGAGATTTTCGAGCGCGACCTCCATCTTGCGGTTGAGCAGCATGTAGCGGTAGATCTCGATGTATTGCTTCTTGTCGAGATACTTCGAGTCGCGAATCGGCGGGACAGGCGCGTTGAGGTTGCCGGTGACTTCGTAGCGGACGTGCTCGGCGCCGTCTTTGTCTTTTTCTATTGATTGGTGGACGGTTAGGTCGGGATGCTCCATGCGCGTGTCGGGGATGGAGTAGGTGCGGAGATCAGAGTTTTCGGGTTTAAACGAAGAGGCACCATTGTGCCGACGGTTACCGTTCGAGCTGTGCTTGGAGTTGGATTTCTTCTTCTTGATTACCATTTGGAGCGGCGCCAAAGCGCTAACAATGGTATCGCGAGTGAGGGGGAGAGAGCTAGCTCGGGCCCGCTCGGGCCCGCGAGGTGGACCAACTCAAAAGGGTGGCGGGGAATCTCCCTTACGGCATTGCGGCAGTGGCAGCGGGAAAGGGATCCCTTCGACTTCGCTCAGGGCAGGCTTTCGATTTCGCAGCAGCTTCGCTGGTTGCGAAGCTGCTACTCCGTTCAGGATGACAGAACGGACTAGTTGTTTTCGTTGCTGGCGCGCTTCCACGAAATCAATTCACCGATGGTGGAACTCGTGCTGGAGACAGGCTGCTTGTAAGCCTCGACTTCGGAACGGGAAGCTTCTTCGCCGACGGCTCGAATGCTGAGACCTACTTTCTTTTCTTCCGCGCTCATCTTGATGATCTTGAAGTCGTGCTCGACTCCAGGCTCAAGATGCAGAGGTTGACCGTTCCCGTCTATCGCCTCTGACTTGTGGCACAGGCCCTCGACGCCTTCGGCGATCTCGACGAACGCGCCGAACGCGGCCACCCGCAGTACTTTGCCGTGAATGACGTCGCCGACGTGATGGGTTGCAAAGAAGGACTCCCAAACATCAGGCTGAAGCTGCTTCACCCCAAGCGATAGACGACGCTTGTCGGGTTCAATCGCGAGCACGATAGCTTTCACGCGATCGCCCTTCTTCAATATCTCGGAAGGATGCTTCACGCGCTTGGTCCAGCTCAGGTTGCTGACATGCACCAGGCCGTCGATACCGTCCTCGATCTCGATAAAGGCGCCGAAGTCGGTCAGGTTGCGCACTCGGCCTTCCACCGTCATGCCCACGGGATATTTATCGTGCAGCGCATCCCAGGGATTCTCCGCCAGTTGCCGCATACCGAGGGAAATGCGTCGCTCGCCGGGATTCACATTCAGCACCACGCACTCGACCTGATCGCCAACATTCACCAGCTTCGAGGGATGCTTCATGCGCTTCGACCACGTCATTTCGCTGACGTGGACCAGCCCTTCGATGCCCTGCTCCAGTTCAACAAAGGCGCCGTAATCAGTCACGCTAATAACCCGCCCGGAAACGTGAGCGCCCACAGGATAGCGGTGTTCCGCATCAAGCCACGGATCCGGCGTCAACTGCTTAAAGCCGAGCGAAACCCGCTGCTTTTCCTTGTCGTACTTCAGTACCTTTACCTGAATCTGGTCTCCGACATTCACCAAGTCGCGAGGGTGCGTGAGTCGTCCCCACGACATATCTGTGATGTGTAATAGGCCGTCGAGCCCTCCGAGATCGACGAACGCTCCGTACTCGGTCAGATTCTTCACCACTCCGGTCAGGATCGAGCCTTCCTCCAGATGTTCGAGGGTCTTGCTGCGTTTCTCGTTCTGCTCGCCTTCGAGCAACTCCTTGCGCGAAACCACAATGTTGCCGCGCTTCTTGTTCACCTTGATGATCGTAACTTCGAGAGTCTGACCCTTCATGCCGTCGAGATTGCGGATGGGCCGCAGATCCACTTGCGAGCCTGGCAGAAACGCCCGGGCGCCCAGGATATCGACGGTCAGGCCTCCCTTGGTGCGTTCAATCACGACCGCCTTAACCGGCCTCTTCTCGTGGTGAGCTTTTTCCACTTCGTCCCAGGCATGAAGGCGTGCCGCCTTCTGGTGCGAGAGGTTGACGTATCCCTCTTCTGTCTGTCCCTTCTCCCGCATCACCTCGATCTCATCGCCGGGCTTCACCTTTGGCTGGCCCTCATGATCGAGCACTTCCGCGAGCGGCAACATGCCTTCCGACTTGGTGCCAATGTCGACCACTACGTGCGTCGCCGTGAGCTTCAGCACCGTGCCCTTGATGACGCGGTCTTCTCCCACGGCCTCTTCGGTTTCGGTGGTGAAGTTCTCCAGCGCGGAAGCGAAGTCTTCGCTGGCATGCTTGTCGTCCCCGGCAGATGCCGAATGGGGCGCATTCTCTGGATGACTTGTTGCGGAATCGGCGGTTGCGACCGTGGCCTGATTGTGCTCGGTTAGGGTGGAAGTGGCTGCCGTGGGTTCTGTTTCGGTTGCAACGGCGCTGGTGGAATCGGAGTTGTGGGTGGTGGTGTCGTCGAACAAAGCCATGCCTCTCTGATGTACCTCGCACTCGGTGCGGGGTGGATGCGGGGCCTGCCTGGCGGACTGCTGGAGTGAGTCGTTTGGTTGTGGTGGGCTCACCCTGGCGAGTGAGCTTGGACAATCCCAGCTGCCGGACGTTTTAACAGAAACCCGCGTCCAAAGGGAACTCTTCGACTATAGCAACGCCTCTCAAACAGTGTCAAACGCAATTATCCGATGGGGTTGGATACTAGGAAGGTCTTACCCGCTGTTGCGTCCTGCAACGTGTCGAATGCATATTTTTGTAAAAACCTTGATCTACCCTTTTTCGGGATTTGCATCCAAATGTGGCGCTTTTGTCGAAAATTCAAGCGCGAAAGAGCCCACGACCTTGAACAAACTAATTCTCCAACCAGTTTTGGCAGGCATGGCGGTAGCCTTGCTTTCTCTTGTCGCCGCCGGTCAGGAATCGTCTTCAACCCCCGTCCTGCTTGCCACGCCTTCGATCCAGGGGACAGCTCTGGCACCCAACTTTCGGGTTGCCGCTTCTCGAGCGGAGACGCCGGACGAGGATAGCGCCGCGCCCGATGCACCGAGCGATGCTTCAACAGACCCGGCGGTGCACGAAGGCTTAGTTAAGCGCAGCATCAAACGGATTGGAGCAGATCAGAAACGCCTCTACCTGGCGCCGTTCGAAGCGCACAACCTCAAATGGGACTTGATAACGCTGGTAGGGACTGGCGCATTCCTCGCCGCCGACCGTCACATTGAAAATAATATTCCACACTCACATTTTTCGACATATCAGGCCATTTCCGATCTCTCAATTGCAGGATTGGCAGGATCGCTGGCCGGAGTGTACATTTACGGATTCAAGACCGAGCATCGGCACGCTAGAGAGACGGGCGAAATCGAACTGGAGACCCTGGTCAACACCTTCCTGATCTATACCCCGATGCAGCTAATTTTCGCCCGTCAGCGGCCCGATGAGGGCAACAACCACGGAAACTTCTTCAAGCACCATGCCGTGAACACCTCGTTCCCTGGTGGCCATGCCATGTTTACTTGGGCGATGGCCTCGGTGCTGGCCGACGAATATCCCAAGCCCTGGGCGCGGGTGTTAAGTTACGGTGCGGCTTTCACCGTGACCTTCACTCGCTTCATGGCCCGCGACCACTGGTCATCTGACATGTTTCTGGGCACCGCACTGGGCCTTGCCATCGCCGAGAATACCTTCCATGCCCGCTGCAATCCGGAGTTCGAGTCGCAGTGTAAACACCATCAGCGGTGGTGGAAGGTAATGAAGATGGACGTCCAATAGCGAGTGGGCAAAACGCGGCCGCGTGTACCCGCGCCTGCCTGCCATCTGCTAACCTGCCTTCTAATGGACTACCTCTGGACCCCGTGGCGCTACGCCTATGTTTCCACCGCTGAGAAGACCACAGGCTGCGTCTTCTGCGACGCAGTGAATGCGGGCGATGACGCCAAAGCCCGCATCGTGCATCGCGGCCAGCGGTGTTTTGTCATCTTGAACACGTTTCCCTACACGCCAGGACACGTGATGATCGTCCCCTATGCGCATCTGGATGAACTCCGCAAGCTGCCGCCTGACGCTGCCCACGAAATGATCGAACTCTCCCAGCGCATGGAGGCCGTCCTGCGCGAACTCTACCACCCGGACGGCATCAACTTGGGTATGAACATAGGCAAAGCCGCCGGCGCCGGCATCGCCGGACACATCCACATGCATGTCCTACCCCGCTGGGTAGCCGACGCGAACTTCGTGTCGGTCGTGTGCGAGACGCGGATTCTGCCGGAGGCGCTGGAGGAGACGTGGAAGCGGATGACGGCGGCGCTGAAGATGGAGCCGTAGTAGATGCATGTGATCCGAAAGACGCTTGTCATCCCGAACGAAGCGAGGGACCTTGGTTTTGCCGACAGCAGCGTGTCGCCGCCGCAGGTAAGAACCAAGATTCCTCCCTGCGCTCTGGACGACAGCTCGTGATGGGACGTGGCTATTATAAAACTGCTAGCGGACAAACTTTTCCATTTCCTTTTCGTCGATCACAGCTACTCCCAATTCCTTCGCCTTATCCAGCTTCGACCCCGCATCCGCCCCCGCAACCACGTAATCCGTTTTCTTACTGACCGAGCCGGTGACTTTGCCTCCAGCGTCTTCGATCATCTTCTTAGCCTCATCGCGGGTGAAGTGCGCCAGCGTCCCAGTCAACACAAATGTCTTTCCTGCAAGCTTGGTCCCGCGCTGTTTTTTCTGGCCGGTTAACGTAAGCCCAGCTTCGCGCAACCGTTCGACCAGTTTGCGATTGGCCGCGATACTGAAAAACTCCACGATACTTTCTGCGATGCGCGGACCGACTTCGTTCACATCCTGCAACTCTTCCTGACTCGCCCGCTCGAGGGCTTCAATGGATCCAAAATGCTCGGCCAGAAACTGCGCCGTGCGCTCGCCCACAAATCGAATTCCGAGACCGTAGATGACCCGCCCTAGCGGCAGCTTTTTTGATCGTTCGATTTCGTCCACGATGTTCTGAGCCGACTTGTCCGCAAAGCGTTCCAGGCTGAGCAGGTCTTTCTTCGTCAGCTTATAAATGTCCGCAACATCCTTCACCAGGCCGCGCTCGGTGAGTTGGTTGACCAGGGCTTCGCCCATGCCATCAATATTCATCACGCCGCGAGAAGCGAAGTGCAGAATGGTCTCGCGCAGCTTCGCCGGGCAATTCGCGTTCACGCAGCGGTAGTCGACCTCGCCCTCAGTCCGCACCACCTTGGTGCCGCACACCGGACATTTTCCCGGCATTTCAAACGTGCGGGTGCCGCGTGGATGATCTTTATCGTCGACCACCTTGGCGACTTTCGGGATCACATCGCCGCCGCGTTCCACCTGCACCCAGTCGCCGATCTTCAGTCCCAATCGCTCGATTTCATCCATGTTGTGCAACGTGGCATTTCGCACCGTTGTGCCGCCTATCAAAACCGGCTCCAGCATCGCGACCGGCGTCAGCTTCCCGGTACGTCCCACCTGCACTCGGATGTCTTCCAGCTTCGTGATCCCAGCCCGCGCGGCGTACTTGTAAGCAATTGCCCAGCGCGGAGCCTTGCCGGTGAACCCAAGCTCATCCTGCAGCGCGGTGCGATCGACTTTGATGACGATGCCATCAATCTCATACGGCAACGATTCCCGCTTCTCCTCCCATTCCCGGATGAAGGCCCACGCTTCGTCGATATCATGCGCCAGCTTGTGGCTCTGATTGACTTTGAATCCGGCGGCATCGAGCGCGTCCAAAGTTTTGGAATGCCGATCGAAATAAGTTCGCCCGTTCTTCAGCAGCATGTAGGAAAAATAATCAAGCCGCCGTTCGGCTGTCACTCTTGATTCAAGCTGCCGCACCGTGCCGGCCGTGGCATTGCGCGGATTGGCGAATAGAGACAGCCCTTTGCTCTCGCGTTCCTCGTTCATCTTTTTGAAGGCGGCCAGCGGCATGAGCAGTTCGCCCCGTACTTCGAAATCTGGCGGAATGCCTGCCTTTTGTAATTTCTCTCTTGGAATCGAAAGCGGCACCGAGCGCACGGTTCGCACGTTGAGCGTTACATCTTCCCCTATGCTTCCGTCGCCGCGAGTAATTCCTCGCACCAGCCTCCCTTCTTCATAGATCAGCGCCAGCGACATACCGTCTAGCTTTAGTTCGCAAACGTAATCCACATCCGTTCGCCCACTCAATTCGTGCACGCGCCGTTCCCAGGCACGTAGCTCCTCCTCGTTGTAAGTATTGTCGAGCGACAACATGGGCGAAGAGTGCGCAACCTTGACGAATCCTTCGCGCGGCTTGCCCCCAACGCGCTGTGTGGGAGAATCCGCCGTGATGAGCTCCGGATGGTCCGCCTCCAGATCCTTCAGTTGTTGCATTAGTTCGTCAAACTCGGCATCGCTGATTTCAGGATGATCGAGAACGTAGTACAGATATTCGTGGTGCCGGATCTTCTCGCGGAGGGATTCGATTTTTTTGCCGAGGTCTTTGCTCGTAGGAGGCATCGCCAAAGATTATAGGCGGGGACGAACCGCGGCGGGACAGCCGAGGCAGCTGTCCCTACGTGAGCTGTTTTTATACCAAGTCATCAAGCTTCAAGGCACCACTTGTGCCTTTCCACGACGAGTTAAACTGCTTCTGCACGAACCCCGCGTCATATCCCCGCTTCTGCTCCAGCAACGCCTGATGCAGCCCCCACAGCGAACGGGGATTCCGCAGATTGCGATCCAGATCGTCTCGAAACACTTTCTCAGCGCCGGCCGCGTCCCCATTCACAAGCAGGGTGGCCCCCAGCGATTCTCTAACCGGGTAGAACCAGTCGGGCGGCTCGCCGTATTTGAGCGTGTCCTGGATGGCAACGGCCTCCCGCAACATGGCGATGGCGCCACCGTTGTCTTTTTTCGCTACCGCGATCTTTGCCCCTAGAACATCCTTCGCAATCTTCATGATGTCTTTGGCCTTGTTATTGATCGGCATCTGGAAAATCACGCCGGGAGGTGTAGCCCCTTCGGCGTCGGAGACGATCTTGTACTCGGCTTCAGCCTCCGGGATCCTTCCGGTGCCGGCCAGCGCCAGTCCGCGTCCGAAGTGCCAGAATACGGTCGCGGTCTTCATGGAAGAATCAGGCTGCGGCATTTTCAGAATCTCATTCCAATGATGGAAGCGAATCTCTACCGCGACCGGAATGGTCATGAAGCCTTCGAGCGGAGGCATGTCTTTCACGTGCCGGCCCACGTTCTCGACGAGCAGATCCGCATTCTTTCGCGACTCTGCGTAGTTGCCATTCATCGCCGCGCACATGGCGATGAAGTGCAGGTTGTGGCTGTAGTACATCATCGGGTAGATGCCCTGCACTCCCGTGGCCTTGATGTAGGCGCGGTCCACCACGGCGGCGTCTTGATTGGTTTTAACGGCCGCTTCGTAGTCGCCGGTGCGAATGTAAACATGCGCGGGCATGTGCACGATGTGTCCCGCGCCGGGTGCCAGCGCTGCCAGTTTATTCGCTCCCGCTAATGCGCGCTCGGGCGTGGCCGAAGCCTCAACTGCGTGAATGTAGTAGTGAATCGCTCCCAGATGATTGGGGTCGCGCTTCATGACCGACTCAAGAGTAGAGACAATTTCATCCGTGCCGGCCTCTGGCGTACCATCGACATGCCACAATCCCCAGGGATGCAAATTCATGCCAGCCTCGGCGAAGAGGGTAGCCGCGTCGAGGTCATCCGGAAATTCGCTGACCACCTGGCGCATCGCGTCGCGATAATCTTCGGCCGCTTTCTTCAGATCGGATTTTGTATCCGCTGGAAAGCGCTTGGCCAGCGCCTGGATGTAGGCCTGCTCGCTGAGCGAAGCTGCATCCGACAGCTCGACCGCCTTTTGCACCGCCCCGTGCGCCTGCTTGTACCGGTCGGGATCGGCGGGATCGTTATAGTTTGGCCCCACCGCCTCGGCGACCCCCCAATACGCCATCGCCAACTTTGGATCGAGCTCCGCGGCATGTTGAAACGACCGTGCGGCTTCGTCGTGATTAAAAGCGTAAATGAATCGCAGTCCCTGATCGAAGAACTGCTGCGCCTGTGGATTCTTGGTGGAAACAGGGTGATGAAGATCTCCCAGGCCGGCCACCAGCGCGACTGTGCGGACCTGAGCGTGCGAAGCATGATCCTGGGCTTCACCGCTGAGGCATAGGAGCACTCCGCAGAGAACGTGTGCCAGAATTTTCATCTGGTCAATCCTCCTGATTCGAATTTGTAACTTGGGGCGCGAAGAGAAGTCTCAGGGATGCACGCCCTTCCAAGCTGCAACAGCTTATTCCAAACCGGACTGCTTGCCAAGCGGAGCGTAACTGCCGGCCAAATGACTCAGGTACAATCCAGCTTCGGTCAGCCATGCGTAAGGCAGCTTTGTTCTACAACCCGAACTCTGGAGGGAGGCGCTCGCGGCAAGCGGAGGTGGAGTCCGTCGTTGCTCTGCTTCGCAAGGCGGATGTTGAGGCTGAACTCGTACTCACGGATTCTCCCGCCGAGGCCGAGCAGCAGGCGCGGCAGGCGGTGCAATCTGGTTGTGACACCGTCTTCGCCTGCGGCGGCGACGGCACCATTCATACGATTCTCCAGGTGTTGGCGAACACTTCCGTGGCGCTAGCGATTTTGCCCATGGGCACGGCCAATGCCCTGGCTCACGACCTCGGGCTGCCCATGAATCTCAAAGGCGCTGGGCTGGCCGCATTACACGGGATGCCTCGTCGAGTTGCCCTGGGCCGCATTCAGTATCTCGATCTTCAGGGCAAGCCTGGCACGCGTTTGTTCGTCGTGGCAGCAGGCGCGGGGGTGGATGCGCATCTTTTCTACAAGCTTCACACTGGAACCAAGCAGCGCATGGGCATGGCCGCCTACTACGTGAAAGCCTGGCATTTGTGGTTTACGCATCCCATGACTCGCTTTCTGGTGGAGTTTGCCGAGACTGGATCAGACAAGCCCCGGCAGGCTGACGTCACGGAGTTGATGGCCGTGCGGATACGCAATTTTGGTGGCGTGCTGCAGGAACTAGCTCCGGGAGCTTCTCTTGAGCGCCGCGACCTGCGGCTGGTCTACTGCCGCACTGCCAGCCGTCTGGCGTATGTCCTGTACGTGACGCGGGGATTGCTGCGGCGCAGTTGGAAAATCCGCGGAATTGAGCTGGCAAATACTCGAGAAGTGTCGTGCAAATACTTGAACAACTCAGCCTCCGCAGGCGCGTCGGCGGCGGAGAAGAAGATCTATGTCGAGACCGATGGCGAATTGGTCGGAACGCTGCCGGCGGAAATCACTGTGGTGCCGGACGCACTGACGTTGCTTGCGCCTCGTAAATAATTTCGATAAGCCTTCAAGTCGCGACCGGTAGCAATTGCAGAGATATCCAAATAGAATCTTCAAACCCCTTGGAACCCGTCACTCACTTCCTAACCGGCGCATGCATGGGCCGTGCCGGCCTCAACCGCAGGACGGCGCTGGCCACACTTACGTTGACGCTTGCCGCCGAGGCACCGGATCTGGACGTGCTTGGTCGCATCGGCGGCCCTGCCTTTGCCTTCGCTCATCATCGCGGATTCACGCACTCGTTCCTCGGAGTTCCGCTCGACGCCGCCGTGGTGGTCGGCTTCGTTTATCTGATTTGGCGTTTGCGCGGACGCAGGCTGAAAGATCCAAATCTTCCGCCGCGCTGGGGACTGCTCTTCCTCTATGCTTGCCTCGCCGGACTCAGCCATATTCTCCTCGATTTCACCAACAACTACGGCGTGCGCCCCTTCTGGCCATTTTCCGAGAAGTGGTATTCCTGGGATATTGTTTTCATCTTCGAGCCGGTCATGTTCGGCTTTCTTCTTCTGGGATTAATGGTTCCCTCTCTGTTCTCGTTGATTGACCGCGAAATCGGCGCACCCAGGCGCGGACCGCAAGGCCGGGTCGCGGCCACGATTGCCCTGCTGGGCGTGGTCTTGATGTGGGGATTGCGAGACTTCGAGCATCGGCGAGCAGTGAGCGCCCTTGCCGCCCGCACCTATCGGGACGTGGAACCGCTTCGAGTGTCCGCCTATCCCGCTCTGATGGATCCATTCCTCTGGTACGGTGTGGTGGAAACTCCCGCGTTCTTTGTGCTGGCTCCGGTGAACGCTCTTGGCCCGGACGTTGATCCCGAGGAACATATCGAGATTCGCTACAAGCCAGAGGAAACGCCCGTCACGCTGGCTGCGAAAAAATCTTACCTCGGGCGCGTATATCTGGACTGGGCGAAGTATCCCATCACTGAGACCGAATCGCTCCCCCCTCCGGAAGGCGGCTACATCGTTAACTTCCAAGATCTGCGCTTCATGCAGTTGCCCAGTTTGTTCAGCCGCCGGGGTCAGACGCGACGAGCCCTCGCTGCGGGCGTCCAGTTGGACATGAATTTACAGGTCGTAGCTGATGTCTACGGCTCCGGCAAAAAACGCGTCGCCGTCTCTGAACCCCCATTAAACTAGAGAGACTCATGTGAGCACAGAAGGCCGGACTAACCTTGACGGACTCAGATGTGACTGTTAGATTTCCGTCCTACACGTGAATATTTGGGAGACATCGATCTGAGTTGTCCAGGGAAGACGCGTCATTCGTTCGATCTTCCTCTACAGGACCCTGGCCGCCGCAACTTTCTTGTACGCTGCTGCCAGGGTGCTTCTGCAGCACTGGTTCCGGTAAGCCTACGCGGAATCGCGTTTCCTTCCAGTTTCCATTTCGATTCTTCCACTGTGTTCTCATTCGGCGGCGAGCTCCATCTCCAACCTCACTATCGAGCCCAGGGGCCGCTTGACTCTACTTTGGTCAAGACGGAGGCCGGCCTGGACGCGTTCGTGACCGAAAAATACCACGACCAGATCGCCGCTATTCTGAGGGAATGGAGTGCAAGCCTGCTTCGATCTCCGCAGGAACTGCGCGCGGTGGAGACGGTGCTTGCTCCTGATTTCTCAGGGTCGTCGTTGCGGCCGGTTGATTCGCGGCTCGTGCGTTCCGGTTCCGGCATCGAAGTTAGTCAGAGCAAATTCACCACTCAGGCGAGACTCGGGAAGGATGCTTTCTCTCGGGATTTGCGCTCTGCCATGGGCGTCTTTGCAAAGCTCGTGACTGCGGAGTTCCAGGTGACGGCCATTGCCTCGAGTTCGGCGTCTGCCCTTCAACCGCCGCAGCGGCTGCAGACTCGCGTGCGTTACGAGTTGGTGGGTTTCGGCCCTGGTTTTTATCGCGAGCAGCGCGTCGGCTACTGGGACCTTGAGTGGGTCTCGGCTTCTTCCAGCGGCGGTGAATTTCAGCTCCGCGGGTGGCAGGCTTTGGAAGAGACTCGAAGCCGCTCCGCCTCCGCGGTTTTTATCGACATCACCGCTGCGGCCTTGGACGGCAATCCTTCTTATTCCGCTCAGATGCTCCGGGGCGTAGATTACTGGCGGACGGTGCTCGACGGCGCTTGCGGCATCGATCTCTACGGGCACAATGGAGTGTCGGTGGCGGACATCGACAATGATGGTTTCGACGACTTGTACATTTGCCAGCCTGCCGGCCTTCCCAATCGGCTTTATCGAAACCGCGGTGATGGGACGTTCCAGGACATCACGGAAACATCGGGTCTGGGGATTCTCGATAACACAGCATGCGCGCTTTTTGCCGACCTCAGCAATCGCGGACGCCAGGACGTCGTCGTGGTACGTGCAAACGGCCCTCTTTTGTTTTTGAACGAAGGCGGCGGCAAGTTTCGCCACAAAACTGATGCGTTTCAGTTTGCCAGCCCCCCGCAAGGAACTTTCACCGGCGCGGCCGTTGCCGACTACGATCGCGACGGGTTCTTAGACATCTATTTCTGCCTTTACGTCTATTACCAGGGGACAGACCAATACAAGTATCCCGTTCCTTATTACGACGCCGAAAATGGTCCGCCCAACTTCATGATGCGGAACAATCGCGACGGAACGTTCCGCGACGTTACCGCGGAGTCTGGCCTCAGCCAGAACAACACCCGGTACAGTTTCTGTTGCGGGTGGGCCGACTACAACCGGAATGGTTGGCCCGATCTTTATGTGGTAAACGATTTCGGCCGCAAGAATCTCTACCGTAACAACGGCGATGGGACGTTTACTGATGTTGCCGCGCAGGCGGGAGTCGAGGATATTGGCGCGGGGATGAGCGTTTGCTGGCTCGATTATGACAACGACGGCGCTCAGGATCTTTACGTCGCTAACATGTGGACCGCGGCCGGCGAGCGCATTTCCTCGCAGGAGGTTTTCAAGGGAGATTCGCCGGAAGAAGTTCGGTCCCTCTATCGCAAGCATGCAATGGGCAATTCGTTGTTGCGGAATGCCGAGCCCCGGAAGAGTGGCAATCCTTTTCGGGACACAACGGGAACCGCCGGGGTTGGAATGGGCCGCTGGTCATGGTCGAGTGACGCATTTGATTTCGACCACGACGGCTTTTCCGATCTCTACATTGCGAATGGCATGGTTTCCGGCCCTTCGCGCCAGGACCTGAACAGTTTCTTCTGGAGACAGGTAGTTGCCAATTCGCCCGACCAAGCGAAGCTCTCGCATGACTACGAACGAGGATGGGGCGCCATCAACGAACTCATTCGGGCAGACGGAACCTGGAGCGGGTTCGAGCGAAATGTTTTCTACGCGAACAACCGCGATGGAACATTTTCCGACGTCTCCGGCGCGGTAGGAATGGACTTCTTCGAGGATGGCAGGGCGTTTGCCCTCGCCGATTTCGACCATGACGGCCGCCAGGAAGTGCTTTTAAAGAACCGGAATGGACCGCAATTGCGGTTGTTAAAAAACGGGATCGAAAAGCTGCCGCCGTCGATCGCTTTTCGTATTCGCGGCACGAAGAGTAATCGCGATGCCATCGGCGCAGCGGTTACGGTGGAAACTGAGTCGGTCCGCCAGACTCGTTTGCTTCAAGCCGGATCCGGGTTTCTCTCCCAGCACAGTAAGGAAATATTTTTCGGACTGGGAGAGACCAAGGGCTCCGTCCGGGCATCGATCCGCTGGCCCAGCGGGCTTGTACAGGATCTACCCGAAATTCCTCTCGACCATCGGATCTGGGTGGAGGAAGGCTCCGAAAAGGTTCGGATCGAACCGTTCAGGGCTCAAAGCTCGGCCCGGGACAATTATCCTGATACAACACAAGCGGCGGAACGACTTCCCGCCAGAATCGAAACATGGCTGCTCGCGCCTGTAAGCGCACCGGATTTCTCACTTCCCGACTTGACCGGGCAAGTACGAACTCTAACCGCATTTCGAGGGAAACCGGTGCTGCTCAATTTCTGGGTCACACAGTCGGCGAACTGCCGGGAGGACCTTAAACTGTTCAGCAAAATTCATGAGCGGTGGGAAGCGCTGGGTTTGCAACTGCTCACGGTGAACGTTGATGACTCTTCCGACGCTGAAAGCCTGAATGTCCTCGCCCGCAAGCAGCGGTTCTCCTTTCCAATCCTTCGCGGATCGGATGATGTGGCCGGTATTTACAACATTCTTTACCGTCACCTGTTTGACCGGCATCGTGACCTGGGTTTGCCAACATCGTTCTTGATTGACGGCAGCGGAGAAATCGTCAAGCTCTATCAAGGGCCGTTGATCCCGGGCCGCGTCGAGCAGGATTGTCGGAGCATTCCCCGCAGCGATGCGGAACGACTGGCGCGGGCGCTGCCGTTCCCGGGAAGTAGCGAAACATTCGAATTTGGCCGTAACTATCTTTCTTACGGTTCGGTGTTTTTTCAGCGAGGCTATTTTGATCAAGCCGCCGCGTCATTTCAGATCGCTCTCCGGGACGATCCCTCGAGCGCCGAAGCATCCTACGGATTGGGAAGCGCCTACCTGAATCAGCAGAAGACTGCCGCGGCGCGGGAGAGCTTTGAACATGCGACTAAACTTCGCGCCCGTTATCCCGATACCCTAGCGAACGCCTGGAACAACCTTGGGCTCCTGGCCACGCGGGAAGGCGGGACGGACGAAGCGATACGGTGTTTTCGAGAAGCTGTGCGGCTAAGTCCCGATCATCTGATCGCTCTCAACAATTTGGGCAATGGATACCGCTTGCAGAAAAACTGGCCCGAGGCTCGCAAGAGTTTTGAGCGCGCTCTTGAAGTCAGCCCCGCGGATGCCGAGGCGAACTATGGGTTGGGAATGGTCTTAGCGCAGGCTGACGACACCGCACGCGCCTACGAGTTTTTACAGAAAGCTTTGAAATCTCGTCCGAACTATCCTGAAGCGTTGAACAATCTCGGGATACTGTACTTGCGCACGCAGCGGCGGGAGGAGGCAGTAGCGATTCTCGAACGGTGCATTCGCGTGGCGCCAGGTTTCGATCAGGCTTATCTGAACCTCGCCAGGGTGTACACCCTGGAAGGCGTGCCAGACAAGGCCCGAGCTGTGTTGATGGAACTGCTGAAGCAGCATCCGGATCACGCGCAGGCGAAGAACATGCTCGCGCAACTTCCGCAATAACAAGACGAAATGATTGCGCCACTAATTGTTCTTAGGGGTGGGTGCGGTCAGCAGATCCACGAATATCTTGTAGAACTTGTCGAGGTCCAGATCATCCTGTACCTCGACCGCCTGCACTTCGATCTTGGGCTTATCGTGCTCGACCCAGCTCAGCGTGTTGCCGTACCCCGCGCCGCGGTCCAGGTCGACATCCATGTAGAGTGTTTCTTTTTTCGTAATAATGCTCGGATCGAGCCACGCCGCCGCTGCCAGTTCATCCCACAGATAATTGTAGTTACCGCGCAGGCGCGCATACTTCCCGATGTAGCGCGCGGCTGGAGAGTCAACCATCTTAATGCGGTTCACCAAGTCAGTAGTGAGTCTCGTCTTCACTGAAATATCGACGGGCGTGCAGACAATTTTCTTCCAGGGCGCCCGAAGAACGATGTGAGCTGCTTCTGGATCGAACCAAATATTAAATTCATGGGTTGGGGCGTTCACAAATTCTGGATCGTCCGTTCGTGGATTAAGGCTGGCGCCCATGAAGACGAGCTCTTTAGCAAGTCCAGCGAACTGTGGATCAATGGAAATGGCCAAGGCGAGGTTCGTCATTGGCCCTCCTTCATAAATCGTAATCTGATTCGGAAACTTATGAACCATGCGCAGCAGAAAGTGAGCGGCGTCTTCGTCTGCAGGCTGCGTGGTGGGTTTACCTTCCGGCATCTCTCCCAACTGGTCTGGCGGATGATAAAAGCGAGGCGTCCATGCCCCGAGCCATGCCACGGAACCATACCGCTGTTCCCATTGCTCGGTTTCCTGCCGACGCCTCACGAGAGGGTACTCGGCTCCAGGAACGACGGGAATGTCGGTTCGACCGATGAGTTCGAGCATGCGCAAAGTGTGAGCTAGTTCGGCGCGGAGCCACTGATCGCCCGTCACCACTGTGATTCCGAGAACTTTCGTCTGCGGTGACTGGATGAGCAGGAGCATGGACTGCTGATCCGTTCCGGCGGGTCCCGCGGCATCCTGATCGATGATGATCTTTCGTTGTTCCTGGCTCCAGGAAGTGAGGCTCATTACTAGCAGCCCTGCTGCAACAAACAACACACGGCTCAATCTCATCGTTATCCCTCGAAAGAAGTTTACAGGTCTTGGGAATATCTCCGGGAGGTGGTTTCAGCCCAACTGCCTCACTGCTTTCCCGACAAGCGGCCGATGAGGAGGTCGAAGAACCTTGCGGAATCCACATCTACCGCTACGTCAGCGTTCGGCACAAATTTATCGCGCACTACCGGAGATGTTCGAGTGCCAGCAAGAGTCGGTGCCGATCCACGAATGGACATGTTCAACGCCGCCGCGTCATTCTCCCTCCCCGGGCGCCTCCGCAAGTCGCCGGCATTGGGGCTGTAGCCCAAGGTCTCGCCTGCTGTCAGTTCGCCGGTGGTTTCGACGTCGACGTAATATTCCTTTAGTTTCATAAGGGAGGGTTGGAGAAATCCTGCAATCGCGAGTGAGTCATGCATATTCGGACCAACCTCAAAACCTCGCTCGCGGTTATGCTCGATGGCGTTGCGGGCGATGGTTGCCGCCGCTTGGCTGATGGGATTCTGCCCAGCCTGGAGCTGGAGTAAGTGTTCTTCAGTGAGAGACGTTTTGCGCGTGACATCGAGTCCCACCATGGTTATCGGAATCCCCGATTGAAACACGATGCGCGCTGCTTCGGGATCGACGTATATATTGAACTCTGCCGCGGGTGTGATGTTTCCTCCAGATAAAGATCCTCCCATCATTACAAGCGCTCGAATCATACCTGCAACCTCGGGATCCATTTTCAATGCGGTTGCAATATTTGTCAGCGGACCGATGGTGAGCAGCGTGACCTCGCCAGGAAATTTCCTGGCAATCTGGCGAATTACTTCCGAAGCGGGCTCTTTCACTGGGTGGGTCCTGGGTTCTGGAAATACAGCGCCGCCTAGTCCATTCTCGCCATGGGCGTAGGCGGCTGTAACCAAGCGGCGCAGCAGAGGAGCCTTGGCGCCCGCTGCGACTGGAATGTCCGTTCGGCCAGCGATCTCAACCATGCGCAAGGCATTGGGGAGGGTCAATTCCAACGGCACATTTCCCGCGACCGCAGTGATCGCTTCAATCCTCAGTTCGGGCGACCGCATGGCGAGCAGCAACGCCAGCGCGTCATCCACGCCAGGGTCGGTGTCAATGATCACGCGACGAGGACCGCTGCCAGCTTGTTGGGGTTGTTCAATGGGTGTCCCATCGGCGCGAGCATCGCGCGGAAGACTGCTCACCGCTAAAACAGCGGCGGATGAGGTCACAAACTGGCGGCGCGTCATGGAAGTAGGCCGTTGATCGGAATCCATTCCGTTTTCTCCCTGTGCCGTGGCACGGACGCGCGATTCGAATGATGCAACTGCGTCATAAACCTAGCGTAGGAACCATAAACCTTTCAAGTACATTGACAACCGAGACGGTATGTACACTATCTTCAAGGCACAATATGCCATCGAACATTGAGGTCAAAGCCACTTTGAGGAATAAGGGTGCGGCGGAAGCCGTAGCCGCTCGCCTCAGCGGCGCAGTTCCTGAGACCTTTCAGCAAGAAGATTTCTTCTTCCCTTGCGATGGAGCGCGGCTGAAGCTGCGTGTACTTGCACCGGATCACGGGGAGTTGATCCGGTATGAGAGGGATGACATTGCGGACGCGCGCCGCTCGCGCTACCTGATCGCCCGCACGGAGGATCCAAAAAACCTGCTCGACATCCTGACGGCAACTCTGGGCAGAACGCGCGTGGTCAGAAAGATGCGGACGCTTTACCTTGTCGGGCAGACCCGCGTACACATAGACGAGGTTGAAGGGCTTGGCGAATTTCTGGAACTCGAAGTCGTTCTCCAGCCGGGCCAAAGTGAACAGGATGGAAAAAGCATTGCCGCGGCGTTGCTTGTCAACTTTGGGATCGACAACCAACAAATAGTTGCGGAAGCCTACCTTGACCTCTTGTCACGTCAGGCAGCACTTGCGGCTACGTGAAGCTGACAAAGCCACTCGCGGACCGTGCCATTGCCTGCCTCGGTTCGAACGGCTAGAATTGCAAACCAACGGGCAAGACTGATCGCATTACTCTCGATGTACGCTTGTCTTATGGACCGGTTTGTCGGCGCAAACTATTCTCGTCTCGCACCTTGGATTCTAACGCTGTTGTCGCTGCTTGCCCTGCCAGTGCTGCGGGGGCAATCCACTCAAACCCCAGCGGAACCCGTGATGGCAGCCATATTGCACGGGGTCGTGCTGGATTCGCGCGGCCATCCGGTAGCCGACGCAACAGTTTGCCTCCAGGCTGTGGTCACGGGAGACGTCACTGTGCATACCGATGCGGCAGGAGCGTATCGTTTTTTGGCGGTGCGCCCAGGCACCTACACTCTGCGCGTGGAAATGGTTGGCCATTCCAGCGCCACTTTAGGCTCCTTTTTCCTGGCACAAAACGAATCCAGAACAATAGACGTTACTCTTGAATCGGCCAAAACATCCGAGCCCCAAGATTCTTCGGCTGGGCGTCCTGAGTTCTTTGACGAACCACGCTTTACAGTTGCGGGAGTAACTGACACCACCAATTTAGGCAGCCATGGTTCCAATACGATTGCCGGAAATCGGGACGCGCTGGCCAAGGCCACCGCTTCCCTCGGTAAGCAACCATCGGATGCCAATGCTCTTAGTGTATCCAATGCCCGGAGGGAGAAATCTCTGCGCGAAGAGGTTGAACGCCAGCCCGCGGACTTTGACGCAAATTATCAATTGGGGAAGCTGCTTGTCGATGAAGGGAAGGCCGGAGAAGCATTCGGCTACCTGAAACGGGCTTCGCAACTGAACCCCGGGGATTATGACAATACCTACGAGTTGGCGCTGGCACGTACTGCCACCGGTGATTACGAAAGCGCGCGCGCCGAAATTCAGGCTTTACTGACCGCAGCACGCGAGTCTGGCCAGGAAAAGGCAGAGGCGCACCACTTGCTGG
>WNFC01002608.1_pt1 | contig 19445 bp, 18 predicted proteins | sample 5400541 | NCBI WGS metagenome assembly WNFC01 (sample SAMN13153342, study PRJNA577476) | soil metagenome | isolation source: 120 cm saprolite under Douglas fir tree site 2 hole 2 replicate 1 | place: USA:California | collected 2015-04-18 | reverse complement strand
TCCGCCTGCAGCATCAGATCCTGCAACGTCGAGGCTCCCAGAGTCGCTTCATGTTCAATCGCTGACTCGGCCGCGGTCGGAGCTGACGAGGTGAATCGCGAAGCGATCGCCTTGAACTTGCCGTCGTCAATCTTGCCCTTCAACATCTCCAGCCGTTTGCCGTGCCCGGGATCGTACGGATCCACCTCCGCGGCCCGGTCCAGACACTCGGCGCCCTTGGCAAACTCCCCGGTACTGCAATAGAGATCGAACAACTTCAGCAGAGTCTGAGAGTAATCGCCTTCCCGATTCGAAGCATTGAAAAGCTCGCCGAGAAATTCCAGCATCGCCGGCGACGACCGCCGCTCCGCCATAAGATCCTGCATAACCGCCAGAAACTGGCGCCGTTCGCCGCGCTTCGCCTGGAACTGTCCCAGCTTGCGCGCGAGCGCAACAGCAGTGTCATCCTGCTCGGCATCCAGCAACTGTCCAATGAGCCCGGTCACTTGCTGCATGCGGTTAGGATTCTGTTCGAACAGTTGCCACACCAGCGGCTCCGCCTCCGCATAGCGGCCCGCGGCCAGAAGAGCCTCGCCATAGATATCCCGAAGTTCCGGCGAATTCTTCCCGGTATTCACCTGCGCCTCGAGAATGAAAATCGCCGCTCCCACCTGACCCTGCCCCAGCAGGCTTTTGCCGTAGGCTAGCGCGATTTCTTCGTCGGAGGAATCTTCCTGATAAGCCCGCTCATACCACTGCGCCGGATCCTCTCCCCCCGCAGATGCAAGCTGTGCCAGATGCCTGAACGCCTCTGCCGCAGCCTTACTCTCCCCCAATTCGGAGGACAGTTCCGCGACCCGCAGAAAATTTGCCTGCTCTGGCTCCAGCGCCACCACCCGTCCCATCACCTGCAATGCGCCCCGTTTGTTTTCCAGCTTTGACAGATCGGCCAAAGCGGATTCATAAGTACCTACAGCCAGTTTCTTGTTTGATCCTTCCAGTAATTGTCCGAAGCGGAATTTTTGCTCCCACGTAGGATTGCCATGCCGCGCCAGCTTCTTGTACGTCAGGCTGGCCCTCGTCGCATCACCACCGTTCACCTGCCGCTCAAACAGTTCGCCCAGCAACAGCACCGCGTCGCGGGTCCGGTTCTGCGATAAACACAAATCGGCCGCAAGTTGCCGCACCGTATCATTTTCCGGATCGTCGCGCAGCACCAGCAGATATTCTTCCAGCGCTTCGGCGGCCTTCCCCTTCTGCAACAGCTTTTCCGAGCGCTCTATGCGCCGCGTGAGTTCGGCTCGGTCGACTCGCTTTGTGGTCTCAGGCATGGGTCGGTTCAGGGCAGAGTGCCGCTGCTTCGATTCTAGGAGCCGCTCCCAGACCCAGCAATCGGTAAGGGTCGGCCCGCGATTACGAAAGTCACTCAGACTGATCGTTCAATGTCCGCGATTCATATCAGGCCGCCAGAAATTTTGTGACATGGCAGTCGTAGATTGGTTTCAAAGAGTTTCGTATCAGGGCATCGCTTCAATGGTGCTGTTAGCCTCCGAAAATGCGTCCGGCTTTTAAGCCGCTGGGCCTCACATTTGGGGGAACCCGCCTTCATTTGCTATCGTGCCCCATGCCCCCAGTTCCCGCCGCTCCGGAAATCCAGGAAAAAGGTCTCCACCACCAACTCACCGCCGGACAAATGACCATGGTCGCGGTCGGCGGCTCCATCGGCACCGGCCTTCTTCTGGGCTCCGCCGCCGCCCTCGAGATGGCTGGCCCCAGCATAATCCTCAGCTACGTCGTCGCCGCCTTCCTCGCTTACACCGTTGCCATGGCTCTCGGCGAGCTGGCCAGCATGCACCCCGCCGCTGGATCATTCGGTGTCTACGGCGAACTCTATCTCAATCAATACCTTGGATTTCTTTGCCGCGCCGCCTACTGGGCCTCCATCGCCTTCTCCATCGGAGCCGAACTCACCGCCTCCGCCACCTACATGACCTACTGGTTCCCCGCCGTCCCCGGAGAGCTCTGGGTCATCGCATTCTCAGCCCTGCTTCTTCTGGTCAACCTGCGTAGCGTGAGTTCCTTCGGACGCTTCGAATTCTGGCTTTCCATGATCAAGCTCGCTACCATCGTGGCCTTCATCCTGGCCGGCACAGCGCTTCTCTTCAGCGGACGCGTCGCCCAGCAATACACCGCCCACGGCGGATTCTTTCCCAAGGGTCCAGTCGCCCCTCTCCTGGCGGTATTCTGGGCCATCTACGCTTTTGGCGGCATCGAGATGCTGTCTGTCACCACCGGCGAATCGCGTTCGTCCAAGGACATTCTCCGCGCCGTCCGCCTCACTTTCTTTCTGCTGGCCGGCCTCTACCTCGGCGCCATCACCGTCCTGGCCGGCGTCATGCCCTGGAACCACACCGGCGTCGCCGAGAGTCCGTTCGTCAGCGTGCTCCGCCTGGCCAAAGTTCCGGCCGCTGCCTACTTCATGAATTTCGTAGTCCTCACCGCCGCCCTTTCCGGCGCCAACGCCAAACTCTACGTCGCCTCCCGCTTGCTTTTTTCCATGGGCCGTTCCGGATGGGCTCCCGCGAGCATGGGCAAACTGAACGCCTCCGGTTCGCCTCGCCTGGCCGTGCTGGTCTCCTCGTATGGCATCGTAACCGCACTCATTATCGAAAGCTGGGCAGGAAAGGAAGCCTTCGTCTACATCATGGGAGCCGCATTCTCCGGCTTGTTCCTATGCTGGGTCGTATCCCTGGCCGCACACGTAAGCTTCCGCTGGCGGCTCACGCGGCAAGAGGTCGCCGCCCTGCCCATGCGCTCTCCACTAGGAATGTGGGGATCGATTCTCGGCTTCGTCCTGGCCTCCGCCTTCATCATCCAGACTCTCCGCTCCTCGCGCATAAACCAGCTAGGCGGAATAGTCTTCTTCGCAGGACTCACCATCGCCTATTTGTTGCTGAAGCGCCGTCGCCAAGCAGGGAACGCGTGATACTGCTCACCCACTCGAGGTCAATGGCCCCAGTGTAACCCTGGGTCCTCTGTGGTTTAAGAATTTAAAGCCCTCGTCTAATTCCTGGAACCCAGAGCTCTTGCCCCCGATTACCAACGTAAGCCCACTCCGCCGTTTTCTGCTGCTCGCCCTCCCACGCTCCGCTAGCCTCGATACAGGGGGGAGTCCCCAAATTCACTCCCGGGGCCGAACCCTTGATCTTCAAACCATTCATTCTCTCTACCCTGCTTCTTCGCTCCTCAGATACGCGCCCCATCATTTGGTGCGTCATCGGATTCTGCGCCGGAATTTATTTATTTTTCCAGGGCTTCCGCCTTCTCCAGCGCCGTCGCCTCATCCTCGACACTCCAGTTTCCAAAATTCGCAGCGCATCGCTCGGCATGGTCGAACTCAGCGGCCTCGCCGTCGGCCCTTACACCATGGTTGCCCCCATCACCGAGCGCTCCTGCTACTACTACCGCACAGTAGCCTGGGAATGGAAACGCAGCGGCAGGAGTAGCCAGTGGGTCAAGGTAGCCGCCGAGTGCATGCACGTGCCTTTCTTCCTCGACGACAATACCGGCAAAGTAATGGTCGACCCACGGGGCGCCGAACTCGATCTCCATCGCGATTTCCAACAGGAATTCTGTGATTCATTCTTCACCACGAAAGAAGAGGCGCCGGACAATGTACGCAGCTTTCTGCTGCGCCACGGCATTAGCACCACCAACAAAATTAAAGTCGGAGAATTCTGCATCAAGCCGAAAAATGCGCTCTTTCTGCTGGGAACGTTGCATGAAAATCCTGGCCTGAAACTCACCCCGCAGCCGATTCAAGACGTCGAGGCTATTTCGTTGACGAGCCGGGGTGGGTTTTCATTTTCGCTGGGAGGCGCTGGGCTCGCACAAGGCGCGCTGTCTCTTACAACCGGAGGCTTCAGAGCCTTCGCGCGACCTTCGGCCGAAGATCGTGCGCTCAGCGATCGCTTAATGGGCGACCAGTCCTTCGCCACCTCATCCAGCGTCCCGTCGGCTCAAGTAATCCATCTTTCTCCAGACGCGGCACCAACCAAGACAGCGGACATGACACAACAGCAGATAGTCGCAGCCGCGCTCTTGAAAGCCGGCATCTCAAGCCCCGCAGCCTGGGCTGCTGCGGGCGTCAACGCATCGCCTGCGGTCGTCAATAGCGATCCAAACGGATCTGCGCATGGCAGCTCGCGAAACGCTCAACCCCCGCAACCATCGCCTGACACCTTCGATCCGCATCCTCCCGTTGTGCTAATGAAAGGCGAGAACAATCCAACCTTTCTGATCTCGTGGCGAAGCCAGCACGACCTTGCCCGCTCGCTCGGCTGGAAGTGCACACTCATGATCTGGGGCGGCCCGGCGCTCTCTCTCCTCTGTCTATACGGCCTGCACATCCTCGCGCACTGGTTCTAGAACGTCCCAAGATAGATAGAGTTTCGTCCCTCGCGCAGCGAGGAACCTTGGTTTCTCCCACCGGCAAGAAAATCCCCTCTCCGCACCAGCCTCCTAACCTCACACTAAAAATCACCCCCATCCCCTCTAGTACAATGACCCCGTGGGCAATGCCGTTCGCATCGGAATCCTCGGTGACTTCAATCCCGATTTCCGTTCTCACCATGCCACCACCGAAGCCCTGCAACACGCCGCCCGCAAAATTGACTTGACACTCGAGTCCGAGTGGATACCGACCCCCACGCTCACCGCGAATGGCGCGGGGAAAATCCTCGAAACCTTTGACGGGCTCTGGGCATCCCCGGGAAGTCCCTACAAAAGTTTCGACGGCATGCTCAAGGGCATCGAGTTCGCGCGCCGCCGTGACTGGCCCTTTCTCGGCACCTGCGGAGGCTTTCAGTACGCCCTGATCGAGTTTGCCCGCAACGTTCTTGGCATCGCCGATGCCGACAGCGCCGAAAATAATTCCGGATCAAAGAACATCGTGATCTATCCCGTAGCCTGCGCCGTCCCCGGCCGCAAAAGCGAGGCACCCAAGCTGTCGGGCAAAGTACCGGAGATCCGCCTCCGCCCCGGCTCCTACCTGCAATCGTTCTACGGCAAAGACAAAGAAATCGTAACCGAAGAATTCTTCTGCAACTTCGAAGTCAATCCCGAGTACGAATGGTGTGCCATGGAAGCTGGCTTTCCCATCGTAGCCCGCGGCACCGAGGGAGAAATTCGCGCCATCGAATCTCCCACCCACCGCTTCTTCATCGCCACGCTGTTCCAGCCGCAGCTGTCTTCAACCGAAAAGAAACCGCATCCCGTGGTCTTGGCCTTCGTTCAGGCCGCCGCCGACTGGGAACGCAAGAAGCTAGACGACAGCGTCCTCGAATAGCTCGGCCTTCACCACAGAGTCGCATAGACACACAAAAACTTCTCTAACTTGATTATTTTTTTGTGTCTCGGTGTCTCAGTGGTGAAAGCCCCTTTCCCAGTTACTAAAGTCCCTGCACTCTCCTTGCTCTCGCCTCAGCACCATGCGTATCTGGAGTCCCCCGGCGTCTCTCGCTAGACTCTTCCCGAAGCACAAGTACTACGGACCTGGGAATTGCGCCGCCCCGATCCTTCCCCCTGATCTCAAGTCGTCCCCCGCGCGCAGCGAGGAGCCGAACCAGTATGCCCGGGCAGTGGATCCATTCATTCCACATTCCGCTTTCTACTTTCGCCAGCTACATTCCAGTCATCGCGACGGTGGTGACCTGCTTCTTCAGTGTGATTCTGGCCCGCGCCACGCTGCGTTATGTGGAGGCTACCGACAAAGGCCTGGCTCTGGCGCGCGAAGAGTTTGAACGCGAATGGACGCCCGATTTGCACATCAAGCTGGAGCGCGTTTCGGCCACAGAAGCCAAGGTCATCGTCACCAACCTGGCCAAGAGTTCGGTCCTTCTGCAACTGTTGCAGTTGCGCAGGCTCTCACACGCGATGCCCTTTGAGCGCTGCCGCTTAAACGATCCCCTGGTTGGTGGAATGACCTGGACTCAGGAAATGGGCAAGCGCATCCTGGCCTGCACCGATTCAGATTTTGAAGGCCCGATCGCGGCCTCAATCACCTTTTACGCCGCGGGACGAATGTTCCGCACCGACTGGTTTCGTTCGAACATTCAAGTGCGCGAAGGCCGCATCGTCAGCCTCGAACCCAGCAATATGCCAGCCCGCCGGGTGCGGGTCATTGAGCGCAAAGGCCCGGAACGCAGGCGTGAATTTGTGCAGGACGTCACGGCTACCGTGCCGCCCGATAAAATTGACACTAGCCCAGACCCAAAGTTCTTCGTCACCGGCGCATGAATCGAACTGGCGACACCCTGGACGCAGACAAGCCCCGGTCCATGGTCCGTTAGCGATTACACGAAGTTAATTCTTAACGCAAGTCGCGAGCTAAAGTTTTCCTGCCCCTCGCCGATCTCCTTCATATGCTAAATCCTGTCAGTAGTGCACACGCAAGCCAAGCATCCGAAACCACCAAAGCGGCCGCGACCAAGCCTCAGCCCCAACAGAAGAGTACGTTGCCTTCCGACAAGGTCACGCTGAAAAGCACGGGCGATGCCAATCACGACGGCGACAGTAAATAACATCACCAACCTTATCCCTCGACGGTTGAACGACCACAAATGGAGGACAGGCAACTCGCTCGTCCTCCATTTGTTTTGTTCCTATTCGAAGCCTCAATTCTCTACAAGATTCAAACACTAAGAAGCTACGCCGTTTTCACGAAGCGCAGTGACGCCGAATTCATGCAGTACCGCAGGCCCGTGGGCCGCGGACCGTCGTCGAATACATGGCCCAGGTGTGCGTCGCATTCCGTACAGCTAACCGCAACCCGCTCCATGCCGATCGAGCTATCGTGGAGTTCCCGCACATTCTCTTTCGCCAGCGGCTCCCAAAAACTCGGCCAGCCCGTTCCAGAATCGAACTTTGTCGCAGAGCTGAACAGCGCGTTGTCGCAGCAGATGCAGCGATAGATCCCCTTGTCGTGCAAATTCCAATACTTCCCGCTGTAAGCGAATTCCGTATCGGCGTGGCGCGTGATCTCGAACACTCCAGAAGGAAGCTGTTTTCGCCATTCTGCTTCGGCCTTCACTACCTTCGCAATCTTCACCTTGGCCAGCCGCGTGCCCGCATCGGAGAATTGTACAATCGTGACTTCGCTCGGCGTCGTCTTCGCCTCGGCAACAATCGTGTAAGGCTTGCGCCACGACCACAGCACCGCGCCGCCCAGAGCCGCTCCCAGGCTCGCTAGAAACACGCGCCGCCGCATGTCTGGCTGATTGATACTGCTCATATTTTCACGTTCGCGATCCGACTCATACATGATTCCTCCAACTGCGCTGCTCGAAGACGCGTCGATTCGTATCGGGGCATCGCTTCAGCGATGCCGCAGGCCATCGAAAATAAGGCCGGCTTCATCCGCCGCGGAGTTCTTACTTTCCCGTGTAGAGATCGGGAAACTCCTTCCGCAAATTCGCCACCTTGGGCGCATCGTTATAAACAATATAGGGCTGGTTCGGATGCAACTCCGCATAATTCTGGTGATACGCCTCCGCCGGATAAAACGCCTGCAGCGGCGTCACCTGCGTGGCAATCTTCCCGCGAAAAACTTTGGCCTGATCGAGCTGCGCAATGTAAGCCTCGGCAATTTTCTTCTGCTCGTCATTCCCGTAGAAAATCACCGAACGGTACTGTGTGCCTTCATCCGGCCCCTGCCGGTTCACTTCCGTCGGATCGAGCGCCACCGAGAAAAACACCCGCAGCAACTCTCCATAACTAACCTTCGAAGGATCGTAAACAATCTGCACCGACTCCGCATGGCCGGTCCGCCCACTGCTCACGGTTTCATAATCAGGATTCTTCACCGAACCGCCCGCGTAACCCGAAGTCGCGCTGACCACGCCCTTCACATGCTGAAACACCGCCTGGATTCCCCAGAAACATCCGCCCGCCACCACCGCCGTCCGCTTTGCCGCAGTGGCCGCCTTTGGCTGATCGACCGCCGGAGCAGGCACCGCCGCACTCGCTCCACTTCCGGCCTGGCAAGCCAGCGCCCCCGCCAATACCGTTAGAATCATCGCGAACATCATCCCGGAAACCCGAACCGAAGCTCTGGACATAATCCCTCCGAACGCAATCACCGCCATTCCCAGTATAAGAGTTACGAGTCCAAAGGAAGTTTCGGATGTCTCAACCCAAATAGCCTTGACCCAACCTCCACCCAAGAACTACTCTCAGCGGAAGGTTTTCACGATAGAAGTCCGGGTTCAGAGCTATACTGCTGTTCTCCGCTGATGCGCGGACCCTCCTAAAAACAAAAGGAGACTCGCCATGACTTACAAAACCGGAAGCGCCTTCGACAGCATCGAGAGCGCCCACGAGTTCGTCACACTGCTGGCGGCAACCGTTGGTGAAGCCAAACGGGAGGTTGAAGCCGACATCCAAAGGGAATCCACTGCGGAGTCCCCGCGCCGTCTGGACGCCCTGCGCACCACCCTCTACAGCATGGAAAAGCTCGAACTGCACATGAACCAGAGCCGCCGCATTCTCAACGATCTCCGCTCCCTGCGCCGGCTTCTTTTCGAGGAGCGCAGCGCTAAACCGAAGGCGATCACGGACGCGAAATCCAAGAAGCGCGAAGGTCAGATCCTCAGCCGCGCCCCCAGCACCCAAGAAAACATCCACCTCTAGGCACCGCGTGGAATTTTGGCGACAGCGCCTAATGCCCGGGACTCACGGCAATAGTTTGCAGCCCTGCCGATTCCCGTGGGCGCTTCATCGAAATTGCCATGTGCTGCCCCTTCTCTACGACCCAGAAATCCCCCGGATGGCGGACTGTGGTCTTGCCCGCGATCTCCGTAGTAATCAGGCCGAAAGTCAAGTGAGCAATGTAAAAGCCCTGGTCGGCCATTTCGAAGGCTCGCGCCGAGCGGTTGACAGTCCAGGTCTTCATCTCGACTTTGAGCGGGACCGCGGTCCCCTTCGCATTCTTCGCCCGCACCATCTCGGAAAAACGTGCGGCGACTTCGGACGCTTCCCCACCCTTGCTTCCCGCTCCTGGTTGCTGCTTCTGCTGCGTTGTGGCAGACGGCGGGCACAGGCCGCACAACAAAATCACCACCAGCCCGGGCAAAAATTTGCGCCTGGAATTCAGCATCGGGATCTCTCCTATTTCGTCGTCAGTGAGTACACGTGGCCGCCCGATGTGCCGACGAACAGCCGGTTGCGCGTAAGAGCGGCCTCGTTGCGCAGGCCTGCAGCATCGCTGCCATCGGGTAAAGCCACGTTGGCCAGCACCTGCGGCGTCGGCACAAGCTGGAATCCCTGTATCAGGCAGATGATGTTCCACAGTGGGCCCGTGCTCGGCGGGTTGATGAACTCGTTGCTGCACTGAAACCCCGCCGCCGGACGCAGTGCCGGGTCGGCGATCGCCACCACGTGCCCTTGATCCGTGGTCACGTACACAATCCCTCCCGTGACCGTGGGAGCTCCGATTCCATATCCATTTCCCGGTGTCGCGCTCGGCACGTCGAGAATCCACCGGGCGCGTTGCGGATCCGGAGTACATGAGTTGAGCGCATGCAAGCGCGCATAGCCAGCCGTGTATGCGTTGGGCAAGGGCACGGTGACTCCCCAGCCGCCGGCATTGACGATGAAAACATCTCCCCAGGTCGCCCCCGGCCGCTTGTAATCGGTATCGCCATGAACATGCGGACCGCCCGGAGGGAACGCGCAACTCGGTTCATTGGTCGGCGGATACTGCCAGCGGCAGCTTCCGGTGCTGGCATTCACGGCATAAGTCCAACCGTCCTTCTGCACCGATTCCACCAGATCACCGCAGGTCGAATGCATTACCGAGGCGCCTGCCGACCAGTCGGGGTCGTCATCCAGATCGTAGGGAACAGGCTGAAACTTCCAATCAACCGCACCCGAAGACGGATTCACCCGCAGCATGCTGAGGCCGTTGTTGACAGCCGGTTCGGGCTGGCTGCCGCCGTTCCAATTGCGGGTGTTCCCGGTCGTGAAGTACACACCCTTCTCGTCCGCCGCCGGAGAATTCCACACGCCCCCTCCCCGCGTGCTGGTTGACAGATACGAAAACCCGGGGACGATATGCCCGGTTTGCAAATCCACCGCCACAACTTTTCCGTTCTGAATGGGATCGTCGCCATAATCGTGAATCCCTATGTACACTTTGTCCTCGTGTACCAGGGGCGAAGAGTAGGCAATGCGCTCGTGAAGTTCGGTCAGGCTCCCAAAGGTACACCCGTTAACATGAGACACAACATCGCTGGCCCAGATCAGCTTGCCGGTATGCGCGTTCAGCGCATAGAGCCGGCCGCTGCCTAACCCACCGTCCACCGCGGGATTCGGGTCGGGCGCACCAAAGATCACCGCTTCCTCGCCCTGGATGCGGGCGCTCGAGGCGCTGGACTGAATTCCGTAATTGCCGAAAGCACAAGTACCCAGCAGCGCCGGTCCCGGGTCAGGATACTGCCACAGTTTGTTCCCGGTTTTGTGATCGAGCGCGTAGAAAAAACCGCTGCTGCTCCCGATGAAGACGCGGTGCTCGTAGACAATCGGCGAAGCTCTAAACGACCCCCCTTCGCTGCCCGAGGAGGGCCAGGTCCAATCGACCTTCAGGCTGGGCACATCGTCTGGGTCGGACAGCTCACCGAACCAGGGCTGATGGCCCGACCGGTGCCGGTTGTAGCGGTAGGCCGGCCAATCGCGCGCACAACCGGAGAGCAGCAACACGGTTGCGCCCAGAACAAACGCAAAGAACTTCGGACGTGGCATCATCACTTTGCCTCGAATACATACACGCGCACCACGAAGGGGCGCGCCCCTTTGTTGTCAATGACCAGACTCTGGCCGGCCGGGAGCGATTTCACCGCCGCCGGAACCAGATGCTGCCCCTCTGCGCCGTCCGCACCCACCGACAGCGTGCCCTCGCCCGAGTACACGTCAAGGACAGCCGCCCCGGGCAGCGCTCCCAGCTTGGACTTTGCGTTGGGGGGAAACATATAATCGCGAATCTCGACGTGGGTATTGGAGGGCGCATCGACTTCAAATACCGTCCGCGCAAGCACGTTCCCTTCCTCCACATGAAACGAATTCGCCGGAGTGGGTCCGGCAAACGTGATGGGACCTTGCTGAGGTGGCGGAGGAAGCGCGTTATTTGAAAGGAAAGCCTGGCGGTTGGCGTAGCCGTAACCGAACCATCCGATGCCAGCCAGCACAATCAGAATTAATAGCAGGGGGGCCCAACGTCGCATAAAGCACCCCCGGACAAGTTTTGCGCAGTAATTTGCCACACCCCAAAGCTGCTGTCAATCTAAATAAATTTATGAGTCGACAACCTCTTATATATCCGTCTCAGTTAGTACGTGATGATAGCGGGATACTTCCCGGGAGTTAGAGCGTCTCCCGCTGAGTTAGAGCTCATGTGGGGACAGCCACCCTCGACTGTCCGCCGGCACAATCGTGTGGAGCTAAAGGCTAAAAGCTAATGGCTAACGGCTGATTCCTCTTGACATTCGCCTTCCCTTCGCCAACAATACCGGCATGGCGATCACACGCAGGCAGCGCGAAGTCTATGACTTCATTTCCCGCTTCGTAGCGGAGCATGGGTATTCTCCGTCCTTTGAAGAGATCGGCAAGGGGCTCGACTTGAATTCGCTGGCCACGGTGCACAAGCACATCACCAATCTCGAGAAAAAAGGATTGCTCACGCGCGACTACAATCGCAGCCGCTCCATCGACTTGATTCCACCCAAGGGACGGCTTAAGCAGTCGATGAGCGTGAATACGGGGCTGGTGCTGCCGCTGCTGGGGCGCATCGCCGCCGGCCAGCCTATTGAGGCGGTACAGAGCAATGAGACCATTTCGCTCGCCGACTTTGTGCGCTCGAAAGAAGTGTTCGTGCTCGAAGTGCGCGGCGATTCCATGCAGGATGAAGCCATCCTCGACGGCGACTACGTTCTGGTGGAGAAGCTGAAGACGGCGCACAACGGCGACATCGTGGTTGCGCTGGTCGACCAGAACGACGCCACGTTGAAGCGCTTCTTCCGCGAAGGCGATAACATCCGCCTGCAGCCTTCAAACGCGACTATGCAGCCGATCATTGTGCCGGCGGCGTCGGTGGAAGTGCAGGGGCGGGTGATTGGCGTGCTGAGGAAGTATTAGGGGCGCTTCTGGCTTCTAGCTCCTGGCTTCTGGCTCAAACCCAAAAAGCCTTTAACCGCGAAGAGCGCGGAGAACTGCCGCGAAGGTCGCGGAGAAAACCGAAATTCTCAGTCAAACTATGCAATTTAAAGATCAATACCGACTTCAGTGCATTGCGGGGATATGTCTGTGTCTCGGCCTCGCGGCTTATGGGCACGCCCAGAACCAGCCGGCGGTGCCAGCTGCGCCCGCCAGGGAGAAAGTTGTGACGAGTCATGCGAGTGGAACCTTTGACGTGAAGCTGACGCCGCAAGCGGCCGAAGGCGGCGCCGACGCAGGCCTGGGAAGGATGTCGATGGAGAAGCAGTTTCATGGCGATCTGGAAGGGAGCAGCAAAGGATTTATGCTCTCCTCGGCTGCAACCATCGTGAAGGGTTCAGGGGGATACGTCGCGATGGAGCGGGTCACGGGAACGCTGAAGGGGCGCACGGGAAGCTTCGTCCTGCAGCACAGCGGCACCATGACGCGGGGCACGCCGCAACTAAGCGTCGCTGTAGTGCCGGACTCCGGCACTGGCCAATTGGCCGGCCTCACGGGGACGATGACGATCAAGATCGACAACGAGAACCACTCCTACAATTTCGAGTACACGCTGCCGGAAGCGCCGTGACGGAACTTGTAACGAGGCCGCATAAACACGAATGCCCAGGACTAATCCTGGGCATTCGCCTTCTGGAAGCTGATAGCTGCTTAACCGATGTGCCGATCAATCGCCTGCGCGATCGCATCTTTCGGACGATACCCAACTAGTTGCTCGACTACCTGCCCGCCCTTGAACACCAGCAGCGTGGGAATGCCGGTAACTTTGTAGCGCATGGGAGTGGAGCTGTTGGCGTCGACGTCCATCTTGCCCACTTTGAGTTTGCCCTGGTAGTCCTTGGCCAGCTCGTCCACGATGGGAGCGAGGGCGCGGCAGGGGCCGCACCATGTCGCCCAGAAATCCACCAGCACGGGTTGATCTGATTTCAAAACATCCTGATCGAAGTTTGCGTCGGTAACTTCGACGATTCCATTGCCTGCCATAATCTTTCTCCTCGTTGTCACGTCGCTTGTCGGCGGACGCTCCATCGAGCGGTCGTAGCCGGGCCCGGCGATCTGTATCCGAATAAATGCTTGCCCGGTTAGGGGCATAACTATTATCGCACTTTGGTTTGATGCAAGTGGAGGAAGCAAGGTCGCAAGAACGAGCGGCGGTCATTGACGAGGGTTTTCGGTTGGCCCGAGTGATTTGAGATAGGTAACGATTTGCCAGCGCTGCGGTTCCGGCAGCTTGGACCAGACCGGCATGCCGCGGCGGACCACTCCGTTGGTGAGGATCCAGAATAGCGTCCCGGGCGTCGAGCGCTGCACTTCCTCAGCGCGCAAACTCGGGCCCTTGCGGCCCCCCTCAGCCGTTTCGCCATGACACTCCGCACAGCGTAACTCAAAAAGCTTGGCGCCCGCGGCCACGGCATCGGGATCGCCCTCCAGCGGATTGCGCTGCCGAACCGCTTTCTTCGGGGCCTTCGATAGCTGGGCATAAACGGAGCGGTCCGGGTTCGGGGCTGCGGAGGTTTCTGTCTGCGCAGTCGCAGGAGAAGCCACCCCCATCAGAATGGCTAACGCCGCCGGAATCATCGCCACACGGCCTGTAATCCGCATCATGGTTTGTGTTCCCGGAAAAGGCGGCTGACGATTGCGCCAAATCCGGAGAACTCGCGCGAAACGCCCCAGCGTAGCAGAAAGCGGTGGCTATTGTCGTTCAAGCCGAAGCCGGGCGACAGGCGAAGAGTCCAATTCGAGGGCAGGTTCCAGGCGATGACCGGCGCCAGGTAGTGTGACGTGTCGTGCAAGCCGAAACTGTGACGGTCGCCGAGGCCGCCATACATTTCGATTCCCGCAACAAAATTCTCGCCGCAGAAACTACACCGTTTCGCGGAAGCTTTCAAAACCAACGGACGGCTGGCTCCTACGGCATAACCGAACTCCCAGGACTCTCCGCCGGTGAGATTCTTGGTGGCTATAGTGTTTTCGGCGAAGTTCCAATTCTTGAACGTTTTCGAAAGCAGCAGCTTGAATTCCAGTTCGTGCTTGTGTTCCTTCCGTGCGAGAGCGTTGGCATCGGCATAGTCGGATTCTACGTCGTGGCCTTCCACCTCTTTCAGGATTTTATCGGCGCCGCTGATCTGCTCGTATTCGAAATAAAATACAGGGTTAATGAAGTGCTCGTGTTGCAGCAGGCGAAATCGATTCTCCAGGCGAAAGCCGGTAAAAATTGTGCTGTCGCCAAAAGTCGTCTGGCCCTCGAGATAGAGTTCCGTGGTCCACCAGGCGGTAGCCCCGTATTCGAACTCTGCCCAGAAACCGTGAAAGTCGTTGCCGGCACGCTGCGTGCCCACGGTTGAAAAGTACTCCACTTCGAGGCTACCCGGCTCCTCGAGATAATGGTCGTAGGCAACGATGTACGGACTCTCCTGCCCTTGCGCGCGGAGGGCGAATGCGCCTAACAAAAAAGCCGCGCAACTCAGGCCAAAGGTGAACGTCATGCCCAACACTATCGCACATTAGAATCAGAAATGGTCTGCACGCTGTTATCCTGCAACCGGGATAACTTCAGCGTTTTCAGCAACAATAAAAAGCGCCCCGGACTTTTCAGTCAAGGACGCCTCGGCAGCCCTCCCCCAGAACTGCCAAACTACGAAATGGATATTAAAGAACCCCTCATAGGGTGTAAACGTCACTTTGGTAACGCAGATTTTCCCGCTTGTACACGGGTGCCTGATTGGAAAGGTCGAAAATCGTAAGCGGGACTATTGTTGCTTGTGCCAGGTTTGGCCGTCGTTAGCGGTCAACCAAACTTCGCCGGAAGAGGTGGCGACCTTGCCGTGCTGCGGATCTGGAAATTCCACGCCGACAATGTCGCCGGTGAGCGCGGCGCTCGCTTCCGCCGGCAGGATTCGGGTCCAATGGGTTCCGGAGTCGGGCGAATGATAGAGCATCGCATCGGAACCGCCGGCCCAGACTTCCGTTCCGAGGGCGGCCACAGCAAGGAATACAAAAATCCGCCCCTGCTCTTTTTTCTGAAGCTTCTTCTCTCGACGCCGGTCTCTGAGTTCAGCGGCGCTTTCCATTCGTTCGCCGCTCGCGGCAAGCGCCTGGCTGATGTTGACATCCTCCCAGGTCTTGCCTGCGTCAAACGACCGCTGCAAAGCTCCGCTGGAGCTGATGGCCCAACGCGGAGACAGACGCAGAGCTTTCCGCACAGCAATGTTCGAAGTTGACACAGTAGGCGCAACTACGCCACTGGCCTGTGACTCCCCGGGCACCGAGTCTTTCGCCTTGACGACATCCAAATTATTCAATGCCCGATTTTGCAACGGCAGCTCCGTGTGATTCTGCGTGAGTTGCCCTTGCACTTGATTTTGCGTAGCGATTGGCTCGCTCTCCGATTGCACCTCGACAGTCTGTGAAGCTCCCGACACCGCAACCTGCGGCGCCGCGGCGGCGGGTGCCGAGCGAGCGGTTGAATTCTCCGGCGTAGTTGCGGGCGCCGCTTCTCTTGCGGCAGGCGCGATTTCCAGGGAGTCGCTTTTAGGCTGGACTTGATAATTTTTGTCAGCTTGGCCCGATCCCGATGCAACGCCGTTGCCAATGCCGCCTCCCGAAAATGCGCGGCTCATCGTCTGAGAGGGTGGAAAGATTGCATTCGGTGATGGAGCGAGCTGATCCGCGGCCCTCGCACTTTCGGCGCGAGACATCTTCCGGGTCGCAGTTTGCTTTGCCTCCTTCGTGTATTGGGGAACGATCGCTTGCCGAGCAGGCGGCGGAGCGGAGGGTTGCGGACTCTGCGATGCGGTGATGATTTTCCCCTCCTGCCACGCCGGGCTGGAGACCAGCGCCGCATTCTGTCGAACGCGCTGCTTGTATTGCAGGACCCCGACCGAGGTTACCAGCACGATTCCGGCCGCAACGGCGGCCCAACGAAGAACAGGCCAGCTTAACCATGGACCGCCAGCAACGCGAGCTGAACTGAGCGTGGTGACCGCTTCGGTGGCGGGCAGGGCGAGGGCAACAACTTCGCGGCAATCGCCGCAGAGGGCAAGATGGCCCAGCACACGCGAGCGTTCCCTTTCACTCAGCGATTGCTCGGCGAAGGCCGTGAGCAGATCCGCATCGGGATGATCTTGTGCGGCCCCGGGCGGTATCCGCTGCAACCGCGCTTGCACGATTTTTGGCACGTTCTGCATTTACTTCCAGCGCCTTGGTATTCGGTCTACGGCATGCCTGAAGGCATCCCCTGATACGAATCGCAATACTTCTTGCCTCTTGTTACCACCTTCACCTTTCCAGTTCCGGTTGCAGTTTCTAGGTCTTTGCCCTCGGCGCAACCTTTTGCCCAAAGGCTGAAGCGTCCTTCTTCTCTGAGAACGCGGCCGGCGGCGATTCTTGCGCCAGACTGCGGCGAATATTCACCTGCAAATCGCGTACATCCACTTCCAGGGCCTCTGCAGCCTGGCGGCGGGCCATACCCTGCTGCATCATGCCAGCCAGGATTTTCTTGCGCAATGTCCTGGCCAGCTTCTCCACCTTGCGGCTGATGGTGGATTCGTGCACGCCCAGCATGCGGGCGACCTCGGCCAGGGTGCGCCCGTCGAGATAATACGCCGCCAGCACCAACCGGTCTTCGCTGGGAAGCGCCGCCAGGGCCGCGTCAGTGGCCGACTCCAAACGCGGGTCTGCGGAGGGAACCGGCTGCGGGTCAGGGGCGGCGAACCGCTCGCCGTCTTCGTTCTCTTCGTCGAGGCTCACCAGGCGCTTGGTGCGGCGGTAACGATTCACGAATTCCTGCGCCAGCACGGTACGCAGCCAGCCTTCCAGCGATCCTCGGCCGGTGAACGAAGAGAGTTTCGAAACGCGTTCGCCATCGCGCGTATTCGTTCCGTAGAGCTCGGCATACAAGCTGTCGGCGAGGTCGCGGGCGGCAGAGTCTTCGCGCGCGATGCGTAACGCGGACTGATAGAGCTTCTCGCGATAGCGAATCAGAAAAAGTTCCCACGCGGAGTCGTTGCCCGCAGCGCAAGCACGGGCGAGTGCAAGCTCTTCAACGCGCAGCGTCAGAAGGAAAGTGCGGGCCTCGGATTGAGCCGCTCCGGCATCCACATATTTCGCGGCCACATCGCAGAGAATCGCGGCGAAAGATTCGCCTGTAAGTCCCAGCTTCTCGCCGCCGCTTTTCGCATGTAGCTCCGCCAACAGGTCGGCGACTGCCGATTGCACTGAGGCGGGAATCAGTTTCGTGGCGCGCATGAAGAAGAAACGAGTGTGACGAGCCCAGTTCCTGATGCTACCAATTCATTAGACGCTTGCCACGTTAATTTTGTCCGCAAGCTGTAACTTCCTTGCCGTTCTTCCAGCGCATTCGAGATGAGCGATGCGGACATTTCGAGGTTACAGCGGTAACCAGTTTTAAAGCGGACGCTGCAGCCCGAGACGCACCGCCGCCAATGGGGAGGAGAACGATGCGTCCAAGATTATTTGTGGCAGTGGCAGTAGTGGCGGCCGTGGCCGGAATTGTCTGCCTGGATCTGCGGCCGGTTCATGCCGGGCAGCAGACTTCGGCCTCCGGCTACAAGGTGCTGGAACCGATCCGGCACGGCAGTCTAACCGTGTTTCCCGTGGTCGCTCCCAAGTCTTACTCCACGGGCGAGTTCCTCACGCTGGACGAAGGGTTGCGATCGGGAGACGTGGTCGTGACCGAGTACGGAAATGTTCGCGGGCTGTTACGGCGGCAACACACCATGCCGACGATGCAGCATGATAGCGCCGAGGTGAACCGGCTGGTGCTGGTCAATAACTCGAAACGGCCCCTATTGCTTTTGGCCGGGGAGATCGTTGCGGGAGGCAAGCAGGACCGTGTGATCGGCAAAGATCGCATCGTGCCTGCGGAAAGCGATCCCGTGGATCTGAGCGTGTTCTGCGTCGAGCCGGGACGATGGGTCGCGACTAGCGACCGCTTCGGAGCGTCAGGAACCACCTATGGCGGTGGGATTGGCGGTGGCAGCGGCGCGGCTCCCGGCACTCTGATGGCCCAACCTTCCGTTCGCGCCAAAGCTATGGGCGATAAAGATCAGAATCAAGTCTGGGCGGAGGTAAGGAGGCAGCAGTCCTCGATGGCGCTCGAGGTAGAGGCGGCCGCTCCGCGGGCAAGCGCAGAGGAGATACGCTCCACCAGTTCGTACGCTCACGTGATGGAGAACAAAGATGTGAAGGAAAGGGTAGACGAGGTCGCCAGGCCGATCGAGCAGAACTATCAAAGTCTGATCAAGCAACTGCGCGACCGCAAAGCGGTCGGTGTCGTCGTAGCGGTGAACGGGCGCATCATTTGGTCCGACATTTTCGCCGGCACCGAGCTGCTGGAAAAATACTGGCCGAAGCTGGTGCGCTCATACGCGTCAGAAGCGGTCGTGACCCGCGCGAAAGGCGGTGAGGCCAGCCTGGCACAGGCAGAGGCGTTTCTGGCAAACATGGATGGGCATCGGGAAACGATTGAGAGCGAACCGGGAATTTACCGCCACACCGAGATCAATGGCGATGGATTTAAGGCGTTCGCGCTGACCTCACTGCTGCCCAAGACGGGCTTCGATGTCCACGTGGCGAAGATGGCAGAGTGAAAGCAGTGGTCAGTGGCCAGTGGTCAGTGGTCAGCAGGTGGTACATGCTGCCTTCTCGTCAGTGGATTCGACAGAGTAGAGGGCGGGTTGGGAAGGGCATGGCTAGCCGTGCCGCATAGAGCTCTTAAATGACGGGGCATTAGCCCCTGAGGTTGGTAGCCCGGAGCCTAAGGAACGAAAGCCCGAATTCAGCGGAGGGCACGGCTGAAAGTCGTGCCCTCCCCGAACGATCTTGGCAGCGACATGCTCGAACTAGCCACTGATCACCGGCCACTGGCCACTGAACTTTGATACCAATTCCGCCACGCCACCGAATCGTTGGGCAAATGTTGCTTCGTGATGTCGCTCAGCGCCTGAAAGGCCCAAGCGTGCGTTTGCGCATCGAGCGCGGGATCGTCAGAGTAGTTGATCAATTGTGGCACGGCCATAAGCCGCTGTTCGTGCGTCAACATACCGGATTCCGCCAGGCTGCAAGCGGCTCGCTCACGCACCAGCGCCGAGGGATCATTGTGCATTGTCTCGAGCAGTGGCGCGATAGTTGAAGTTGTCCCCACTAATGCCAGGCCTTCCACCGCCCAACGGCGCGCGTCT
>WNFC01008250.1_pt1 | contig 19451 bp, 14 predicted proteins | sample 5400541 | NCBI WGS metagenome assembly WNFC01 (sample SAMN13153342, study PRJNA577476) | soil metagenome | isolation source: 120 cm saprolite under Douglas fir tree site 2 hole 2 replicate 1 | place: USA:California | collected 2015-04-18 | reverse complement strand
CAATGATTATTTCGGCGTGAAATATCCGCTGCCCAAACTGGACCTGATCGCGGTGCCGGGCGGGTTTGGCGGCGCCATGGAAAACTGGGGCGGCATCACCTTTTTCGAGAGCCGGCTGCTGTTCGACCCGTCCACCAATCCGGATACGGCGCGGCGCGGCATCTTCACGATTTTGGCGCATGAAATGGCGCATCAATGGTTCGGCGATCTCGTCACCATGGGCTGGTGGGACAACCTCTGGCTCAACGAGGGCTTTGCCAGCTGGATGCAGGTGAAGGCCGCGGAGCATTTCTATCCGCAATGGCAGACCTGGCTCAACAGCAACGGCCAAAAACAGTTCGCCATGACGCTCGACGCGCGGCGCACCTCGCATCCGATCCAACAGCCGGTCGCGGACGACAGCGAGGCCATGGCCGCGTTCGACGGCATTACCTACAACAAGGGCCAGGCGCTGATCCGCATGCTGGAGACCTATCTCGGCGACGAAGTGTTTCGCGATGGCATCCGTAAATACATCGCCGCGCACGCCTATGGCAGCACCACCACAGCCGATCTCTGGCGGGCGCTCGAAAGCGCCGCCGGCAAGCCAGTGACGGGCATTGCCGCGTCTTTCACCGAGCAGGTCGGCGTGCCGCTGATAACAGCCGAGACCAGTTGCAGCGGCGATATTCAGCGCATGGCGCTGCGGCAGGATCGATTTGTGATCGCTCCGGCTCGATCCACCGCCGCGAGCAGCGAAGGCACGGTCCGACCACCTCGAACCTGGCAAATCCCGATCGCCGTCGGGCCGCTGCGCGCAACGCCACCGGCGGAAGTCCTGCTGGCCGAGGGCAGCACCGAGATCGCGGCTGGATCCTGCGGCGAGGCTGTGAAGGTCAATCGCGGCGACGTCGGCTATTACCGGGTCGAATATGGTCCCAACAGCCGGGCTGCCCTGACGAGATCGCTGGCGCCGATGACGCCGGGTGATCGCCTCAACTTCGTCGCCGACAGCTGGGCGCTGGTGCAAGCCGGCCGCGCCGAGCCGCCGTCTTATCTTGCGCTGATCGAGGCGATCGGCGTCGATGACCACCGCGCCGTGTGGGATCAGGTGATCAATAGCCTGACCAGACTCAATCGTCTGGCGCTCGATCGTGCCGAACGCCCGGCGCTGCAAGGCTATGCACGCACAAGATTGCGTCCGCTGTTCGACCGGTTGGGCTGGGACGGCAGCGGCTCAGGCGACGACGACGATACCTTGCTGCGCTCCAGCTTGATCCGGGCGCTTGGCGAATTAGGCGACGAAGACATCCTGGCCGAGGCCAGGCGTCGGTTCGCAGGCTTCCTGCAGAACCCGCAATCGCTGCCGAACGCGCTGCGCGATTCAGTCACCCATCTCGTCGGCATCAGCGCCGGCAAGACAAGCTACGACACGCTGCTGGCGCTCGCCCGCAAAAGCACGGCCACGAACGAGCGTCTGCGCTATTATTACGCGGCTGCCAGCGCGCGCGACGCCACGCTTGCACGCGCCACGCTGGCGCTGACCTTGACCGATGAACTGCCGAGCGCGATCGTCGGCGGCGTGATCAACGCAGTCGCCTCGTCCGGCGAACAGCCCGATCTTGCCTGGGACTTCGTGAAGGCGAATCTCGATGCGCTCGCCGCGAAACAGGGACCTTCGTTCCGCGACGCCTTCGTCGCCAACTTCATGACCAACTTCAGCGATGAAGCCCATGCCGCCGAGCTCAAACGCTTTGCGCCGGCGCAGGCGACCTCCGGTGGCCGCGTGATGACGGCACGCGCTCTGGAAACGATCGCAATCTCAGCCGATCTCAAGACGCGCGCGCTGCCGTCGATCGATAGCTGGATCAAGGAGCACAATCGCTGAGCGTGAAGCGATTCTGGTAAGCAGCGCGCTATCGGCCGCTCCTGCGTTTAGCCTGACACCCGTGCAAAAATATCGCAGCACAGCTGCGCACCCGCGCTTCGATCTGCGAGCGCAAGGGCAGCGGCACGCGGCCAAAGAGAGCGGCGCGCCGCGGCGCAGAGGTAACCATACCGAGCAGCATGCCCGCGGCCTCGTCGACGTCGTCGAGTTCGATCAGCCCGCGCTTCTGCTGCATTCGCAACCAGTCCGCCAACGCCACAACAGTGCGCTGAATAGCATTCCTGTAGAACGTTCCGGCGATGTCGGAAAACTTGCCGGCCTCCTGCAGCACCATGCGTTGAAGCTCGATCACTTCCTCGTCAAGCGCAAGATCTGCACAGGCGATCAGTGCCGCGCACAGTGCCTCTTCGATGTCGATGTCATCCCCGGCGTGAAGGTTGACCTCCGAGACAAAGCGGTCGAGGCGGTCCGACACCATGCCTTCGAACAACGCGGCCTTGTTCGGGATTAGGCGATATAGCGTTTTGGTGGACACCCCGGCCCGCCGCGCCACGGTCTCCATGCTGGTCGCGGCGTAGCCGCCGTCAGCGAACTCGTGCCGCGCGGCCTCATAAATGATCCGGCGGGTTTCGTCGTCGGGGCGGACCTGCGGGCGGCCCCGACAGCGCCGGTCCCGGGTGGTGTCGATCTCAGCCATGCTTTTACATGATGCCTGTCATTCCATTGACAGTCCCTATGTAGATCCTATTTTGGAAAATATCAAGTTTCCTAATTTGGCCGACGCCTAGGCCGTCAGGAGTAACCGTCATGAGCCACCATTCCACCGCCTTCGAAGTCGAGCGTCCGGTCCCAGCCGGCGACGCCGTCAAGGATCTGCTGCCGGGCAGCCACGCCCCCGCGGTTATCAGAAAGTTCAATTTCCGCAGGGCGTTAATGGCAGGCGCGGCAGTCGCAGTGCTTGCCAGCGCGGCGTGGTATGGCTGGGACTATTGGACGGTCGGCCAGTATCTGGTCTCGACCGATGACGCTTACGTGAAAGCCGACAACACGACGGTCGCGCCCAAAATCTCGGGCTACCTCCATGAGGTGCTGGTCGGCGATAACGAGCGTGTGAAGGCCGGGCAAGTATTGGCGCGGATCGACCAACGCGATTTCAGGGGTGGCGCTCGACCAGGCCAAGGCCGACGTCGCCGCAGCGCGCGCTGCGATCGCAAGCAAGCAGGCGCAACTTCAGGTTCAGCAGGCGGTAATCGATGCCGCAAAGGCGACCGTGGACGTCGATCAGGCGGCGGCGACCTTTGCCGCGCAGGAGAACAAGCGTTACACGGATCTGGCGACCAGTGGTTACGGCAGCGTGCAGAACGCGCAGCAGGCGCAGTCGCGCATCGCCGGCGCCCAGGCCGCGATCGCGCGCGACACCGCCAACCTTGCCTCCGCGCTGAAACAGGTCGACCTGCTCAAGGCCGAGATCGCTCAGGCCAATGCAGCGCTCGCGCGTGCCGAAGCGCTGCAAGGCCAGGCCGAACTCAATCTCGACTACACCTCGATCATCGCGCCGATCGACGGCGTTGTCGGCAATCGAACGCTGCGCGCCGGCCAGTTCGTGCAGGCCGGCACGCAGCTGATGTCGGTGGTGCCGGTCGCCGGCGCCTATGTGGTGGCGAATTTCAAGGAAACGCAGCTTACCGATGTTCGTGCCGGCCAGGCCGTCGATATTGCCGTCGACATGTTCCCGGGCCAGGTCGTGCACGGCCGCGTCGACAGCATCGCGCCCGCCAGCGGCCAGGAATTCGCGCTGCTGCCGCCGGACAATGCCACCGGCAACTTCACCAAGGTCGTGCAGCGCATTCCGGTGAAGATCGCGCTCGACCCGGACAACGGCTCTCCGGTCGAACTGCGCCCGGGCATGTCCGTGATTCCGACCATCGAGACCAAGTCGCAAGCCCGCAACCGCAAGGCGGTCGCCGCATCCAACGTGTCAAACAAGGTTTCCGGAGCGTCTTGCCATGTCAAATCCCATCCTTTCAGCCTCGATATCCGCGCTTCCGACCTCGCACGCGCGATCTGAGCGCGCAGCCATCGATCCGAATCGCGCCAGTATCACGACATGGATCGCCGTTCTCGCGGCCATGATCGGATCGTTCATGGCGATCCTCAACATCCAGATCACCAACGCTTCGCTGCTCGACATCGAAGGCGGTATCGGCACCGGCGTCGACAACGGCTCGTGGATCTCGACCTCGTACCTGATCGGCGAGATCGTGGTGATCCCGCTCACCGATTATCTCAGCCGGGTGTTCTCGTTCCGGCGCTATATGCTCGCGAGCGCTGCCTTGTTCGCGGCCTTCTCGGTCGCCTGCGCCTTCACCCACGATCTGCCATCCATGATCGCGATGCGGGGATTACAGGGATTCGCCGGCGGCGTGCTGATCCCGATGGCGTTCACGCTGGTGCTGACCAAATTGCCGAAACCGCAACAGCCGATCGGGCTCGCCGTCTTTGCGTTGTCCGTCACCTTTGCGCCCGCGATCGGACCCACCATCGGCGGCTATCTGACCGAAAATTACGGCTGGCAGACCATTTTCTTCGTCAACGTGCTGCCGACCCTCGTGATGGTAACCGCGCTCTATCTCACGCTGGAGCGACAGCCGATGCAGCTCAAGCTTTTGCAAGAAGGTGACTGGGCGGGCATCTTCACCATGGCGGTCGGACTGTCGGCCCTGCAAACCGTGCTCGAGGAAGGCAACAAGGACGACTGGTTCTCGTCACCCTTCATCCTGCGTCTCGCGATCGTCGCGGTGATAAGCCTGTCGCTGTTCGTCTGGATCGAACTGACCATCGAAAAGCCGCTGATCCGGCTGCGGCTGCTGACGCAACGCAACTTCGGCTTCGGCGTCATCGCCATGACGATGGTCGGCTTCGCGCTGTTCGGATCGGTGTACATCCTGCCGGCCTATCTCGGTCAGGCGCAGGGCTACAATGCCGAACAGATCGGCGCGGTGCTGGCGTGGACCGGCCTGCCCCAGCTGATCCTGATTCCGCTGGTGCCCAGGCTCATGCAGCGGTTCGATACCCGCTACATCGCTTTCACCGGGCTGATGATCTTCGCCTATAGCTGCTTCATGAATACGGCGATGTCGCCCGATTATGCCGGCGATCAACTCTGGATTCCGAATATCGTGCGCGCCATCGGCCAGGCCATGGTGCTCACGCCGCTGACCTCGGTGATGACGGGCGGCATCGCGCCGCAGGATGCAGCGGCGGCATCGGGCATCAGCAACATGTTGCGCAACCTCGGCGGTGCAATCGGCACCGCGGTGCTTGCCACCATAATCACCAAGCGCGAGCAGTTTCACTCCAACATTATCGGCCAGTCGGTCACGCTCGGCCGCGAGGAAGTACGCAACCGGATCGCGCAAATGACGGACTACTTCATGGGCCATGGCGTGCCCGATCCTGCCGCGGCTCATCAGCAGGCTATTATCGCGCTTGGTAAAGCGGTGAAACGTCAGGCGCTGGTGATGGGCTTCAGCGACACGTTTGCGGTAATCGGCGCAGTGCTGGTGCTTGCCGCGACCGCTGTTGCACTGACGCGCAAGGTGAAGGCAAGCGGTCCCGGCGCACACTAGAGGCGGCCGCGCGAACAGCGCGGCCGCCTGCTGTGCCGCAGTCTCACACCGTTAGAACCGTCGATCCCGTGGTTTTGCGCGCGGCGAGATCGGCGTGGGCCTTGGCCGCGTCCTTCAGCGGATAGGTCTGGTTGACCTCGATCTTGACCGCGCCCGACTGAACGACCTCGAAAAGCTCCTTCGCCATGGCGACAAGGTTCTCGCGCTTGGCGGCGTAGGTGTTGAGCGTTGGGCGAGTGACGTAGAGCGAACCCTTCTGCGCCAGCAGGCCGAGGTTAAGCGGCTCCACGCCGCCGGAGGACTGGCCGAACAACGCGGCGACCCCGAGCGGCGCCAGGCAGTCGAGCGATTTCAAAAACGTATCCTTGCCGACGGAATCATAGACGACTGGCACTTTCTTGCCTTCGGTGATCTCGTCTACCCGCTTCACGAAATCCTCGCGGGTGTAAACAATGGTGTGGGCGCAGCCATGCGCCTTGGCGAGCTTTGCCTTCTCATCACTGCCGACCGTGCCGATGACGGTGGCGCCGAGATGCTTCGCCCATTGGCCGAGGATGAGACCGACGCCACCTGCCGCGGCATGGAGCAGAATGGTGTCGCCGGCCTTGACGCGATAGGTCTGGCGGATCAGATACTGCACCGTCAGGCCCTTGAGCATCATCGCCGCTGCGGTCTTGTCATCGAGGCCGTCGGGCATTTTTAACAGACGATCGGCCGGAATCAGCCGCGCTTCGGCATAGGCGCCGAGCGGCGCGCTGCCGTAGGCAACGCGGTCGCCGGGCTTCAGATCGGTGACGCCTGGTCCGACCTCCTCAACGACGCCGGCCCCCTCACCGCCCAGGCCACTCGGCAACTGCACAGGATAAAGTCCGGAGCGGTTGTAGATGTCGACAAAATTCAGTCCAACCGCGGTGTGGCGGATGCGCGCCTCTCCCGGCCCGGGCTTGCCAAGCTCGACTTCTTCCCAGACCAGGACTTCGGGGCCGCCGGTTTTATGAAAGCGGATCGCGTGCGTCATGGAATTACTCCTCACATCAGATGACAAAGGACAGAAACTTTGCGGAGGCGCTCCGCCCGGCGGCTAAGGTTACAATAGGCGCCGAATTAGATGGGTCATACCCTCCGGGCGACATCCCGCCGCGTGCCTGTCGGATGGTCCAGGCCCTGCGCCCGAGACGGCGCGAGCGGTCTGACGTTGACCGCGCCAGTCTCCGCGCGAATTCCCTACCAACAGGCATTTTCACAGGGTTACCATCGCCTGCCGTTCCATGTCCAGTTCAGCCTGCAGGCTTGCGAGGTCACGATAGATCGACGCGACGGCGAGGACGCGGCCCCTGCTCTTGTATTTCAGCAGGCAATCCCTGGCCGCGATGTCGCCGTCGATCGCAATCTCGTCCCACTTCTCGGCATGACCGACATAATTGATCGGCACGTCGTAGTGCTGGCTCCAGAAAAACGGTACCGCATCGAATGCCTCGCGCTGTCCCAGCATATTGCGTGCGGCGGTCTGTCCCTGACGTTCGGCAACCACCCAGTGTTCGACCCGGATGTTTTCGCCCGAATGCGGATCGGGCCAGCGCGCGATGTCGCCCGCGGCCAAAATTCCAGGGATGCTGGTTTCGAGATAGGCATCCACGGCGACGCCGCGATCGAGCGCAAGGCCAGCCTGTTCGGCCAATGCAAGCCGCGGCCGAACGCCGACGCCAACGACGATCAGATCTGCCTCCAGCACACCGCCACTCTTGAGTGTCGCGCGCTTGCCGTCGATCGCGACCACGGTATTCCCCAGATGAAAGATGACGCCGTGCTCCTCATGCAATGCGCGCACGAAATCGCCCATTTCGGGCCCAAGCACGCGCTCCATCGGCCGTTGCTCCGGCGCGACGACGTGGACCTCGATATCGCGCGCGCGCAATGCCGCTGCGGCCTCCAGGCCGATAAAGCTGGCGCCGATCACGATGGCGCGGTGCGCGCCGTTCACAGAATCAATGATCGCCCGGCAATCCGCAAGCGAGCGCAGCGTATGGACATGCGGCTGGTCCGCGCCCGGGATCGGCAGCCGCACCGGCTCAGCGCCGGTCGCCAGCAGCAGACGGTCGTAGGGAATGCTGCCGCCGCCGGCGATAATGATATTGCGCGCGCTGGTATCGATCGAGGCGACATTGCTTTTGAGCCGAAGGTCGATGCCGGCTTCGGCATAAAAGCTGTCCGGCCGCAGTGGCAACCAATCCTCCGGCGCGCTACCCGCAAGATAATCCTTTGACAGATTTGGCCGATCGACCGGCGGCGCGCTATCGTCACTGAGCAGGACAATGTTGCCGCCAAACTCCTGCCGCCGCAGCATCTCCGCCGCTGCAAAGCCCGCCGCACCGCCACCGACGATCACGATCCTGCCGGGCGCTTCGACGGGTCCCTTACCGCGCGGCTTGGGCAGCTCCTGTTTTTGCCGGACGAAGATGCGATCGCCCTCGTGCTCCAGCGGATGCTGTCGCCGACCACCAGTCCCTCCGCGAGCGGCCCGTGATAATGACTGCAATACGCATCGATCGCGAAAATCTCGGGTCCGGAGCGAACCAGCAAAACATCCTGATCGCCGACGTGGCCGAGCAAGGTCTCAACGGTGAAGTCACTGCGCGCGATGCCTTGTGCGAGATCCGGCCCTGCCGGCGGGGCTTGTTCGTCAGCCATGTCCACTCCCTCCGTCGTCGCTCCAGCCGTCGATGAGCCGCACTCTAAATCAGATTGCCAGCGTCGCGCGCCTGGCTGGATTGAGCTTTACGCGTCGATCGCGTCCTTGATACGTTTCCGCGTCAGCGGCAGGTGGCGTAGCCGCTTGCCGGTGGCGTCGGCGATGGCGTTCGCAATCGATGCCGCAGCCGGACCCTGCCCGGTTTCACCGCTCCCCAGGAAGGGTTGGCCGGGGCGATTGATGATATGCACCTCGATGCTGTCGGGCACCGAGTCGAAGCGCAGGATCGGATAGGTCTGCCAGTCGACGCTGGTGATCCTCGTATCGTCGAAGGTCACTGCCTCGTACAACGTCCAGCTCATCGACTGCACGATCGCGCCTTCGATCTGGTTGATCAGCCCATCCGGATTGACCACCTGACCGCTGTCGACCGCCGCCACCGCACGCACCAGACGCGGACGCCCGGTCTCCTTGTTCACTTCCACCTCGGTCGCGATGGCGCAGTAGGCCGCGAGATTCTTGTAGCGCGCAAAGGCAAAGCCATATCCGCGATCCCGCGGCGCTTTCTGACCCTTCTGCCAACCGAAGCCTTGCGCCGCCTTCTCGATCACATCGCGCCCACGCCGGTCGTCGAGATGTTTTAGCCTGAATTCGACGGGATCGGCGCCGGCCGCAGCAGCGAGTTCGTCGATGAAACTTTCGATCGAAAACACGTTGTGGTAGGCGCCGAGCGCCCGCATCGCGGAAATCCTTATCGGCATGGCCGGGATGAAGTGGTGCACCACATGCGCGTTGGGAAATGTGTAGATCGGGATCGCGTTGCGGTCGCCGCCGCCTTCCGGTAACGGCAGCGGCTTCGGCGCCGGCACGGCAAACGGCTGCGCCATATGCTGGGCTGCCAGCATCGACCCGGCACCACCCGGCCGCATCGAATGGGTGTTGCTCCAGACCTCGAAATTCCAGTCTGAAATCTTGCCGTTGCCGTCGAGCGACGCCTTGAGCTTTGTCACCATCGCCGGGCCGAACGGCTCCCAGGCGTGCTCCTGTTCGCGCATCCATTGCACGCGCACGGGCGTGCCCGGCAAAGCCCGCGCAAGCAGGGCGGCGTCGGCCGCGGCATCGTCGGCGCCGTTATGGCCGTAACACCCGGAGCCCTCGACATGGATCAAGCGAACGCTCGCCGGCGGCACCCGCAGCATTTCCGCGATGCCCTGGCGGTCGGGATAGACACCCTGGGTGTGGGTCCACACCGTCATCGCGCCGTCGACCAGTTGCGCGACGGCGCAGGACGGACCGATCGAGCCGTGCGACTGATACGGCCGCGTATAGGTGGCTTCGATGGTTTTCTGGCCGACCGCCGACGGATTGCTGCGCTCGAAGATGGTCGAATCCTGCGACGGCAGATTGGTCAGAACGCTGAGCAAGTCGTCCTGCTTCGGCAGGCTCGGCGTCTCCTTCCATTTCGCGGCGGCCGACAGCGCATTCATCGCCTTGATCGCCTGGAATTCCTTTTTGGCGGCGACGGCGAGGAAGTTGCCATCTCGGACCACTTTCACGACGCCCGGCAGCTTTTCAACCGCGCTCGGATCGCAGTCCGTCAATTGCGCGCCATAGCTCGGCGGCCGCACGATGCGGGCGTGCACCATGCCGGGCAGCCGCATGTCCTGGACATAGGCCGCGCCGCCAGTGACCTTGGCCGGGATATCGACGCGCGGTATTGGCTGGCCCATCACCTTGAACGTCGCCGGATCCTTCAAGCTCGATTTTGGCTGCGCCTGCACGTGCAGCATGTCGGCCGCAACGAGTTCGCCGTAACGCAGGCGCCGACCGTCGGCCGAAATCACCGCGCCATTTTCGGTGCGTAAGTTTTCAGCCGGCAAATCGAGGCGCCGCGCGGCTTCCGCCACCAGAAGTTCGCGCACCTGCGCCGCCGCGTTCTGGATCGCGGTGCCGCTGTCCTTCATCGAATTACTGCCGGACGTATAACCTTCGTTGGCCGTGAAGCGCGTATCGGCCGTGACGACTTTCAGAGATGCGAAGGGAACATCAAGCTCTTCGGCGGCGATCTGCTGAAAGGCCGTCTTGAAGCCCTGGCCGAGCTCGGCCTTGCCGGTGAACACCGTGATGCTGCCGTCGGCATCGATACGAATCCAGGAGTCCAGCAATGGCGCGCCCTTGAGGCTGCCGGGAGGGTTTTGAACCGGAGCCGCGGCCAGCGTGCTCTGATCCTGCGCCAAGGCATTGCCCACCGAGAAGCTGACGATCAACGCGCCGCCACCCGCGAGCACGCGGCGGCGGTCGAGAATGACAGGCGCGTTCATGGTGCGCTCCCTTGCGTCGCTGACGACGCTTCGGCCGTGTCCATCAGCCTGATCGCGCGATGCACCGCGCGCAGGATCCGCATATGCGTGCCGCAGCGGCAAAGATGCGGCTCGAGCTCGGCGCGTATCTGCTCATCGGTCGGCTTGGAATTCCTCTGCAGCAACGCCTGCGCCCGCATCATCATTCCGGCGATGCAATAGCCGCACTGCGCAGCCTGCTCTTCGATGAAGGCGCGCTGGATCGGCGCGGGCGCTTCCGGCGTTCCGAGACCCTCGAGCGTCGTCACTTGCTTGCCCTCCAGCAGAAGCAGCGGCGTCACGCAGGAAAGGACGGCCTTGCCGTCGACGATCACCGTGCACGAACCGCACTGACCGAGCCCGCAGCCGAATTTGGCGGCGTTGAGCTTGATGTCGTCGCGCAAGACATAGAGCAGCGGCGTATCCGGGTCGGCATCGATCTCATGGTAGAGACCATTGACCTTCAATGTCATCATGGCTTGTCTCGCTGCGTTGCATCGGCGGGCGCGTTGTGCGGCCCTGGCGATGTCTGAAGAAACACGGTCTGTGTGCGTCTTGTGTCCTCAACGGTCTTCTCAACGCCGGTCCATCCCGGTTGGTTGCTGAATCGCGCCCGCAGATAATTCAACAAGGCCGAGATCTGGCCGTCGTTCATGCTGGCGGCAAAACCCGGCATGATCGGGCTGCGCTCTCCCTCCACCGGGCGGACGCCTGACAGTACGATGTTGGCGACGTTGCGCGGGTCGGGGCCAGCGATCGCGGTAGAGAGCGCGAGATTGACCCCGCCATAGGGTGGCGACCTGTCGGTCTCATGGCATGTCGCGCAGGCCGCGGCGTAGATCGCCGCTCCGGCCGGGTTGATCTTCGAAGCCTGCACCACCGCGGGTGATTTGACTTGTGCCAGCACCGCCTCGCCCTGACGTTTGCGATCCGGCGTCGGCGTGCCGAACACACCGGCCATATAGGTCGCGATGGCACGGATATCGTCCTGCGGCGCCAACGACAGATTGCTGACCACCTGTGCCATCGGTCCACGCGCTACGCCATGCTCCGGATGCCAGCCATCGCGGAGATAGGCGAACAAGGCGTCCGCGTCCCACGGAACGGGCGCCGGAGATTGCGCATTGATCGCATAGGCGTGCCAATTGTCGACATCGCCGCCGGCAAACTGCGCGCTCGCACGTTCCGCGCCGAGTGCATTGCGCGGGGTGTGGCACGAGCCGCAATGCGCCAGCCCTTCGACCAGATAGGCGCCGCGATTCCATTCCGCGCTCTGCGTCGAGTCCGGCTGGTAGGTTCCGTGGCGAAGAAACAGCAGCTTCCAGCCGGCGATCACAAACCGCTGGTCGAGCGGAAATGAAAGCTCGTTCTCGCGGGCGGGCGCGCGAACCGGCGGCCGCGTCATCAGGTAGGCATAGAGCGCCTGGTCATCCGCATCGGTGACATTGGTGAAGTGATCGTAGGGAAATGTCGGATAGAGGTGCTGCCCGTCGCGATTGACGCCTGACCGCATGGCCCGGCGAAATGCTGATTCCGGCCACCGGCCAATCCCCGTCTCCCCGTCCGGCGTGATGTTGGAGGAAAAGATCGTGCCGAACGGCGTCGGCACCGGAAGACCTCCGGCAAAGCTCTTGCCGCCGCGCACGGTATGGCAATCGTTGCAATTGCCGATCGCGGCGAGGTAGCGGCCCCGCTTGACCAGTGCCGTGTCGAACGATTGCGGCGCAGGCGGATCGATCGCGGCGATCGCCGGCCGCCACGCGATCGCAAAAGCGGCGCCTGCGCCGCCAATAAACAGCGCCGCGATGACGCCACCGATAATTCGTGACTTTTTCATCCGTCCCGACAGCTTTTTGCCGCTACTGCTAGCATAAATCCGCGGTCAGCGCTGACCGCTGGGCTGCAATCACCGCCTGTTGATACCCGGTTTGTCGAGGGTTCCCCTCACCGAGCCGGCGAAGCAGTGGAAATAGCGCGATGGCCTGTTCCGTCACCCGCCGTCCCGCGCACGAAGCGCGAGCCGGACTCCCATTCCGTTCCTATTATCTATCGTACTCGTCCGGCTCCATCGCCCAGAGCCATTGGTCGTGGCCGGACGCATAAGTACGATTGGTCTGCGCCGGATTGCGGTTGATCAGCGGCCGCAGGTACATCGGGTGTGTGGCGCTGCGCACCTCGTGTTCGACCGTGAACAGGTGCTTGCCATCAGCAAGATCGACGATGTCGCGGAAGCGGTATTGATACTGGTTGTCCTCGCTAAAGATCAGGTCGCGCTCCGACAGCCGGCGGTAAGGACCGGAGAAGTTCGTGATGTACATCTGCACATGGTGGCCGTCGTAATCCGGCTGCGGCCGATCGGTCTCGCGGAATTGCAGATGCTGATCCTTGCCCATCTTCACGCGCGCCACGGTACCGTCGCCGTTGTTGAGCTCGGCGGGCATCCCCATGATCTGCGGATAGAAGGCGCAAATGCCTTTTGCGGTCCCGACCGGTACATCGAACTCGACATAGGGAATGCCGAGCGTGATGCGGCCGAAGCGCGCGACGTCCGGCTCGTAACAGCGCACGCGATTGCCCCATGGACAAGTCGCCTCGACATAGTCGTTGTGCACGCTGAACGAGAATGCGGTACCGGCGAGCTTTTTGGCGACCGACGCGAGCCGGTCGAGCAGCGCCTGGCGGCCCGAGATGACGATCCCGGTGTGGCCCCGCAATACCTGCGCATCGCCACTTGGCAAATGAAACTGGCTCCTGCCGACATTGACCCACATATTGGTGTCCGACACCATCAGGTATGGATCGCGGGTGAGGCCGAGCCCGGCGATATAAAACAGTGTGGCCAAGCGCTGGTCGGGCACCTGTACGTTGACGTGCTCGAGATGGATCGAGTTGCCAAGATCTTCGGCGGCGCGATCGAATTGCTGATGCATGGACGTGGTCCCGGATGTGGATGGCCGGCACACTATAACGCATAAAGCCGCGTGGCGCACCACTCCAACCATCCGCCGTCATGGCGCCAAGCTGCGGGCGCATTGCTTCTAATTGGCGCCGATCGCTCAAGTCGGATATTTTAAACGGCCATCGCTCGCCCGACCGAGACCGACATTCGCCACGCCTCAGCGCCGTTGGTTGTAGACATCAAGACACACCGCGCCGAGCAGCACCAACCCCTTGATCACTTGCTGGTAGTCGATGCCGATGCCGAGGATCGACATGCCATTATTCATCACGCCCATGATCAGCGCGCCGATCACTGCACCGGCCACCCGCCCGACGCCGCCATAGGCCGAGGCGCCGCCAATGAAGCAGGCGGCGATGACGTCGAGCTCGAAGCCGGCCCCGGCTTTCGGCGTTGCGGTGTTGAGCCGCGCGGCGAACACGAGGCCGGCGAGCGCGGCCAGCACCCCCATGTTGACGAAGGTGAGGAAGGTCAGCCGCTCGGTCTTGATGCCGGAGAGCTTTGCCGCCTTCTCGTTGCCGCCGACCGCATAGATCTGCCGGCCAATGGTGGTGCGCGCGGTGACGAAGCCATAGAGCGCGATCAGCGCGATCATGATCACCAGCACGTTGGGCAGGCCGCGATGCGAGGCGATCAGATAGGTGAAATAGATGATCACGCCGAACAGGGTTGCGTTCTTAAGCGCAAAGAAGCCGGTGGGCTCGACCTCGACGCTATGGCTTGCGCGCCGCGCGCGGGTCTTGACGCTGACATAGACCAGACCAAGCGCCAGCATGGCGCCGATCAGGAGCGAGGTGGGGTAAAGCGCGCCGGCGCCGGGAAAAAGTTCTGGAATGAAACCGGAAGAGAGTTTCTGGAAAGTCGGCGAGAACGGGCCGACCGACTGGCCTTGCAGCACCGCAAGCGCCAGCCCTTTGAACACCAGCATGCCGGCCAGCGTGACGATAAAGGATGGAATCTTGAAATAGGCCACCCAATAGCCCTGCGCCGCGCCGATCAGCGCACCGAGCGCGAGGCAGGCGATGGAGGCTGGAATGAAATGCACGTCGTAGCGCACCATCAGCACCGCGGCGATCGCGCCGATGAAGCCTGCGACCGAGCCGACGGAAAGATCGATATGCCCGGTGACGATCACCAGCAGCATGCCGAGCGCCATGATCACGATATAGCTGTTCTGCAGCACCAGATTGGTGAGGTTGAGCGGGCGCAGCAGCGTGCCGTCGGTGACGAACTCGAAGAACAGCATGATCGCGAACAGCGACAACAGCATGCCGTATTCGCGCAAATTGGCTTTGAGAAAGCCCGCGTGCTTGCGCGCCTCGGGAAGCGCCACGGTCTTGTCGCTCATGGATGCACCTCTCCCAGCAGCTTCTCTTCCAGCTTTCTTTCCAGGCTTCTGTCGACCAGCCGCTCGCCCTTGCGCACGATGACGCGCATGATTTTCTCCTGTGTCGCCTCGGCTCTATCGAACTCGCCGACGAACGCGCCTTCATTCATGACGTAGATGCGGTCACAGATCCCGAGCAACTCCGGCATTTCCGACGAGATCACGATAACGGCCTTGCCGGCGTCGGCCAGCTCGTTGATGATGCAATAGATCTCGTACTTGGCGCCGATGTCGATACCGCGGGTCGGTTCGTCCAGGATCAGGATTTTCGGATCGGTGAACAGCCATTTCGACAACACCACCTTTTGCTGGTTGCCGCCGGACAGGTTGCCGGAGGTCTGATAGACATCGGAGCAGCGGATGCGCATGCGGTTACGATAATCGCTCGCCACCCGCAACTCCTTGATGTCGTCGATGACGCGGCCGGTCGCAACGCTGCCGAGATTGGCAAGCGTGATGTTCTTGCGCACGTCGTCGGCGAGTAGAAGGCCAAACTGCTTGCGGTCTTCGGTGACGTAGGCCAGGCCGGCGTCGATGGCGCGGCTGACGGTCGAAAGGTCGACCTTGTGGCCGTGCAGCATGGCGCGGCCCGTGATCTTGCGGCCCCATGAGCGGCCGAACAGACTCATGGCGAATTCGGTACGCCCGGCGCCCATCAACCCGGCGATGCCGACGATCTCGCCGCGGCGGGCATGGAAGTCGACATTCTTGATGACTTGCCGATCCGCATGCAGCGGATGATAGACCGACCAGTTCTCAACCTTCAATACGGGCTCGCCGATGTTCGGCTCGCGCTTCGGGAAGCGATGCTCGAGGTCGCGATCCACCATCTTGCGGATGATGCGATCCTCCTCGACCGCGCCGGCCTCGCAATCCATCGTATCTACGGTGCGACCGTCGCGCAGCACGGTGATGCGGTCGGCGACACGCGCCACCTCGTTGAGCTTGTGTGAGATCAGGATCGCGGACATGCCTTGGGAGCGGAACTCAAGCAAAAGATCGAGCAGCGCCGCACTGTCGCTCTCGTTGAGGCTTGCGGTCGGCTCGTCGAGAATCAGGAGGCGCACCTCCTTGGACAGCGCCTTGGCGATCTCGACCAGTTGCTGCTTGCCGATCCCGATATTGGTAACCAGCGTGTCCGGCGCCTCATTGAGCCCCACTTTCGCCAGCAGCTGCTGCGAGCGCTTGTAGACCGCGTCGCGATCGATCACGCCGAACCGCGACGGCGGGCCGGCGATAAAAATATTCTCCGCGATCGAGAGCAGCGGGATCAACGCGAGTTCCTGATGAATGATGATGATGCCGAGCGCCTCGGAATCATTGATGTCGCGGAAATGCCGCTCCTCGCCGTCATAGACGATGCTGCCGTCATAACTGCCGCTGGGATAGACGCCGCTCAACACCTTCATCAAGGTCGACTTGCCGGCACCGTTCTCGCCCACCAAAGCATGGATCTCGCCTTGCCGGACTGTGAAATTGACGTCGCTCAGCGCCTTCACGCCGGCGAAGGCTTTGCTGATACCGCGCATTTCGAGCAGTGTAGTCATTCAGACTCCCTGGAAACATGGCGTTAGGCAAGACCAACCACCGTCGCCATGCCCGCACCTGTTGCACTTGTTACGGGCTCAACGTCCTCGCCGACTTGCCGCAGGAAAGGCGTGGATGGCCGGGACAACCAGCGCGAAGACGCGCTTCGCGCTTTTGCCCGGCCATGGCGAAAGGATCGCCTCCACGCTCAGTCCCGCCTCAGTTGATCTGCGCCTTCTTGTAGTAACCGCCGTCGATCAGGACTTTCTCCCAGTTGGTCTTATCGACTACCACCGGCTTGAGCAGATAGGACGGCACCACCTTCACACCATTTTTGTAGGTGGTGGTGTCGTTCACCGTCACGGTCTTGCCGCTCAGCGCCGCGTCCACCATGTCGGCGGTGACCTTGGCGAGGTCGCGGGTGTCCTTGAAGATCGTTGAATACTGCTCGCCGCGCAGCATCGATTTGATGGAAGGCACTTCCGCATCCTGCCCGCTGACGATCGGCATCGGCATGTTGCCGCTGCCATAGCCGACACCCTTGAGCGACGACAGGATGCCGATCGAAAGCCCGTCATAGGGTGAAAGCACCGCGGCGACCCGCTTGGTGGCGTAGAACGCGCTCAACAGATTATCCATTCGGGCTTGCGCGGTGGCGCCATCCCAGCGCAGCGTCGAGACCTTGTCCATGCCGGTCTGCCGGCTGGCGACCACGAGCTTGCCGCTGTCGATATAGGGCTGCAGCACAGACATCGCGCCGTTGTAGAAGAAGTAGGCGTTGTTGTCGTCGGGTGAGCCGCCGAACAGCTCGATGTTGAACGGACCCTTGCCTTCCTTCAGCTTCAGCCCCTGCTCGATCGACTGCGCCTGCAGCACACCGACCTGGAAGTTGTCGAAGGTCGCATAGAAATCGACGTTGGGGGTGTCGCGGATCAGCCGATCGTAGGCGATGACGGTGATGCCCTTGTCCTTGGCCTGCTTGAGCACATCGGACAGGGTGGTGCCATCGATCGATGCGATGACCAGCACCTTGGCGCCCTTGGTCACCATGTTCTCGATCTGGGAGAGCTGGTTCGGAATATCGTCTTCGGCGTATTGCAGGTCGGTGTTGTAACCGCGCTCCTTCAGCACTTTCACGATGTTGTTGCCATCATCGATCCAGCGCGCCGAGGATTTGGTGGGCATGGCGATGCCGACAGTAGGCTTGCTTTGCGCGAGCGCGGGTCCCGCAAGTGCGACGGAACCGAGTACGATGGCCGATAGAGTCGATTTGAGTAAGTTCATGTTTCACTCCCAAACTGTTGAGCTTCAGTCGCCGCGTTGTCGCGGTTTGCTTTTTGGCGCCGGTGTGTATCGGCGCATCGTCGGGCACCATCGTGGCCGATCGAGAAGAGAACGGATGATCGATCACACGCTGCGGGTCAAGTGCCATCAAAATCCTCATGCGCGCCGCGGGATCAGCCAGCGGCGCCGTGACGGCGCAGGCCGTTCAAAATCACCTCTGTCATCGCTGCCGCTGCCGCTTCCGAATCCTTGCGTTCGATGGCTTCGATAATGTGCTGATGCGACAACAGCACGATCTCGCGGTCGCGCTCCTCGACCGGTGCGCTGAGCAGGAAAGAGGCGCGCAGCGCCGCCTCGATCACCCCGCCGATGGAACGCATGAACGGATTGCCGCAGGCGTTGGCGACCGCAATGTGCAGGCTGAGGTCGGCATCGGCGAACCCGGTGGAATCGGATGGCTCGCGGCGCATGCTTGCGATGCTCCGGTAGAGATGCGCGATATCGGCGTCCGAGCGCCGCTCGGCGGCCAGCGCCGCAGCGCGCGGCTCGACCGCAAGCCTGATGTCGGCGAGATCGCGCAGGAAGCGCTGGTCGATGCCGGCATCGAGATGCCAGGCCAGGACGTCAGCGTCGAACATGTTCCAGGCCGCGCGCTCGCGGACCACGGTGCCGACCCGCACCTTGGTGCTGAGCAGCCCTTTCGCCCCCAACGTCTTGACGCTTTCCCGCAGCACCGGACGCGAGACACCGAACAGCGAGGTGAGTTCGGCATCGCCCGGCAGCTTTACGCCTTCGGCATAGCGGCCGGATATGATGTCGATCCCGATGTTGCGGGCGACCTCGGCGTGATTGGAATGCGCGCGGCGCGTAGGGATGACGACGAGCTGGGAATTCACGGCAACGCAACTCCTGCGGTTCGACGACCGGACCGCCCGGCGAAGCCGACCATGGCCTGCAGGCTCCATGTGCCGTGGCGCCTCTGAGGGCGCTTCGGTACGCATATTTTTATTGCATGGAAGAAATGACCTGACTAGTAATATTATCATACTATTTGGTCGTGTGAGCGGATTGGAAGCCCACGCGGCGTGGAGACCGTCGCTAAGGCGCCGGGGGAATAGAATGACGAGTGGGTGGCGCCGGAGCGTTCCGCCCCGTTCGAAAGCGGCTGGGCGCATGACAGCGAACGCGGATCCGCTCATCACTTTCCGATGCTGTCTTCAAACGCAGCCCGCTGGCACGACGTCAGGTGCAGTCCATGCTTGGTTCGACGATCCAGCACATCGGCGGCGTGCGTCGCCCACTCCGTCTCGCGCAGGTAACGCGCTTCCCGCTCATAAAAATCGCCGCCGAAGTGGCGTCCGAGATCCGAACAGGTGCGCGCCGGCCCCAAAAGCTCCCGGGCGCGCGTTCCATAAAGCCGGGCATAGTGACCGATCAGCTTGTCTGGCAAGCCTGGATATTCGTGCTGCAGATCGACCACGAAATCCTCGAAGGGGCCGGGAATGTCACCGCCAGGAAGGCACGCGCCCGCGGTCCATGCCGGAGACAATCGCGGAAACCAGGGCATGAGACGCTGCAGCGCGTGCTCGGCCAATTTCCGATAGGTCGTAATCTTGCCGCCGAAGATCGAAAGCACCGGAGGAATTTCGGGCCCGCTGTCGATCTCAAGCACATAGTCCCGGGTCACCGCCGACGGATCCTCGGAGCTATCGTCGTAGAGAGGTCGTACGCCCGAGAAGGCATGAACAATGTCGTGAGCCTGGGGAGGTG
>WNFC01005919.1_pt1 | contig 19454 bp, 19 predicted proteins | sample 5400541 | NCBI WGS metagenome assembly WNFC01 (sample SAMN13153342, study PRJNA577476) | soil metagenome | isolation source: 120 cm saprolite under Douglas fir tree site 2 hole 2 replicate 1 | place: USA:California | collected 2015-04-18 | reverse complement strand
CATGTGGAATGAAGAAGTTTCGCAGTGTGGCGCTGCTTCTCCTCGCGGCGGCGTGCGGACAGGAGGCCAACTCCCCGCGCGTGAGCAAGGAGCCCATCAGCGTTCGCGGCTGGATCGCGGATGTGGAAGGCTCGCCTCGCGCGCCATTCCAGACACCCTCAACCGACGCCGTCCGGCGACTGCAGCTTTTCCAATCGACCAATGTGTGGGTCGAGAACGCGCCCTACGTTTCGGGAGGCGTGGCTGAGAACGGATCCTTCCTGCTCCTCGACGTGCCGCCGGGGAACATCACCATCACGTTCAGCGCGCCGGGCGCGCAGGCGGCGAATCTCGTCCTGCAAAACATCCCCGGCAACGCCGATGTGTTCGTGCCCGCCCTTCTCTTGAAACCCAATTCGGTCGGCCTTCTCGATCCGAAGAGCGTGAAAGTACGGCTGGCCGCGCGGATCGATCGTCCGAACCCGACCGGATCGAACGCTAGCGTGGCCGGGCTGACCGTGCCGGTGATGAACACGCCGATCGCGCAGATGACCGATCGTCACGATTATCCGAATCCTCCCAATGGGCCGGCGCCAATCGCCACCTTTAAATAAGGAGAAAACATGACAGACCGACGCACGCGCAGCCACGCAAACTTCCCATCGCGCTTTGCGACCACGGTCACCCGATGGGCCGGCTCGACTGCCGGCTTCATTCTCGCCGTGCTGGTGGTCCTGGTGTGGGCGGCGACGGGACCGATTTACCGCTGGTCGGATACCTGGCAACTCGTCATCAACACCGGCACGACCGTCGTGACCTTCCTGATGGTTTTCCTCATCCAGCGCTCGCAGAATAAAGACTCGCTGGCCATCCAACTGAAACTCGACGAGCTGGTGGCAGCCATGGAAGGCGCGAGCAACCGGCTGATCGCGGTCGAGGATCTTTCCGAACAGGAGCTGGGCGTGCTGCGCATCCACTTTCAGCGTCTGGCGGAGATGGCACGGCGCGATGAGCACATCACGGAGTCGCACTCGATCGAGGAGGCAGAAGCGCGGCACGCATTCAAAACCGATCGGCGGAAAACGAAACGCGCCGGCCGCTAGAGAACCAGCTCTGCAAATTTTTTCAGATCGATATTGCCGCCCGACACGACCGCCACGATCGGCCCCTCTCCCGCCCGCCCGCTCAGCGCCGCAGCGACCGCCAGCGCACCCGCCCCCTCCGCGATCACGCGTGTCTTTTCGGCGACCAGGCGCATCGCGCGCCGCACGTCGTCGAGCGTGACCACGATCGATCCATCGACAATCCCCTGCATCCGCTCCCACATGCGCGGAAAGATGCTCTTGCCGCCCGCGCCATCGACAAACGATGCCTGCCAGTTCGTGAATTCTTGCGGCGAGTGTTTTTCGAATGACAGCGCGCCCGGCGCTGCGGTTTCCGGTTCGGCGCCCAGGATCCGCACCTTCGGGGCGAGCTGACGGATTGCGCTTCCGATTCCCGAGATCAATCCGCCGCCTCCGATCGCGGCGATCACTGTCTTGACGCCGGGCAGGTCTTCGAGAATCTCCACTCCCAGGGTGGCGTTGCCGGCGACGAAGTTGTGATCGTCGAACGGATGGATGAAGGTCCCTTCCACGCCTGGGAACTCGCGCACGTCCATCGCGCGCCAGCAGGCGTCGAATGGCGCCTTCACGATGCGCGCGCCGAGGTTGCGCATGCGCTCGAGTTTGGTTTCGGCAGCCGTTTCGATCGCAACGACCGTGCACGCGATCCCGGCATCGCGCGCGGCGTACGCGACGCCCTGTCCCGCATTGCCTGCGCTGATGGTCCAAACGCCTTTCTTGCGCGCTTCCGGCGACAGCATCGCGACCGCGTTGGCCGCGCCGCGAATCTTGAAGGCGTTGATCGGCTGCAGATTCTCCAGCTTCAGCCAGATCTCCGGCGCCGGGGAGTCGTGGCGCAGCTTGACGAGCGGCGTGCGTATGGCGAGATTCCTGATGCGTTGGCGCGCGGCCCGAATCTCATCGAGGCTCACTGGGCGAACGGGCGGCGGAGCAACGGCCATGGCGCGCGCGATTCTATCGCGGGCACGTCTCATGCTCTCGTCAGCGAGCATGGAAGTGAATGTCGGCAATCCAGAGCGGTGGGTTTCTGTCGTCGCCGGCAGCGCGCTGGCGGCCTACGGACTGACTCGGCGCTCCATTCCGGGCCTGGTCGTGGCGGCGCTCGGCGGCGCAATCGCCTGGCGCGGCGCCACCGGACGCTGCCCTCTCTATCAAACCCTCGGCATCTCCACGGCCGGAAATGCCGACCAGGAAGAGCGCCATGTCAGCGTGCCATATGGCCGCGGCATCGGCGTGGAGGAGAGCGTCATCGTCAACGTGTCGCCGGAAGAGGTCTATCGCTTCTGGCGCAACTTCGAGAACCTGCCCCGCTTCATGTCACATCTGAAATCTGTGCGGGTCATCGACGACAAGCGCTCGCACTGGATCGCACGAGGTCCCGCCGGCACGGACGCGCAGTGGGACGCCGAGATCATCAACGAGATTCCGAACGAATTGATCGGATGGCGCTCCGTCGATGGTGCGAACGTTCGCAACGCCGGCTCGGTGCACTTCACGCCCGCAAACGGCAAGGGGACAGAAGTGAAAGTCGAGCTTCGATACGATCCGCCCGCCGGCGTCATCGGCGCCACGATCGCGAAGATTCTCGGCAAAGATCCGGCCCGCGAGGTTCAGGAAGATCTGCGCGCGCTCAAAGAGCTCATCGAGACGCGCTAGACCAACCAGAGCCCTCTCCCGCCGGGAGAGGGTGCCGCGAAGCGGCGGGTGAGGGGTGAGCGCACCAGGCTGAAGGGATCGAGGCCGCGATCGCCGCGAGTTGATATCATCGGCGCACCGCGAGGGGGCGCGGATTCTCACTCGAGGAGGACCGATGTCGCGCTCCCTTTTCACTCTCCTGCTGCTCGTCGCTTCCGCTGCCCTCGCAGTTCCCGGAGTCAGGAGTCCCGTCAAGCTCAGAGTGGTCAACCCGCAGAGATGGGATGGCCGCTGCCCGCACGAGTTTCGATTCATCGACGAGATCACCTCGCGCGGCGCCGGCGACGTGCAATACACGTGGGACCGCAGCGACGGCGCTGCTTCGCCCATCGAGACACTGCATTTCAATCGCGCGAATCAGACTGCCACGGTACGGACGACATGGAGGCTCGCATCGGACCATTCCGGATGGGAGCAAATCCGCGTGATCCGGCCGAACTTCATCCGCTCGAATAAGGCTGGCTTCGCGCTGCGCTGCCGTTAAACGGAGCCAAATAGCAGGAGGTCGAGGCTGAGGTTGACTCGCTGCGGAGAAGCTCGCCGCGGCCGATAGGTCGCGCGAAGAATATCGGCCGCGTCCTGCGCGTCCAGCTCGGCGACAGTCGTAACGCGATCTCGTTTGATCAAATCGAATTCCTGGAACGTCGCGATGGTGCGCTCGACGCGATCACGGCCCCGGCCGCGAAGCTCGATCAGATCATCCGGCGCCGCGACTGCCACCAGGAGAAATCCGCCCTTGCGCAACACGCGGCGGAACTCGCTCGCGTTCATTCGGCCGGTGATCGACATCACGACATCGAACGAAGCGTCGGCGTACGGAATGAATCGATCGGCATTCGCGACGATCCATTGACATTGCGAATAGCGCCGCGCCGCCAGATCGATCGCCGGAATAGAAATGTCGATGCCGCAGCCACCTCCGAGCGAGCCCAGGAAGTAACCTTCGCCGCAGCCGGCGTCGAGGATTTTCCCCTCACCCTGAGGGGCGACCATCGCGCGAATGCTCTCCAAAATCGGGGCGGCGTGCCCACGATCGAGAAAGTGGCGCCGCGCGGCCACCGCCTCCATCGAGTCTCCCGGCTTGCGCGAGCGCCGCTCCTGCGGCTGCAGCAGATTGATGTAGCCGCTGCGCGCGATGTCGAACGCGTGGCCGCGCGGACAGACCACGCGCCGCTCCTCGAACGCGAGCGGCAGATGACATGTGCGGACTGTGCACAAAAGTTGAGGCACGCGGGCCTACAATCATCCCATGCACCGCTCCACGCGAAGGCTCATCGCGCTCGCGGTGGGTCTCCTCGCCTTCGTCATCGGCTCCGCGATGCTCTACCAGTTCGGCATGGCGCATCTGGAAGGAAAGCCGCGCACGTTCTGGGAAGGGATGGAATGGGCGGCCGAAACGCTGAGCACCACCGGTTACGGCTACGACAGTCACTGGACCCATCCGGCGATGGTCATGCTGGTGATGGCCGTGCAATTCGTGGGCGTCTTTCTCTTCTTCCTCATCGTTCCGATTTTCATGATCCCGTTTCTCGAGGAGCGATTCGAGGAGAAACTGCCGCGCGACGCCGGCGACATCGCGAATCATGTGATCATCTATCGCTTCGGGCCGGCGGTCGAGACGCTGCTGCAGCGGTTGAAAAACGATTCCGTGCCCTCGCTCGTCGTCGAGACCGATGAGGCGGCTGCGCGCGCGGTGCTGGAGCATGCGCAGCGGGTCGTATTCACACGGGCCGAGGAGGATGCGCTCGACGTCTGCAGGATCGAGTCGGCGCGCGCGCTCGTCGCAAACGGACGGGATGAGGAAAATGCGGCCATCGTTTTGCGCGCCCGTCAGATGGGATTCCGCGGTGAGATTTTCGCGTTCGTCGAGGAGCCGGCACATCGTCGTCCCATCGAGCTGGCCGGCGCAACATCGGCGTACACGCCGCGCCACATCATCGCGGCCGCGCTCGCGGCGCACGCCAGCGATCGCATCAGCCCGCGCCTTCCCGGTGCCGAATCAATCGCAGGACTTGAACGTCGCGAGCTGCGCGTGCCAGCATCCAGCCCGGTCGCCGGAAAGACGCTCGCCGAGGCAGAGGTCGGCGCTCGCACGGGCGCGATCGTGGTCGGACAATGGTCGCGCAGCAGACTGCACGCGCGCTGCACTGCCGAGTCGCGCATCGAAGCGGGATCGCTGCTGGAGCTGATCGGCGATCGCGTGAGCCTCGATCGCGCGGCAGCGCTCTTCGGGACCTCCTACATGCGCAATTGCGGACCGTATCTGATCGCAGGTTTCGGCGAAGTGGGCCGCAAAGTGCACGAGCTGCTGACCGACGCCGGCGAAGAAGTCCGGGTGATCGAAAAGCAACAGGTGAGCGGCGTCGACTTCGTCGGCAACGTCCTCGATTCATCGGTGCTCGAGCGCGCCGGGCTTAGCCAGTCGCGGGGTGTGGTGCTGGCGCTCAATACCGATGACGCCACGCTTTTCGCCACCGTCATCTGCCGCGACGCAGCGGCCGACGTTCCAGTAATTGCACGTGTTAATCATGCACGAAATATTGATAATATTTATCGCGCAGGCGCCGACTACGCCCTCTCCATCAGCGACATCTCCGGCGAGATGCTCTCCGCCCGACTCCTCGGCCGCGCCGTGCGCACGCGCGAGGAACATCGCAAAGTGGTGCGGCTTCCGGCCGGCGCTGCCGCCGGTCGATCCATCGCCGAACTGCCGATCCGCAAGCATGGATGCTCGGTCGTCGCGGTTTCCCGGAATGGATCATTTCTCTCGCGCGTGAACGGTCAGACCCGGATCGAAGCGGGCGACGATCTCTTTATCTGCGGCAATGCCGAGGGGCTGCGAGAGATCGCGCTGTGACGGGCGCGTCAATTGCTACTGTCAGAGTCATGGAAGAAAGCAAAAGCCGGCAGATCATCATGCGGCTCATTCCGGCGTTCGCGCTGTGGGCCGTCACGCAGGCGCTCGAGACTGACAAGGCGAAGGGCGCGCTGCAGGAAGTCGACGCACACGCTTTGATCCGGAAGCGAAAGGTCCTGCGATCGGTGAAACGCGCCGGAAAAAACGCGGTCTCGAATCCTGCCTGGCTGGCGGCGGGAGCGGCGGCCATCGCGGTCGGCATCGGCCTAATGGCCAGGGCGACCCGCGGAAAATAGGTGAAAAGCATTGCGCTGGCAGTGGCGATCGCTGCCATCGGCGACACGCGCGCGCTGTCTCCGTCCAGCCCCTCGGCACCTTCGAGCTCGGGCCGCTTAAGGAATTCACCGAGGCGTTTTTCATGATGCCGGTGGTGGTGCGGGCTCCGATCGATCTCGCGACCGCGCGGATCACATCGAGAAAAAATCCATACGCCGGGCAGCAACAACTGCTGACGACCGACATTCTCAATTTTCTGCGCGGTCAGCTTCCGTCGGACGCCTTCTGTATGCTCGGCATCACGACTGTCGATCTCTATCCCGATCCCTCGTGGAATTTCGTGTTCGGGCAGGCGTCGCTGCGCGATCGCGTGGGCGTCTATTCGTTCGCGCGCTATGAGGGGCAAGCGAGACGAAGCTGTAAAGTGATCGCGCACGAGACTTCGCACATGTTCGGGATCGAGCACTGCATCTTCTTTCGCTGCGTGATCAATGGATCGAATCATCTTGCGGAGTCGGACGCCCGCCCCATGCACCTCTGCCCCGTCGATCTGCGAAAGCTGCAGTGGAGCGTTGGGTTCGACGTGATCGAGCGCTATCGCCGTCTGCGCGCGGTGTGCGAGCGCGCCGGCTTCACGGATGAAGCCCGGTGGTGCGAGCGCGAGATCGAGCGATGCGGGAAATAAACAGATCCCTCGCCCCGCGAAGCGGGGAGAGGGTGGCGCGGAGCGCCGGGTGAGGGGCGCCCTCATCCGCCCTTCGGGCACCTTCTCCCCGCACGCGGGGAGAAGGTCCTCGTATGCAACTCATCGAAATCATAGAGACGCTCGCGGGCACCATCGGTGAGCGCAACATCTACCGGCCGCGCGCGTACGCCGAAGCCGCGGATTTCATCGAGCAATGCCTGCCATCAGCCTCGAGGCACACGTTCGATTCGGGCGTGAACATCGAATGCGAAGTTCGTGGCAACGAGGAGATCATCATCGTCGGCGCGCACTACGACACGGTCTCGGGGTCGCCCGGTGCGGATGACAACGCCAGCGGCGTGGCGGCAATGCTTGTCATCGCGCAGCGACTGACCTCGGAGGCGCCAAAAAGGACGATCCGTTTCGTGGCCTTTGCGAATGAAGAGCCGCCATTTTTCGATACGCCGCAGATGGGGAGTTTTCGCTACGCTCAGCGCTGTCACGATCGCGGCGAAAAAATCGTCGCGATGCTGAGCCTGGAGACCATCGGATTTTTCAACGATGCTCCGCAATCGCAGACATACCCGTCGATGCTCAGCCTCGTCTATCCATCGACAGCGAACTTCATCGCGTTCGTCTCGAACCTTCGTTCGCGCGCATTGCTGCATCGATGCGTGAAGCGATTCAGCGGCGTGCCTATCGTAAGCGGCGCGCTTCCCGAGTTCATCGCGGGCGTGGCGTGGTCGGATCAGTATGCGTTCTGGAAGTTTGGATATCCGGCGGTGATGGTCACCGACACCGCGCTGTTTCGAAATCCGCACTACCACTCCGCAACCGATACGCCGGGCACCCTCGACTACGATCGCCTCGGACGCGTCGTCAGCGGACTTACATCTGTTGTGGTGGATCTGGCGAACGCGAAATGACCACAGCCGTGGCATCGTCGTCGATTCGAACGCCCGGCACGGCGCGGAGGTTGCCGAGGAGGTCGTCGATCGATGGCGATTGCGCGGCGAACTGCTCGACGCGCTCGTAGCCGATCGGCTCTTCGCCCGCCAGCGCCTCGGGCAAACCGTCGGAGAAAAATAGAAGCCGCTGGCCGTTGTGAAGCTCGACTGCCGTTTTCTGATAATTGCGATCACGGCCGACGCCGAGTGGAAGACGATCGCCGCCGCAGACAATGGGCTGGCACGCGCCGCCGGCGACCAGCAGCGGATCGGGCATTCCGGCGTTGACGATCTCGATGCGTCCGCGGCCGGCATCGCAATGCGCGTAGACCATGGCGACGAACTCGCGCTTCTGCAGGTCGTCGCACAGCTTGCGGTTCATCGCGTTCATGACATCGATCGCGTCGCGCGACGACGTCGCCAGCAACGAGAGCGCCGCTTTGCACGACGCCATGATCAGGCTCGCTCCCATGCCTTTTCCCGAAACATCGGCAACGATCACCGCCAGCGAGCCGTCGTCGAGGCGCAGGACGTCGTAGAAGTCGCCTCCGATGATGTGCGCGGCCTCCGTTCTCGCGCTGACGTGAAAGCCGTTGGCGTCGATCTCCGGCGGCGGAAGCAGGCGGCGCTGGACGGCGCGCGCGATCTCGAGCTCCTTCTCTGCGAATTCATGTTCCTGCAGACGCGCCTGCGCGGCGAGCAATCGATCTCTGCGCTTCTGATTGTGATGGAGCATGAAGCCGACCAACACCGCCAGCAGCGTGGAGGCGGTGATCGAGTAGATGAAGTGGAAAGTGTGAAATCGGAAATCATTCTCTTCGGCGCCGTACAGCGACGCCACCGCCACCAGGCCGAGGAAGAAGCCGATCCAGGCGCCGAAGGCGTAGATGATGGTTCGGAAGATCAGCGGAACGCGGCTCTGCTCGATGGCCCAGCTCAACATGGTTTCCAGTCCGCGGCTGAAGGCTAAAATGGAGATGCCGAAGATCGAATTGCGCACGAGCGTGTGCAGCGGCGGAAGCTCGTTGTGGGCCTTGGCCTCGATGATGCTGAACGCGCACCCGATGGCGATCGCCAGAAGCGATTCCAGAACCGGATCGCGCCATGATCGCCAGCCGTAGGTTCGCCTCGCTTCGTTCGGCATGATCGAGATACGAGTGTACTGGCTGCTGGGTTGCTTGGTTGCTGGGTTGCTGAGTTACCGAGCAACCTAGGAACCCAGTAACCTAGCAACCTTGTCTCAAATCTTCTTCACCGGCTACCCCGGATTCCTCGGCACCGCCCTTCTGCCGCGGGTGTTGCGGCGCATTCCAGACGCCACCGCCGTCTGCCTGGTGCAAGGCAAATTTGCCTCGCTTGCGCGCGAGCGATCGCGCGAATTCGGCGACCGCGTGCGCATCGTGGAGGGCGACATCACCGCGCCGGTCTCTCTTCCAACAAACGAAATCATCGAGATCTACCATCTCGCCGCGGTCTACGACCTCTCGGTGCGACGCGACGTCGGCATGCGGGTCAACGTCGGCGGAACGCGGAACGTCCTCGACTTCGCGGAGAAGTGCTCATCGCTGCGGCGGTTTCATTACATCTCGACCTGTTACGTCAGCGGCCGCCATGTAGGAGTTTTTCACGAGGACGATCTCGATGTCGGACAGCAATTCAACAACTTCTACGAAGAGACCAAGTTTCTCGCAGAAGTAGAAGTGAGAAAACGTACACAGTTACCATCAACTATTTATCGACCCGCGGTGGTGGTCGGCGACAGCCGGACCGGCGAGACGCAGAAGTTCGACGGACCGTATTACGTGATGCAGTGGATTCTGCGGCAGCCGCGAGTGGCGATGCTGCCGGTCGTCGGGCGGCCGTCGAGATATCGCTTCAACGTCGTGCCGCGCGACTTCATCATCGACGCCATCGACTTCCTGAGTGGAGGACAGCCGCCCACGGCAGTCCGCTGTTACCAACTCGCCGACCCCGCGCCGCCGACCGTCGACGAAATCATCAAGGCCATCGCGCGAGCCACCGGCCAAAAAATCATTCGCATTCCGCTGCCGCTGTCGATCGCCAGGCTGGGCGCGCCGCTGCTGCGCATCCCGCACGCGGCGGTCAACTACTTCACGCATCCGACCACCTACGACACGACGAACGCCCGGCGCGACCTGGCCGGATCCGGAATCTCAGCTCCGCGCCTCACCGACTACTTGCCGCGCCTGATTGAATTCGCGAGGGCGCATCCGGAGATCAGCGCTCGGGGGATGGCCTAACAGCGGAATGACATCCTTCGCGAAGCGCTCCATCTCCTCCGCCTGCGGACTGAATTGCAGAAGTGTGAGATCGATGCCGGCGCGATCGAGTGCATCCAGCCGCTCCGCGATCAGCTCCGGTGTGCCGACCAGTCCTGTTCGCAGTCCGCGATTCGACACGGAGTACTCCTCGACCGACATCGCCTGTTCGAGCTGCGTTCCGGCCAGCCATTGCTGGTAATTGGCGAATCCAGCGGCGGAGGCCCGGACGTCCGTGATGCGTGTGAGCTCTCGATTGGCCTGCTCCACGGACGGCCGGCAGATCACGAATCCAGCCACTCCGAACGTCAGCGGCGGTGCATGCGGTGCCAGGCGCTCACGCCGGGCGCGCATGTCGGCGATCTTGACCGCCAATCGCTCGGGAGGGTCGCCGTGCATGACGTAGGCGTCGGCATCGCGAGCGATCAGATTTTTCGCCGCTTCTGATTCGCCGCCGGCATAAATCGGCGGCACGCGGACCGGTTTCGGCTCCACGATCGCGTTTTCGATCTGATAGAAATCTCCGCGATGCGTGAATCGCCGCTCCTTCCACAGCCCGTGCACGACCTTCAGCCACTCCTCGGTTCGCCGATATCGCGCGTCGTGCACATCGAAGGGCAATCCCTGCTGCTCGGCTTCGTCGCGCCACCAGGATGAGACCACGTTCAGAGCCACGCGCCCGCCGCTGATTTGATCGATGTTGGCCGCTTCCTTCGCGAGCAGGCCGGGATGATGAAAATTCGGGCGCACCGCCACCATCAGCTCCAGCCGCTGGGTGACCGCGGCCAGCGCCGCGGCTGTCGACCAGGCATCGAGGCTCGGCGCATCGGCGCCCTTGATGTCGTTGAGATTCAGCTCCGCGATGAGTGTGATGTCGAATCCGATCTGCTCGCTGCGAACCGCGAGATCGCGCACGTAGCTCCACGATGCTTCCATCCGCTCGTCTTCCACGTTGCGCAGCCATCCGCCGAACACCGGAAGCCAATAGCCGAATCGAAGCGCGCTCATGCCACTGCCCTCCTCACCATTCGCTCTTCGAGCGCGTCTACCAGTTTTGCGGTCGGGTCGAAGCCAATGACCTGCAATGGATCGGCGACGAAGTTCGAGAGCGCGTTGATGTCGTAGAAGTAGACCGCGCCGTCGCGGCTGCTTTCGAGATACTCGATGCCGCCGACATCGATCTGCGCGGCACGCGCAATGCGTTCCGCCGCGTCGATCAAAGCGTCGGGCGGAGTGCAGGGTTCGACCGATAGGCCGGCGTTCGCGGCACCGGCTGGGCACGCGATGCTGGTCAGCTCTCGGCCATCGACCGTCTTGCAAACATCCGCGGGGCAGAGATTGAAATCGGCGGTGTCGCCGAGGTGGATGCGGATGCCGTAGAGATAGCGGCCTTCCAGCGTTTCGATGCGTACGATGCTGTTGCCGCGCGGTCGGTGATACTCCTGCGCGAGCAGCACGCCATCGAGCCCGGCGGCGAGCGTGCGCTCGCCCACAGCGGTCGCAAGATCGCGGGCATGATCGAAGCGCACGATTCCCGCACCGCTGCCGCCGATGTTCGGCTTGACCACGATCGGAAACTGCAGCTCCTCGGCAACCTGCGGCAGCGCCTCGATCCTCGCGACCACTCGTGTCCTCGGCGCGCGGATTTCGAGACGCGCGAGGAGAGCGATCTGCAGCGCCTTGCTCGTCTCGATGCGAAAGGCCGCGGATCCATTCACAACGTCGATGCCGTGGCCCTCGAGCCACGCGACGTAATCGTGGGTGAAGAAAATCGCGCCGCCGCGGCCACGCTTCCATGCCGACGGACTCATGCGATTGAAGGCCGCCGAAATGTTCGGTGGGCGCCCTGAGGGATCGAAGCCGTGGTCGTCGGCGTGCACCAGCACGTATGGCGTTCCACGGCGATCGAGCTCCGCGAAGAGCGGCCGGAACCAGTCGGGGTGTTCGTAGAAAATCAGAATGGGTCGCGTGAGTGTCATCCGTGCATCTCCTTTTCGATGCACGACGCGACGGCACGGGAAAAAGAAAAAACCCGCAACGGCGCGCCGTGCGGGTTCGTTTTGATCGATGTTGTTGTGGCCTTAGGTCAACGACACGTCACCCGCACGCATGAGAAGACAACAACACATGCATCCGGTGCGGTATGACATCGGCGACCACTTATACATTTCGGCTGGCGATCTGTCAACGCGCGTCACTGTTCTTTCACAAATGCCCAGACGAACATGTTCACGTACGCCGGGCGCTGCGCAGTCGCGGGAAAAATCTCGAACTCTGCCGGTCGAAATGTTCGCGCCGGATCAGTCGTGAACCGCTGCTCGCCGATTTTCTCTACCGCGTGTTCGCCGTCCGGGCGGCGCACCCAAAGCCTGCCGTCGCGTACGAACAGCTCGATCGGAAACCGATTGACGTATCGCCCGGCGTAGGTCTCCATTTCGGCGGCGGTCATCGGAATCGCCGGCTGCGATTTCGGCGCGGCGCTTTGCGGCGCGCGGTGGAGAGCCTCGAGCAACGCATCGAGAATCGGATCGGGGCGGACTGCCTGCCGATTCGCGAGCACGATCAGCGCCATGTCTTCGCCCGGAAGAACGCGCATCATGGCGGTGAAGCCTGGCATGTCGCCGCCATGCCACGCGGTTGGAATGCCGCGATACGTTTCGAGAAAAAGACCGTAGCCGTAGCGCGCCGGCTCGAGCTCGTTGGGAACTTCGACGCGCGGCGTCATCAAATCGTGGAACGGCTTGTCGTGCAGCAGCGCGATCGCGAATCGCGACAGATCGTTCGCGCTGGTGTAGATGTAACCCGCGGGCCAGTGTCGCGTGTCCTCCGCCATGGGACGCACGACAGCCGGCGCTTCGCCGCGCGCACCGCGATGACCGATCGCAAGCGGGAACGTCATGGCAACGGTCGGCCGGAACGTGGAGTGTTTCATGCTGAGGGGCGTGAAAACGCGCTCCTGGACGAGCTGCGGGAACGGCTTGCCGGCCGTTTCCTGGGCCATCAATCCGGCGAGCGTGAACCCGGGATTCGAGTACGAAAATGTAGTTCCCGGCGGAAGAATCGCATAAGCGGACGTCCACGACCGCGGATACTCGGCGAAGGCGCGCTCGTCGTGAGATCCATACTCCGCCGGCTCGTCCTTCAATCCGGCGGTGTGACTCAGAAGCTGCGCCGCCGTCAGCCGCGCGATCGAAGGATTCAGGCCGGAGACGTAATTTCCGACCGGAACATCGAGGCGAATCTTCCCTTGGGCCGCCAGAGACAAAATCGTGGCCGCTGTGAAAACCTTGGTCAGCGAGCCAATCTGGAAAAGCGTGTCCGCTGTGACCGGAGTGGGCGCGTCGAGGCTCACGACGCCAAAACCCTTTGCGTAGACGACATCGCTGCCGCGCACGATCGCGACCGCCACGCCGGGCGTCTTTGTGTTGGACATGAACTGGCGCGCGGCGGCATCGATGGAGTTGAAGTCGGGAGCAACTGCAGCGGCGGCCGAGAAAAGGAGCGCGAAAATCAAGCTAATGACGCGCTCCGCGACGGCGCCGGCCGACCGGCAGCTCCCACACGCCGGCGGTGGCGGTGGCGGCATGCAAAATCGTTCCGGCCGGATCGATGGCGATCCACGGAATGTCGAGCGTCGGCAGGCCTTCGGAGAGTGAGCGCCAGGTCGTGCCGCCGTCGTCGGACTCCACCACGCCGTGAGCATTGGAGCTGAGCCACAACCGATTTTCGTCGTTGGGGTCGATAGCGATCATGCCGTTGAAGTCTTTTTCGCCGGGCCAGCGCAGCAGATTCCAACTGTTTCCCGAATCATCGCTCCGCATGAGCGAAAAAAAGATGTCCGTCGGATACGACGGCGAGTAGCGGGCCAGCCGATAGAGTGTGGTGGACTTCGACGGAGCGACCGCGATCTTCCAGGTTGGAAATTCGGAGCCCGGCAGCTTGTTCCACGTCGCGCCGCGATCGGTGCTTCTGAACATTCCATTCACGTCGGCCAAATAGACGACGCCGCGGGAATCTACGGCCACCGAGTCTCCAACGTATAAGTTATCGAGCTGCTGCCACGTATTGCCGCCGTCGAGCGTCCGGTACTCGCCGCCGATACCGACGGCGTAGATCACACCCGGAGTTACCGGATCGGCGGCCAGTTGGCGCGCATAACGAACCGGCGAATTGAGCGACACCCATCGGCCACGGGCAGCCTCGCGCTTGAAGACGCCGTTCGCGCCTGCGGCGTAGAGATCGTGCGCCGCGTCGACGACGATGGCCGTGCGATCGTGCGGGTCGACGTCCGAAAGGAGCTCCCAGCTCTGTCCGGAATCGCGGGTGCGAAAGACCCGTCCCTGGTAATCCGGCGGCGGCGCAGCATCGCGCGTCGATACGTAAATCACGGCCGGATCGTGAGGATCGACAGCAATCTGAGCGATGTCGGCCGCCGGATCTCCTAGATCCGCCTGTTGGAATGGGCCGAATGTTGTTATCGGCCCGCGAAACAGACCCTGCGCTGTGGCAACGACGAGTTGTTTGCCGGCAATGGCCACGTGATAAATCACGGCTCGAGTGGCGCCGTTCACTTCGATCCAGCTCTGTCCACCGTCGCCGCTTCGAAACAGTCCGGCATCGGTACCGAGAAAAAGACGTCCGGTATTCGGATCGATGACCAGGTCATTGAATGCCTTCTGTGGTGGCAAACCACTGCCGGCGGTCGCCGACCACGTCAAGCCGCCGTCGTTGGTCACCAGCACAGAGTGACTGCTGATTCCATAACGCGTCAGCGCAAAAGTCGGATGCGGAACCAGTCCTCGCGTCGGCAGCAGCGTCGGCGAAGGGTCCCACGTGGTGGCTGCATCGAACGATTCCCATCGCTGCGACGTGGACCAGCGCGTCAGGGTATAGAGATGCGTCGGGGCTCCCGGATCGAGTGCCAGCTCGTCGACGCACGGGTAAAGGGCAGTGTTGGGCTTGATGCCGCTGTAGGACGCCTTCCAGGTTTCGCCACCGTCGGTCGATTTGTAGACTCCGGGAGCGTCGTCATAGGACTCAGGGTAATACCCGCTGCAGGTGCTGCCCACGTAAACCGTCCGGGGATCGAGAGGATCGAGGCGGACCGCGGATGGTCGCAGCTCTTTCGGCAACGACAGCGAGCGCCAGTGCGATCCTCCATCGCTGCTCTTGAAGACCTTCCGCGAGCCGCCTGCAAAAACAATATTCGGATTCGTCGGATCGACCGTCAGGAGGTAGATCGCCCCCAGGCCATCGCCGACGCTCTGCCAGGTCTCTCCGCCGTCGTTGGTCCGAAAGACACCGTTGACGTTTCCGGCATAAAGGACCGCCGAGTCGGAACGCGACGCGTCGAAGGCCCGGACGGAACCGCCGAACGGACCGTGGGAGGTCCAGGTCGTGGCAACCGCGCCCAGCAGCACGACCGCTACCGAAAGCATCCTTCTAATTTACGTCCGTTTTCTTCGATCTGTTTAGTGTGATCAGCGTGATCTCTCCCCCCACGCCCAGCCTCGACGGCGGACCCCAGTAACCCGTTCCTCGGCTCACGTACAACAGCATGTCTCCGATGCGATGGAGTCCGGAAACGACCGGCTGAAACCATCGGATGAGCAGATTGAACGGGAAGAACTGCCCGCCGTGCGTGTGTCCGGAAAGCTGCAGATCGACGCCCGCGCGGCTGGCAGCATTTGCAACCTGCGGCCGATGCGCTAGCAGCACGCGGAAGGCGTCGCGCGGCGCGCCGGCCAGCGCGGCATTCAGATCGCTCTTGTGCGTGTCGCGTCCCGCAGGATCAGTGACCCCGGCGATCACCAGACCATCGCCAACGACGCGATGCTCGTTCTTGAGAAATGTCATGCCGAGGCGCGCGAATTCTTTGACCCATTCGGCGGCTCGCCAGTAGTACTCGTGATTGCCGGTCACGACGAACACGCCGTCGCGCGCGCGAAGATCGCGCATCGGCTCGACCGCATCGCGGAGATCTTCGACATCTCCGTCGATAAGATCGCCGGTGATGACGATGGCATCCGGCTCGAGCGCGTTCGTGCGTCGGACTAACGATTCGACGAAGCAACGCTGGATGGTCGGACCGATATGGACATCGCTCCACTGAACGATGCGGTAGTTCAGGTCAGCGGGGATCTCTACGGAAACCACCCGCGGCCGGCGCGCCTGCAGGAATCCGATGAAGGCCAGCACCACGGCGGTTCCCAGCGTGGCAAAGCTGACCGAACGAGGACTGATCGTCGCGCGGAAAAAGAGAAGGCCGATCCGCAGGACGTCCGACGTGAACACCAGAATCAGCAGCATCGAGAAGATGCTCAAGACGGCATAGCCAGCGATTTGCGGGAAAGGCCGGCGCGATAGCATCGGCAGCATGGTGATGAACGGAATGACCAGAACCACGCTCCAGGCGACCATCGGCGCGATTCCGCCGGCCGCCGCTGCGACCAGAAGCGGCCGGGCCGCGTAGATATGGAGCGCCATCCACAGCGCCAGCATGGCGGCGGCACGGAAGAGGTCGTTGGGATGGGAGGCAAGGGCTCGAATGCGGGACATGGCTCTTGGTTTAAACGGATCAGCCCCCTCCGGCATTGCATGTAACTATCCGACCCGGGCGGCATCCAACTGTCGGAAACTTTTTCATCACGCGCGCCGTTCGGATGCGCAGGAGGACCAGGTGAGTAAATTCTACGCAACGTTAATTGCAGGTCTGTCTGTATTTGCGATGGCCGCAACAGGAGGTTGGATGAACTTCAAGAAACCCGCAGATCCCGAGCTCAAAAAGAAGCTCACGCCGATTCAATACGAGGTCACACAGCACGAAGGCACCGAGCCCGCCTTCCGCAACGAGTATTGGGACAATCACAAGGCCGGAATTTACGTCGATGTCGTCTCCGGCGAGCCGCTTTTCAGCTCGCTCGACAAATTCGAGTCCGGCACCGGCTGGCCGAGCTTCACCAAGCCGCTCGAGCCTGGCAACGTCGTATCGAAAACCGATCGCAAGTTTTTCATGGTCCGCACCGAGGTCCGTTCCAAGCACGCCGACTCGCACCTCGGCCATGTTTTCGATGACGGTCCCGCGCCCACTCATCAGCGCTACTGCATGAACTCCGCGTCCATGCGCTTCATCCCGGTCGAGAAGCTGCAGGCCGAGGGATACGGGCAGTACCTGCCGCTGTTTCAAAAGCAGGAGGTCCACAAGTGACGGAAAAAGCCACGCTCGCGGGCGGATGCTTCTGGGGAGTGGAGGATCTGTTTCGCAAGCTGCCGGGCGTGATCGACACGACTGTCGGATACACCGGCGGCACGCTCGCGAATCCGCGTTATGAGGACGTGAAGACCGGGCGAACCGGCCACGCGGAGTCGATCCAGATCGAGTTCGATCCGGCGAAGATCAGCTACGAGAAGATCCTCGAGTACTTCTTCCGGCTGCACGATCCGACGACGCTCAATCAGCAGGGAAACGATCGCGGGACGCAGTACCGTTCGGCGATCTTCTATCACGACGAGAAGCAGCGCGAGACCGCCGAGCGCGTCAAGCAGGACGCGCAGGCGAAGTGGCCGCGGCCGATCGTCACGCAGATCGTTCCGGCGTCAGATTTCTGGCCGGCCGAGGGATATCATCAAGATTATCTGCAACGAATACCGTGGGGATATACCTGCCACTATTTGCGGCCGGCGTAGGGCACGACCGCCACGATCCGTAGCGGCCCGCCCGACCCGCCCCCGATCTTCATGGGCAGCGCGATGACCCACGCGCCCTTTTCAGGCAGGCGGTCGAGATTGGCGAGATTCTCCAGCCCCGGAACATTCGCGCCGTTCGCGACCTGATGAACGATGAAGTCCTTCGATTGTCCGTAGTCGATGCTGGCGGTGTCGACGCCGATCGCGCCTGCGCGGCGGTTGCTCACGAGATAGCGCGCCGAGTCTTCGCTGAATGACGGGAAGTGCAGCTTGTCGGTCGCGCCGGGCGTGTCGTCGCCGAAATATCTTTTGCGATCGGGATAGCGCGCGCCCCAACCTGTGCGCAGAAGCACGATCGTTCCGGGCTGAATTGCGCCGTTGCGCTTTTCCCAATCGGCGACATCGGCGACCGTCAGCCGGTAATCGGGATCGGCGGCCGCCTTCGCACTGACATCGATGACCGCAGCGGGCGCGATGAGCTGACGCGGCGGAATCTGATCGAGCGTCAGCGCTCCCTGCGAAAAATGAACGGGGGCATCGATGTGTGTGCCGCCATGCTCCGGCGCGCAGAACGCATTCGCCGAATAGAAATATCCGGCCGGCGTCTTGCCGTAAACCAGTTGTTTCAGCTCGAAGCCGCCGGGCGAGTTCGGCCAGTAGAGCGTGTGCTGATCGAACGCGTACGTCAGATCGATGACGTCGGCGCTCGAAAGATCGATCGGCGGCCGCGATGCACTGGCACAAGCGGCGAGAAGAAGCACGGTCGGAACCAGTAGTTGGCGCATGCCAATAATGTATCGTGTCATTCCGAGCGTAGCGAGGAATCGGTGTGGGCGGGCGGTACGAAAACCGACGTTGGCGTGCCGCCCCTCCACGCAGTTCCCTCCGCTTCGCTTCGCTCAGCGTCGGGATGACAAGGGAGACATCCATGAAGTTACGCATGCTGCCTCTGTTTGTTCTCGCGACAGCTCTTCACGCACAGACGCTCGTCCTGGCGGGAGGAAGGTTGATCGACGGCTTCGGCGGACCGCCGATCGAAAACGCGGTCGTGGTCATCGAAGGAAACACCATCCGCGCGGTCGGGCCGGAGTCCGCGGTGAAGATTCCGTCAGGCGCGAAAGTGATCGACACCAACGGCTACACCATGATGCCCGGCCTCATGGACATGCACGTCCATCTCATGATCCTCGGCCACGGCGACTACAACCACTGGTTCGAAGCGTATGCCACGCAATGGCGCGATGTGGTCATGCCGATCTCAGCGAAAGAATTGCTGATGGCCGGCATCACCACCGCTCGCGACCTCGGCGCGCCGCTCGATGACATCATCGCGGTCAAGAAGCGCATCGAGCGCGGCGAGATCCCCGGGCCGCGCATGTTCGTGGCCGGCCCTTTCCTGCAGAAATCGTCCCCGCCGCTCGAGGCGAAATTCCGCTGGACCGTCAATGGGCCTGACGACGCGCGCAAGAAGGTCGACATCGTCGCCGACGCCGGCGCCGACATCATCAAGATGATCGATCAGGATCAGATGACGCAGGACGAAGTCGACGCCATCGTCGACGAGGCCCACAAACGCGGAAAGACCGTCGCGGCGCACGCGCATCGGTCAGACGAAATTCGAAAAGGCCTGAAGGCTGGTGTCGATTGTTTCGAGCACACCGGACTGGCGACGAAACCGGGATACGAGGAGGACATCCTGCAGATGATTCGCGATCGCAACGCGACGCTCTACTGGTGTCCGACCCTCGAGGGGCTTTTTCTATACGACTACACCCTGCGATTCCCGGAGCGCGTCGACGATCAGCGGCTGAAAACCGATCTGCCGCCCGAGATGTACAAGGACGTTCACGACTCGATCAAGGACGTATCGCGCCTCGATTACTTCCGCCTGACGCCGCGGCGCATTCCGACGCTCGCGAACAAATT